>Ga0070659_100000781_pt1 | contig 23119 bp, 24 predicted proteins | sample KBSC23metaG_FD_64666 | JGI IMG/M metagenome (GOLD analysis project Ga0070659, IMG submission 64666) | Corn rhizosphere microbial communities from Kellogg Biological Station, Michigan, USA - KBS C2-3 metaG | ecosystem: Host-associated > Plants > Roots > Rhizosphere > Soil ... | reverse complement strand
TGCCGAGCGGCTTGACCGAAAGGCTCGATACCAAGCGGCAACGGCGGGAGCGTTCTTCGCAGTTGTTCAGGCGGTGGCCATCAATGCAATAACCGGCGCTGGTCTTTCGAAGGGATGGATCGCGACGCTATCGTCAGCTGCCATGCCAGCCGGCTTGATGACCGTCGCAGCTGTGCTCGCGGCAGCGGATGCCTGGCGAACTCAGCTTGAGAAAGATCTGCCCATCCCTGATCTGCGGGCAATGGTGGACAGCATTTCGCTGGGCGATGAGAACGCCCACCGGGAGTTGGCGCATCACTACCTCAATCTCGCGGAGAGTCGGAGAGGTGGAAACGCGGAACGGCTCAAGCGGGTAAGGAAGGCTGCAGCGGCAGCACTTCTCTCCATTGGATTAACTGGCTTAGAGCTAATTCTGGTATTTATTGCGCTTACCCAACATGGTTAATCCGTCCGATGATCCAGAGGAAGGTAAAAAGGGTTCCGAAGGGTCAGGCGGTCCCTCAAAGGATCTGCCACCGCCGCCGAGCCCGGACCAACTCGATGACATCGAGTTCATCGTGGGGGACCTTGCGGCCAACTCTCCACTGGCGGTAACCGTGGCGAGTGGTCCGATCGGAAAATCGTTTGCCCCGGCAGATGTGATTGGGAAGCTTGCGACCAAGATCGGCGCTCTTGTGCATCAGGTTGCAGGTTCCGAAACCATGCTCTATGGAATTGCCCCCGGGAACTCGATGACCCTTTTCTTCGGCGACCCGAAACCAGATGGGCCGCAAACCGAGTTCCCGCTTGGCGCGACCGAAAGCGCAGCCGTGCGGATCGCGGAGCTGGTCGAAGCCGAAGCAGACGAATTCATGGAGAAGGCATTGGCGGTCGGAGCGCCGATGGTACGGTACGACGAGCTAGCTCAGCTCGTGCAGAGTGAGGGCATGGTGCTGAGTTGGAAACCACGGAATGCGCCCGCACGACGACTGACGCCGGACGCCGCGGGACGCCAGCACACTCGCCTCCAGCGGCCGCCTGAGATGACCGAGTGGGATATCCCAGTGAACGGCATCCTCTATCGCCTCATCGCCGAGCCCGGAGCAGATAAAGGAACTGCTGGCATCCACCTGTTCCACTGGTCAGATAAGCCCCCCGCCGCAGGGCCAAAGGTGATCGCTGGAGCGAGAACCCAACTTCTGGATGTAGCGCTCGACAACGGGCTCTTCAGGAAGCCTGTTAAAGCTCGTCTTCGAATTCGTCGCCCGAAACCAGGCGAGAGCATTGCCCCGGAACGTATTGAGAAAGAGTGGATATCCATCGAGCCAGGGGAGACCGAAGATTCTGGTTACGGAATGAGCCTCGACGATCTATTGGATACTGAGCCAGATTCCAATTAGATCATTTGCTCCTTCGTCATCTCCTGATCAATGCAGTCTAAGGAGAAGTGGTGGCAAAACCTCCAAAGGAGCTCATAGAAGAGTCACTCGACATGATCGCTGAGTGCGTTTGCTGTGAGAAACAGCCAAGCCCGGACTCCCACACGGTCATCGAGGTGACGGGAATGGACGAGCCCGAGGTACCCGAGGCTCTCGCACGCTATGCCGTTGCCTTCTTGGCTGGCTGGGTTGAGCAGGATGCGACGATCGCAGCCAGACTCGCCATACAAGGTGTCGAGAAGCGACCTGAGGTCGCCAAACTGGTCGACCGGATTGTGGCTCCAGGAGCGAACCTAAACGCCGAGCAGATCGAGAACTGGAAGCAGACGTGGCGGAATGCTTGGATCGCCGAGGTTCTTACCCACGCGCTATTTGTTATCCATCGGACGAGGACGTCCGACTTCCTGCAGGGTGAGGTTTTGGCGCTTCTTCGCCCTCATCCTCTTCCCAAGCGACAAGGACTTGACTCTGTCGCTATCTACGGGGAGGAGGAGGTTGCCGTGATGACGTTTGGTGAGACCAAAGCGACGGCGGATAACGCGAGCGCGCTGCTGACTAGCGCTTGCGACATGTTTGACGGTGTCGAGGAAGGCCTGCACGGTCCCGATATTCGCAATGCAATCGATGTGCTCGGAGCGGTGCTTCCGAGCCCAATGAAGTCCCAGATTGGTGAGGCGCTGTGGCGCAAGAATCGATGCTATCTACCGGCGATCTTTCATCAAGCCGTTTTTGATGCGAGCAGCTCCCGCGAGCGCCTAGCAGTGTTGCCCCCGGTAGCGGCGCGCAAACGCGTCTTGGTCTGTCAGATTGCGGATTTCGAAGCGTTCTTCGGGGCCGTTGCTACCGCCATGCCCAACGTGGTTGATGAGTTGGTCGTCTGATGTTCAACCGAGGAATCAATGAGCTTTTGCGGTCATTGCCAGACCTGGGAGAGCTCGACGACGCAACTGTGTACAGGCTGCTTTCTGGCGCATGGCTCGAGGTGGTCGAGCGGGATGAGCTTGATGCTCCGCCGAGCGCAGATGCCCCTGATGCGCATGACCTGCGGCGCTTGGCGATGGCCCTCCAAGTCGATGCCGTGCTTCGAAGTGAGGTTGATGATCAGGTCAGCAAGGCCTCCGCTTTTGTGGCTGCTGAGTCGCTTGAAATCGCCAAGGAACTCGACGGCGGACTCGACGGCGCCGCCGATCTTGAGCAAATCCTGGTTGCCCTTCTCTATTTGATTGCCGGCTACGACGCGAACGCAAGAGTTGCAATCCGTGACGTCGAAATCAATTCCGAACGCAATCCCGGCGAGCAGTACGCCCTGTCAAGCGTTCTCGCGTTCCTTGGTGGCGGCGAGCTTCCAGAGCGCCCGGATGGAACGGATGATGTCGACTTGCTTCTCTACGAGCGAGTCGAGGCCGCCTTGATGATGGAGGTTGGTGACTTGGTGAGCGGGTTCGCGCGCTGGGTGCGAGACCCTGCGATACCCGATGGGGACGACCCCGCCAGGCTACTCGATCTCGCTGACAGCCTAAGACTGGATGAGGATGACATTCCCATCGGCGCCCACCCCGCGACTCAGCACTTCGCTCGGGTGGCTGGGGCCGCCCTGACGGAGGCTTCGACGCGCGCGCTTCGCGATGTCCCTACCCCGGAGGGCACCCCCGAGACCTTCATCAAATTCCTGAAAGAGAGATGCTCGGTTCAACCGCTCCTGTGGCCCGCTGCGAATGAGTATGCGGCGGTGGCGCTTCCGGGCCCATCGGTCAGCGGGGTTGTTTCAGTTCCCACCGGAGCCGGAAAGTCGGCTGTCGCCGATCTCGCAATTCAGCACGCAATCACGAGGGGGTGGGTGCTGTACATCGCTCCAACTAATGCGCTGGTCGGTCAAATTCGACGCCAGTTGCGCCTAGACCATCCCGGCGTGAGCGTGCGTGAATTTCTAGGTGGTGTCGAGTACACGACGCTCGCAGGGGAGGCCCTCGATGACATAGGCACCGGCGAAGTTTTGGTGATGACGCCAGAGAAGTGTTCGCTGGCGCTACGTCAATCCGCCGAGGTGTTCAGCAACCTCGCGCTCGTAGTCCTTGACGAGGCGCACAGCCTCGCTGAGAAAGGTGGCCGCGGTGTTCTCAGTGAGCTGGTGCTTGCTGAGGTGCTAGTCCGAGCCGCGCAGGTGAACTTGCTGTTCATGTCTGCCCTGATTGAAAATCCCGAGAGCCTTGCCTCATGGCTTGCTGATGTACAGCAGCGCAACGCAGTAGTGGTTAAGGAGCCCTGGAGGCCGACCAGGACTCTGAGGGCGGTGGTTGGCATTGACGGCAGCGCCACCATCGCAGCGGCGAGAGAGCCGATTGATCGGCTAGCGGCAATGCCACCCCACCGCAAACATGAGAAGTTCGAGGGACGCCTTGCGGTGCTAGCGGGACTCCGTGGTCCTTGGTCAACGGATGAGCCCGAGGATTACTCGCTGCACCGCATCGGTGCAGCGACGCCGATGCGGGTATCGCGGGGGAATGGCGACAGAATTTTCATCGATGAAGACTCGGCAAAAGTAAGGCCAACGGTGGAAGCTCTAGCTCAATTGCTTGGCGAACGGGGGCAAAAAACGATGGCCTTTCAACCTAGCTCAAAACATCACAGTTTCCGTGCCGCTCTTTCGATAGATGGGTTCGGTGACATCGAGTTGGACGAGACCGTCGAATCTCTTCTCGGACTCGCCTCCGCAGAGCTTGGCGTCCCATCCCTACTTGGTGAGGCACTCAGAAAGGGGGCAGGTGTGCATACCAGTGCCCTCTTAGCTGAGGAGCGGAGAGCTAGCGAGCTTGCTTTTGTCGACGGAGGATGTGTGGTGTTGTTTGCCACCGGCACCCTTGCCCAAGGACTTAACCTGCCGGCGACGGCCGTAATTGTTGGTGGGACGAAGATTGGCTATTCGCCAGACCAGAGCGCTGACGAGGAACTCAGTCAGCAACGTAGCCAACTCCTGAATGCGATTGGCCGCGCCGGTCGCGCTAAGGTCGCGATGCGTTCAATCGCTTTGGTCGTACCGAACAAACTGCCGATCTTGGACGAGGAGACGGTGGCGGAGGTCGTTCTTCCGCGCGCCGAATTCCTTAGAGAGGAGGATGCTTCGACTGCGGTGACTAGCGCACTTCGTCCTCTTCTTAGTCGACTGGATGAGGAGAGAGTCGACACCGACACTCTCTATCCGACCGACCACGTGGTTGTGTCCTATCTCGCCCAAAATGGAGAGGAGGACTTGCCCTCGCAAATCCTCAGCCGCTCGTGGGGAGCGCAGCAGCTCGGTTTGCTCGATCATGTCGCGGATCTTTCTGGGGCGATCGAGGCACTAAGTCGCGAGTCATTGGAGTTAACGAACGGACCTGAGTGGGCAGCCGAGGCAGCGCGGCGATCAGGTGTGGCTGTGCCTCTAGCTGGCCGCTTCTGCGCCTTTCTGCCTGAAGCCATGCGTGAGACGATGCCGGAGAGTGTTGATGATTGGCTCGACCTGCTGATCTCCGGCATCGGAGAGATTCCCCAGGGGGAGCTTGGTTTGCTCCTTGACAAGGAAGTTTTCAAGTCAACTCGTCTCGTTGATCTCTTTGCTGATGATGTGAACAAAAGCGCAGCTGCCCGTGCCGTCTTGGCGGAAACTCTTAGGCTCTGGATCAACGGCGAGCCCTTAAACGTCGTCGGCGGCGCCGCCCATGGAAGCGGTCCTATTGAGGACGTAGGTCGGACCGAGCGCAGTCCCATTCCGAGGACGATCCGTCTGGTCGATACTGGCATAGGGTTCAGTCTGACTCGCGCAGCTGGACTCCTTGCGGCAGCCCTTGACGTGGGAATCGAGGAACAGGCCCTCGATGCACCCAGCGAAACGTCTCGCCAAGAACTTGAGCGACTTCCCATAGTTCTTCGCTTTGGTGCTTCTAATCCGATCGCCCTCGCTTTGCTTAGAGCGGGAGCGCGCCCTCGAGTTATTGCCCATCTCCTCGCGGATCTGGTGGAGCCACCATCTGAGGATCTCACTGATGAGGCGCTTCGTGAGTGGGCAGGGAATGCATTGGGTGGCATTGATGAGAATCTCAACCTGGATTCAGAGACGGAGTCGGGCCGTTTAATCGCCCAGTTCTTGCGGGCTCGAGATGCACGGTGACCATGGATCCTCTCGCTCTGAGCCAAACAGCAAGAACCACGAGCGATCTTGCTGAACTTGAGCCGGTCGGCGGGTGGTCTGCGGACGTTGTGCTACGTTGTCAACAGATGGCGGAGACGGCCAACGTATCGGTGCGGATGAATCGCGAGACGGCGGCGCGCATCCGGGCGCGTGCCGAGGCGCGCGGCGAGCGACTGTCCGATGCTTTGCGCCGCTATGCCGAGGAGGGAGACCGCGCCGAGACCCACCCGGGGGTCGTCTTCCGCTCTGGGCCGGCGGGGCGCCGCGCCGCCCTCGCGGGCGGCCCCGACATCTGGGAGCTCTGCTGGGCGGCACGTCAGCTCGGGGGCGGGAAGCAGGTTGCCGAGCGTCTCGCCGAGCAGCTCGCGCTTACCCCCGACCGGGTTGCGGTGGCGCTGCGCTACGCGGCCGAGTTCCCGGAGGAGATCGAGGCCAGGATCGAGTTGCACGAGCGCGAAACCGCCCACTACGAGTCACTCGCCGGCGACTGAGCCACCCCAGCTCGACGTGTGAAGCTGCTGCTGGACGAGATGTACCCTGGCCGCCTGGCGCGAGCGCTGCGCGAGCGGGGCGCGGACGCCGAGGGAGTCGACGAGCGCGGCCCGTTGCGCGGGCTCGCCGACGAAGAGCTGTTGGTGGTCGCTGCTCGCGAGGGACGGGCGCTCGTCAGCGAGAACGTCGCCGACTTCATGCGCCTCTACGGCGAGTGGGGCGCCGCCGGCCGCCAGCATGCCGGAATCGTGATCGCGCTCTCTTCGCGCTTCTCGCGGACCCCTGCGGGCTATGCGGTCCTTGTGGACTCGCTGGTCGAGCTTTGCGCGCAGCGCCCTGAGCGCGAGGCGCTCGCCGACGCGGTCCACTTCCTGGTCCGGGCCTGAGGCGTAGCGGGCTGGTCAGTCGTGCTTTTCTTCCTTCGCCTTGCGCTGGGCCGTGTCTGCACGGCCGACCAGGGCCGCGAGGGTGTCGTCGGGCTCCATTGCCGCCACGCCGAAGGTGATGGAGACCTGGGGATCGAGGGCGCCGAGGTCGATTGCCGCCTGTTCGAGTCGAATTCGGGCCTCTGCGGGGATCACGCCGGAGATGGTGCAGACGAACTCGTCGCCACCCCAGCGGACGATCGGATCGTAGGGGCGGAGTCTTGCCTGGAGAGTGTTGTAGATCTGGCGAAGCAGGGCGTCCCCGGCTGCATGACCTGAACGGGTGTTTATCTCCTTCAGCCGGTCGGCGTCGACGAAGGCGAGGGTCAGCGTTGCGCCCAGGCGTTTGGCGCGTGCCAGCTCATGGCGGAGGAGGATTTCTCCCATGCCCCTCCTGTAGGCCCCGGTCAGCTCGTCCATCTGGGACCGCTCCATCTCGCCACGGAGGAACTCGCGATCGCGCGCCGCCGCCTCGCGATCGGACGCCGCCCGCTCGCGATCGGACGCCGCTTTGCTCCGGGCGCTCGCCGCGAGGCTGCGTGCGGAAGCGGCGGCCTCGAGGGCCAGCTTGGCGGGTGTGTCGGCTTCGCCGATCTCGCGGGCAAGGGCATCCGCTTCCTGGTCGGCAAGGTCGGCCACCTGGTCGCGGTCCTCGGCGATCAGATCGCGGTCGCGTGCGTGCTTGTCGCGCTGCTCGGCTTGGGCATCGCGCTCGGCCGAGATCATGGATCGAACAGCCGCGGTTGCCGCTCGCGACATCGTCCCTTCATCGCGCTCGGCGTGGGCCTTTTCATACTCGGGCAACCTGCTGGGCCGCACCGAGGCATCGGTGGCATCGAACTGGCGATCGGCTAAGGCCTGTTCCCGGTCCGAGACCTGCTGGTCGGCCTGCGCCGCCGCCTGGTCGCGATCAGAGAGACTCTGGTCGGAATCGGAGCTGGTCTGGTCGGCTTCCGAGAGCGTCTGATCGGCGTCGGAAGCATCGTGCTCGCCCGTTCTCCACAGAGAGCGCAAACCGCGAGGGAGCAAGGACATCGGTTACAGCTCCTAGATAGCCGGGTGCCAGTTGGAAAATCTTGACCTGCCCGGACACCGAGGGTAGCACCGGCAGCTGGGCGCCCCGACGGCGATCGGCGATAATGCTCCTGATCTGGAGGAAGCCTCAGGAATCGGCGCCGTCGTGGGTCCCTTCGCCGCGCGGACCGGCTACTTGGGGCTGCGAGCTATCCTGGATGTGAGGGTCAGATCGCTTTCGCGCGACCACCGATCCGAGAAGGGTCCGTAGTCGAGCCGCACGATTGCTCGCTACACCGGCCCACGAGAGGAGCACTTATGTCTGACGGATTGAGGTCCGGGTCGCTCAGGGGTCAGCTCGATCATCTAGCGAAAGACGCTCTGCACGCCAGGCGGGCTCGATTCCCGAAGGGCAGGGGCGAAGGCCTCCCGGGCGGGGACTCTGTGCTCGAGATGAACGCCGGGACGCGGACGGTCCGCGACTACATGAGCAGCAACGTCTCGCCGGTGCGAGAGGACACGACTCTGATCGCGGCAGCTCAGCAGATGCGCATCAGCGGCATCGGGGGCGTGCCGGTGCTCGACACGGCGGGGGGGAAGTGCGTCGGGATACTGACCGAGCGTGACGTCGTCATCCGCATCTTGGCCGAGGAACGCGATCCGCGCGCCGCGGTGGTGCGGGACGCCGCGACGCTGCAACCAGTCATGTGCACGCCGGATGACGACATCGCGACCGCACTGGCGCAGATGCGCGAGTCGGAGATCCAGCACCTTCCCGTGATCGCAGGGGGACGGGTGGTGGGCATGATTTCCCTGGCCGACGTTGTCTTCAGACGCCCGGACGAGGAGCGGGGAACGATCGTGCTGCCCCCGGCTCGGAGCCGGTGACCGCGTTCAGTCCTCGCTCAGCCTGAGGCTGACCACGTGGTCCGGGTTTACGCCGACCCGCTGGCCGCTGCCCTCGTCGGTGAGCCACGCGAACCTGGATTTGCCTGACCTCGCTGCGTCCGACAGCTCCTTCTCGACCTCGCTCAACGACCCCTCAACCCTGATCGCATCGCTGTTGACCATCCTGATCTCCGCATGTTCCACGGCTCCATCCTAGGGGTCGGTCGTACCAACCGCCCGGCGTTTGGTTTCGAGAGTGCCCACTCAGGGCATCTGACACTCAACTAACAGAGGAGTGAGTTTCGTGACCATTGTCGGAATACTTGTCGTAATCATCCTGGTGCTGCTTGCCATCTACCTGTTCCAGAGGGTTCGGGGCGGGTCGGCGCGGGGCCTCTAGTCGCCGGCATGACCGGCGCCCTCGTCGCCAGCTGAGCCCGAGCGCCACCCCGACTCCTCAGCGATTCTTCGTTCGTTGACGGTGGATCATGCTCAATCCTCGATTGAGTTGGCGGATGCTGGTCGCGCCTGGGGGTACCGGGACAGCACGGAAGGTGGAGGCCGGCAGGTGCAATCGGAAGGCGATCCTGCCGTTGCGGTCAAAGCCGGTGACGAGCTTGTTGTCGCCCCAACTGACGAGCCAGCCGCCGCCGGGCAGTTCCCGCGCCGAGCCGCAGCAGTGGCTCCGCTTCACCTGCGGATCGTTCAACTGGCCTTTGTAGATCGCCTTGCCGGCACCGAGGTCGAGCCTGTAGAAGACGACCCGCGGGCGGCGGGGGCGGTCCTTGCCGTTGTCGAAGATCGTCAGCCGGCCGTACCGATCGAGGCGGGCGTCGTGCTGGCCCCCGAGCAACTTCGTTGCCGGATCACCGACGACCCGCAGGGACTTGCCAGTGGGGATGCCGCCAAGCTTCCACCGTATTTCCCCAGTGGAGCGGTCGATCCCGTAGACCGCATCGGTGTGGCGGGTGGAGACGATCACTTCGTCTCGCCCCCGCGGCTCGATCGAGTTGATGTGGACGGGATCGTAGGCCTCGCGATGAAGTCGGCGGCGCGGATTGTTGAGCACGCTCCGCCACCAGCGGCCCGTCTCACGCAGGGCGATGTGGCCGCGCGAGTTCCACCGCCACAGGACCGTCCCCGCGGGATCGACTTCCTGCACTTCGGCGGAGACGATTGCCGCCCGCCGGGGACCGCCGAAGCGGCGCAAGTCCGCCGTTTCCGGGACGTAGGTGTCGAGCAGCACGTTGCCGTTGGGAAGTTCGCGGTACTCGTGGCCGTCGACGATCGACCCCTCGGTCTTGACCAGGCGCAGCAGCTTGCCCGACTCCGAGCGCACCTCGTGGGCCATCTGCGGGTCGAGCCCGTAGCCGTCACCGAAGGAGCGCGCCCAAACCACGCTGCCGTCGCGGAGGATCTGCCCCCACAGCGCTCGCGTATCCGGGTTAAACCACCAGCGGGGCACGCCTTTGGTGTCGAAGACGATCACCCAGGGGCGCCCGTCCTTCGGACCCGTGTAGGTGACGACGAAGAGGCCGAAAGGCACCGGCCGGATCGATTCGAACCGAGTGGGCGGGAAATCCCGCGGCGGGGCAGGCGTTGGGGGCGCTCCCCCTTCAAGCGGCTTGCCGCCGGCTCCTCCGCAGCCACTGAAAAGAAGCAGCAGGATCACTGCTGGGAGCAGGGCGCTAACTGCGCCAGCGACCCTCAGACGATGGCGCAGACGTATTCGCACAGGCATGGTGAGCTTAGGGGGCGCGAACCTCCGTCTGCCTAAGCGGCGGTGTACGGTGGGTCGCTGATGGAGACGGTCCTGGTCAGCGGTGGGTCGGGGTTCCTTGGGGGGCGCTGCGTGGTCGAGTTGCTGCGGCGCGGTTATGCGGTACGGACGACGGTGCGGGACCTTGGCAAGGAGCGGGAAGTGCGGGCGCGGGTTGGGTCCGAGGTCGATCCTGGCGACCGGCTCTCCGTGCTGGCGGCGGATTTGCGCTCCGACGATGGTTGGGCGGAGGCGGTGGCGGGTTGCGAGTACGTCCTCCACGTCGCCTCGCCGTTCCCCGCCGCGCAGCCGAAAGACCCTGACGAGCTGATCGTGCCGGCGCGGGAGGGGACGCTGCGGGTTTTACGGGCTGCTCTGGACGCCGGCGTCCGCCGGGTCGTCGTCACCTCCTCGGTGGCGGCGGTCCGTGGCAGCGTCGAGTCCGCCTCGGCGCCTCTGACCGAGGCCGACTGGACGGACCCCAACTACCCCAAGCTGACGCCTTATGCGCGTTCGAAGACGATCGCCGAGCGGGCGGCCTGGGACCTGGTGCGGGAGCGGGGAGAGGAGGAGAAGCTGGCGGTGGTCAACCCCGGCGCGATCCTCGGTCCGGTCCTCGGCGGCGAGACCTCTTCTTCCCTGGCGCTGGTCGAGCGGCTGCTGAAGGGGATGCCGGGGACGCCGCGGATTGGGTTCAGCGTCGTCGACGTGCGCGACGTCGCCGAGCTGCACATCCTGGCGATGACCGCCCCCGAGGCGGGCGGCGAGCGCTACATCGCGATCGAGCGCTTCCAGTGGATGGCCGACGTCGCCGCGGTCCTGCGTGAGCGCCTCGGGCCGGCGGCGGCGAAGGTGCCGAAGCGCTCGATCCCCAACCTCCTGGTGCGGGGAATGGCGCTGTTCGACCCCGCTGCGCGCTCGGTCACCGGACAGCTCGGCAAGCGGGTCGAGCTCTCCAACGCGAAGGCGCGGGCGCTGGGCTGGAAGCCCCGCCCGGTCGAGGAGACGATCGCCGACTGCGGCAGGAGCCTGGCCGGATGAAGATGCGGGCGGCGGTGCTGGAGCGCTTCGGCGAGCCGCTCGCGGTGCAGGAGGTGGAGCTGGCCGAGCCGCGGGCCGGCGAGGTGCTGGTCCGCCTGCACGCCTGCGGCGTCTGCCACACCGACCTCTACACCGCCTCCGGCGCCGATCCGTCCGGCTACGCGCCGACCGTGCTCGGCCACGAGGGCGCCGGCGTCGTCGAGGCGGTCGGGCCGGACGTCACCTCACTGGGGCTGGGCGACCACGTCGTCACCCTCTTCTCGCCCCAGTGCCGCGAGTGCATCCACTGCCTTGACCCGCGCACCAACCTCTGTCTGGCGATCCGCGAGCGCCAGAACGAGGGCTTCCTCCCCGACGGGACCACCCGCCTCTCGCGCGGGGGCGAGGGGATCCGCCACTTCATGGGCTGCTCGACCTTCGCCGAGTACACGGTGATGCCGGAGATCGCGCTGGCGAAGGTGAGCCCGGAGGCGCCGTTCGAGCACGCCTGCCTCTTTGCCTGCGGGCTCTCGACCGGGCTCGGCGCCGCGATCAACACCGCCGCCGTGCGCCCCGGCGCCACCTGCGCCGTCTTCGGCGCCGGCATGGTGGGCCTTGGGGCGGTCGCCGGCTGCCGCCTGCAGGGGGCCGAGCGCATCGTCTGCGTCGACCTCTCGCCGCAGCGGCTCGAGCTGGCCCGTGGCCAGGGCGCGACCGACCTGATCGAGGGCGGGGAGGGGGCGGTCGAGCAGATCCTGGAGATGACCGACGGCTTCGGCGCCGACTACACCTTCGAGGCGACCGGCAACGTCGCGGTGATGCGCCAGGCGGTCGAAGCGGCGCGGATGGGCTGGGGGCTCTGCACCGTCGCCGGGGTCGCCGGCAGGGGGGAGACCCTCGACGTCGTCCCGCGCCTGCTGATCACCGGCCGCCGCATCGCCGGTTCCTCGTTCGGCGGCGTCAAGGGCCGCGACCAGGTCCCGGCCCTCGTCGACCGCTACCTGGCCGGGGAGATCGACCTCGAGCCGTTCGTCTCCCACCGGCTCGGGCTCGACGAAGTCAACCGCGGCTTCGAGCTGATGGAGGCCCAGGACGGCATCCGCAGCGTGATCGAGTTCTCCTAGTCACGCTCAGGCTGCGCTTGCACTGGGGTCCACGCCTAGCGTCACCTTGGCCGTAAAGCCATCGCGGGCGAGGTTAGCGCCGACTGGGGCGAGGGTGAGCTCTGAGCTCGAACCGTGCTGATCTCGAAAGATGAAGTCGGCGTTGCGCGGGGTGAGTTCGGCGGGGTTTCGGTTGTAGGGGGCGAGGGCGAAGACTTCCGCGTCGTGGCGATCGCTGGTGAAGAGCTGGCCGGTGTGGGAGACGCGGCCGCCGGAGTAGGTGCCGTTGCCCCGCTGCCCGCCAATATGGACTTTGACGTGGATGTGCGTCGTCCGCCCGGGGTACTGGCCCGGGTAGATGGTCGCGAACTCGGCCTGACCGTTGCCATCGGTCAGCTGGATCCCGCGCAGGTAGGTCTTGCCTGCGCTGCCCTCCGATGGCTCGCCCGAGTAGACGCCCAACGCGTCACAGTGCCAGACGTCGACGGCGGCATTGCGGATCGGCTTGCAGGTATTCGAGTCGACGACGGCTACCGTGAGCGCGAGCGGCACGCCGCGGCGATCCTCGACGATGTCCTGTCGTACTTGCGCGAAGTCGATGTAGAAGGGGCCTTCTTCCTGTTCGGGCGTCAATACGCAGTCGGGCGCGGACGTTGCCCCTCCCGCGGCGGATCTGGTCGTGTCGCCCTCCCCGGCGCCGCAGGCGTAGAGGGCAAGGCTCGCCAGCGCTCCCGCCGACGTCGCCATCATCTCGCGGCGCCGCATCGGTAGCTGAATCCCGTCGGAGGCCCGGCGGTCGCCCGCAGAGCCCTCTTGGCCGCCGTTCGGACGATCGCTCATCAGACTGCTTCCTGCTAGGGGATTCTCGGTCTCGGAACTAACCAGATCTTCCACCAAACTTCAAATGCTTCCTAAGTGACCGCGTCGCAGCGTGATCGGGTTCGGCGCCTGGGGCTTCAGGCGAGCGCGCGGCGGAGCGCTGCGGCGAGGTCGCCTTTGCGGGCCACCTCGACGCCGCCGAGACCAAGCCACTCGCCGAGCAGCCGCAGCTCCGCGGCAAGCTCCTCGGCGACTAGGGCGGTGTCGGCGTGCGGCTCGGCGAAGGCGCTGCGCACTTGCAGTACGCCGGCCTGCCGGTCGCTCTTGAGGTCGACCCGGGCGACGAGGCGATCGCCGAGCAGGAAGGGGAGGACGTAGTAGCCGTAGACGCGTTTCGGGGCCGGCACGTAGATCTCGAGTCGGTAGCGGAAGCCGAAGAGGCGCTCGGTCCGCTCGCGCGCCCAGACCAGGGAGTCGAAGGGGGTCAGCAGCGCCCGCGCCGCGGCGACCCGGCGCAGGCCCGCGGGCCGTTCGGTCGAGAGGTAGGCGGGCTGCCGCCAGCCCTCGACCCGGACCGGGACCAGGCCGCCGTCCTCGGCCAGCTCGGCGACGCGGGCCTTCGACTCGGCGCGGGGGAGGCGGAAGTAGTCGCCGAGGTCAGCCTCGGTCGCTACCCCCAGGCGCTTCGCGGCGATCAGGACCAGTTGCCGCTGCGCCTCCTCCTGCGAGGGCGTCGGCGCTGCGAGGACGTGCCGCGGCAGCACCCGCTCGGGCAGGTCGTAGAGCCGCTCGAAGTTGACCCGCCGCGCCGCGCACACCTGCCCGGAGAAGAACAGGTACTCGAGCGCGGTCTTCTCTTCGCTCCAGCTCCACATCTCTCCCGGCTCTCGCCGGCGCCCCTTCGCCGCCAGCTCCGAGGCCCGGATCGGCCCGCGCTCCCGCACCATGCCGAGTACGAACTCGAGCAACTGTGGCTGCTCCGCCGCGACCCGCGCCACGCCTTTCCATGCCAACGCATCGGCCCGGGCCATCCGCCAGCGCAGCAGCGGCTGCAGCTCGACCGGCAGCAGCGAGGCTTCGTGTCCCCAGTACTCGATCAGGTCCCGCTGCCGCGCCCGCCTGGTCTTTCCCTTCCCGTCCTCGTGCCACGCCAGCCGGTCCAGGGCCTGCTGCGGATAAGGACCGAGTCGCGAGAAGACCGGCATGTAATGGGAGCGGCAGAAGACGTTCACCGAGTCGAGCTGGAGGATGCCGACGTCGTCGATCGCCCGCCGCAGGTGCCTGGCGTCGACCCGCCCGCCCGGTCGTGGGCGGCCGAATCCCTGGGCGGCGAGGGCGAGGCGCCGCGCCTGCTCGGCGCTGAGGTCGAATTCGGGATTCATCGAGCGGTTCTTCCGCGGGCGAAGGGCCCGCTCTTGGGGGTTCGGCTAGCGCCGCTCCTCGCGGAACATCTTCAGGGCGTGGGCGCCGGCGGGGTGGGCGCGAAACTCACGGACCTTCGCGGCCATGGCGGGTGGGAGCTCGTCGGGCTGGGGGAGGGGCACGCCGTACTCGGGCGGCATTAGCAGCGACGCCGCCAGGGAAGCAAAGGCGAGGTCGGCGGCGCTGAAGCGCTCGCCGCAGAGGTAGGGGCGGCCGTTGCCGAGCCGCTCGGCGACGTCGTCGAAGACCGTCCGCACCTCCAGCTCGGATCGCTCGGCGCTGGCTGGGGTGATGTCGAGGTAGCGATCGATGATCCGGGTGGCGAGCGGGTACACCAGCGGCAGTCCTCGGCGCTCCCAGGCGGGCACGCCGGTGCAGCCGTAGGCGATCGCGAGGTCGCGCCGGCCACGCAGGTTGAAGTACATCCACCGGCGCCCCTCAGGTCCGAGCACCTCGTCGAAGCCGCGTTGCAGCGCCCGGACTTCGGCTGCGGCGGCGGGATCGTCGGGAAACAGGGCACGGTCGGGTGGTGCCTGCGCGCTTGCCTCCTCGACGATGTCCGCCGAGTCGGCGAAGACCCGATCGCCCCAGACCAGCACCGGCGCCGTTTTCTTCCCCCCGGCACGGGCGACGGGGATCCAGTGGATCACTTGCAGGTGCGCCCGCTCCCTATAGGCGATGCCGGCCCGGTCCAGCGCCCACCGAGCCTTCTCGCAGTAGTGGCTGATCGGGATCGTGATCAAGATCGGCGTCTCAGTCATCGCAATAGTGGACCACGTTCTCCAGGGGCAAGCCGGCGTGCAGTCTCGACACCTGTTCTCCCACGAAGCGCCAGGAGTGGCGAAAGCGACGGGGAGTGTCTCCCGCCATGTGGGGAGTTAGCAAGAGGTTCGAGGCCGACCAAAGGGGGTCGTCCGGCGGTAGAGGCTCGGGGTCGGTGACGTCGAGGGCTGCCCTTAGGCGATTTTCTTCCAGCGCCTCCAGCAGCGCCTGCTTCTCCACGACCGGCGCGCGGCCGGCGTTTACCAGCAGCGCTCCCGGCTTCATCGCGCCGATCAGGTCCGAGTCAAAGAGGCCGGTCGTCTCGGCGGTCAGGGGAAGCAGGAGGATCACTATGTCTGCGACCGCGAGCAGCTGCGGCAGGGCGGGTGGCCCGCTCACGCCGGGGCGGGCCGTTCTGGCCACCCGTTGAACGTCGACGCCGAATGGGAGCAGGCGTTTCTCCACCGCCTCTCCGATCGATCCGAAACCTACGATCAGGGCCGAGGCCCCCTCGAGGTCGCCGGCATACGGCGGAAGCCAGCCTCGCGCGCTGACGACGTCGCGCCATTCCGAGCGCCGCTGCGCGTCGAGGTGCTCCAGCAGCCGCCGCTGCATGACCAGGATGGCTGCGACGACCCACTCGGCTACAGCCGAGTCGTGCGCGCCCCGGCAATTGCAGAGAGCCACTCCCGGCGGGACGGACGGCGCCAGCCAATCGACACCGGACTCGAGGGTCTGGATCAGCCGCAGCGACGGCATCTGCGGCAGCGCCTCCAACACGGTCCGGCTCCGGTATCGCGGAACCAGCACTTCCACCAGGCCGAGATCCGGATCGCGCAGAGGCTCCGCCGGGATCGATGCGACCGTCACCCCCTCGGGGAGGGCTAGCGCCTCTTGCTCGGGGCGATCAACGGCCCACAGCAGCATGGTGGCAAGAGGCGGAAGCCGCCAGGGAGATGGCCATGCGCGAAGCCTATGTAAGCGCGCTTCGCCGAGCGCATAGGTCGAGCTTGCTCAGGTTTTCCGCTCGAGGTCGGCTACCTCTTCGGCCTTCTCGTCGGCTTTCTCCTGGGCGTGGTCGAGTTCGTCCTTCTTCTCGCCCTTGCGCTCCTCGCGTTTGCCTTGACGGCGAAGCGAGGCATCGTCAGTGAGGTCGCCGGCCGCCTGCTTGGCCCTGCCGGTGAGCTTGTCGAGAATTCCCATGATTGAACCTTTCTCTTTGGGTACAGGTATCTAGTACCCAAAGGACCGGGGCTTAAGACCGCTCGGGCTTGGTGACGGAGCTGACGTAGTAGAAGCCCGCCAGGAAGCGTTCGGTCTCGACCGTGCCGTAGGTGGCGAGGTCGCTCCACGGGTCCGAGTAGGCGTCGCCGGGGCCGAGCTTGACGAGCAGGCGGGCGATCGGGTCAAGGAGGCGGTGCCAACGGCTCTGGGTGAGGCCCATGTCCATGACCACGACCCGAGCCTTGGGGCGCAGCCGCTCCCATGCCCGCGCCAGGGCGGGACGCGGTTCGGGCAGCGCCGAGTAGCTGAGGCTGAAGAGCACTCCGTCGACGTCGCGGTCTATCTGGAGCCGGGTGGCGTCCTGGTGGAGCAGCTGCACATTCGACCAGCCACGCCGCTCGATCAGCTTGCGCGCCTCGGCCAACATGCCTTCGGACGCATCGACGCCGATCACGGTCCCACCCGGGCCGACCGCCTCGACCAGGTAGGGGAAGTTGCGCCCGGTGCCGGCGCCGATCTCCAAGATGGTGTCGCCGGGCTTCAGCCCGAGCGCCGCCACCGCCCTGCGGCGGGCTGGGGGGAAGATCAGATACAGCGGCTCGAGCGTGCTGTAGAAGCGGGCGACGCGGTCGTACTGCCTGCTGTTGGCGCTCTGGGAGCGGCGGGTCGGGTGCTCGGCGGCCTCGCTCATCGGGGCCGAAGGCTAGAGCCTTATCAAGCGCGCCGCGGCGTACGGGAGAATGAATGCGATGGAGGGGCAGATCACGCCGGAGCCGCCGAGCGAGGAGGGCTTTGCCGACCTCTTGGGCCGGGCCGAGGAGGGGCCGGTGGTGATGCTGAACCTGCTCCTCTTCAAGTCTGACGGGGGTCGCGAGCGCTACCTCGAATACGGCGCGGCCGTGCTGCCGCTGCTCGAGAAGGCGGGCGGGCAGGTGGTGTTCCAGGGGGAGGCTGCGCCGGTGGTCCTGGGCGGCGATTCCTGGGATCTCGTCCTCCTGGTCGAGTATCCGACCCGGCGCGCCTTCCTCGAGATGGTCCAGTCCCCCGAGTACCAGGCGATCGCCCACCTGCGCACCGAGGCGCTGGCCAAGGGCGAGCTTCACCCGCTGGATCGCTGAAGCAGGTCCTGGAAGGCAAAGCCGTCGCGCATCGCGATCTCGCCCGGCTCCACCTCGATCCTCGTCCCGAAGATCGGGCCGGCGTGGACGAAGGTGTGGAACTCGCCGTTCTCGCCGCAGGGATCGACTCCGGCGGGGAGGTCGGCCAGGAGAGCCTCGTCGAAGGGGCGGCCGACGAAGGCGGGGTCGAGCTGGGAGGGGTCGACGCAGACGAGGATCGCCTCGAAGCCGGCGTCGATGAACTCGCGGGCGAGGGCGGAGGTGTCGCGGTCCCAGAGGGGAAAGAGGGCCGTGCGGCCGGCGGCGGCCAGCCGCTCCTCCCGGTAGGCGCGGATGTCGGCGAGGAAGAGGTCGGCGAAGGCGACCGTGCCTGCTCCCCTGAGGGGAGGACGCTCGAACGCCTCCGCCATGCGCTGCTCGTAGACCTCGTTGACGCAGGCGGCCGGGATGTCGATCTCCACCAGCTCGATCCCCGTCGCCCGCGCCTGCGCCCGCAGCAACTCGCGCCGGACGCCGTGCATGCTGATCCGGTCGTAGTCCTCGGTGAGGGTGGTCAGCAGCGCCACCGGCTCGGCGCCCAGCTCTTCGCGCAGCGCCCACAGAGCCAGCGCCGAGTCCTTGCCGCCGCTCCAGGAGAGGGCGAGGGCGCCGTTGCTCGCCGTCATCGCCCCGAGGCCAGCTCGACTACGGCCCGCTGCGCTTCGGGCAGGGCGCGCGCCGCCGCCAGGCCGAGGACCCGGCGCCACAGGGGCGCCAGCGCTCCCTCGACGTAGATCGTGTTGACGAGCCGGCTGCCGCCGGCGCCGCTCGGCTCGATCAGGTGGCGGTGGCCCATCCGCGCCCCGGGGAGGCGCGCCTCGTCGGTGAAGAGCCTGCCCTCCTCGTACTCGACGACGCGGAAGCGGAGGCGAAGGCCGGTGCGGAAGACGATCCGGGCGCTGGCGCCGAGGGCAAGCGGCCCGTCGAGCTCGGCGCCGCGGATCTCGCTGTTCCACCGCGGCCAGGCGGCGGCGTCCACATAGGCCTCGCCCCACACCGCTGCGGATGCAACGTCCGCCTCGAACTCGCTCGTCGTCTCCCATCGACTCATTTCGCCGCTGAACTTACTTGATGAGGCCCGAGTGACTATCAGTTTCGAGTGGCTTGGCAGTCGGGGTTCCTCTCTGTATGGTCAAGAGCTATTGATCATTAGGGCGGGGGAGGAGACTAGAAATGAGGTTCACTCGTATTGCTGCAGTCCTCGCCGTGTTGGCGCTCTGCGCTGTCTTTGCTGGTTCAGCCTGGGCAACTAAGTACGTCGCCCTAGGCGATTCATACTCGTCGGGCACCGGAACGCGGACGTTTTACGAACCCACCTGTCAGCGGTCGGTCTATGCATACCCGTACTTGCTGCACAATGCCCACCCCGAATGGACCTTCGTCGATGCGGCCTGCGCCGGCGCAAAGACCGGGGACATCCTCAACACTCAGTCCGCCAGTCTCACCTCTGACACGAACTGGGTCAGCTACACGATCGGCGGCAATGACGCTGGTTTCTCGGAAGTGATTACGGAATGCGCGCTGCCCTCGTGGGCTTCTGACTGCAACGGCGCGATCAACAAAGCGCAGTCCTACATCCAGAACACGCTGCCGGGCCGGCTCGACCTGGTCAACAACAAGATCAAGGAAAAGTCCCCGAGTGCGCAGGTCGTCGTGCTCGACTATCCACGTCTCTTCAACGGCGAAGACTGCAACGCCTTCACCTTCTTCAGCTCGAGCGAGGAGACGCGGCTGAACGAAACGGCCGACATGCTGAAGAACGTGATCAGCGCCGCGGCGACGCGTGCGGGGTCGAATTTCCACTTCGGCAACGTGATCCCGCCGTTCATCGGCCACGCGGTCTGCGACGGCGGCAGCGGCTCGTCAACCGAGTGGATCAACGGCCTCTCGAACCCGACGGGCGAAAGCTACCACCCGAAGGTCACAGGTCACGCGGACGGTTACTACCCGGTGGTTCACGGGATCACCGGCTGAGCGCTACTTTAATGAGGCGATGCCGGGCCACGACCCCGGCATCGCCTCACCTGAATGTTCGTTCCCTGGCTTTTTCTGAAGCTCCAGAGTTCGCATAACGCGGCTTCTTTAATAGCGATTTGTAATTCGCTCTATAGAGGTGTGAGCCTGAGGGCAGTTCGCTCTGCGAAGGTTGATGTCACCTCTAGAGCCTCAGAATCCCGTTATCGGGAAAACGATCAAGTCCCTCCGCAAAGAGGCTGGCTTTACACAGGAAGAATTGGCACACGCGTCCGGTCTCAACACGAGTGAGATCTCCAACCTGGAGCGTGGGTGGCGCAACCCGAGGTGGGAGACGATGAAACGGCTGGCGACTGGCCTTGGTGTTTCCTGTTCGGACATGGTGGCGTACGCGGAGCAGTTTGAACGGGAGGAACGCGAGTCTAAATAACCTCCCTAGCAGCCGATCAGGCGATCGAAACTGTCGGCCTTGACGATGTCGTCGTGGCCCGGGCCGCCGACGATCAGGTCGGAGCCGTTCATGCCGGCGAGGTGGTCATTCCCGCGCCCTCCGTACATGCAGTCTTCGCCCGTGTAGCCGCGCAGTTCGTCGTTGCCGCCTCGGCCGTAGATGATGTCGCCGGCGTGGTCGAAGCCGCCGTAGTCGTCGGCGCGGTTGGAGCCGGTAAAGGTGTTGAGTGGGGCGCAGCGCTGCGGCGAAGGAGGCACGACTTCGGCACTTAGGGTGAGCCGTGAGTTCGCAAAGACTTTCGTCGCCATCGCGTAGGCGCCACCGAAGACCGGCGCCGGGTCCCAGAGCAGGGCAGTCTTGTATTCATCGGTGAAGGGGGCGAGGAGGGTTGCGCGCGTCCCCTGGCCGCTCGAGCCGGAGGGCTGCAGGCCGAAGGTCTGGTCCGCGTCGATCGGCAGCTGCTCGTCGAACGTGCTCACCCCGTTGCGGTGGAAGCTGTGCTGCAGCGTGCCGAGGTCGATCGTGCGCCGCCCCGAGTTCGCGCCGCCGTAGTCGTGCACGTCCTGGACGATCAACCGCATCCCTTCCGGCGCCGAGGCGCCGAGCTTCACCGACCAGCTGGTGATGATCCCGCCCGGCGGCGAAAACGGCGTGCCGTTGCCGCCCAGCGACTGCGCCACCAGGCAGGTATTGCCTTTCGAGCAGGCGACGGTCTCCGTCGGCGTCAGCGCTTCGAGGTCGCTGCCGATCGTTTCCGCGCCGGCCGGAGTGGCCACGAGGGTGATGTCCGGTCCGGAACTGGTCCTTTTTGGGAACCCTGGACCCTGCAAAGTGCAGGCTTTTACTGCGAGCTTGAGTTAGATCTTATGGAGACAACTTGCTGTAGAGCATTGTCTCTACGGGCTCTTGGATGGCAGCTCAAACGTCGCCACAGCCCCAGCCCTTCGTCGCCGCGGTCATCAAATTGATGCGGGAACGGGCGGCGCTGACCCAGGAAGAACTGGCGCTCGAGCTCGACATGAGCGCCAGCGAAATCTCTCACCTCGAGTCGGGACGGCGTAACCCGACGCTGGGCACGCTGCAGCGCCTTGCGGGCGGTCTTGGCGTCCGCTGCTCGCAGATAATCGCGCTGGCGGAGGAACTCGAGGTCAGAGCCGGTCAGCTCTAGCAGTGTGTGCCTAGCTGCTCACCGCAGCGCCTGCGCCCGCGGAATCGACCACCTTCGCTGCCAAATGCCCCGGCACTTCCTCGTAGCGCTCGAACTCCATCGTGTAGTCGGCTCGGCCGCCGCTGATTGAGCGCAGGTCGGGGGCGTAGTCGAGGATCTCGGCCATCGGGACCTCGGCCTTGACCTCGGTGGTGGAGCCTTTGGCCTCCATGCCGAGGGGGCGGCCGCGGCGGGAGTTGAGGTCGCCGATCACGTCGCCGACCACCTCGTCGGGACAGTTGATGGTGAGTTTGACAATCGGCTCGAGGAGGACGGGGTCGGCTTCCTCCATCGCCTGTTTGAAGGCCATCGCGCCGGCCAGTTTGAAGGCCAGTTCTGAGGAGTCGGTGTCGTGGTGTTTGCCGTCAACGAGGCGGACGCGAACGTCCTTGACGGGGTAGCCAGCGACGGTGCCGTGCTGCATCGCTTCGACAACGCCCTTCTCGACCGCGGGGATGAAGCCGCCGGGGATCGCCGCCCCCTTGATCTGGTTGACGAACTCGAGGCCGCCGCCGTCCTCGCCCGGCTCGAGCTCGATCGCGCAGTCGGCGAACTGGCCTTTGCCGCCGGTCTGCTTCTTGTAGCGGGCGTGCGCCGAGGCGGGCTGGCGGATCGTCTCCTGGTAGGGCACCCGCGGCGGGTGCAGCTCGATCTCCGCCCCGAAGCGGCTCTTCATCCGCTCCACCAGCACCTCGACGTGGACCTGGGTCAGCCCGGCGATGATCTGCTCTCCGGTCTGCGGGTCGCGGTGGACGTCGAGGGTCGGGTCCTCCTCGCTCAGCCGCCGCACCGCCGTCGCTGCCTTCTCCTCATCCCCCTTCGACTTCGGCTCATACGAGAACGCCATCACCGGCGCCGGCAGATCGAGCGGCCGGAAGGCGAGGTCACGCTGCGCGTCGCAGAGCACGTCGCCGGCCCGGGTCTCCTTCAGCTTCGCGATCGCCCCGATGTCGCCGGCGCCGAGATCCGACACCGGCCGAAGCTCTTTTCCCAGCGGTTGCCCGATTTGCCCGAGCCGCTCCTTCTGCTGGTGGGTGACGTTGACCGCTTGTGAGTCGGAGCGGATCGTGCCGCTGTAGACGCGGAAGAGGTTGATCCGGCCGGTGTAGGGATCGGCGGTCGTCTTGAACACGTAGGCGACCAGCGGCCCGTCCTCGTCGGGCGCGATCTCGATCGCTTCGCCGTCGCCGTCGAGCGCCGCCAGCGCCCCGCGCATTTTCGGCGAGGGCAGATCCTCGACCAGCGCATCGAGCAGCCGGTTCGTCCCCAGGTTCTTCGTCGCCACCCCGCAGGTGACCGGGAAGAGGTGCCCCTCGGTGACGCCCTGCTTCAGCGCGCTGACGATCTCCTCGTGGGCGATCTCCTCGCCGTCGAGGTAGCGCTCCATCAGCGCGTCGGAGTTCTCCGCCACCTCGTCCATCAGTTTCTCGCGGTATTCCTCGGCCTGGGCGCGCAGCTCGTCGGGTATCGGCGCCCGCTCGGCGCTGCCGGGGTCACTGTCCGCGTAGACCCAGGCCTCCATGTCGATCAGGTCGACGACACCGCGCACCTCCTGTTCGGAGCCGATCGGGATCTCGGTCGCGACCACGTGCGAGCCGAAGGCGGCCTTGAGCGAGTCCAGCGCCGCGAAGAAGTCGGCGCGCTCGCGGTCGAGCATGTTGACGAAGACAAGTCGGGCCAGGCCCTCGGCGTTGGCGCGCTGCCAGAGTCGTTCGGTCTGGACCTCGACCCCGGCGACGCCGTTGACCACGACCACCGCCGAGTCGGCCACCCGCAGCGCCGCCGCCGCGTCGGCGACGAAGCTCGGCTCGCCCGGCGT
>Ga0070659_100000780_pt1 | contig 23122 bp, 25 predicted proteins | sample KBSC23metaG_FD_64666 | JGI IMG/M metagenome (GOLD analysis project Ga0070659, IMG submission 64666) | Corn rhizosphere microbial communities from Kellogg Biological Station, Michigan, USA - KBS C2-3 metaG | ecosystem: Host-associated > Plants > Roots > Rhizosphere > Soil ... | reverse complement strand
CGCGAATCGGCGGCGATTATCTCGCCGTCACACCGTTTGGCAAGCTCCACCGCTAGTGCCGACTTGCCGCTCCCCGTTTCGCCGACAATCACAACTACCGGAGGCCCGTCGGCGTGCGCTGAATCAGGACTCATATCGTTAGGCTATAGGGATGACTTGCTAACCCGGGACTTTGCTTCGTGGGCTACGGTCTTGAGGAATTCGTCAGTGGTCATCGGCTTATGATCCTTACCAACCTCCAGGTCAGTGCGTACCCGCGGTGCAAGCTCGCTGCCGCTAGTCTCCTTCTCGCCCACCACGATCGTATAGGGAACCTTCATGAGCTCAGCATTGCGGATTTTCTTGCCAACCGACTCATTCGAATTGTCGACACTCGCCCGTACACCCGCTTCTTTCGCCTGTTGCAGCAATTTGTCGGCAAAATTGGTCGTTGCAGCTTCCTGGTTAACGGTCACAAACCGCACTTGTTCCGGCGACAGCCACACCGGGAATCTTCCTGCCGTGTGCTCGATATAGACACTCATGAAACGTTCGACGGAGCCGAGCAATGCTTTGTGAATCATCACCGGCTGCTGCTGACTACCGTCTTCGGCGGCGTATTCTAACCCGAAACGCTCAGGCTGTACGAAATCGAGCTGCTCGGTTGCTAATTGCCATTCCCGTCCAAGTGCATCCGTCGCCATGATGTCAATCTTCGGGCCGTAGAACGCCGCCTCGCCTTCAGCGATTTCGTAGTCAAGGTCGAGCTTCTTCGCCACCCGCTCTATTGTCTCTTGCGCCTCAGCCCACAGCTTCTTGTCGCCCAAATATTTGTCTGAGTCGTCGCGGAAACTCAGGCGAGCCCGCCACTTCAGGCCAAACACCTGGTACATATCGCGGATCATGCTCATGATGGCAGTAAACTCGGCTTCTATCTGATCGAGCCGTGCAAAAACGTGAGCATCATCCTGTGTCGCTGCGCGTACCCGTGAGAGACCATGCAACTCACCTGCTTTTTCGTCACGGTATACGACGGTGTTCTCCATATAGCGGATCGGCAAATCACGGTAGCTCCGCGGCCGTGATGCATAGATTTGTGCATGGTGCGGACAGTTCATGGGTTTCATCATGAACTCGTCATCGGATTCAAAGCTTGTAACGGTAAAACGCTCGGGATATTTGTCGTAGTGACCCGAGGTCTTGTACAGGGCAGCTCGTGCCATGTGAGGAATGGCGACACGCTGGTAGCCCGCAGCTTCCTGCAACTCTTGCGAGAAATACCCTAGCTCTTCGCGTACAACTGTGCCGCGCGGTGTAAACAACGGTAAGCCCGGACCGACGAGATCGGAGAATACAAACAGATCAAGCTCTTGCCCGAGCTTGCGATGATCACGCTTCTTCGCTTCTTCGAGCATTGCCAGGTAATCGTGGAGCTCTATCTCGGTTTTGAATGCCACGCCATAGACCCGCTGCATCTGCGGGTTCGTTTCCTTGCCACGCCAGTAGGCGCCCGATATACGCTGAAGTTGGAATGCTCCGACCTTTCCCGTGCTCACCACGTGGGGGCCACGACAGAGATCAACAAATTCCGCATCCTGGTAAAATGATACCTCGTGCACTTTACTATCTTTATCGGTAGGTAAGCCGAGTTCGTTTGCATCGAGATCCTTAGCTACTGTCGTTCCCGCCCGCTTGAGATCGTTCAGCAGTTCTTCCTTATAAGGCTGATGCGCTTCGCGCGACCAGGTAATTGCCCCGTCAATCGACTTCATCGAATGTTCAAACGGAACATCAGCCGCAACTATCTTACGCATCTCGGCTTCGATCTTTGGGAAATCTTCCTCGGAGAGCTTCGCATCTCCTAAGTCGATATCGTAGTAAAACCCGTTCTCCACGACAGGCCCTACACCGAATTTTGCCTCAGGCCATAGCCGCTGGATAGCCGTAGCCATAATGTGCGCCAAACTGTGGCGCACAGCGTTTAACTCTTCGTGCCCATCCTTTTTTCTCTCTGCCATAACCGTCTGCTCCTTCTTGCCTTTGATAAACAAAAAACGCTAGCCGATTCCGATTCAATACACTCGCACGGTATTTAATCGAATTGGTTAGCGTCTCGGACCCGAAAACATGTGTCGTACAATGCTCCCGGGCGGTTCCACCGGACTTTCCGCTATACAGCGGACACTTGTGATAGCACGTTACGTACGTTCTAACTGCCTACGGAGCTCAGTGGGTGGTAAGGCCACATCTCTGCTCGACATGTACTGTACCCTTCTCCCATCTATCTTGCAAGAGGAGGACGGTAACACATCGCAAAACTTCACCTACGACTTAATATACTACGGGTAGTACGATATGGCTAGTACGAATGTATTGTTATTTTGACACCTGATAATGTGGATAAATGGCTTCGAATATAAAACACCTTCCGTGATATCTTTTGCAGTAACAATGGCCCTTCTCGGAAGCTGCCTTTCGAGCATGAATTCATAAATAAAATGGCCAGCTTTGTTACTGGCCATTTTATTTGGTGGGTGATGAGGGGCTCGAACCCCCGACCTCGTCCACGTCAAGGACGCGCTCTAGCCAACTGAGCTAATCACCCCTGTTATTAGTACTGTTGACCTTATAGAATATATCCTATCACTCTCTTATGCGCAAGTATGCACGGCGGCCGTGCCCCATGGGCCTACATTGACAAGTTGAGATGAATGGGGTAAAATGTTCGAGTTAATCGGGGAGTTTTGGTGAGTACCACGAATCAGAGTGCTCTCGATGTGTTTCAATTATTTTACGAAGAGCTATCTTTCTCGCCACAACACATACGTAAGGTAAAGCGAGTCCGCCGCGGGAAATAATCTCCCAAAGGAATGCGGGAAATACCGGCCCATTGATGGGCCGGTATTTTGTTTGTCACACCACGCTATAGTTCCTCCATTGATCTTACATTTCCCCACTCTTCAGGTATTTATCCACTAGTATTTTTACTACCGGCATGACAATATATAGTCATGGTATGCATTTATTGTGGATCAAAAACGGAAGTTACGAATTCACGACTTCAGAAAAAATTAAACCGCGTCTGGCGACGTCGGCGCTGCCGTATCTGTGACGCCGTCTTCACATCACAGGAGCAGGTCATCTACGATGGTGCCTTTGCTGTCAGGCTTAGCACGTCGCACATTATGCCGCTCAGTCGCAATACACTCTACCTAAGTGTCTATGATGCCTGCCGCCATCGCGCAGATGCAGTTACCGATGCCACGGCCCTTACCGACACTATCTTAAGCAGCCTCGTACTACTTGCCAAAGATGGACTCCTCAGACGCGAGGATATAATTGCAACCTGCTCCACTGTCTTGAAGCGCTTCGACACTGCCGCGGCGGTTCATTACGCCGCATTTCACCACGCCTGACTAAACATTCTTAGCAGCGTGCTTCTGTCGCCTAGTGCTGACTACGGCCTTGTCCGTTACATCAAAGGTATCGATATATCGTCCAAATGCCAGGCGAGTCTGTGAATAGATAGCCGCAAACGAGTTATAGACAATGGTAACGACTGGTAAGTACACCCACTGAATGATCATAAACAGCGTCCTGTGCCGTCTATACCGCTCAGGTTTGGGTGGCAGGGTCTTGAGGCATAAAAAGATAGTGACGAGTCCGCCTAGAAGGGCGAATGTTTGTATGCGACTGACTATCGTCGGCAGTAGGTTGGCGGTAAAGTTGTGTGGATAGAAAAGAACGGGTATGAAGCCGCCGACGAGCGTCAAGATAGGTGCAACCGCCCAGGTGACATGTCCTTCCGTAAGGCGCGCGACTTTGGCAATAAGGTCAAAACGCGGCACACGATTCTTGTGAAAGAAGCCCTTGTCTACCACATAGGCTACATCTGAGGCGCCGTATGTCCAACGACGCAACTGAATAAACTGTGCCTTCAGTGTCTTCCTGTACGAGTCGGCAAGAACGGCGTCTTGATAGATCGGCACGTGCAGAGGGTAAACCATGTAGTCGCCATCGAAGCGAAAGTATGAACGCCAGAATTGGTGGCCGTCCTCGACAATAGTACGCACACTCCAGAAGTCAGTTTCTATAAGCGACGCCATACCCTGGGCGTGCGACGAAAAGTTACGCATAGCGTGGGGTCGCATCGACAAAACGATATTGTATATGGAATTACCTGTGGCAAGCACGCGCATTGGCGCCGGCGCATCCCATATATTATTGGTATACATCGATACTGGCTGGAAGGCTGCACGTACTGGATCAGGACATACCGCATAGGCGTAGCTTAAGCACGCCAAGTACTGCCTGTCCGGCCGGTTATCTGCATCGAGTGTCGTTACGATAACATGCAAGGGATCAATGTTTTGTTCCTGTAAGTAATCCTGGAGTATGCGCCCGGCATAGGTAATATTGCCGCCCTTCCCAAGCACTTCACCCGGCATTTTGGGATGCCTTATCGCCACAGCATACGAGAAATTATCCTTATAGAGAGCAACGAGCTCTTTCGCCTGCTCCTCTACTCGCGAACCACCGCGCTCTTCATATGCAATAATCAGCATCACCTGCTTCATCGGGTAGCTTGACGCTAGAATAGACTGGATCGTTGGCTCTAGGATCTCCCGACTTTCGTTATACGTAGCGATAATAATAGCGTGGAGCAGCTGGCTCGGCTTAAGATGCAAAGTGTCACCCCCAACAGAGGCAATCTGGTTACGATGCCAAGCCGGCCGTACCATAGACACATCTGATGGCTTACCCGTCTCTAGCTCCTGGAGCAGTCCATACCAATCGAGCTTCTGATTTCGACGCATGACCGCATAGCCGTGAAGCGAGCGGACTGCGACCGCAATGGCCCTCGTCAAATAGATGAATATATATATAAGAACGAACGCCGCTGCAAGTGTTACATTGACCAGGCTAAGCACTACAAGCAAAAGCAGCATTGATACACTCAACGCCCAAGGCAAAATCTCAAAAAGCCGGTAGTGCAGCGTGCGCTCTCTGGGCTGCGGGATCTCAATATCGGTCATCGTAATACAAGTAGTGCGTTACTCACAATGATTGCTAGTACCAGTAGTAGCGTGCCAAGCCCAAGAACCGTAAGTGCCAGTTGACGATGTATAAGATATGCCCGAAGGCTAATAAGTGTATTAAGGATAAAGACGAGTATGCCGAAGACAATGAAACTGAGCAGATCGATACTACTCCCGCTACGGAAAGCATTAATAACTACATCTGAACGGTACTGGACGATGTAGCTATTGTGACTCGTATCGAGCCGGAGCAGGATGAGCACGGTCAACAAAAGTAGCAGGAAACCATTGATGCTGACGATCAGTAGTGCTAAGCGATCACGCAAGTACACTTTCGGTATTGTCATAACTTCGCCCATTGTACCACTCATCGGCGTCATCTGTCTGAAGCGAATCAAGAAGTTGGCAAGTCGTGGTGCGGGTGGCGGGAGTCGGACCCGCGTCTCAGCCTTGGGAAGGCTGCATAATAGCCGTTATACGACACCCGCCAAATGAGGATAGACTCTATCGCACAAAAATAAGATGTGACGATGTGACATGGAGCCACCTCGGGGATTCGAACCCCGGACCCCCGCTTTACGAAAGCGGTGCTCTAGCCAGCTGAGCTAAGGTGGCATTCCAAACGTGACTTATTATACCAGAGGACACGATAAAGCCCATAAACGAACACATATTGTATTCTGTATTATGAATTCCTTAGGTATTCGATACCTATGAGTATTATTTATACTCATTTACGTAATTCACTTTATTAGGTGAGTAACAATATTAAATCTATGTTCGCGCCTCCCGCCCTTTCCTACCGACGAGCACTTGGTGAAACTAAGACATGAGCTTAAAACTTGTTAGAAATCTAACTTCAGACTTTTGCAAGATTCACTATGCTGTATAAGGCGTAAGATAAGGAGGCTCTGCATGAGTATCATACTATTTATCGTTATAGGAGGCATAATCGGCTGGCTGGCCAGTGCGATCATGGGCCGCGGCGAAGGTGTACTCGCAAGCATTATTATCGGCATTATCGGCGCCTTGATTGGGGGCTTCCTATCTACGCTCTTTACCGGTGGCTCAACATCGTATATGACGCTCACGCTAGGCGGCATACTATGGTCTCTCATCGGATCCATCATCCTCGTTGCCATCTTGAACGCCTTCACCCGTACTCGACATACCGCCTCCTAAACCCTGACTGACTGAAAAGCAAAATACCGGCCAAAGGGCCGGTATTTTTATGTACCTAAATGAAGTACAGGAATATACTTCGCTTTTTATTACGCACGGTGGCCTCTATTCCGGATTCCGATACCCGATACTATACCACCACCAACAAGCAGGAGGGCGGTGATGAAAAGCGCGTGCCGAAATCCTTGAAGATCGAGATTGGCTCCAACAATAACACCCACAAACGCTACCGTCAGAAGCCCTGCAATCCGTGCAACGGCATTATTGACAGCTGAAGCAATTCCCGCACGAGTGGCAGCGATATCTCCCAGCACGGCCGCCGTCAACGGGGCGACAGTTGTAGACAGGCCCAGTGCAAAGAAGAGGATGCCGGGAAACAGCTGCGACCAGTAGTGTATAGGGTTAGTGACGCGTAGCATAAGCAAGAATCCAACACCCGCAACGAGTGGGCCGATTGTCATGAACATGCGCGGGCCGTACCTGCCGGATAGAGCACCGAAACGCGGCGATAGCAGGAACATAATGATCGTGACCGGCAGCAATGCCAGGCCCGCAACCAGCGCCGAATAATCTGCTACCTGCTGCAAATAAATAACGATCAAGAAAGTCGCAATGGAAAGACCGCCATATATCCCAAGTGTCGCCATATTCCCAACCAAGAAGTTACGTATTCTGAAGAGTGAAAGCGGTAGCATGGCACGAGGATTACGAGCTTCGTACCACACGAATGCCGCTAGGAGAACTATGCCGCCAATAAGCGGAACAAAAATACGGGCACTCTGCCAATCATGATGGGGCTCCTCAATGAGGGCAAACACTGATGCGCCCAAACCTAGGCTACAGAGTAAAGCTCCTGCTGTGTCCAAGGAGGTATTGCTTGTGTGTTCTACCACGTTCAAGCGGCTCGATAACCAAAGACAAAGTGCAATCGGCACAATATTGATGGCAAAAACAAGCCGCCACGAAGCAGTATCGATCAGAAAGCCCCCAAGTAACGGACCGATTATAAACGAGATGCCAGTCCAGGCAGTCCAGCTACCAATCGCTTTACCCTGCGCCGGTCCTGTAAACGAGGAGATAATGAGCGCTAGCGAGCTAGGCACTAATAAAGCACCCCCGAAGCCCTGCAATGCCCGCGCGATAACAAGCAGTACACTGGTTGGCGACAACGCACACAAGATTGACGCTACAGCAAACCAGGCTAGCCCTACGAGCAATATACGCTTGCGACCGAACAGGTCCGACAGTGAACCGGCAAGGAGAATTAGTGATCCGAGGGTTATGAGATACGCGTCGACTACCCACTGTTGTGTAGTTAAGCCGCCGCCGAGCTCGCGGCTAATCGCGGGTAGCGCGACATTCACGACCGAGCCGTCCAGAAATACTACGAACGATGCAAGGATACTAATAAGAAGAACTAACCGCTGCGTGCGTGTCATACCGCTACTATAGCATCCCCAAACATAACCAGTCTGATCAGAAACGACGCTAAAGGTTCATCTCTGAGACAAGTCCAGCGACTTTAGCTTGAATCCTATCACGTATTTCCCGATGAAATGCAAGTGGCTTCCCCTTTGGATCAGGCATACTCCAATAACGCACAGTACGTAAGCTCGCTAACTCTTCTGGCAAGCCTACCAGATCCTTAAAGGAAATAACGAAGTCAGCATGCTTAGCCTCATAGATGTCCAGAGGCTTGCGGTAAGCCTGTTCCATACTGTGTCCCTAATCGGATATAACTTGGACGACTGCAGGGTCAATGGGTTTTCCTATCTTGGGATCCATGCCCGCACTCGTGGCACGGTGACGGGTACTGATCATCGTGTTCAAAAACAACGCCGCCTCTTGGTTACGTGCAACATTCCCGTCGCAGATAAACAAAATATTCATACACTGAACTATAGCAAAATATTACCCTAAAGATCATTCAAGCAGCACGTTCTATACGGGCCGGAAGATTACTTCCCACCGGTATACTTCTGATTTAACAAGTGCGTGACGGGAACCTTCATTCAGTAATGAAAACTGGCTGCTGTATGTATGTACTGCCTGCCACTTTCGTGCTTGTTGCACCTCAGAAAGCTCGTAGGGTTCACTGACCACATCCAGTCCCAATTTTTTTTAATACCCTCAATGGGAAGGCGCTCATGCCATCCGACGTGCCTGAACCTGGGCAAAATATATGGTACATCAGCATAGAACAAAACTGTCCGGCCAAGCTCCATCAGACGCTTCCCGACAGCTCTTGTCGCCTCATGATCTGGGTGCGGCTTGCGCAAATACTGGGTAACGCCCGCAGCGGCAATAAACACCGCGTCGTCATGAGCAGCATGCAGCACATCTTCGGTTATTCGGTTAATATCAAGAGGACTATCGCGATATGCATGATCAATGTATTCGAGGTTTACCGCCACACTGGGCGTACTCCGCAAAGCGACTAGGTTCTCCTTAATCCTGGCGTTCATTGTTTCCTCTGGCGTACGAAAACCAGTTGCGGTATCCCAGGCACTCGGCTTACGCTGCGTCGGAATACCCGTAAATACCGTTACAACCTGCGTATCCGGCTGTTCCAAGCGATGCCAGCAACTTAGTACGGCATCGTCCAAATGGGGGGAAATGATAGCTTCTCTGCTCATATTTGCAAGCGTACACGACATGAACACTAACGTATGTTAAAAAAACATATACTACGTGTATACAAATTAGCGATTTATACCCGTCAATAACCGTTCAAACTGCTGAAGCGCCAAATAAAACACCCCATCTTTCGATGGGGCATTTTATTTGGCGGGCTCGACCGGATTCGAACCGGCGATCTTCTCCGTGACAGGGAGACGTGATAGGCCTCTTCACTACGAGCCCTCGTCAGAGTCAACGCAACCCGGCTGCTGACAACAGAGGTCATGATAACAGCCTAGGCGCTAAAAAGCAACGCCTCCTATAGAGAAGCCTTTTAGACGTGGATAAAGGTGAACGGCTTGTCGGAAGCCTGCAGCGGATCAGTGTAATCATTGATAGGCTGGAAGTTAAATGAGATGTGCGCGGCACGTACTTGGTTGCCGTGCACCTCTAGAACTTTCACAATCTCCAAGGTATAGCCGGTGTTGATAATGCCTGAGTGCTGTCCGGGCTGCAACTGGAATAATGCCGCAACTACCTGAGGCGGAATGTTGGAATTAGATTTGTCGATAAGCAATCCATAGTCACCACCATTGTCACGAGTCGAGGTGTCATCAGAGACTTGCTTCGCGACCGCAGCAAAGTCGGCGCCCTGCGTCAACTGAACTAATGCCTTGTTAGCACGATCATGCGTAGCAGTGTCCAGTTTGTCAACGACCTTCTGAGCTAAAAGCTCTTGGCGCAATTCCCTGCGAAAATCATCAACAGACCAACCCCAGAAATTACTAAGTGTACTCTCGAATACCTGGTCACTTGCGCCCAGACGATTCTCAGTGCGAACAAGCGCTACAGCCGTATCGACATCTTGCTCGCTAACACTAACACCATTCTCGCTCGCCAGTTGTTGCACATAGGCGTTTTGCAACACGCGGTCCATAGACTTCTGCTTGAAGTCCGCCAACTGCTTCTCGCCGCTCGCCGTACTAAAATCAATCTGCTGCTGCGTCTGATAGTAGTGCATGTAGTGGCGCAGCTCGAACAAGTAGTCGCTATACGACACCACATGCCGCGGGCCGATGAAGGCAATCGGAAATGGCACTACCTCCGTCACGCCATACATGAAACTCGATGTCGTCTGGAATTTATATAGATCAGCGATACAGAATACAAAAAATCCTACCACCGCTGCTATAAATATAGCCACCGAGACTTTGACAACTCGATGTTTTGACGCACGAAGCGGATAGATATACTTGCGGGCACTGCCAAGTACTTCCTCGCGGCGAGCCGACAATGTCTCATTGGTGATACGAATATCATCATCGTTTTGTGGCACGCGTTGTAGGCGCGGGACCTGTTGCTTAATAACGGAAAGGCGTTTTAGGTTCGGCTTCATAAACAGCTATTACTCGTTCACTTGCTCAACGACCTCACGCTTAAACGGAGCCGGAAACGGTGTAACGTCCTGATCGCGTAGAATACGCACGATCCTACTCTGAGTCTTAGCTGGGTGGTGCACGTCGTGAATCACCAAATCTCCAATGTATGTCTGTAGCTTTATTGTACCAAACCCGAGCAGAGTTTCCTGCAGACCGCTAATCTCATAGTTCACCTGTTGGATCTGTTCTAGCTTGAGATCAGCAAAGCTGGTGTGAAACAAGCCTTTTTGGGTAATCTGGATAAACCGCTGGGTCGTGACGATAAAGATACTGAAGTACCAACTGATCCAAGAGGGCAAGATGAGCAGTGAGCCGAGAACAACACTGGCAATAAGCGCTAGAAAAAATACAGCCATACTCGGCGGATTGTCCGGTTTGATATAGGTCCAAGCCAGAATAATGAGTGGCCCAATGAGCCAAGAGGACATGCTGATGATGAGCCCCACGCGCATCACAATCGGGTGACGACGGAAGACATAGAGAACATCTTCGTCGTCAAACTGGCCATCAAAGTAGCGGACATGCCGCCCTTCTGGCTGCTTACTATCGGTCATAAGCACATTGTAGCAGCTCCACAGAGCACTCTATCCAATATCGTACTTGGCAAGAACCATTTCGATATATGCGGGGTCAAGCTGCAGACTATGGAGCTGGCCGGCTGCGGGCCGGAAACGGTATCGTGTCATATCGAGCTCATAGTCATGCAATACGATACCTTCTGCTTCGAGCAAATCACGCTGCAGGCTCGCATCGTTAAGCTTATTACCCTTGATGGTAATCTTGCCAGCGTTATTGAGTACGCGCCACCAGGGATAATCCGGCACGCCTTCCATGCTGCGCATCACCCACCCAACTTGCCGCGCAGCCCGCGGCGTACCAACATAGGCCGCTACTTGACCGTAACTCACTACCTTCCCCGGCGGAATAAGCCGCACAACCCTTAGGACCGCATTCTGGAACTCTGTCATAGCTATGGTGCCCCCGGCAGGAATCGGACCTACAGCTTCTCCTTAGGACGGAATTATTCTATCCATTGAACTACGGGGGCAAGAGCAGGCATGACTGCGATAATCTTACTCCGGTATGCGTCCATGGACAACGAGCTCATTGACGGTGTGGTATTCGTATAGCTCGTCCGGCGTGAACCACAAATCAATTTCCTGGGCGGCCTCCTCCGGGTTGCCGGAGGCGTGCAAGATATTCGGCAATGTTGATCCGCGGGGATTAGCATAGCCACGCGTAATGTGCGTATAGTCACCGCGTATGGTGCCCGGCGCGGAATCTTTAGGATCGGTCGTACCTACCATCTTACGGACATGGCTAACAGCTTCGACACCTTCCAACACTACGGCAATCACGGGTGCTTCAGTCATTTGCTGCAGCGTTACACGGAATATATCCTCACCCCACCTGCTGATCATCTTGCTGATATCTTCGTAATGCTTCCGGAAATGCTCCTCATCCGGAGCAACCATCTTGGCACCAACGATCTTAAGTCCAGCCTTCTCAAAGCGGCTAAGGATTTCTCCGACAATTCCACGCATAACGGCATCCGGCTTAAAGATAATGAGTGTTCGTTCCATAACTTTCCTTGCTTAGTTGCCACTATTCTAACAGAGGGGGTACACATGCGCCAGACGCGCATGTCGCACAATGTTATAATTCTTCTCATGCAATTCGAGAAGGCAAAGACCGATTTTCTGGAGTACCTGGAGATCGAACAGAACCGCTCGCAGAAGACGATCGCCAACTACGACCACTACCTCATGCGCCTGACCGACTATACGGGTGACATCACCGTCGCCGACATCACTCCGGAGCTCATACGCAAATGGCGGTTGTGGCTGAATCGGTTGGGCACTAACACGTCCGATGAGTTGCAAAAGTCTACATCAAACTACCATCTCATTGCCCTGCGCAGCTTCCTGAAGTTCTGTGCCAAACGTAATATTCCCGCCCTGCCGGCCGATAAGATCGAACTAGCTAAGACACAGCGCAAGCAAGTGACATTCCTAAGCGACGACGAGCTGGAACAAATGTTCGCACAGCCAGACACGACAACTATCACTGGCCTGCGCGACCGCGCCATACTCGAGCTGCTCTTCAGCTCCGGCCTGCGTGTCAGCGAGCTTGTCGGCCTAGACCGCGAGCACATCAACCTGAAACGCCGCGAATTCACTGTACGCGGCAAGGGACAAAAGGACCGGCCAATCTTCATCAGCTCCGAAGCGGCCGAGTGGATCGAGCGTTACCTGGCACGGCGCGAGGACAACAGCCGTCCGCTGTTCACCCGTACCAGCGGTAACAAACAGGGTGACACGAGCGGTAATTTTTTGCGACTCACGGTACGGTCGGTACAGCGTATCGTTAGTCGCTACGCACTATTAGCCGGTATCACCAAGCACGTCAGTCCCCACACCATGCGCCACAGCTTCGCCACTGATCTGCTCATGAACGGCGCCGACTTGCGCTCGGTCCAGGCAATGCTCGGTCACAGCAACATATCGACAACGCAAATCTACACCCACGTTACGGATCCTCATCTAAAAAGCATCCACGAGAAATACCACACTAACCATGCCGGTGAAAAATAACGCTCGGCACCTTAAGAAGGCATTGGCGGTCCGCCGCTCTGGGTCAAAGCACAGAACGGGTTAACATCTCCCTCACCGTCAGGCGCATCCTCGGCTGGGTTAAACGTCGGACCGTAATCATTCTTAAAGAACGACTGGCCTCCGGCCGGACCCTTCGCCGTTGCAAAGCGCTTGCATATGGAATCTTGCGTAATGATAGCGGCACTTGGTACCGGATGACTATTTGCGTCAGTTAGGTCAACCGCTACGACAATCCGGCGTAGTACATCCTCTGCCCTACCAGTTGAATCAATAATAGCTTGCGCATTGGCGAAACCCATATTTGCAGGAGCGGTGAGCGTTAGCTTGGACTTGGTGCCGTACAGTGTTGAAATACGCATGTAGTAGCCAAGGTCGGTCAGGCCTTTAATGGTTACCGTGCATATCCCGTTGGTGCCACTCGTGCAATCTGCAGCTGTTATCGAGCCATGTGGAGGATTAGGCTTCATACTCACACTGGCGCCAACACTGTTGGAAGGTGCGAAGAACATCGTGGCAGTATTGCTACTCCAGTTGGTTCGAGACATGTTGGTTGCGTCAGCCATATCTATCCGTAATACCGGGAATGGACAATTCCAGTTCGTGGCAACCGGAAATACCCCAGCCGCTGGGCAGGTACTCAGATCGCTCACTGCTCCGTCGGAATGACTCCAGGTAAGCGTTACCTGGCTGAATGGTGCTGGTCCTTGCGATACAACCGGTACAACAGTGGGAGCATAGCTCACTGTATAGCTGATAACGTGCGGCGCTGCATTGATAATCTCACAGGTATAAGCGACATCGTGACTGCTATCTATGGTCATAGGTAATGCCGCATACGGGCTACCCCCTGCAGTACTTGGACAGATCGTCCCGCTTGCTACCGCCTGACCTGTTGCCAATTGCTGGTTAATAATCACTCGCACGTCATTAATGCCGCTTTCTGCCGCGTAATATGCCTGTGTACTGAGCTGGTCATCTAGCGAATTGCGTTGTTCGTTGCGCGAAATCTCCGCAAAGCCCAACACGAGCAAGCTTATGACGGTCATCATGATCAGCGTCACCATGATAGAGACTATGCCCGCATCTTGCCGGTAAGTCGCTTTTGGCTTAGGCATAAGCGTAACCATTTGCCTCCAGTATACCCTTACTGTAACCGCCTCACAACGCTCGTCGTTAAATCAGAAACTGCGCAGAATTGCGAGCCTGCACCGCTTTTACAGGCCGCCGTTGGCCACGTTGTAGATGTCAGCAAGTCGTCATCACCATAGATGATGCGAATGTGAATGGTATACAGATCACCGCCTCCTGGGTTCTGCACATCAAGCACACCGAGACGCATATTCTTGCCGAGTAGTTCGCGAAGTGGCGCAGGAAGCGTCGAACTACCCCATTGACTCGCACTCGGTCCGGCCGCACATGCGCCGGAGCTCGTATCCTTGACGAGCGCGTGGTACCCCTGATCAGCCCCAGGTGAGCTGTCTACTATCTCCTGTCCTATCCGGTAAGAATAGAGTGTGTTGTCAATGCAGATCCCTCTGGTAATGCCGTCCCCACCGGTCAGCCCAAGCTTCACACTAGTACTGAGTTGAATAGCTTGGCTCAGCTCCGCCATAACCGTCCGGGTAGTTGCTTGTGTCTTAGTGCTTGTCACCCCTTTGTAGTAACTCGTAGTAAAACTGATAACGCCTGCTGCTATTACAAGCAAAATAACGGCAAAGACGGTCGTAGCGATCATCAACTCGAGCACAGTAAAACCGTACTCGCGGCCCCGTCTCGCACTAGCTATTATCCCGATGCGGAAACTATGCATCTTTTCTAACACGTTAGCCCATTCCTTACCTGAAGAGATACCTGAAGCTGGGTACCAACCGCACCTATGGTAATAAGCCCGGACTGGTTCGTACTACCACTAGCCAGGCAAATTTGTACTCCCGCCTGCGGGTTTGCCGACCCTAAGGCCAAGGAGGCGTTGCCCATAACCCCATTTGCGGTAGCTGCCACGACGTACATAGCTTGGTTTGGCAAAGTACCCGCAATAGGTATGACATCTACTTGCTGCTTACCCGAGTTGTATCCCGTGTTATTGCTATTTATTCCCCCCGGCTCCATAAGAATAGCTACCGCTCCTATATCGCTCCCATTTGCGTGCACCCAGGCGGTATTAAGTCCATATTGCAAATGGATAGCAGTTGAGTACGGTGTGAGATTGTTGTCGTTGTTGCCATAGCTCCCCCCACCAAGACCTACTACTGTTGGTGAAACGTTCTGGAACGGCTTATCTGTACCGCCGCAACTCGCACTAAAAGTAGATTGGGAGTCACATTGGGCACCCGCAACGGCATATATTTGGTCCTGCTCGGGTTGATCTGAGGCATAGGGATGAACCTGAAACTGGATCAATTTCCCTAAAAATACACACCCTTGGTTGGTGCCCAGTGTATTCGCACCACTAGAGAATGATAAGCCTCCGCCGGAGTTGTTACAGGTAAAGTTGGCGTTATTGGCATAATAGCCACTTCCCACTTGGTCGACTATTTGCTGGATTTGCGCCTGAGCATTCTGGATAGCACTAGTGAACTCGGCTTCGTTCTGACGGCCCGAGATCGTGGCGGCGATCATTACGAATAAGCCTCCCATTACAGCCAGGACGATCAGTGTCTCGACTATCGTGAAGCCGTGCGTATATGGCCTACCCTGACGGACAGCCGCCTTCATGTCCATCAGTATAGCATAAGCATATCAATCACTACCTTAGGAACAGGAAGTTCTCGTACCAGTTCGTCAGATACATACCAAACAATACAACGATAACCGTCGCAAGCAAGAGGAATGGTCCGAATGGCAACGGCGTACGCGCCGTGGCACGACCGCGTACCAACAAAGGAATAGCCACCAGGGACCCGAGCAGCGAAGCGATAAAGAGTAGCAAGAGAGCGCGCAGCGGACCGCCAACAAGCAGTCCGAGCACAATCGCCAACTTGACATCGCCGAAGCCGATCCAAGCGCCATCTGACACTTCAAAGATCACAAAGAACAGTCCAGCCGTAAACAACACGCCCCACACCGCCTCCGACACTGCCATCCAACCTCCGCCGAAGACAAAGACCCGCAATACAACCTGCACAAGGGCTAATACTATAAGCGAATAGACGATGCGATCCGGCAGCAAGAACCAACGAATATCATAAAGTGCCAGGGCGACAAAACCAACAAGGAACGCCAGCCAGAAAATAAACAACACCCTACCTACCATGTTACCCCGACTTGTAAGACTAAGTGGCCACCACAAATAGGACACGACAAAGCTTACAGCAGTCAGCAGTTCAGCCACGGGCGAATCCTCTATGGGCTTACCGCAATAGCGGCACTTCCCCCGTAAGGCTAGATAGCTAAACACCGGTACCAGGTCACGTACTGCCAGTTCGTGTCCGCAGTGCGTGCACATCGACCGACCAGTCAGCATGGATAAGTTCCTAGCGCGGTGTTTCTGGTCACCCCGTTCCGCCACCTCCTCACGCTCATGCAAACGCCAAATGAGCGCGTTCACAAAACTACCGAAGACAAGGCCCAAGGCGGCTAAGATGATCGCAGTAACAAACATGTGCTTATGGTACCACACGTCAAGTAACGAGGGGTTGATTAAGAAAACAGGCTCCATCTGGAGCCTGTTTTCTGTTTCACTTTTACGTACTACTATTGCTCAGTACACTGTGTAGGTGGAGTGCCGCTACCGTTTTCTGTCCAGTATACGATAGCCGCGCTGCGAGAGCTCGAACCGGCCGCATTAACGCCCGTGTTCGTTGCATTACATGTATCCTTCAATACAATAACTACGGCATCAGCGTTAGCGGCAGGTAGTGTCGCAGAAGTTTGAACTGTAACATTAGCTGGATCATAAAGACCGAGTTTAGCCGTCTCAGTATTACCCGTCGTACAGTTGGCGCCACATATTAACAGATTAGGCGCTGTACCGCCAACACTAGCAGGTAGTGTACCGCCGTTGTTATCGATATAGTTCGCGATACCGCTGGCAATAGCCCCGACATCATTCTTGCGTTGCGTATTACGCGCATTGCGCTGCAGTGCAGGCACGGCCAGGAAGACGATAAGCATGATAAGGCCGGCGATAGCCAGGACGATCATGACTTCGATGATCGTAAAGCCGCTGGTAGCGCCCGTCTTACGTTTGTGTAGATTCTGGATCATTGCAAATGCCCCCTTTGCTGGATTTTGCATCTTAATGCTTATGCTCATTATATTACTGGCAGTGTTGTAAAGAATCAAGCCCTTTCTGCAATCTGTTACACGACATTGTTCACCTGGCTGGCAAGGTTGTAGATCGGCAGGAGTACCGCCGCGACGATTATGAAGGCAATGACACCCATGAGGATCATCATTACTGGCTCGATCACCGTCTGGATAGCCTTGATCTCGTTGTCTAACTCTTTCTCGTAGTACTCGGCAGCTTTGCTGAGCATTTGCTCCATAGAGCCAGACTGTTCGCCGATCTTCAGCATATTCGGGACAAGCTCCAGGAAGTTCGGATCGCCTTCCAAGGAGTCCCCGAGCGACTTGCCCACCTTCACTTTCTCCGCCGCCTTCAGAATAGAATCTTCAACGTAAATATTACCGATAGCTTTCGCTGTAATATTCAGCGTCTGGAGAAGCGGTACGCCGCTAGCGACAAGCGTGGTCGCCGTCCGGGTAAACCGTGCCATGTACATCTTCATAAACAATGGCCCCACTGGCCAGGCACGCATTTTGACCGCATCTATTACGCGCTTTCCGCCCAACGTCCGCGCCCACTTCCCCGTGAAAATAGACAGGATGACTATAAGTATGACAAACACCCACCACCAATGTATGACGGCGTCCGATACGGATAGGAGAACCTGGGTAACGAGCGGCAACTGCGCACCGCTACCAATAGACGAATACAAGACTTTGACCTGCGGTAGCACCTTCACGAGCATAAATACAACGACCGCGCACATCACGACAAGGACGATGATCGGATAGATCATAGCGCCCCGGACTTTGCTGATAACGTCAGCGTCTTTCTCCTGTTGGTCGGCCAGGCGCTCTAGGGCTTTGTCGAGCGTGCCCGACGCTTCGCCAGCAGCAATAAGGCTTGTATAGATCTGATTAAAAACTTGCGGGTGCTTCTCCATCGACTTAGCAAGCGCACTACCGGCTTCGACGTCATTAATGACATGCGCGGTCACGACCTTGAGTGGTTTGCTTTCTGTCTGATTGTTGACGTTACGTAGCGCCTGGACAAGCGGCAAGCCGGCATTGAGCAGCGTAGCAAGCTGGCGCGAGAACAGAACCTTGTCCTTCGACTTGACCCGGTTGAATTTGCCGAGAGCACCAAGCGTTGTTGCCTTGCTGAGGGCAATATCCGTCGGTACGAGCCCCTCGGCACGGATCAGTTTAGCGGCAGACTGCTCGCTGTCGGCCTCAACCGTTGCCTTGACCTTCCGGCCACTGGCAGGGTCCTGAGCCGTATAGGTATAAGTAAGCACTCTTAGCTCCTCATCAGCCTATCAAGTTCGTCAAGATCGACGGCAAAGTTACGGGCTTCGTCATAGGTAATCGTCCCCTCATGGATCAGTTTGGCAAGCGTCTTGTCCATACTCTGCATGCCGAACTCAGCACCGGTTTGGATGACAGCGTCAAGCTGATGGGTTTTGCCTTCACGGATAATATTGCGTACGGCCGGAGTAACGACAAGGATTTCTGCTGCAGCAACACGGCCGCCGCCGATAGCCGGAATAAGGCGTTGTGAACAGATTGCCATAAGTATGTTCGACAGCTGGGCACGAATCTGCGGCTGCTGGTGCGGCGGGAAGACATCGATCATGCGGTCGATTGATTGCGCCGCACTGTTAGTGTGCAGCGTAGCAAACACTAGGTGGCCAGTCTCGGCGATGGTGATAGCACTGGCGATCGTCTCTAGGTCGCGCATTTCGCCGATGAGCACGACGTCCGGGTCTTCGCGGAGCGCTGAACGTAGCGCCGCACTGAACGAATACGTATCGTAGTGGACTTCGCGCTGGACGATGACCGACTTGCTGGATTTGTGTGTATATTCGATCGGGTCTTCGATAGTGATAATATGTGCTGCTCGTTCCAGATTGATCTTGTGAATCAGTGCCGCAAGGGAGGTCGATTTACCGGAGCCGGTCGGGCCGGTGACCAGGACAAGGCCGCGTGGATAATCGGCAAACTTCGTTACTACTGGCGGTAGGCCAAGCTGTTCGGCTGACAAGATCTCGTTCGGGATCAAGCGGAGTGCCGCCGCCAGATTACCCCGCTCATGAAAGGCGTTAACGCGAAAACGGCCCATGTCGCCAAAGGCAAAGCTGAAGTCAAACTCTTTGTCCTTAAGAAGGATTTGCTTCTGGTCTTCGTCGAGAATGGCAAAGATAAGCGCCTCGACCGCTTCATCGCTCAAGGGCTCCGTGCCCGAGACAGCCGATAGGGCGCCATCAACGCGAATCATCGGCGGCAGACCTACCTGCAAATGTAGGTCAGACGCCTTTTTCTTAACGACTTCCTCGAGAAGTACTTCGATTCGTGGTTGGCCTTGCATAGCTATATTGTTATTCCACCCTTTCCTTGCTATCCGATATCTGCCGACGCGACACGGTTAACTTCGTTTAAGGTTGTAAGTCCATTCAGTGCCTTGAGATAGCCATCCTGCCGCATTGTCACCATACCCTGAGCCTGCGCCTCGTGCTGGATCTCGCTGCTGGTCGAGCGCTTCAGGATAAGTTCTTGGATCTCACCCGTGACTGGAAATACTTCGTAGATTCCCATACGGCCGCTGTATCCTCCAGGCGTACCTGGGCTATCTGTGCCCTTATACAAAGTATAAGCGCTTTGGTCGGCAAGTGGCAAGTTATCGTAGCCTAAGTCTTCTTCCACCGTCTTGACTTTCGGCTCTTCCTCGGGGAGCAAATGGGCAAGTGTCTTCTTGACGGACTCAGCTTCGGCGGTCGATGACTGGTACTCCTCTTTGCTCTCGGTCAGACGCCTTACGAGGCGCTGGCCGATGACAACCTTCACCGTACTGGCAATAAGAAACGGCTCAACGCCCATATCGAGCATGCGCGGCAGGATACCTGCAGCGGAGTTAGTGTGCAGCGTCGAGAAAACGAGATGGCCAGTCAGTGCCGCCTGGACGGCAAGCTCGGCCGTTTCTTTGTCACGAATCTCTCCTACCATCACGACGTCGGGGTCCTGGCGCAAGATAGAGCGCAAGCCTGTCGCGAACGTCAGGCCGACATCGGGGTTGACCTGGATCTGATTCACCCCGCTCATCTTGTATTCAACCGGATCCTCGAGCGTCACGATGTTGATCGTATCGTTTTTGATCTCCTGAATAAGCGCATAGAGGCTGGTCGACTTACCGGAGCCGGTTGGCCCTGAGGTCAGAATCATACCATTATTCTGTTTAAGCCCCTCGCGAATCATGCGCAAGGACCGGCCGCGGTAGCCGAGGTCTTCAAGCTTCATACTGGTGCCCGATTTATCGAGAAGACGAATAACTACTTGCTCACCCCAGACGACCGGCGAGATAGCAATACGAAGGTCGATTTCCTTGTCGGCGGCACGGATGGAAAATTCGCCGTCCTGCGGGATGCGGTGCTCGTCGATCTTGAGGTTGGACAGAATCTTGATACGGCTGACAAGCGGCGGCTCGGAGCTCTTGGGAAGCTGCATTACCTCGCGCAAGATGCCGTCGACGCGACAGCGGATCTTTAGTGCATCTTGCAGCGGCTCGATGTGGATATCGCTTGCCTTGTTGCGAGCGGCATACTCGAGTATGGCAGACAAGGCTTTGCTGATCGGCGAATCCTGGACGAGCGTCTTGATATTCTTATCTGTTTGCTGCGGTACGGCCTTACCCTGCTTCTGAGCCGTTTGCTCCTGTGCAGTATCTTGCTCGAACTGACCGATCTGTCCCGCGACGGTTTCAGTCAGGTGCGCCTGATACTGCCTCAGAACATTACGAATACCTTCCTCGCTCGCGACATACACCTTGAGTGGCCGCCCAATCTTGTTACTCAGAAAGTCGACTGCCTGGACGTTGTCGGCATCGAGCATGGCGACTACGAGACGGTGCTGCATTTCGCCCAACGGCACAGTCATATAGCGCTCAGCGATATCCTGCGGCAGCAACTCCAGGATCTTGGCGTCAACGATAGCATTCGTCAGGTTGACATACGGGACCTTGGTTGCCTTGGCGATAGCCTTAGTCAGCTGTTCGTTCGTTACGAGCTTCTCGCTCACGAGCGTGCCGAAGAGCGACAAGCTCTTCTTGGCCGCATCGGCTTTGGCCGCCTTGAGCTGAACATCGGTAATCACACCACTATGGACAAGATCGTCCTCGACTTGTGTTTGGGTAGTTGCAGATAGGACACTCACGGCTGTCCTCCGCTAGTGGCCACTGCCGTTGAACGGGTTCGGGTTATTGGTGCCGCCGACTTCGATCAACTGGGCAGGGTCGATGGACTTATCGTTAAAAAAGTTCTTATCCGGCGTAACGAAATCGGTCGAAATCGGCTGCACGACAGCCGCCTGCTGCTGGTGGTCGCCAGGCGTTGCGAATAGAAAATGCGAGGCTGCAAACGAAATTGCCGCGCTGACGCCGCCAATAAGAATGATTAGTGCGATATCTTTTTGTTTCATGCGGACACCTCTATTGTACCACCCGCGTGCTTATCGATAGGTTCTGCGCTGGCTGCCAGAACGTCTGCGCGCTGATGGTAAGCGTCAACTTGCTTTGGTCGCCTGTCAACTCCATGGTCTGAATTTGGATGGGGCGGATGGAACGATTAAAGGCATCGACAACACTCTGGATCTGTGTATAGTTACCCGACACAACCACCTGGAACGGCATGGGCTGCGGGCTCGGGGTGGCTGCAGACTGGTCACCTTCCTGTGTCGCCCCTTGGTCAGTACCGGTAATGCTCTGAATCTGTACGCCCTGGCCAAGCAGAATATCTTCCAGACTCGTCGCTAATGCTGGATAATCATACTTACTGGGCAAGGCATCGAGAACGATCTTGGTATTACTACCGTCCTGTGAGCCGGTACCACCCGGATTACCACCGATGATATTAGTAGGGGTGGCGAGGAACGCGTTATAGGAGGACTCAAGTGTTGTCGTAGCCTGCAGGTTCGTCTTTAGCCGCTGCAATGCTGTCTGATTGGCCGTAATAACCCGGTTCTGGTACATAAACTGTCCAAATAATGATATCGACGCGACAATACAGAATACAACAACGAAACAAGCTCCCGACGTTACGGCGACTATTGTCGTGTTCGACTTGGCAATCAGACTGCGTTTAACCGAAGCGATAGGTGACATACGTTATGAGCTCTTCTTGAATATTATTGACGGTTGCTGCGGCAGTGTCTGGCCACCGACGCTCAGGGATACATCATCCGTATTATCGAAGATGGCCGGGTCATACGACAGGGTAATGGAATAGGTGGCAGAATCGGAGTTTCGGCTAAAACTGGCGAGCACTACTGAGGAGAATGCAGGGCCCGACGAGCTGGCCCCGGCAATGCTGTAGTTTGTGAATTTCAGACCATCGACAAAGGTATTGACGATGTCTAGCGAGGGCGCGTTACCGTTAATCGTTATTGTATTTTGCGTGAAATCAACCTGCAAATCGGAGATAGTCGCCTTTGTTGGCGTCAGTTCGGACAGATAGGCAAACAGCCGCAGAGCCGCTGGCTTCTGGCTGTTGAGCGTCGGCAATGCGTTGAGCTGCCCCTGCACCGTCAGAATATCAGCGATATTGGGCTGATTCTTAAGGTCGCTGCTTGTGCTACTGATGTCGTGTTCGAGGTCATTAATACTCTTTCTCTGCACGAGATAGACCGACGACGCCAGTACAAGGAAAATAAACAACGCTATAGCGCTCAACACAAACGATGAACCGATGACCAGGCGCTTCAGCCGCTGCGTGCGAATATATTCTTGCTTTACGTCCGGTAGTAGGTTGAATTGGATCATTCAATCCTCCCCGCTAGCCCTACGGCGACGCTAAACTGGTTCGATATGGCGAGCAGTTCATTCTGGCGATCAGGGCCGTACTGGACGTTCCGCCAGGCATTGCCAATCTCGACATTGAGCATGAATTTGTTCGCGAGATAGAGGGGGAACTCAGGTAGCGTCGCACCCGATCCGGTCACGATAATACGGTCGAGCTTCACGCCTGCATAGCGG
>Ga0070659_100000774_pt1 | contig 23202 bp, 19 predicted proteins | sample KBSC23metaG_FD_64666 | JGI IMG/M metagenome (GOLD analysis project Ga0070659, IMG submission 64666) | Corn rhizosphere microbial communities from Kellogg Biological Station, Michigan, USA - KBS C2-3 metaG | ecosystem: Host-associated > Plants > Roots > Rhizosphere > Soil ... | reverse complement strand
CCGAGCAGCTTGAGGCTGCGCATCGGCCGCAGCCGCTCGGCGAGCTGGCGGTAATCCAGCCAGCGTCGGTGCCACTCATTCTTCGAGCCGATGTGCGCATTGCAGATGATCGCCACGGTGATTACCATTTCGGCGAGTGATTCCTGCAGCTTGAGGTGCGGGAACATGAACGTGCCAAGTCCCATGCAGACCGCGAGGCCGCCCGCGACGAAGGCGAAGATGTGCCCGCTTCGGTAGGTTTGCGCCAGGTAGGTCGCGAGCTGATCGGACCAGCAATAGGCGTCCTGAAGCAGGTCCATCGGCGTCGAAACATTGTGAGCGGCGACGCACTTCTCGCGAAAGTCGCGCCATTCCTCGCGATTCATTCGAACGGCATATTCGTTCGTCAGGTCGCGGGCCCTGATCCGGCGAACCCCGGCCACGGCGAGGAGCAGGCTATATTCCATCCGCGGCCGAAAGCGCGGGAGATGCTCACGGAAGAAGCGCGTGAGGAACTTCTGTTCCTGCCTGTCGGGCGGAGGGACCAGGATCGCCGAAAGCATTTGATTGACGTGCGCCGCGTCGAGGGTCCGCTCCGCCATGGGGTCGTCGCCCATGGTGTCGACCACCGGATCGAAGGCAGCCCACAGCAGTCGCGCTGGACAGTCCGCCTCGGGTGAGAAATGCGCAATCGGAGTGCCGTGGGCGATCGCCAGCTCGACGACTTCGGCGGTGCCGCCGCGCCCGCGCGCCTTCTCGCCGTCCCAGACCGCGACGACCAGGTCGGACTGCGCTACGGTCGCACGGCCGGCCATGGCATAGCCTTCGGTTTCGTCGTCGGGCTCGCCGGGCAGCTCGAGCACTCGCGCGGCACGCTTCAACAGCGCATCGAAGCGCCCGCGCGCTGCATCGTCGACCAAGGTGGTCCGATAGAATCCGCGCTCAAACGGAAGCACGGCGTCAAGCTCCCAGCCGAGCTCGAGCGCCAGCTCGGCGCCAATCTGGTCCGCGCCGTCGGCGAGCGCCGAGACGAAACGGAGAATTACCCTATCCGACGAGAAGCAGTCGCGGTTCCGCTCGTGCAACGCGCTACATGTCTCTGCAACGAGCGCCAGCATGTCGCGGAGCCGCTCACGCAGGCGCGGCAGATTCCCTTCCGCGAGCGCCTCGGCGCGATGGCCGGTGATCCCGACAGAGAGAACAAACGGAATGCGCGGCGGGCCGGCCGGTGACGCCTCGCGATCTTCGTTTTGAATAATCGCGGTTGTCGGAGCGTTCACCGGCTCAACCTAACCCACGATCGCTTGGTTCGCCAAACGCCAGCGATCACCGGCCCTAACTCAGATGCGCGGGCCATTCATATCGTTGCCGCCCGGGTCCAAACAGCAATAAGACGCACACTCATCCTTCGTCACTCGAAGGGTGTACATGAACTCACCCAATGGCCCGCCATGGTCGGCATCGGGATTGTCGTTGAAAACGACCAACGTCGTTCGACTATGATCAACCGTGCGCGGGTCAAATACGTCGTACGCCGCCGAGGTGGGGCATGTATTTCCGCGCAGCGACCAGCAAGCTTCCCGGACCTTTGACTGTGGCGGGAACAGATAATTCTCGCCGCTTTCATCGTAGAGCGTGAATGTGATGTTGAATCCCGGACGATGGTTGTTCCGGAATTCGATCGCGCCGTTGGATACCGGTAACGTGGTGTAGATCTCGAATTGGGGATCCGGGCACCCTTTCTTCAAATGAACGTCGATCTCGACGTCCCACGGCTGTTTCGTCGTCGCCTTCTTCGACATCGCTCGCTCCCCTTTTTCTCCCCGAGTTTCCGGCTCCAGTTCGCCAACACCATCCTTGAGATTGTTGTCTTCAGACATTGAACCCTCCTGTGGTCTCACAAACTACGCACGTTGATCCTCTATGCGGCCGAACGGTAGCCCATGGCCTTGAGCCGGGCTGCAGAGTCCTGAGCTTCGCTGCTGCGTCCGAGACGGCGCAGGAGCTCCGCGCGTTCGTTTGTCTCGAACGGAACTTCGGCGACGTTCGTGGGCAGTTGTTGCAACGCCGCGGACCACGCTGCCTTGGCGCCTGCAAAGTCTCCCAGACGCTGCCGGACGTCGCCGAGCATTCGGCCTGACGCCGCGATGCTATATCGATCGGAGATCGGATCGCCGCTCCGTTCCGCCTGCGCCGATGCGAGTGCCTGCTCAGCGAACGTCCGTGCTTGGAGCGTTGCTCCGGATGCCAGCGCCAGCCGCGAACGCATCGAAAGGCATGTTGTCTGCAGCGAACGCCAGCGCACCACCTTGGGTCCCTGAGCGCGAAGTGCCCCGGCAATGGCGCAGCCTGTGGATGCCTCTTGCGAGGCTTGTGCCACATCGGCCCTTGCGAGAAGATTCTTGGCTAGCGCAAGATGCGTGCTCGCCGTCCAATCTCTCCAGAGACTGTTGGTCGGTTCTATCGCAAGTAGCCCGTTGGCTTGCGCAAGCGCCCGTCGATATTCGACAATCGCTTGATCGACTTTGCCTCGAGCCGTCAGCAAGACGCCCAATCCTTCGTGTGCCGGGATCAAACGCTGCAGCAAGCTGACGTCCGTCTGACCGCCGGCCACGTGTTGCTCAAGGAACGTTATTTGGCGTTGGCGAGCGGTAATTGCCGCATCGAATTGTCCCAAATCGCCTTCCGCCTCGGCAAACCAACCGAGGACATTCCCGAGTTCCTGCTGGTACTCGGCGTTGCCGGGATCGACCGCGGCAAGAGACTGCATCGAAGACAGCGAGCTGCCGAACAGCTGGGCCGCTTCCGCGAATCTGCGCTTGTTCTTCAGGACGATGCCGAGATCCTCATTGGCGTATGCGACCTCCATGCGCCACTTGAGGTTGTTGGGATCGATCGCGACCATCCGGTCCGCGAGACGTTTGTATCCGCGGTAATAGGTCTCAGCCGTGTCAATGTCTCCGCGAAGGCGAGCGATGTCGCCGATGTAGAAGACGTTCTGCGCGTGGTCGTATAGCCGTTGCGGGTCGTCCGGGTTGCGGCGGACGGCCTCGGCTGTCCCGGCCATCGCCTGGCGATAGAGTTGGGTCGCGCTGTCGTAATGGCCGCGTAGATACGCGACCTGCGCTGTGATGCTCAGCGCGCGCGAACGCTGCAGAAGGGCGGCGTCGGAGAGCTCGGCGGTATCTTGCTTTCTATAATAAGCGAGCACGCGCGAGCCGACGCCGTCGAGAGCATCGAGCCGACCGATCGGCTCGAGCTTGTCCTTGAGGTCGCCGACCATGAAAGCGACGAGACCTTCCGCCTCCCTCCGCTGCTCGCGCGCGGAATTGCGCGCTTCGATCGCGGTGAAGGCGAGCGTGCTGGTGACTGCCATCCCGCCAAGCGAGGCTGCGGCGACATAAGCGAGCTGGCGGTGGCGGCGCGTCGTTTCGCGCTGCACCAATTCGTCGAGCGCGACACCGAGCATCCCCGCGACGATTTTCAGGAATCCGATGCGCCGGCCGCCCTTCCCCTCGCGAAGGTCCGCGGCAAGCGGCTCGGTCTTCTTGCCGGTGGGTCTTCCGCGTCGGTTGTATTTCGCGACCAGCGCCGGCGGAAAACATTCCTCCGCTTCACGGCCCGGAATGCCGCTGGCGAGCGGCTCGCCGGCGATTACCGCGGCGATGATGCAGCCTTCCGGATGGATCCGCTTGAAGGTTTCGATCTCGACGTTGATCCAGCGGGACCTGGCGGCTGCCGGAGAGCACAGGACCAGCAGGCAGCGCGAGGCTTCTAGCGCCTCGCAGATTTCATCGTTGAGGTCGTCCGCGGCCGCGAGGTCGTGCTGGTCGCGGAAAATGGGGGTCAGGCGCTTCGGCACGACGCCATTCGCGGTCACTCGGCCGCGCAGCGTCGACGGGACGCGGAAGCGCTCGAGCTGCTCGTGCAGCCAGTCGGCGTCCTCGCTGTCGCTGTGGCTGTAGCTGAGGAACGCGAAATAATGCGCGGGGGCGGGCGTACGACGGCGGCCCGCGGGTTTAGCCGACGCGTAATTGCCTTCGAACCGCCGGCTCCATTTGTTCATCGGTGCCCCGAGCGAGTCTCGTTAACTCTGTTAACCCCGTTAACACAATACGATAGGACTCGCGATAAACCTTCGTGAGGGTGGGTGCGCCTTTGCCGCGGAAGCCCGACCGCCTATATGGCGGGCTCAGAGGAACTCATGTCATCCATCCGTCCCTGGCGAGATATCGAGCGGCGCAAGTCGCGGCAGATTATGGTCGGCTCCCTCCCTGTCGGCGGAGACGCGCCGATCAGCGTCCAGACGATGACGAACACGCCGACCGAGGATGCCAAAGCGACGATCGACCAGATCCGCCGCTGCGAGGACGCGGGCGCGGACATCATCCGCGTATCCTGCCCGACCGCCGACGCGACAGCGGCCCTGAAGGAGATCGTTCGCTCGGCGCGCATCCCGGTCGTTGCCGACATCCACTTTCACTACAAGCGGGCGCTCGAGGCGGCGGACGCCGGGGCGGCGTGTCTTAGGATCAATCCAGGCAATATCGGCTCGGAAGAACGGGTCCGGGAGGTCATCGCGGCGGCCCGCGCCAATGGTTGCGCGATCCGCATCGGCGTCAATGCCGGCAGCCTCGAGAAGGACCTGCTCGAGAAATATGGCGAGCCGTGCCCTGAGGCACTGGTCGAAAGCGCGCTCGACCATATCCGAATTCTCGAGGACCACGGCTTCCGTGAGTACAAGGTCGCGGTAAAGGCGAGCGACGTGTTCCTCGCGGTGGCGGCTTACCAGCAGCTGGCGAGCGAAGTGGATTGCCCGCTCCACCTCGGCATCACCGAGGCCGGCGGCTTGATCGGCGGGACGGTGAAGTCGGCCATCGGCATCGGCAATCTCCTCTGGGCTGGCATCGGCGACACGATCCGCGTCTCGCTGTCCGCCGAGCCGGAAGAGGAGGTTCGCGTCGGCTACGAGATCCTCAAGGCGCTCGGCATCCGCAGCCGCGGAGTTCGCGTCGTCTCCTGCCCGTCATGCGCGCGGCAGGGCTTCGACGTGATCCGCACCGTGGAGGCGCTGGAAGAGCGGCTGCAGCACATCAAGACTCCGATGTCGCTCAGCGTGCTCGGCTGTGTGGTGAACGGCCCCGGCGAAGCGCGCGAGACTGACATCGGGATCACCGGCGGCGGCAACGGGACCCACATGGTCTATCTCTCGGGCGTAACCGACCACCATGTGAAGGACGCCGATATGATCGACCACATCGTGAAGCTGGTCGAGGCGAAGGCCACCGAGCTCGAAGCGGAAGCGGCGCGCGAACAAACCCTCGACGCGGCCGAATAATTTAGGCTTTCTTCACCGCTTCGGGCGCAGCCTGGTCTCGTGGCCAAGCTGTTGCTCATTCTGATTCTCGGCGGAGCGCTCGCGAACTCTTTCGCAGGCTCTGGCTCGCAGCCGCCCCTACTCATCGACTCGCATCCCGCGCCGACTCGCGTCGCTATCGACGCTTCCAATTAACAGCCGCTAGAGGCGGCGCGTGAACCGCGTCGCCCAGCAACCGGTCAAGGCCTTTGCGACCGCCCTCCTCGCGGTTGCGGCGTTGTCGATCATGGACGCGGTGATGAAGCATCTCGTCATCGTCATCGGAATCATCGCGGTCAGTGTCTGGCGTTCGGTCGGCAACCTCGCCATCAGCGCCGTGATCTATCTGCCGGGCCGAAAGCGTTGGCCGAGCCGGAGAACAGTCCGGGTTCACGTCATTCGCGGCGTGATCGTGACCGGCCTCGCATTCCTCTTCTTCTGGGGCATCGGCCGAGTCCCGCTCGCACAAGCGATCGCGCTGACCTTCGTCGCGCCGTTGGCGGCGCTTCTGCTCTCGGCGATTTTCCTCAAGGAGGATGTCGGCTCGCGCTCGATCCTCGGCTCCTTGGTCGCTTTTGGCGGGCTGCTCGTGATCCTGTTCGGCCAGGCGCGGATGAAGGTCGGTCCCGAAGTGCTGTTAGGCACCGCCGCCATTCTCGGCTCGGCGATCTGCTATGCCGGCAACCTCGTCCTGATGCGCCACCAGGCGCTCGCCGCGAAGCCGCTCGAGATCAACTTCTTCCAGTCGCTCACGGTGATGGTGCTCTGGCTTATCCTGCTGCCGCTGATCGGCCTTCCCCAATGGCCCGGGTCGCAATGGCAATGGGTCGCGCTTGCCGCGCTCCTCTCGACGGGCGGAACCCTGCTCTATGCCTGGGCCTATGCGCGCGGCCAGGCGAGCTACCTTTCGGTCAGCGAATATAGCGCTTTCCTGTGGGCCTCGCTGATGGGCTGGCTCGTGTTTCGCGAGCATGTCTCGGATTATACCCTCGCGGGCGCCGCGCTCATCGTCGGCGGTTGCCTGATCGCGATCCGCCCCAAAGCTCCTCCGCCTGAAATCGACGTGGCTGCCTAGCCCGAACCCAGCACGTTGATGGTGAAGGCCAGCACGCCGATGTTGAATGCGAAGGCCGCGAGGCAGTGGACCGTCACGATTCTCCGCATGTGCGTGGTCGTGACGGTCACATCCGAGGTCGCGAAGGCCATCCCACAGGTGAAGGCGAAATAGACGAAGTCCCAGTAGACGGGATGCTGGGTTCGCGGGAATTCGAGGCCGACACAACCGACGTCGGGATGCATGTAGACGAGGTGCGCGTAGTGAAGCGCGTAAATCGTGTTGCTGAACAGCCAGGCCAAGGCGAGCGTCAGGATGATCAGCGTCTTGGTAAGCGGCTGCGGGCTCTTGCCGACGGCTTCGGCGGCGATCGCAATCAGCAGGATCGCCAGCACCGTTCCGGTGATTGCGAGTAGGAGGACGCGATTGGCGTCGTTCGCATTGGCATGGTCGCGAATGATTCGCGCCTCGCGCGTTCCGAGCAGCGAGATGCACGACAGAAGAAACACGATCGCAGCAAGATCGAATCCGGCCATCGCGCCCAACGCCCAATTGCCGAGCAGCTCGTGGCCGATCGGCACGCCGACGATGAGCACGCCGATGAACGCGAGGAAGCGCGGCGGCGCAATCATGTTGCCGATGGTCTGACCCTTCGCCATGGACGCCGAGATTAACCGCGCGGACTCGCGCGTCCAGTGAAAGGATTTTCATGCCCTGGGTCTGGCTGATCGTCGGCGGCTTCTTCGAAGTCGGGTTCACGACCTCGCTCCGCTTCGTAGACGGATTCCGTAACTTGCCGTGGACGATCGCTTTCCTCGTCTCGGTGGCGATCAGCATGGCGTTGCTGGAGGTGGCGTCACGCTCGATCCCGATGGGCACCGCCTATGCGGTGTGGGGCGGCATTGGTGCAGTCGGAACGGTGCTCGTCGGAATCCTCTGGTTCCAAGAGCCATCGAATACCGTGCGCATCTTGTTGATCCTCGCCATCGTTGCGGCGATCGCGGCGCTCAGGCTAACGTCCTGAACCCAACGCGGGGGATGATGATGAAGCGACTGAGCGGCGCGCTTGCGGTTTTCATTGCGGTCGCGTCCGCGGCCTCCGCCCAGACTGCGCAGCTTCCTTTCGTGCTGAAACAGGTCGGTCCCGGCGTCTATGCGGCGATCGACGGTCTCGAACATAAAGCGGGCGCCAATGCCGGCTTTGTCATTGGCGACGATGGCGTGCTGGTCGTCGACAGCTTCTTCAACCTCGACGCGGCTCGGGCATTGGTCAGAGAGATTCACCGGCTGACGCCGAAGCCGATCCGTTATGTCGTCAATACCCACTATCATCTCGACCACACGGGCGGAGACCAGGCGCTGCGCGACGCCGGGGCGATCATCATCGCCCACAAGAACGTTCGCGGCTGGGTTCGGACCAACAACGTCAACCTGTTCGGCGATCGGATCACCCCGGAGATCAGGGCGCAGATCGCCGCCGTGCCGCTCCCCGACCTCGTCACCGACAGGGACCTCACCGTCTGGCTCGGCTCGCGCAAGGTCGTGGTGCGGACGGTGCTCGGCCATACCGGCGGCGATCTCGCCATCTTCGTGCCCGACGCGAAGGTGCTGTTCACCGGCGACATGCTGTGGCGGAAGGTGCCGCCCAATCTGATCGACGGATCGGTCAAGGAATGGACCGCGACCGACGCCGACTTCGTCGCAATGCCCGATGCTGCGCACATGACATTCGTCCCAGGCCACGGGGACGTCGCCGACGTGAAGGACGTGCGCGAGTTCCGCCAGTATCTGCTCGATCTTCGGCGACTCGTCCTGGAAGGCCGCAAGGCCGGCCTCAAGGGCGACGCTCTCGCGCAATCCGTCGAATCGAAGCTCAAGGCGCTCCATTCCGACTGGACGATCAGCGATCGCGCGGCGGCGTTCGAGGTCGGTTACATGGACGAGGAGCTTGCGGGGACAAAGAGGCGGCCAATCCCACAACCGGACTAAGCCGCGATAATCCTTGTCTTTCAATGCGCAGACCGCAAAACTCGGACTTTGGTCCGCCGCCTTCTGGCGGGCCGAAGGAGGGGTGTCATGAAAGCAGTTCTTTTTGTCGCCGCAGTTGCAGGCGCACTGATCGCGGTTCCCGCCGCTGCAAAGTCCGACCCGAGCAAACTCGGCTGCACCCAAATCCAAAATGACAAATGCGTCAGCTGGAACGAGCTTACGGCGGAGCAGGCACGGCGGGTGCGGACGGGCGACGTTTTCGGTCCCGATTATCCCTATTACATCAGCCTCAGCGATCTGCCGCCGGACATGGCGCGAGAGTATGAACTCGATGCGAAAGACCGCTACATCGGGACGAGCACCGGTTATCTCTTCGTCGTCGACCCGTACAGCTACAAGGTGACCCAAGTCATCGCACCGGAGCAGCGGACGAGCCGCTGACGCACGGCGATCTTGCAGCTCAGCGCTGCGCCGGCTGAAGGTAGGGCGCGATCTCGGGACTCTCCTCGATCGATCGGTAGAATTTCGGCGTCGGGAACGGCCCGCGCGCCTGTTCATAGGCGTAGCCTAGCGACAGCAGCCGTGCTTCGGACCACTTGGGGCCGATAAAGCTCAAGCCAACCGGCAGCCCTTTGACGAGCGCCATCGGAACCGTCAGGTGCGGATAGCCGGCCACCGCGGGGAGGTTGCCCGCGCCGCCTCCGGAGAACTGGTCGCCATTCACTGCGTCGATCTTCCACGATGGGCCCGCGGTCGGACCGACGAGTGCGACGACATCATATTGCTTCAACAGCCGGTCGATGCCGTTCGGTCCCGCCGCGTTGAAGCTGATTTGCCGGGCCTTCTTGTAGGCGGGATCGCTCAACCCCTTGGTCTTCTGCGCCTGTTCGAACAGCTCCTGGCCGAACAGCGACATCTCCTGCTTCACGTGCGCCTTGTTGAAGGCGATGAGGTCGGCGAGCGTGCGCGCCTGGATCGGCGCCGGGCTGCTCTTCAGATATTTCGCCATGTCGGCCTTGAGCTCGGCCATCAGCACGGTGTTTTCGTTCTTGCCGACCAGCTTGTCGTCGAACTTCTTGATGTTGACGAGGATCGCGCCTTGCTGACGAAGTATCGCGAGCGCCGTGTCAAAAGCTGGATTGAGCTGTTCGGTCGAAGCGAACCGCATCACGCCGATGCGCTTGCCCTTGAGCGAATGGGCGTCGAGCAGCGCGGCATAATCCGTCTTGTGCCTGTCGGCATCGCGCGTCGCGGAATCGGCGGGATCGCTTCCGGCAATGACGGTCAGAAGCTCAGCAGCCTCGCGCACGCTCGCAGTCATCGGGCCGGCGGTATCCTGGCTGTGGCTGATCGGAACGATATGCGTCCGGCTGACCAACCCAACCGTCGGCTTCAGCCCGACGATCCCGTTGATCGACGCGGGGCAGGTGACCGACCCGTCGGTTTCGGTGCCGATCGCCATTCGGACGAGCCCGGCGGCAACCGCCGCTCCGCTGCCGCTCGAAGACCCGCAAGGATTGCGGTCGATCGCCCACGGATTGTGGGTCTGTCCCCCGACCGCGCTCCAGCCCGAAATCGAATGGCTCGAGCGGATGTTCGCCCATTCGGAAAGGTTCGTCTTGCCGACGATCACCACGCCAGCCGCGCGCAGCCGCGCCACCAAAGGAGCATCGCGGTTGGTCACATTGTTGGCAAGCGCGAGGCTTCCCGCGGTCGTGGGCAGCGGGCCGGCGCTTTCGATATTGTCCTTGATCAGCACCGGCTGGCCGGCGAGCGGACCGCGCAGGCTGCTCGCATCGACGCGCCGTGCCTGGTCGATCGCGGTGGGGTCGACAGCCAGGACCGAGTGAAGCTGGGGATCGATGCGCGCGATGCGCTCGAGCGCCGTTCGGGTGTTAGTTTCCGCCGGTCCCGCTGGTTGCGCCGTCACCGCTCCCCCCGCTGCCATCAGGATCAACCCAATCACCCGCTTACGCATACGAACCCCCTCCTCGTCTCGTCAGAGCGGCGCGAGCAACGCGTCGAGTGTCCCCGGCCCTTTTCCGACCTTCTCCAGCCGAGGGTAGCGCAAGCCGCCGTGCCAATCGAGCGTCACCGTCTTGTAGACGTCGCCGTCGTGGATCAGCAGTTGCGGCGCAGGGCCGTTGCCCGCGCCTGCCTTGATCGCGTCCTTGATCGCATCCATGCTGAAGTTGCGGCCGTTCACCGCGACGATTTGCGAGCCGACCGTGATCCCCGCGTTGAACGCGGCGCTGTCCCACAGCACGCTCTGCACGTGGCCGTCGTTGCCGACGACGAAGCCTCCAGAATAAGTGAGCTCGCTGTTCTTGCCGTTCATCTCGCCGCTCTTGATCCACTTGGTCGGCTCGGCCGTGTAGACGAGCTTGTATCCTCCCTGGTTGATGCCATCGAGCGGCGCTTCGGGCGCGATGTTGTAGACCTTGCGCTGCAGGTAGCCACGCCAGTCGTAGGGCTGTACCCGATTCAGCGTGTTGATGACGTCGTCGAGCGTATAGGTGAGCTCGCCATAGTCGCGATCGCGCAACCCGAAGAAGGCCTTGGCGAAATCGTTGATCGAGCGCTTGCCGCCGGACTGCTGGCGGATGATGCGGTCGACGTCGATCCACATCAGCTCGCCCTCGCTGTAATAATCCTCGCTGCGCTGCCAGCTGCGCCATGGGGCGGGCGCGCGCCGCGCGATAATCGGGTCATTGGTCGTGTCGATCAGCGGACGCCACGTGCGCCCCGGCGTGCCGAGGCTGTAGGTTGCGGCCGTCGACGCGATCGCGTCGAGCGTGTCCTGTTTCGACAGCATGCCCGAGCGCGCGCCAAGCACATAACCCCAGAATTGAGTCTGGCCTTCATAGACCCACAGCATGCTGTCCTGCATCGGCGTCCGGTAATCCGGCGTCCATAAATCGGCCGCGCGGCGGAACTTGCCGTCCCAGCTGTGGCTATATTCGTGCGGCAGCAGGTTGCGGTCGCGCAGCTTGTCTTCCCAGTGGGTGAAATAGCCCCGTTCGACTCCGTCTTCGGAGCTGCGGTGATGCTCGAGCCCCTCGCCGCCGAGATAATCGGAGATGGTGAACAGGAAGTCGTAGTGATCGTAATGCTGTGCTCCGAAATTCTTCACGGCTTGCTCGACCAGCTTCTTGTGCACCGCAAGCTGCTCGGGCGTGATCGCCAGCTCCGCGCCATTGTCGGCGATGACGTCTAGCGTGACGTCCGGACTGAGCGGGATCGCGCGATAATGCGCGCCGGCGATCAGCGGCGAGTCCATCAGGATCTCGTAGCTCGTCACCGGATAGTCGATGCGGCTGCCCGACTGGCCGCTCGGCCGAAGCGCGGTGGCGACTTTCCATCCGGCCGGGACGATCACCGACGCCTGCACCGGGATGTCGCGGACGTAATAGCCGGCCGGGTACATCGAATTGGCGATCCACTCGATGCTCGCCAGGTCCGGGGTCGCGACCACGCGCCCCTGGTTCTTGTCCGTCGGCGAGACATACTGGAAGTCGACGTCGATCGCGCTGACGCCGTCCGGCACCGCGATGTGGAATGCGTACACGTCGAGGTCGTCGCGAACCCACTTGAGCTCCTGCCCGTTCGCAGTGGCATGGAAGCCGGCGACCTTGTTGATCTGCCCGGTCGGGGAGTGATTGCCCGGCAGCCATTTGGGATAGAGCATCACGAAGTCGCCGGCACCGGCGACCGGCACATGCTCGTGAACCTTGAAAATGGCGCGGGTGACGTCGCTCGCATCAACAGTCAGCTGGATTGTGCCGGGATAGGGCACATCCTTCGGCGGCGCGATCGTATCGATCTTCGCAGTCGCTTGCGGCTTGCTGTTCTGCGGCGGGACTTGCGCGAACGCGGGGGCGGCCGAGGAAACAAGCAACAGGGCAAGCGCGATCCGACGCATCGGGCGAAACTCCTTCACAACCTTGAATTGGGTTTCATTGCTGTACCGAGATTTGCCGGCTTTGCGCAACGCATCCGATTCGTTCGCAGACGGCAGCTGGCACTTTGTCGAACTTCACCGCGTTGTCAGCGCTCATTCACCTGTCCGGACTAGCGGGAATCGGATGCTTTCACGCCGACTGTTTTTCTCGAGCGCCGCGCTCGTGCCGCTCGCAACGTCCGCTTTTGCCCAAACGGCGCCCCAGCCGACTCCGACGACGGCACAGCCGACGACCGCTCAGCAACCCGCGCCTGACCAGGGCGACACTTCGGCCCAGGACGTCACTGGCGACTATGGGGATGAAGCGCCGATCGTCATCAACGGCGCGAAGGCGCGCGGTTCGGTGATCGGCGACATTCCGCCGGAGGACGTGCTGGATTCGCGCGATGTCCGCGCAACCGGTGCGACCAACATCAACGAGTTGCTTCAGGCGCTCGCTCCGCAGATCGGAAGCGCGCAGGGCCGCGGGGCGGGGCAGCCGGTGCTGCTTCTCAACGGCCAGCGGATCTCGAGCTTCCGCGAGCTTCGCGATATCCCGACCGAAGCGATCGAACGCGTCGAGATCCTGCCCGAAGAAGTCGCGCTGAAATACGGCTATGCCGCCGACCAGAAGGTCGTGAACATCGTCCTGCGCCCGCGCTTTCGCTCTACCGTCGCGCAAGTGGGCGGAGGCGCGCCGACCGAGGGCGGCGAAGCGAACGTGCTCGGCGATGTCACGCGGCTGATGATCAACCGCGCCGGCCGGACCCAGTTCAACCTCCACACCGAAGACAATTCGATGCTGACCGAGGCGGAGCGCAATATTTGCCTCGTACGGCCCTGCTCGGCCCCCCAGGACGAAAACGAACTTCGCGCGCGATCGCTCGTCGGCGCCAAGCGCGACGTCCGCGGATCGGCCATCGTCAATCGAACGATTCTCGGAAATGTCTCTGCCACGCTCAATGGCGAACTCGAGCATAACGAGGGCCGTTCGCTGATCGGCTTCGGCGATACTTTGGCGACGACGCTCGATCGCAACACGACCGCCGACACCGCGCATCTCGGAACGACTCTCAACTGGGACAAGGCGCAGTGGCACTGGAACGTAACGGGAAATGCCGATTGGGCGCACGACGTCACCGGCACCGACCGCGACAATGTCCAGTTCCCTCGCGACCGTGCGCGCGAGACGACCACCTCCGGCGACCTCACCGCGACCACGAACGGCAATCTCTTCAAGCTGCCCGCGGGCGATGCCAGCACGACCTTGCGTGTCGGCCTCAACACGGTTCAGCTCGACAGTCATAGCCTGGTCCAGGGCCTGACCAATTCGGCGTCGCTGGGGCGCATGCAGGAGAACGGGGCGATCAACGTCGATCTTCCGGTCTCGCGTCGGGGGAAAGACTTCAACGCGCTCGGCAATCTCACGCTGAACGGTAATGCCGAGGTGAATCATCTCTCCGATTTCGGCACGCTGACCAAGCTTGGCGCAGGCGCGAACTGGTCTCCCGTGGATCGCCTGAACTTCCTCACGAGCTGGACCCGCGAGGACGGGCCGCCGACGATCAATCAGCTCGGCGATCCGGTGCTGACGACGCCCGATACGCGCATCTTCGACTTCACCACCGGGCAGACAGTGCTCGTCACCGCGATTACCGGCGGCAACCCCGATCTCCAGTCGGACCGTCGCACCGTGCTGAAGTTCGGCGGCTACTGGCAGCCGATCAAGAATACCGATCTTCGGCTTCGGGCCGACTATGTGCACCAGCGGATCGAACGACCGATCTCGACCGTAACCGTTACGCCCACAATCGAAGCCGCGTTCCCTGACCGCTTCGTGCGCGATGCAAACGGCGATCTCGTGAGCGTCGACCTGCGTCCATTGAACTTCGACAGCTCGCGCAAGGATACGCTGAGGATCGGCTTCGATTTTTCGCACCCTCTGAAATCGCGCCGGCCGTCGCAGTCGGTCATCGACCAGATCCGGGCGCAGTTCCGCGCCGCGCGCGGAGGAGCAACGACGGGGGAGAGCCAGCGCGGCGCTCAGGGCACCCAAGGTGCGACTTCCCTGGCGCAAGGCAATCCGCCTGCGCCGCCGAGCCAGGAAGGCGCGACGCCTTCGAATGCCGGTCCGCCGCAAGGCGCGCCTCCGCCCGAAGGGGGAGGCCGCGGCGGCTTTGGTGGCCGGGGCGGCGGTTTCGGCGGGCGTGGCGGAGGGTTCTTCGGCGGCGGCAACCGCGGACGAATCCAGTTCTCGCTGACGGACACCATCACCTTTGTCGACAAGGTCACAATCGCGCCCGGCTTCCCCGATCTCGACTTCCTCCACGGCGATGCCGCGGGGCAGAGCGGCGGGACTCCGCGACACTCGGTCGAGGCGCAGGCGGGCTATTTCAACAACGGCCTCGGCGCTCGGATCGGGGCCGACTGGCGCAGCGCGACGAACGTGAACACGCTGACGGGCGACAATCTCCATTTCTCGCCGCTCGCGACTTTCGCCCTTCGGCTGTTCGCCAACCCCGGCGACATCCCGGAGGTCGCGGTGAAGCATCCGTGGCTGCGCGGAACGCAGGTCCGGTTCGAAGTGAACAATGTGTTCAACGGCCGGCCCAAGGTCCACGACGCCTTCGGCAACGTTCCGACAAATTTCCAGCCAGACCTGCTCGACCCGCTCGGCCGGACGATCATGATCAGCTTCAGGAAGCTGTTCCTGCCCTCGTTCGCGACAATGCGGCGGGATTTTCAACGGGATCAGCAACCCGGTTCGTCAAGCCGGTAGAAGGCCACGGCGAACGGTTGATGATTTCCAGGAGTTAATCGGATTGCCAGCAGCCTGATATTAGCCATCCCTAAGGCGGTTCCATGATCCGCAAAGCGCGCACCCTACTGCTGATCGGCACCACGCTTGTCATTCCGGCTCGGGCGGCCTCCGCGCAGCAGCAGCAAGGTTCGCGTGCGGGGTCGCAAGCGGCTGCTCCGGATCAGAGTGAGGACGAGGATGAGATGGTCGTCAAAGGCAAGCCGCCGCGCGGGTCGGTGGTCGGCGATATCCCGCCCGACACCGTTCTGCACTCGCGCGACGTGAAGTCGACGGGCGCAACCAACTTCGATGAACTCCTTGAAGCGATTGCACCGAACGTCGGCGCCGCCCGCAGTTCCGGCACGGCCCGCCCGCTGGTCCTCCTCAACGGCCACCGCGTGTCGAGCTATCGCGAGCTTCGCGATATCCCGATCGAGGCTGTGTCGCGGGTCGACATCCTGCCCGAAGAGGTTGCGCTCAAATACGGTTACCCGCCCGACCAGAAGGTCGTGAACGTCGTGCTTCAGAACCGCTTCAAGGAATCGGTCGCCCAGGCAGCCGTCAACACGGCCTCGCACGACGGATTCACCGGCGGGGGCGGGGATGTCACCCGAATCCTGTTGAGCCCGAACCAGCGCACCACCTTGAACCTCCACGCGGGGACGGACGACATCCTGAGAGGCTCGCAGCGCAGCCTGGTCGAGCAGCAATATGAAAGCACGGGCAGCGGTGAAACGGGCCTGTTGATTCCGCCCGAGCTCGGGGTTCGCGCCACCGGCACGGTGAGCGCTGAGCTTCCGGGCGAGATCGAAGGGACGCTCAATGGGCAGGCTGGGCTCAGCAATGGCCATTTGTTAAGCGGCTTGTCCGAGCAGCTTCCCGCCGAGCTTCGCCGCCACACCACCGATGACAACCTGCATATTGGCGGATCGCTGGTCGGCGACAGCGGCCAGTGGCACTGGAATGTCACGGGCAACGGCGACGTCGACCGGAGTGAAACGTCGACGACCGATCTGGGCCAGACCTTCGCTCCAGGGAACGCGGCATCGACGCGCCTCGCCGCGAACGTCGACGGGACCCTCAACGGTCCGCTTTTCCCGCTTCCGGGAGGAAGCGCGGACATCACGCTTCGAGCGGCGGGCTCGCAAGAAAATCTCGACATCGACGAAGAGCATTTCGCGACCCCGCCCGCCGGCTCCACGTCAAGGACCGAGGGCACAGGAGCGGCAAGCATCGATGTTCCCATCTCGCACCGCGGACGTGGGTTCGGCGCGCTCGGCAACCTGACTCTGAACGGCAATGCCGAAGTGAACCAGCTGTCGGATTTCGGCACTTTGAGCAGGGTCGGGGTGGGCGCGAACTGGTCGCCCTTCACGACCCTCAGCCTGGTCGGCAGCTGGGACCGGCAGGAATTGGCCCCGACAGTTCGCCAGCTTGGCGATCCGTTCGTCGAAACGCCGGAAACGCGCATCTTCGATTTCACCAACGGCGTCGTGAACCGGGCCGCCGTGGTGACCGGCGGCAATCCCGATCTTCGGGCCGACCGCCGCAAGACGCTCGATGTGAGCGCCCAATGGCAGCCGTTCGACGCGATCGATTTTCGCCTGCGCGCCGACTACGCTCACGTGACGATCGACCATCCGATCTCGAACATCACCGTCTCCCCCGAGCTCGAGGAAGCGTTTCCCGACCGCTTCGTCCGGGATGCTCGCGGAAATCTCCTCAGCGTCGATTTGAGGCCCGTGAATTTCGCCTCGGCCCGGCGCGACACGGTGCGTGTTGGTTTCGACTATACGAAGCAGCTGAGGAGCCACCACGTGACCAGCTCGGAAGTCGAGCAGGCCGTGAATCGCGCCCGCGCCGCTGGCATCAATGTGACGCCCGGTCCCGCACCCGCAAATGCCGCGCCGAGCTCACTCGCGGACGCGATCTCGACCAATGGCCGCCTGACCTTTTCGCTGACCGATACGATCACGACCGTCGATCGGGCGACGATCCGACCGGACCTTCCCGGGCTTGATTATCTTCACGGCGCGCCGATCGGCCAGACCGGAGGCCAGCCGCGCCATCAGGTGCAGGCGCAGGCCGGCTGGTCGAACAACGGAATGGGCGCGCGGATCGGCGCGAACTGGCGTAGCGCAACGCGCGTCGAGACGCTTGCCGGAGACACGCTCAGTTTCTCGCCGGTTGCGACTTTCGATCTCAGGCTGTTCGCGAACGTCGGCCAGTATTTGCCGATCGTCTCTCGGCATCCGTGGCTTCGCGGAGCATCTCTTCGCTTTGAGGTCGGCAATATCTTCAATGCCGAGCCGAAGGTGCACAACGGTGCCGGAACGGTACCGATCGGCTACGAGCCGACAATGCTCGACCCGCTGGGACGCACCTTCATGATCTCCTTCCGCAAGCAGTTCCTGCCAACGAGCTTCTACAAGCAGCAGCTTCAGAAGTTCGAGCAGCAGCAATCGCAGCAGCCGTAAGCGGACTTTCCGCTTTTTGCCGAAATGTGCTTAAGCGCGGCCAATGACGCCGGTTCAGCCCGTCCGGGGCACGCAAAGCCTGCTTGGAGAAGACGCCGACCGCCTCGCGGCGGTTGTCGCCGCATTCGATCGCGTGCGCCGGCTGTTCGGGTTCAAGCGCGTCGAAGTGCCGACGATCGAGCAGACTCAGGTATTCGCCCGGAGCATCGGCGAGACGACCGACGTGGTGTCGAAGGAGATGTATTCGTTCGAGGACCGCGGCGGGGAGTCGATTACGCTTCGTCCCGAATTCACCGCCGGAATCTGCCGCGCTTATTTGAGCGAAGGTTGGCAGCAATATGCGCCGCTTAAAGTGGCGACGCATGGCTCCGCCTTTCGCTACGAGCGTCCGCAGAAGGGGCGCTTTCGCGAGTTCCACCAGCTCGACGCCGAGATCATCGGCGCCGCCGAGCCGCAGGCCGACGTCGAGCTATTGAGCCTTGGCTATCAGTTGTTGACCGAACTCGGCATTGCCGACGGCGTGACGCTCGAGCTCAACACACTCGGTGATCCCGAGACACGCGAGGCCTGGCGAACGTCGCTCGTCGACTATTTCGAAGGGCATAAGGCGAACCTGTCGGAGGACAGCCAGGCGCGGTTTCAGCGCAATCCGCTGCGCATCCTCGACAGCAAGGACCCGAAGGACCGCGACATCTGCGCGGGTGCGCCGAGCGTCGACGAACATTTGACTGCCCAGGCATCGGATTTCTTCGCTGCGGTGACTGCCGGAATCGATGCAGCAGGCGTGCCGTGGAAGCGCAATGCGCGCCTGGTGCGCGGCCTCGATTATTATCGCCACACCGCCTTCGAGTTCGTGACCGATCGCCTCGGTGCGCAGGGGACACTGATCGCGGGCGGACGATATGACGGTCTCGTCGAGGCGCTCGGCGGCCCACACACTCCGGCGGTGGGCTGGGCGGCGGGGATCGAGCGCCTGGCCATGATGATCGGGGCGCCGGAGCGCGACCGTCCCAGCGTCATTATTGTACCGCTCGGCGAACGCGCGCAGACCGAAGCCGCACGAGTCCTCGCCGGCCTTCGCCGCGAGGGCGTAGCCGCCGAGATGGCCTATCGCGGCAATATGAAGAAGCGGCTCAGCCGCGCGAACGACGCAGGCGCCGCCTATGCGCTCATTATCGGCGACGACGAGCTCGATCGCGGCGAAGCCCAACTCAAGGATTTGTCGACGGGTGAGCAACGCGCGATATCGCTCGACCTGATTGCGGACGCCATCGCGCAATGACCCAAATCTCATCGGAACGGATCGCGTCGATCGAGGCGAAGAAGCACGAGCTGTCGAACGCGATGGCGCGGGGCGATCTCGCGCCCGATGAGTTCGTGCGTCTCAGCAAGGAATATGCCCAGATCGAACCGGTCGCAGCCGCTGCCCGCGAAGTTCGGCGGCTTCGCGCCGAGCTCGAGGTGTTGAACGGAATGGTCGCCGATCCGACCGCCGAGCCTGAGCTCAAGGAGATGGCGGCGACCGAGGCCGAGGAAATTCGCCACAAGCTACCGCAGGCCGAGCGCGCGCTGGCAATCCAACTTCTTCCGCGCGACGCCGCCGACGAACGCGCGGCCATGCTCGAAGTCCGGGCCGGTACCGGCGGCGACGAGGCCGCATTGTTCGCGGGCGACTTGCTGCGCATGTACCACCGCTTCGCCGAAGAACAGGGCTGGCGGTTCGAGCTCATATCCGCCTCGTCATCGGAGGTCGGTGGCTACAAGGAAGCGATCGCATCGATTACCGGTCGAGGCGTCTTCGCCCGGCTGAAGTTCGAAAGCGGCGTGCATCGCGTGCAACGCGTACCGGTTACCGAAAGCGGGGGGCGCATCCACACATCGGCGGCGACAGTGGCCGTGCTTCCGGAAGCCGAGGATGTCGACGTGCAGATCGACGATAAGGACTTACGCATCGACGTTTATCGTTCCTCGGGTCCCGGCGGACAGTCGGTCAACACGACCGACAGCGCGGTCCGGATTACGCACCTTCCGACCGGCCTTGTGGTCATCCAGCAGGACGAGAAGTCGCAGCACAAGAACAAGGCCAAGGCACTAAAGGTGCTCCGGACAAGGCTGTTCGAGATGGAGCGTGAACGGCTTGCCAGCGAGCGAGCGGGCGCGCGCAAGTCGATGGTCGGCTCGGGCGACCGTTCGGAGCGCATCCGCACCTACAACTTCCCGCAGGGGCGGGTCACCGACCACCGCATCAATCTCACGCTTCACAAGCTCGACGAGGTGCTGGAAGGCCCGGGATTAACCGAGATTATTGATGCCCTGGTCGCAGAAGACGAAGCCGAACGCCTCGCAGGGTTGGAAGAAGCGTGAAGCCCATTGCCAAGGCGCTGGCCGATGCCACGCGCCAGCTCGAACACAGCAGCGACACGTCACGGCTCGACGCCGAGCTGCTGATGGCGGAGGCGCTGCACATCGACCGCGACCGGCTGATCCTCGCGCCGCCCGACCGCAAGGTGCCCGAGCGCTTCTGGGCCATGCTCGAGCGGCGGAAGGCGGGCGAGCCGGTCGCGTACATCACGGGCCGGCGTGCCTTCTGGAACATCGAGCTTCACGTGGGACCTGGGGTGCTCGTGCCCCGGCCGGATTCGGAAGTGCTCATCGCTTCGGCGATCGAGCATTTCGAGGGGACAGAGGGGCCGAAACGGATTCTCGATCTCGGCACTGGCCCGGGCACGCTGCTGCTCGCGGCGCTGGACGTCTGGCCCGAGGCAACCGGCCTGGGCGTCGACGTCTCGCGCCAGGCTTTGTCCTATGCGGCTGCGAATGCGCGCCGGCTGGGCTTCGAGGGCCGCGCCAAGCTGATGCAGGGCAACTGGGCCGAGGGCCTGATGGACCAATTCGACCTTGTCCTGTGCAACCCGCCTTATGTGCGCGAGGATGCCGAGCTCGGCGCCGGGGTGCGGGAATTCGAGCCGGACGAGGCCTTGTTTGCCGGCAAGGAGGGTTTGGACGCGTACCGCGCGCTTGCTCCTCAACTCCCGCGAGTGCTCAACGATGGCGGCCTTGCGGCTGTCGAGATCGGCGAAGATCAGGCGAAGCCGGTCACCAAGCTGCTTGCCCGCGACGGTCTCGCGTCTAGGGTTGCGAATGACTTCGCCGGGCGGACCCGCGCCGTCCTCCTAACCTGGGTTTAGGTGAAAATCGCTTGGCATCCGGCCTTGCGCACACTACATCAGGGTTCAGGACCGGGCCCGCTCTCTTGGGAAAAGCCAGGCGCAGCCCGCTCCACCCCCGACGCAATCGGCCGTTCAATTCGCGCTCTTGATGCGCAGACCGGAACGAGAAGGGTCAGAGCCGCCTTAAGGGTCGGCCGCCTGATCCGAAGGCCAAGGGGCTAGCTTCTTCTTTGTTAGGGAAGTCGGATTTGATCAATAATCGTCAGGGCGGCCGCCGGCGCGGCCGTGGGGGCCAGCGGGGCCAGAGCCTCGGTGGACAGCCGGGAAACCGGCAGGACAATCGCCAGCGCGGCAACGCTGCGCAGCTGCTCGAAAAATACAAGAGCATGGCGCGCGACGCGCAACTCGCGGGTGATCGCGTCCAGACCGAATATTATCTGCAGTATGCTGACCATTATTTCCGGGTGCTGAGCGAAAGCCGCGCCCGCTTCGAGGATCAGCGCCGCCAGCGTGACGATGACTCCGACGAGGACGAGGGTGAGGACGAGATGGTCGAGGCTGGCGAAGAGCAGGCTTCCGACGAGCGCTCCGAACGTCACGACCGCGAGGATCGGCAGGACCGAGGACCGCGTCCCCCGCGTCGCGATCGCGAGCCGCGCCGCTTTGGCCGTGACGAGCGCGCCGCGAACGAAGGCGACGGGCACCCCCAATCACGTGAGCGCATGAACGGCCGCGACGATAGCCTTCCGCTCGATGTCCTCCCGCCGGCGATTGGCGCCGACGAGGCTGTGGCGACTGAGGAAGAAGCTCCTCGTCCGCGCAGGCGTCCGCGCACTCCGCGCCCGCCCGAGACCGACGAGGACGTCGCTCCAGCGGCTTAAGCGCCGCCGACCGGCCGCGGCCGGTTGTCTTCATCCAGCGCGACGAAGGTGAACAGGCCTTCGGTGACCTTGACCTCGGTCGCTCCGAGGTCGCGGTGCGCGACGACTTCGATCCTGACGCCCATCGACGTGTGTCCGACGCGTTCGACCTCGGCATAGACGCTGATGAGGTCGCGCAGGTGAATGGGCGCGATGAACTTCATGGCCTCGATCGCAACGGTTGCGACGGGCCCGCGCGCGCGGCGCGACGCGACGATGCCCGCAGCGATATCCATCTGGCTCAGCACCCAGCCGCCGAAGATATGACCGTTGGCGTTGATGTCCGAAGGTCCGGGCATCACCCGCAGGATCGGCGCTCGCTCGAGATCGGTCATTCCTTGCCATTCTCCTGGTGAGGCTTTGCCGCGGCTTGCTCGTCGTGCCCGCTGTCGGCGCTCAGGAAGACGAGCGTCATCAGGCTCGTGCCGAGCAGGACTGTGAAGCCGACGCCGAGCGCAGTCGCGATCATCATGTTGATGTGAAAACTCGCATCGCCCGCGCTAACCAGCACCACGGCAATTGCGGCAATGACGATCGACAGCAGCACGAGTAGCCGGAAGATCCGCCAGAAGCGGCGTTTCATGGATTGGCGCGGGCTCGGGAGCGGGTCGTGGGCGGGCACGGCTTCCCTTTGGCCGCGCGAAGTGGGACTATCAAGCCAAGCGGGAAGGCGAGTCTTTAGAAAGCGAGCCATGACCATAGCAGCAGTGCTCCAGGGCAAGGGAAGCCGGGTCGAAACCGTTCCGACCGACGCGTCGCTGTTCGACGCCGTTCGAAGGCTCGGCGAGAAGCGGATCGGGGCGCTGCCGGTCGTCGAAGGCGGCCGGATCGTCGGCATCGTCTCCGAGCGGGATGTCATTTACTGCCTGCGCGAGCATGGCCGCTCTGCGCTCGACTGGCCGGTGGGCCAAGTGATGAGCTCGCCGGCGATCACGGTCGATTCGCAGACGGACGTCCTGGACGCGCTTGCGCTCATCACCGAGCAGCGAATCCGTCATCTTCCAGTTGTTGAGGGCGGGCAGATTCGCGGCATCGTGTCGATTGGCGACCTCGTGAAATACCGGATGGAGCGGATCGAGGCCGAGGCCGACGCAATGCGGACCTACATCCAAAGCGCGTAGCCGAGGCCCCAGAATCCCGCGATTTCCCAGCGCCTTGGCTCTCGAAGCCGAGCGGTTGCACCCCATCTGGTTTGTAAGCGCCGGCGCCTGGAACGGCAGTCGGTGCGGGCTCGTCGGCAGATTGCAGCAAAGTTGCAAAAACCCGGTTGACGCGTCGGGGTGCCACACATATATGCGCCTCCAGCAAGCGGACGCGGCCTCGTTAAGAGGTCTCGCGTTCGTTTCGCGCCTTCTCTAGTCGGCATAACCGATGCCCGGAACAATCGAACCGGGAGAGAATGCGCGTCGGCTCTTTGACATTGTCGGTTTAGATGAAGGGACATGTGGGCGGCGGCCCGGTCACCGATAACCTCTGGGTATCGGACGATCGGTCAAATTCAAGCCGTTCCTTAATGG
>Ga0070659_100000768_pt1 | contig 23331 bp, 11 predicted proteins | sample KBSC23metaG_FD_64666 | JGI IMG/M metagenome (GOLD analysis project Ga0070659, IMG submission 64666) | Corn rhizosphere microbial communities from Kellogg Biological Station, Michigan, USA - KBS C2-3 metaG | ecosystem: Host-associated > Plants > Roots > Rhizosphere > Soil ... | reverse complement strand
GGCGTGCTGTGCCACCAGCGCAACCGCAGCGAGGAAGGCATCCGGCTGATCCGCATGGCCCTGCGCGCCACGCCGCAGCATGCCGACGCGCACAACAACCTGGGCAATATCCACAAGGAGTGCGGCCAGCTGGCCGAGGCCGAGGCCTGCTATCGCGGCGCGCTGGCCTGCCAGCCGCGGCACCGCGATGCGTTGAGCAACCTGGCCCTGGTGCTGGAGGTGCAGGATCGCGAGGATGAGGCGCGCGAGGCCTATGCCCGCCTCCTGGCGCAGGAGCCGCAGTCGGGGCGGGCGCACTATCTGATGGGTCTGTTCCGGCGCCGGCATGTACGAGAGATCGAAGACGTGGAACAGGCGGTGGTGTGCTTCAGGAATGCGGTGCTCCATGATGCCGCCGATGTGCGCGCGCGCGATGCGCTGGGCGTGTCGCTGTACATGCTCGGCCGCAGCAGCGAGGCCGTCGCGGTCTATCGCGAATGGCTGGCGCGCGAGCCCGACAATCCGGTGCCACGTCACATGCTCGCCGCGTGCGGTGGCGAGGCGCCGCCACCGCGGGCGGACGACGCCTACGTCCGCCAGGTGTTCGACGGCTTTGCGGCGAGCTTCGACGAACTGCTGCTGAAGAATCTCGACTATCGCGCGCCGCAAGTCCTGCTGGCGGCGCTGACCGACCGGCTCGACGCGCCGCAGGCCGCGTTCGACGTGCTGGATGCCGGTTGCGGTACCGGCTTGTGCGGCCCGCTGATCAGGCCGTATGCGCGGCGGCTGGTGGGCGTGGATCTCTCCGGCGGCATGCTGGAGAAGGCGCGCCAGCGCGGCGGCTACGACGAACTGCTGGAGGCCGAGCTGGCCGCCTGGCTGCAAGGCGCTTCGCCGGCGTGGGACATCGTGCTGTCGGCCGACACGCTGATCTACTTCGGCGACCTGATGCCGGTGTTGTCGGCGGCGCACGCCGCGTTGCGGCCGGGCGGCTGGCTGGCATTCACGCTGGAGGTGCTGGAAGGCGACGGCGATCGCCTCGAGCTGTCTGCCAGCGGACGCTATCGGCATACGCGCGCCTGCGTCGAGCGGATGCTGTCGGCTGCCGGCTTCGCCGGTGCGTCGATCGCCGGGGAATCGCTGCGCAAGGAATTGGGCAAACAGGTTGCCGGCTGGGTGGTGCTGGCGCAGAAGAGCGACACGCGCGTCGATTGAGGTGCGCATGCGTCCGGCACGAGGCGCGCGGATGGACTCCCGAAACAGGCCAGACGTATGATAGGCGGACTGGTTCGTCGGCCCACACTGTCGGAACCGCTGGGGGAGAACGGGCATGCCGCATCAGATGACACTGGAGTCGGATCTCGGCGACAAACTGCAGCTTGCCAGCCTGTCGGGCAGCGAGCAGTTGGGGCAGCTGTTTTCCTACCACCTCAAGGTGTTCAGCAAGGACAGCGAGGTTTCGCTGTTGCCCCTGCTCGGCAGCTCGATGACGGTGACGTTCGATACCGACGACTACAAGCGGCATTTCAACGGCATCGTTGCGGAAATTTCGCAGACCGGTTTCGAGAGCTTCGCCGACAAGCGGCAGGCCGAATACGTCGTGACCCTGGTGCCGAAAGCGTGGCTGCTGTCGCACAAGGTGGATTGCCGCATCTACCTCAAGATGTCCGTGCCGGAGATCGTCAAGAGCGTGCTGGCGGAGATCGGCTACGGCGACGTCAAGCTGAGCCTCAGCGGCACCTACGAGAAGCGCGAGTACTGCGTGCAGTACCGCGAGGACTACTTCAACTTCATCAGCCGGCTGATGGAACAGGAAGGCATCTACTATTTCTTCCAGCACGGCAACGGCATGCACACCATGGTTCTGGCCGATTCGCTTGGCGCGCACGCCACCGCGCATTACGGCGAGCTGCCGTATCTGCCGCAGAGCGTCGCCAGCAAGGCGGCGACCGAAGCGGCGGTCACGGAGTTCGCCACGGCGCGCTCGGTGCGGGCGATCAAGTACTCGCTGACCGATTACGACCCGATGAGCCCGAAGAAGTCGCTGCTGGGCGTCGATTCGATCAGCAATGCGGACGGCAATCACACGGTTCCCAAGCTCGATTCGTTCGACTATCCGGGCGACCACCTGAGCGCCGATGCCGGCAAGCATTACGCGCAGGTGCGGCTGGAGGCGATCAACGTCGCGCAGTCCCTGTGCACCGGCGCAACCAATGTCTGCGGCGTGCTGACCGGGGAGCTGTTCAAGCTGACCAAGTTTCCGCGCAAGGAACTCAACCAGGAGTACCTGCTGATCGGCTCGACCGTGCACATCGAGAACGCCGCCGAGGTTTCCGGGCAGCAGGGCGGCGACCAGTTCTTCTGCCATTTCTCGGTGATCCAGAGCCGGCAGCCGTTCCGCTGCATGCAGACTGCGGCGAAGCCCCGGATCGCCGGCATGCAGACCGCCGTGGTCTCCGGCAGCGACACCGCCGAGGACATCTCGGTGGACAAGTACGGCCGCATCCAGGTGACCTTCCACTGGAACAAGCCGGACAAGGAGAACTTCCACATTTCCTGCCCGGTTCGGGTGGCCTCCTCATGGGCCGGCAAGGGTTGGGGTGCGGTGAACATTCCGCGCGTCGGCCAGGAAGTGGTGGTGAGCTTTCTCGAAGGCGATCCGGATCGGCCGCTGGTGATCGGCAGCGTCTACAACGCCGACAACATGCCGCCGTACAAGCTGCCCGACAACAAGACCCAGAGCGGCATCAGGAGCCGCAGCCACGAAGGCGGCGGCACGGAGGATTTCAACGAGCTGCGCTTCGAGGACAAGAAGGGCAGCGAAGACTTCTTCATGCATGCGCAGAAGGACATGCACGTGGAGGTCGAGAACGACCGTGTCGTCGCGATCGACCACGACGAGAAGATCACCATCAAGAACGACCAGACCGAGGACGTCAAGGGCAAGCGCACGACGACGGTCGGCAAGGACGACAAGCTCGACGTCACCGGCAACGGCACCACCACGATCGGCCAGAAGTTCAAGCTCAGCGCGGGCACGGAGATCCAGTTGGTGACCGGCGCGTCCAGCATCGTGATGAAGTCCTCCGGCGAGATCGAGATCAAGGGCATCAACATCAAGATCAACGGCGATGCCACGGTGGCGGCCAAGGCCAACGCCTCGATGGAGGTCTCCTGCAGCGGCTCGACCACGGTCAAGGGTTCCATGCTTTCGCTCAAGGGCGACGGCATGGCGCAATTGTCCGGTGGCATCATCATGATCGGCTAGACGGGAGCGTGCGCAGATGTCCTCAGTGATGCAGGCGTCGATCCAGATGGAGCTGTCCGAACCGGCCAGCGCGTTGTTGCGGCCGGAGATGACGGCACAGGCCGCCGTGCAGGCGCTGGTCGACGCCGGCCAGGTGCAGGACGCGCTGAAGCTGCTCGCGCGCATGTTGCCCAAGCGCTACGCGGTGGCGTGGCTGTGCCAGTGCGCCCGCGACCAGGCCCTGAATCCGGAAGATCGCGCCGGCGCGTCGCTGGCCGAGAAATGGGTGCGCGAGCCGAACGAGAGCAACCGGCGTGCGGCGTTCGAATTCGCCACGGCCGGTGGCTACAAGTCGGCCGGTGCATGGGTTGCGGCAGCCGCGGGGTGGTCGGGCGGCAGCCTGGCGCCCGCCTCGCAGGAGACGCCGGTGCCGCCGCCGGATCACCTCACGGCCTGTGCCGTGGTGGCCGCGATCAACATGCTGGCGGCGCTGGACATCGAGACGTTCGCGTCGCGTCGTGCAGGCTTCATCAAGCCGGCCATGAGTCTGCTCAACGGCGAAGGCGCGGCGAGCGCCTGAAGCGTCGGGCGGGCGCGTTCGCGGCTTGCCCGCTGCACCGATGGACGATACGATGGCCGCAGACGGTTTCCGCGCGTCAGTTTGGCCATGTCGACAACTCCGATCGCGCACTGATGGGTGCGAGGGCAGTGACCGATCCACGGGGGGCCGCAGTTTTCGCGAACAGCCAGGCAGCCAGGCCGGTACCTTGGATATCCGGGCTCGGTCGAGGCGTGGCCGGGTGAGCCCATCAGGCACGGTGCCAGCTGATTCATCTTGGCCCAGGGAATTTCGAGCATACCGATGTCGCAGAGCCTGACCCTTGCCGTTGCCGGTCATCAGGCTGCCCAGTTCGGCAGCCGCAGCCGCGGGACATTTGCGGCTGTCGGCGGAAGCATCGGCCGTTCCGAGGATTGCGACTGGGTGCTTGGCGCTTCCGGGGTATCGCGCGTGCATGCGATGGTGCGCTATCTCAACGGCATCTATTTCATCGAGGATCGCAGCACCAACGGCATGCTGTTGAATGGCTCGCCGCTGGTCAAGGGCGAACCTTCCGCGCTGAAGGACGGCGACCGGTTGTTGATCGACACGTTCGAGGTCGAGGTGCATCTGGGCGATGCCGGTGCCGCGGCGCCTGCGCCCGATCTGCTGGCCGCCCCGGCAGCGGCTCCGCTCGCCGACATCGATCCGCTGGATTTCGGCCTGACCGATTCCCTGCCGTCCACGTCGGCTCCGGCGGCATCGCCGGGCATGATTCCCGCGGAAGCCGGTCTGATTCCCGGTGCCGTCGGCGCGGGCAGCGCCGGCGAGCTGGATCCGCTGAGCTTTCTGGGCTCCGCGGATGACGTGTCTGCGGGGCTGCTGTCCGGCGCGACGACCGGCAACGCCAGCTCGGGCTGGAATCACACGGCCGGCACGCAGGATCACTTCCACCCGCCGATGACCCACGAGCAGCGGCAGGCCAATCAGCTCCCCGAAAACTGGGATCTGACGATGGGCGACTTCGCCGCCGCTTCCGCACCCGCTGCGCCCGCGTCGATCACGCCGCCGCCGCGGGCCGCTGCTCCCGTGCAGGCGCCGCCGCCCGACATCGCCGAGACCACCGGCCCGCACGCCTTGCCGGCGAATGTCGACGAGATCTTCCGCGTGGTGGTCGATGGCGTGATGGACGTGCTGCGCGCGCGCGCCGAGATCAAGAACACGTTCCGCCTGCCGGTCACGATCATCCAGCGCTCCGAGAACAACCCGCTGAAGTTCGCGCCGAACCCGGAGGAGGCGCTGCAGAAGATCATGGTGCCCTCCGGCGGTGCCTTCATGTCGGGCACGGCGGCGTTCGAAGATGCGTTCGACGACATCCGCTGCCACCAGATGGCCATGCTCGCCGGCGTGCGCGCCGCGTTCGAATCCCTGCTGGTGCATTTCAGTCCCGATCGCTTCGAGCAGGAGGCCGATGGCGGCTCCAAGCGTTCGGCGTTCGCCGGCAAGGGCAAGTACTGGGAGCGCTATCGCGAACACTTCGAAGGGCTGAACAAGGATCCCGACGACTGCTTCCGGCGCCTGTTCGGCGACGAATTCGCACGAGCGTACGAAGAGCAGTTGTCACGCCTGAAGTCGGCGCGGAGAATGCAACAGGCGACTCGCCGCTAGGCGCGGGGGCATCGCGGGCGCGGGTGTACATCCACGAGGTGTCGGCGGGCAGCAGCCGCCAGCGCCGGAAATCCCGGCAGCGCGACCGGGGGAACTCTTGACAGGGGCAGGCGCGACGCATGGAAAACAACAAGGTCGTCTGGAGCGAAGGGCTGTTTCTGCGGCCCCAGCATCTGCAGCAGCAGGAGCGTTACCTCGAACGTTTCGTGGAACTGCGCGCCGGCAGCCTGCGCCCCTACACCTGGGGCTTCTCCGAACTGGAGCTGGAATTGGATCTGCTGGCGATCGGCAAGCTGGGCATCAAGCGCGCACGCGGCGTGTTCCCCGATGGCACGCCGTTCTCCATGCCCGGTGACGATCCGCTGCCGCTGGCGCTGGACGTCAACGATGCCTGGCGCGACCAGACGGTGTTCCTCACCCTGCCGTTGCGCTCGCCCGCGCAGCCGGACAGCGGCCGGCCCGACGCGCCGGCGGAAAAACTGTTCCGCTTTCGCGTGCGGGAAACCGAGGTGCGCGACGCCTCCGGCAGCGTCGACGGGCTCACCCTGCTGGAGGTCGGCGGGCTCAACAGCCGCCTGCTGCCGCAATCGCAACCGCTGGAGGGGCTGGCGCAGATTCCGGTGGCGCGCATCGTCGAATGCCGATCCGACCGGCGGGTGATTCTCGAAGAGGCGTTCATGCCGACCGCGCTCAGCTGCCAGGCGGCGCCGCGGTTGACGACCTTCCTCACCGAACTGCTCGGCCTGCTGCACCAGCGTGGCGAGGCGCTGGCCAGCCGCGTCGCGGTCACCGACCGCGGTGGCGCGGCGGAGATCGCCGACTTCCTGCTGCTGCAGGTGGTCAATCGCTATCAGCCGCTGGTCGCGCACCTGGCGGCCGCACCGATCCTGCACCCGGAGGATTTCTACCGCGTGCTGGCGGAGATGGCCGGCGAACTGTCGACCTTCACCACCACCGGCAAGCGCCCGCCGGCGTTCCCGCCGTATCGCCACGAGGCGTTGTACGAGAGCTTCGAGCCGCTGATCGCGGCGTTGCGCAACAGTCTCAGCGCGGTGATGGAACAGACCGCGATCCCGATTCCGATGCAGCAGCGCAAGTTCGGCGTGTGGGTCGCCGTGGTGCCGGATCTGAGCCTGATCGACACCGCCGCCTTCGTGCTGGCGGCCAAGGCCGACCTGAAGTCCGAGGATCTGCGCCGCCAACTGCCGGCGCAGTCGAAGATCGGCCCGGTGGAGAAGATCCGCGACCTGGTCAACCTGCAGTTGCCGGGCATCCCGCTGGCGCCGATGCCGGTGGCGCCGCGGCAGATTCCCTACAACTCCGGCTACCTGTATTTCGAGTTCGACAAGAACTCGCCGATGTGGCGGGCGTTGAAGACGTCCGGTGGCATCGCGTTCCACTTCGGCGGCGAGTTCGCCGGTCTGGATCTGCAACTCTGGGCGATCAGAGGTTGAGCGCATGAGCAGCAATGGCCCCCATGACGACGACCCCCTGCGTGACCAAACCGTAGTCCGCCCGCGCGGCGCGCCGCCGGCCGCGGCGCCGACTCCCGTTCCGGCCCCCGCGGCGCCACCACCCGCAGCGCGGGCGGCATCGGCGCCCGCGCGTCCCGCCGCGGCGCGCGCCGATGGCGCACCGGCGGCAGCGATCGGCGACTTCCTGGGCGCCGGGCTGAACACCCTGGTGCAGGCGGCCAGTCCCTTGCTGCTGCTGTCGGTGCAATTGCGCAACAGCGCGTCGCAGCCGGATGCGGCGCGCCTGCGCGAGCAGGTCATCGCACAGGTGCGCCAGTTCGAGGGCCACGCCCAGGCGGCCGGCATCCCGGCGCAGACGGTCACCGCGGCGCGTTACGTGTTGTGCACGACGCTCGACGAAGCGGTGATGAACACCCCGTGGGGCGGCCAGAGCGGCTGGGCGGCGAAGACCTTGCTGGTGGTATTCCACGGCGAATCGTACGGTGGCGAAAAGTTCTTCCTCATCCTCGATCGCCTGTGCGCGGATTTCTCGCGCCACATCGACCTGATCGAGCTGATGTACATCTGCCTCACCCTGGGTTTCGGCGGGCGCTACCAGATCGAGGCCGATGGCCGCGCCAAGCTGGCCGACATCCAGGAAGAACTGTATCGACGCATCAAGGCGCAGCGCCCGCCGGCCGCGGACGAGCTGGCGCCGCATTGGAAGGGCATCGAGGATCGGCGCAACCCGCTGGTGCGTTACGTGCCGCTGTGGGTGATCGTGGCGGCGGGTGCCTGCCTGCTGCTCGGCGCGTTCCTGTATTTCTACACCCACCTCAATGAGCGATCCTCGCCGGTCAGCGCGCAGGTGGCGCAGATCGGCCTGCAGGGCGCGGTGCCGCCCGACGAATCGAAACTGCAGCAGACGCAGCCGAACGTGGTGCGCAAGAGCCTGAAGCAGCTGCTCGCTCCGCAAGAGCAGGCCGGCGCGCTGACCGTGGAGGAGAAGCCGGATGGCTCCGCGCTGGTGCGGCTCAATGCCCCGGCGATGTTCGCCTCCGCCGGCACCGAGGTGTCGGCCCGGCAGATTCCGATGCTGCACGCGATCACCGCGGCGCTGAACCAGGTGCCGGGGCGGGTGGTGGTCGTGGGCCATACCGACGACCAGCCGATCCGTTCGCTGAAGTTCAAGGACAACTACGCGCTGTCGGCGGCGCGCGCCCGCGCGGTGGTGCAGATCCTCAGCCAGGGCATCGACAACGCCGGCCGGCTGGAGTCCAGCGGCGCCGGCTCGTCGCAGCCGATCGCCCTGCCGCCCGACTTGCCGGCCAACCGCGCGCGCAATCGCCGCGTCGAAATTCTCTACAGCCCGGAGGACTGAACATCGTGGGCAAGCTTCTTGCGCTGTTCAAATCCCGCCTGTTCATCGCCCTCGTCGGCCTGCTGCTGCTGTCGTTGCTGATCTGGTACGGCGGCCCCTATCTCGGCTTCGGCGAATCGCAGCCGCTGACCAGCCCGATCGTGCGCCTGCTGGTGATCCTGGTGATCGTGGTGATCTGGGCCGTATGGCTGCAGATCCAGCAGATGCGGGTGCGCGGCAAGGCCAAACAGATGGCCAGCGACCTCAGCGAGCAGGGCGCGCCGGCTGCCGGTGGTGGCACCGACGATCGCGCCGTCAACGAACGGGCGCAATTGCAGGGGCGCTTCCAGGAGGCGGTCGATACCTTGCGCAAGAACCGCCGCGGCGGCACCAATCTGTACGCGCTGCCGTGGTACGTGGTGATCGGGCCGCCGGGATCGGGCAAGAGCACCCTGCTGCAGAACTCGGGCCTCAACTTTCCGCTGTCGAACAAGTTCGGCAAGGAAGCGATCCGCGGCGTCGGCGGCACCCGCAATTGCGACTGGTGGTTCACCGACGAGGCGGTTTTCCTCGACACCGCCGGGCGCTACACCACGCAGGATTCCGACCGCAGCGCGGACGCCTCGGCGTGGACGGAGTTCCTCAACCTGCTGCGCAAGTACCGCAAGCGTCGGCCGATCAACGGCGTGATCGTGGCGATGAGCCTGTCCGACCTGCTCACCCTGGACGAGGCCGGCCGGCAGCAGCACATCCTGGCGGTGCGGCAGCGGCTGGACGAGCTGGCCAAGCACCTGCGCATCGGCGTGCCGGCCTACCTGGTGTTCACCAAGTGCGACCTGGTCGCCGGCTTCACCGAGTTCTTCGACGACCTCACCCCGGAATTGCGCAACCAGGTCTGGGGCATGTCGTTCCCGGTCGAGCAGACCATGGACGGCACCGCGGCCAAGCAGTTCCTGGCAGAGTTCAACCTGCTGCTGGAGCAGCTCAACACGCGCATCCTCGATCGCCTGCACCGCGAGCGCGATCGCCTGCGGCGCGCGGCGATCCTGTCGTTCCCGCAACAGCTCGGCGCCTTGCGCGAGATCACCCGGCAGTTCGTCGAAGGCGTGTTCACCGGCCATCAGTACGGTGCGCCCTTGCTGCTGCGCGGCGCCTATTTCACCTCCGGCACGCAGGAAGGCACGCCGATCGACCGGATGATGGGCGCGGTGGCGCGCACCTTCGGGCTGGACGCTTCGCGCCTGCACGTGCCCGGCGCACAGAGCCGCACCTTCTTCGTCGAGCGCCTGCTCAAGAACGTGCTGTTCCGGGAATCGGGGTTCGCCGGCACCAACCCCAGACTCGAGCGACAGAAGGTGCTGCTGCAGGCAGCGTGCTATGTCGGCGTGCTGCTGGCCTGCGGGCTGCTGATCTTCGGCCTGGCCACCAGCTATCGGCGCAACAGCAGCTACCTGGCCGACGTGCACGCGGCACTGCAGAAATACCCGGGGCAGAGCGACCTTTCGCTGGCGCCGAACCAGCAGGCTTATTTCGCGCTGGTGCTGGAGCGGCTGGAGGCGTTGTCCGCCGCAGTCGACGTGGCCGACCAGCACAAGAATGACGTGCCGCTGTCGATGCGTTTCGGCCTGTATCAGGGCAATGCGGTCGGCGACGAGGTGCGTGACGCGTACTACCGCGAGCTCAACGCGATCCTGCTGCCGGGCGTGGCATCGCAGTTCCGTGCCGGTCTCGCGGCGAATGCCGGCGACCCGCAGATGCTGTACTACTACCTGAAGGGCTACCTGATGCTGGGCGAGCCCAAGCATCTGGATCACGACCAGATCGTGGCGCTGGCCGGCGTCGAGTGGCGCCGCCTGTTTCCGAACGATCCGGTGCTGCAGAAGGCGCTGAACAAGCACTTCGAGGCCCTGGTCGCGCACGAGGGCCGGCTGCGCCCGCTCCATCTGGACGACAACCTGGTCGAGCAGGCGCGCAGCACCCTGCGTACCGCCGACCTGGCGACCCTGATCTACGGCAACCTCAAGCTGACGGCCGACAGCGGCAGCTATCCGCCGCTGCGGCTGGACAAGGAGCTGGGCCTGCTCGGCAACGTGTACCAGCGCCGCAGCGGCAAGCCGCTCTCCGATCCGATCCCCGCGCTGTTCACCCAGCCGGTGTTCAAGCACGAGGTCGACAAGGGCATCGGGCAGTCCGTGGATCAGTTTGCCGCGGACGACTGGGTGTTCGGCGCGAACAAGATCGACGCGGTGCAGAAGGCCCAGCTCGCCCAGCAGGTGCTTGGTCTCTACGAGCAGGATTACATCAAGGCCTGGGACGGGATTCTGGCCGATCTCGAACTGCAGCCGATCAACAACATCCAGGATGCCAGCGCCATCGCGGCGAAGCTCGCCGGCCCGAACTCGCCGCTGAAGCTGCTGCTGAAGGTGGTGCGCGACAACACCAGCGATCTGATGCGCGCGCCGGCCGGCGATGCTGCCGCCGACAAGGCCGCGGATGTCGCCAAGAAGCTGGCGCAGAAGCGCGCCACCCAGACCGCACTGGCGCGGGCACTGGCGCAAGCCGGTGCCACCGGCGCGTCGGGCGGCGAGGCGGCCAGCGAAAAGCCGGGCAAGGCGATCAGCGACCATTTCGCCGAGATCGACAAGCTCACCGAAGGCGCACCCGGCACGCAGCCGATCGACCAGACCCTGAAAACCCTCGACGATCTCAGCAAGACCCTGCTGACCATGGGCGATTTCAGCAATGCCGCCGGGCAGCCGAATCCGCAGTTGCTGCTGGCCCAGCAGGCCGCCACACAGCTGCCGCCGCCGGCGTCGGGCTGGTTTGCCGCGCTGACCGGCAAGAGTCAGGCGCTGGTGGCGAGCGGCACCAAGAGCGCGCTGGACGACCAGTACCAGCAGGCCGTGGGCAAGGATTGCGCCGATTTCACCCGCGGCCGCTATCCGTTCTCGCCCTCCAGCAGCACCGACATTCCGTTGCAGAACTTCGGCGAACTGTTCGGCTACGGTGGCCGCTTCGACAGCTTCTACAACCAGGTCGCGAGCAAGCTGATCGATGCCAGCGGCCGCTACTGGCACTGGAAGACCGGCCCGGGGGCGGTCAGCGGTTCGGCCGGCATGCTGGCGCAGTTGCAGGGCGCCGACCGGATCAAGCAGATGTTCTTCCGCAGCGGCAACGTGCCGGAGGTCGATTTCACCCTGCTGACGCCGGTGCTCGATGCGGGCATCGGCAAGCTGGTGATCGACATCGACGGGCAGAAATACGAATACCAGCCTGGCGGCGCGACCAACGTGACGATGAAGTGGCCCGGCCCGAAACCCGGCCGCGTATCCGTTTCCGCATACGACACGACAGGCAACCTGCTGAGCACGTTCGACTATCCCGGCGACTGGGGCTTCTTCCGGGCGCTGCAGGCCGCCCACCTGCAGAAGCAGTCCGATCTGCGCTTCGTGGCCAGTTTCAATTTCGGGGGCCAGGTGGCGAAGGTGACGATCCAGGCCAACAACCTGAAGAACCCGTTCCTGAGCAACGCGCTGTCCAGCTTCCGGTGCGGAGGCTGAGCGCGTGCCGTCCGCGGCCGCAGGTTTCTTCGGCAAGTTGCCCAGCGCGGGAGACTTCGTGCAGCGGCGGCTGCCGTCCGCTTTCGTGGATGTGTGGGATCGGCATTTCGAAGGTGCCGTGGCGCACAGCCGCGGCGCGCTGGGCGACGCTTGGCATGAGGCCTTCCACGCCAGCCCGGCCTGGCGTTTCGTGCTTGGCCCGGGCGTTTGCGGCGAAGCGGCCTGGGCAGGGGTGTTGGGGCCGGGTGCCGATCGTGTCGGACGCTGCTTTCCGATGGTGATCGCCGCGCCGCTGCCCGCCGATGCCGGTAGCGCCGCGCCGGCGATCCGCGATGGGCGCGGCTGGTTCGATGCGGTCGAACGGGTGCATGGTGCGGCGCAGGCCGACGCGGGCATCGGCGTCGATCGCTTCGACGAGCAGGTGGCGGCATTGGCCGGCCTGCTCGATGGTGTCGGATCGGCTGAACCGGATCCATTGCAGAGCGTGGATTGGCGTGAGGCCAGCCACTGGCGCCTGCCGTTGCCCGTGCGGGGAAGTTCGACGGCGATGCTGGCGGATCTGTGGGAACGACTGGCAGGCATTCCCGGGCACTGGTGCCTGTGGTGGACCCACGGGGCAGGGCGGGTTCCGGCGAGTCTGCTGGTCACCGATGGCCTGCCGCGGGCGGAGGCCTACGCCGGTTTTCTCGACGCCGGCCATGCTGCCGCGGCGTGGCGCACGGTCGGTTCGTTCGAAGAGGGCGGGCAGTTCGCATCCCTGCCCGTGGCGGCGCTTGAACGATCCGCGGCGGCATCAGGGGCAGTCGACGCGTGGTTGCCCGATGACCTCGACTTGCTGGTGGGGCTGGGCAGTGCGCCATCGACCGAACCGGTGTTGGCACCCACGGCGGATCCGGCCTGGGCGGCGATCGATCCCGCGCCCGCCGTGGCGATCGACGGCGCTGTCGGCCTGGCCGTGCTGCATCGAGCGGAGGTCGGCCTGAGCCTGGTCGCTGCCGAAGCCGGCGCGGCCGATCCGCGCCAACAAGCCGTGGCCGCTGTCGCGGCGATCGCCGGCGACATGCTGGGCGCCGAGTTGATCGGCGGGATGCAGATCCTGCGCACCCGCATCATGGCGCTCAACCCGCAATTGCGTCAGGTCAGCGAAGATCTCGTCGATCCGGTGCAGGAGGACTGCGCGGTCGTCGCGGCACATGTCGCCCATGGCCAGGCCGCCTTGCTGCGCATCGGTGCCGCGGCGGCATGGCACTGGCGGCATGGTCGCCTGCAACCGTTTTTTGCGCGCAGCGACGCGCCGCCGCCGGCGCCCGGCGCCGCCGCAGACGACATCGACGACCTGCTGTTCAGTCCGGTTTCGCTGGCTGCCCCCGGGCTCGGTGCGACGGCTCAGCCGACCTGCGGCGAGGTGAGTTGCGCCGTTCAGCCCGGTGACCGGCTGCTGCTGATGGCCTCCCATCAACTGCTGCAACTTCCCCCGGAGCTGCTGGCCCGCAGCCTGGCTGCGGCTTCCGGCAACGACGCGCGCGAGCGTATCGCCACGGCGGCGGGGCTGGCTGCGGATCCGGCCCGCTGGCCGCTGGCGATCATCGAGGTTCCGGCATGACGACTCGATACGTTTCCGCCGGACACACCGTGACCGGCAAGGTGCGCAAGCACAACGAGGACGCCATCCTGGTGCGCGACGAGGTCGGCCTGTGGGTCGTCGCCGACGGCCTCGGCGGGCACGCCGCCGGCGACTATGCCAGCACGATGATCGTCGAACGCCTGGGCGCCCTGCCGCGCGCGGGCAGCGTCTTCGATTTCATCGAGTCGATCGAGGACAGCCTGGTCGAGATCAATGCGGAACTGCTGCAGACCGCCGCCGCGCGTGGCGTGGATCTGATCGGATCCACCGTGGTGGTGCTGGTGCGCGATACCGACTTCATGCTGTGCGGCTGGGTCGGCGACAGCCGGGCATACTGCTACGCGGACGATTCCCTGCGCCAGATCACCCGCGATCACGTGCACGGCGGCGATATCGACGTCACCCATTTCGGCGCTGCGCCGCCGCCGGCGGCCGGTTCGGGCGTGCTCACCCGCGCCGTCGGTGCCGAAGAACAACTGTTCGTGGATTGGGTGGTCGCCGCCAATCGCCCCGACATGGCCTTCGTGCTGTGCTCGGACGGCATCAACAAGGAGATGTCCGACGCCGAGCTGCATGACCAGTGTCGCCGCCATCGGCAACCGCAAGACCTGGTCGACAGCCTGTTCGAACTGGCCATGGGCCGGGCCGGACGGGACAACATTTCGGCCGTCGTGGTCGGCCTCCACGCATGAAGACACCAACCTGCACATGAATGCCATAGCCGAACTGGTCTCCGCCTACCAGGCCGACAAGCTCAAGCTTCCCGCGCTGTTCGAGGCGCTGGGCGCGCTGGGTGCGCTGCCCGAATCCGAGCATCGCGCCGGCAGTGACTGGATCGAGCAGCAGCGCGCCGACGGCAAGCTCGATCCGTTGATCGCCAAGGCCCTGCTGGCCAAGCTGGCGAGCCTGCAGGCAGCGCCGTCGCCGGCCCCTGCCGACGAAGACATCACCATGGTCAAGCCGGCCAGCCGGCCCCCGGCCGCGCCGCCGCCGGCAACGCCGATGGACGAGGCCACCGTGGTCAAGCCGACCTCGCGGCCGCCCCAGCCGCCGGTGGACGACGAGGTGACCATCGTCAAGCCGGTGTCGAGCACGCCGCCTGTCGAGGGGCAGACCACCGGTCATACCGGCACCCAGGGCACTCGCCAGGGCATGACCGGCACCAGCTCGAGCATGGGCAGCCAGTCCAGCTGGCAGCACATCGGCGAGGCGGAAACCGCCGACTTCGTCGCGGTGGGTTCGCTGCTGAAGGGACGCTTCTACCTGGAGCGCGAGATCGGCCGCGGCGGCATGGGCGTAGTGTACCTGGCGCGCGACGAACGCAAGGTGGAGGCGCGCGACCGCGACCCGTATGTCGCGATCAAGGTACTGAACGACGAGTTTCGCCGCCATCCCGATTCGCTGATCTCGCTGCAGCGCGAGTCGCGGCGATCGCAACAGCTGGCGCACGACAACATCGTGCGCGTGTACGACTTCGACAAGGATCGCACCATCGTCTTCATGACGATGGAGTACGTCGACGGCTCCGACCTCAAGCAGTTGATCCGCGAACGCGCTTACAACGGCCTGCCACTGGGGCAGGCGCGACCGCTGATCGAGGGCATGGCGCGCGCGCTCAGCCGGGCGCACGCCGCCGGCGTGGTGCATTCGGACTTCAAGCCGGGCAACGTCATGGTCACCCGCGAGGGCGTGCCCAAGGTGTTCGACTTCGGCATCGCCCGCGCCGGCAAGTACATGGGCGACGCGGTGGGCGAACAGACCGTGTTCGACGCCGGCACGCTCGGCGCGCTGACCCCGGCGTACGCCAGCCTGGAGATGATCCAGGGCAAGGATCCGGTGCCCGGCGACGACGTCTACGCGCTCGGCTGCGTCGCCTTCGAACTACTCACCGGCAAGCATCCGTACGGCAAGGTCAGCGCCGAAGTCGCCATGCGCGAGGGGCGCAAGCCGCCGCCGGTCAAGGGGTTGACCAAGCCGCAGTACAAGGCGTTGTGCGCCAGTGTTGCATTCAAGGCGGAAGATCGCCTGAAGAGTGCGAACGACCTGGTCGACGGACTGCGCGACGTCGGCCTGCGCGAGCGTGCCATGCCGTTTCTGATCTACGGCGTGCCGGCCATCCTGATCGTCGCCGGCGGTGCGTGGGGCTGGGTCACCTGGCGGCACAACCACCACGTGGCCGAGGTCATTCAGCGCTTCACCCTGACGCGCCCCGACCACTATGCCAGCGAAACGCAGGCGCTGCAGGCGCTCGACACGCTCGGCGCCGACGACCGCAGCCGGATCATCGTCGACCAGAGCGACCTGATCCAGAAGTTTCTGCTCAGCCGCCTCGATGCCTACTGGAATCCCGGCGAGGGCCGCTACGGCTACGCCGGCACCCAGCAGGTGTTCAAGCTGCGCGACGACCTGAAACTGTATTCGCCGGCGCTGGACATCAAGCGCAGCGAAATCGAGAAGCAGCGCAACGACCTGCTCAACTCGCTGGATACGCAGCTCAGCCAGCAGATCAGCGCCGGCGCGATCTTCGAGAACCAGCCCGACAACGTGGTCAAGACGCTGGACAAGATCCGCGCGATCGACCCGACCAGTGCCTTGCTGAAGAACACCGAGCTGGAGCTCAAGTACGATGTCGCGATCGGCAAGTCGCTGGATGCCGGGCAGGTCGACCAGGCCGCCAGCGAATTCAAGCTGGCCAGCCGGCTGTTTCCGGATTCCACGCGAATAAAGCAGCGCGGCGCGCAACTGGACGAAATGGGCAAGGCGCTGGCCGCCCAGCAACTGGCGGAGCAGCAGGCGAAGCAGTTGCAGCAGCAGCACGAACAGAGCCTGCAGACGCTTACCGGCTTGCTCGATCATCCCGGCAACACCGATGACTGGCGCAACCAGGTGGCGGCCGCCTACCAAAGCGCGACCAAACTGCTCGCCGACGATCCCCGCCTCGCGGCGCAGGCCGATCGCCTGAAACAGTCGCTGGCGAGTCAAGCCGCCGAGCGGCAGGGCGTGAACGATCTGGACGGCGCGATCGCCATTGCCGGCTTCGGCGTCAACCTGTTTCCCGGCGATGCCAGCCTCTCCGCGACACGACAGAAACTTTTGGAGCAGCAGAACCAGCTGGCGCAAAAGGCCGCCAGCGAGGCCCAGCGCAATGCGCTGGCGAAGCGCCGTGTCGACGACTTGCTGGCCAAGCCACTCGGCACGACGGTGTGGCTGCAGGACGTCAACAGCGCGCTGAGCACCGCGCGCGACCAGATGGGTGCCGGCTCGCCCGGTTACGCCGAAGTGCGTGGCAGCGTCGATGCCGGCCTGATCAAGCTGGCGCGCGAGCGCATCGCCTCGGGGGATCTCGACGACGCGCAGCGTATCGTCCAGGCCGGGCAGCGAATGGATCCGGCCGAAGCGGGCTATGCCCAGGTGCTTGCCGAGGTCGTCGCGGCCCACAGCGCGGCCGAAGCGCGCCAGCAGCAACAGCAGGCGCAAGCCGTCGCCGCGGCGCGCGCGACCTTGGCCGGGTTGAGTGCGAAGCCGCTGCTGACCCCGGACTGGCAGCAGTCCGTGGCGGGCGCGATGGCCACCCTTCAATCGGATCACTCGCCGGAAACCACTCGCGCGGTCGATGCGTTGGCTGCGTCGATCGCCAACGTGGCGGCCGGGCTGGCCGACCCGCAGCACCTGCCGCAGGCGCGCCTGGCGGTGGATTTCGGCCTCAAGTACGTGCCGAAATCGCCGCAACTGCTGGCCCAGGGCGCCAGGCTGGACGCGCTGCAGGCCGACCTGCAGGCGAAGGTCGCCAAGGAGAGCGCCGATGCGGAAGTGAAGTCGCGCATCGAATCGATGCGCAGCGCGGCTGCGGCTGCCGACGTCGGCAAGGCCAGCCAGTCGCTGGCGCGGATCAAGGCGCTACAGCCGGACAACCCATTCCTGCAGAACGAGGGGCCGAAGCTGCTCGCCGACGCCTACCTCGGCCTGGGCCAGGAGACGTTCCAGAAGGGGCGCTACCAGCGGGCAGCCGAGGTGCTGGGACAGGGCCTGCAGGTACTGGCGGGCAACGCCCAGTTGCGTTCGGCAAAGGCACGCTACGACTTGGTCGCGGCCATCATGGCAGCCGGCAAGCAGCCAATCGGCACGGCCGAATATGCCCAGCTGGCAAGGCAACTGGAGAGTGTGCGTCGCAGCGACCCGCAGGCGCTGGCCGCCCTCGAGTCGGAGATGCGCATTCGTGGGCAGCTATCCGCGAAAACGCTGGAAGAACAGCTCGGCCGGATCAAGCCCAGCGCGGCGGCGCCGCCACCTGCCGCACCGACCCCGGTGCCGGCACCGGAGCAAGGCGCCCTGCCGGGCAGACCCGCGCCGATCCCGCACCCGGGCGCACCGGCATCGGGACAGCCCGGCAGTGTGACCGCCCCGGGCGGGCAGGCCGCCGGCCCGAGTGGCCCCGACCCGTGCGCCAAGCCCGGGATGGCCGGCACCGGCAAGTTCTGCAGGGACGGCTTCGGCACCTCGCACGGCCCCTTCCTGGTCGTGGTGCCTGGCGTCGGTGGCGGCCGCCCGTACGCGATGTCACGCGCGGAGATATCGATCAACGAGTTCAACGCGTTCTGTCGCGCCTCGGGCAAGTGCGCGGCCAGGTCGGTCAGCGATCAGGATCTGGGCAACGCGCCGATAAGCAACATCCCGCTCGGCCAGGCCAATGCCTATGCGCGATGGCTCACCGACGTCACCGGCTTCACCTATCGCCTGCCCACCGATGCGGAATGGCTCAACGCGGCGCGTGCCGGCGGGCGCTTCAAGCAGGCTGAAGACAGCAACTGCGTGCCACCGTCGGCCGGTGGCGGCGACGGCAGCGGCGCGCTGGTGTCGGCGCGGGGGCGCTCGCGCAATCCGTGGGGTCTGGTCAACATGACCGGCAACGCCTGGGAGTGGGTGGTGAGTGGCGGCAGCGTGGCGGTGCGGGGCGGCAGCTACACCAGCTACTGGTCCGATTGCAGCGTGGATACGCACCGCGACGACAGCGGCTCGCCTCAGCGCGACGTGGGCTTCCGCCTGCTCAGGGAGGTGAAATGACCGACCTTGCAGAGCGCGAACGCGCGGTCAACCAGGATCTGCGTGTACTCGACGACGCCCATCGGCTCGGCCGGATCACCCGCACCGAGTATCGGGCGCGGCGCCGGCGCCTGCTGGAAACCCTGTATGACCCCAGCGCGATAGTCACGGCGCGAAACACCCTGGTTCCACCCATGGCGACGACGACGCCACGCGCGCGCGCTACCACTTTCATCCCCGACGATACGGCCTCCAGCCACCATGCCCTGACCTCGCTGCTGTCCATGCGACCGGCCATGCGCTGGAAGGCGGTGTCGGCCGTTCTGGTCGGCATCCTCGTGCTGGTCGCCCTGGCGTATTGGTTGTTGCGGGGCTAGTCCTGTCGACTTGAGGAGGCTGTGTCCGGAACGGAGTTTGCAGGAACGCCGGTGATGCGCCGCACCACCTGCAGCCGACCCGCGCGACGAAGCCGTACAGGCGCGGCCGATCGGGCCTGGACGCGGCCGACGACCGTGCCGTGCGCGTCGCGAGGGTGTATTCTGGCTGAACCGATTCAGGCCCGCGGGCAGCAATTGCTCGATCTACGGGGGGCTCTGGGTTTCGCAGCTGGTGCGACCTCGATATCCGGGCGCGCCGTCAATGGAAAGATGATGCAGCCGGGGGAATGTATCGTGCGAATTGTACGTCTCGCAGCAGCGTTGACATCGGCCTTGGCATTCACCGGCGGCGTGGTTCACGCCCAGAAAGCCGCGGCGGCGACGCCGATTGGACATGCCGCGCCGCCGACGCCCGCCAGTGTGGTTCCACCGGTGCGGGATCGCGACATGGCTGCGGTGCAGAAGATCGCGGTGCGCGGTTTTCGCGTCACCGGCGTAGCCGATCATGCGCGCCTCGGCATCACGCCGGCCAGCATCCAGGCACTGGCCGATGCGCAATACCGCGAGCTGGCGACCGGCGTCGGCGGCGCGGTGGAACTGAGCTTCGCCCAGATGCAGGGCGTTGCCGACAAGATCACCGAGCGCTATCGGCAAGCCGGGTTCATCGTCTCCAATGCCTTCCTGCCGGCGCAAACGGTCGGCTCCGATCAGATCGTCGGGATCCAGGTGCTGGAGGGGCAGATCGGCAAGATCATCGTCAAGGGAACCAAACGGTATCGTCCGGGCATCATCTCGGCGCCGGCGGAAAAGCTGCGCGGCAAGCCGTTGCTGAAGAGCGACGTCGATACGGCGCTGCTGTATGCGCGCGACCTGCCGGGCGTCACCGTGGCGTCGACGTTCCAGCCGGGCGAGCACACCGGCGATACCGACCTGATCATGATCGCCCACGAGAAGCGGCCCTATCAGTTCACTCTGGGCGGCAACAACTACGGCACGGAACTGACCGGCAAGTACCGCGCGCAGGCGGGCTTCGAATGGGACAACCCGCTGCGCCTGGGCGACACCTTCAATGCCAACGTGGACTACGCGCTGGATCCCAGCGACAACGTCTACGGTTCGCTGACCTACCGCACCCCGCTGGGCATCACACCGGGGTTGACCGCCGTGGTGGGCGCCTCGCGCAACGAACTGCAGATCAACACCGGCGCCTTCGCCGCGCTCAACGTGAAGGGCCCCAGCTCGCTCTACTACGGCGGGCTCGACTGGAAGTACATCAACCGCGACGACCTGCAGCACGTGGCCACCCTGCACGTGCTCAGCGAGCGATCCCAGCTCAACAGCCTCGGTTTTCGCCTGTCCGACGAGAAGTTCACGGTGGCGGAAGCGACCTGGGGCATGCTGCATACCGATCGCCGCTTCCATGGCGTGGACATCATGCAGGTCGCCTTGCGCAAGTCGATCAAGGACGATTCCCGCGAGCCGGATCTGGTCAGTCCGCAGCACGACAAGAACTTCCTTGTCGCGAAGTTCTCCTACACGCGCATGCAGTTCCTGACCAAGTCGCAGCGGCTCAATTTCAAATTCATCGGCCAGTACAGTCGCGATGCGCTGATTCCGCTGGAGCAGTTCGCCATGGGCGGCCCCGACAGCACGCGCGCCTATCCCATCGCCGATGCCCTGCGCGACCGCGGCTTTTACGCCTCGCTGGAGTACCACGTCGATGCGCCCGGTTTCGGCGACAAGGTCTCGCCGTTCTACGGCCGGCCGTGGCGCGAACTGCTGGAGTTCGAGGTGTTCTACGACTACGCCAGGGGCTACTCGGCCGGCGCGAATCGCCTGCTCGCGCCGGAGAGCGCGGAGCTGAGCGGCGCCGGCGCGGGGTTCATCTTCCGCCTGCCGCGGTTCAAGCATTTCGAACTTCACTTCGACGCCGCCAAGGCCACCAGTGCGCAGGACGCGTCCAACGGCAAGGGCTTCCATATCTATACCCGTTTCAGCTTCACGTTCTGAGGGATGACGACATGAGCAAGCACACCAGCACCCGGCGTGAGTCGCGCAATGGCGTTTCCATGGAGCGGGCTGCACGCTTGCCCTCCGGCAGCCTGCCACTGCGCAAGACCTGGCCAATCAGCCTGTGCATCGGGCTTGCCATCGGTTCGATCACCGTCAGCACCGATGCCCTGGCTGGCGGCCCCACCGGCGGCGCGGTAGTCGGCGGCAGTGGCAGCATCACCCAGAGCGGCAACGAGACGGTGATCAACCAGCTCTCGCAGCGGCTGGCGCTGAACTGGGAAACGTTCAACCTCAAGGCCAACGAGTCGGTACTGTTCAACCAGCCGGGTCGCTCGGCGGTGGCGCTCAACCGCATCCTCGACCAGAACCCCAGTCAGATCTTCGGCAAGATCAACTCCAACGGCCAGGTCTTCCTGATCAACACGCACGGCATCATCTTCGGCGCCACGGCGCAGATGAACGTCGGCGGCCTGATGGCCAGCACGCTGGATCTCACCCCGAAGGATTTCCTCGCCGGCAACTACAACCTCAACGCCGTCGGCGGCAGCGCCGGCATCGTCAACCATGGCCTGATCCAGGCCGCCAGCGGCGGTTCGGTCGCGCTGGTCGGCGGCAGCGTGCTCAACGACGGCCTGATCCTGGCGAACTACGGCAGCATCAGCCTCGACGGCGCCGATCACGCCGTGCTCGACTTCGACGGCAATGGCCTGATCAATATCCAGATCACCGGCGAGCTGAAGCAGCGCCTCGACGCGAAGGAGGCCGCAGTCAGCAACAAGGGCACCCTGAAAGCCGAGCAGGGCACCGTGGTGCTGCAGGCTTCGGCGGCCAAGGATCTGTTCACCAATCTGGTCAACAACTCCGGCGTCATCGATGCCAGCGGCATCAGCACCGATGGCGGCGTGGTGCGGCTGGTGGGCAACGGCGGCAATACCACCCACTCGGGCTCGATTGACGTCAGCGGCGTGCACGGCGGAAAGATCCAGGTGCTGTCCGACAAGGACGTACTGGTGACCGGCGGCACCCTTGACGCCTCCGGCACCCATGGCGGTGGCGAAGTGCTGGTCGGCGGCGATGCGCACGGTGCCAACCCGCTGGTGCAAAACGCCGAGCGAACCTATGTCGGCGGCGATGCGTCGATCAGGGCTGACGCAACCGAGACGGGTGACGGCGGCAAAGTCATTGTGTGGGCGGACAACCTCACCCGGGCGGATGGCCGCATTTTTGCGCGCGGCGGCAGCACCGGTGGCGACGGCGGTTTCGTCGAAGTCTCCGGCAAAAAACACCTGGACTTCGCCGCCCATGTCGATACCAGCGCGCGCAACGGCGCGACCGGCACATTGCTGCTTGATCCGGACGAGATCACCATCATCCACGGCGCGGCCAGCGGCACCAGCGCCTCGATCGTTTGCACCGACGGAGACTGCCAGACACCGGGTGTCGGGCCGTTCGATGATACGACTGCGACTTCGGGCAACGTGACCGACGGTACGTTGAACGCCCAGCTGGCGATCAACAACGTGACGGTAACGACATCGACTGACGGGATCACCTCCAACAGTGACGTGTCCGTCAACCTTCAAAGCAATACGTTGAATCTGGATTCGAAGACGTATATCACCCTTGGCGGTGCATTCAACGGGGCGGGCAACCTCAATCTCAACTTCGCCACAACCCTGGATCTGGCTGCCAGCGTACCGGCATTTACCGTGAGCCCGACGGTTATGGCAACCGGCAATGGCACGAGCACCATCAAGGCATCGGGCGAGACCTGGAACCTAACCGGTGCGAACCAAGGCAGTCTCGTGGGGTTGGGGGTCGGGTTTTCCGGCATCGCCAATTTGAGCGACAGCGGTGCCGGCAACTTCGTGTTCGCCGACGGTGCGAGCGTCACCGGTACGGTGATTGGCGGTGGTACGGGCACGCTGGACTACAGCGCGCGCAGCACCGGCATCAGCGTGGGCCTGACCGGCGCCAACGCCGGCACCGCGACCGGTACGGGCGGCTTCAGCGGAATCAGCAGCATCAAGGGCAGCACCAGCGCGGCGACCGACGTGGTGACCGGCCTGTCCACGGACGACAACTTCGTCCTCAGCGGCGCCAACGCGTTCAGCAGTTCGGGTATCGGCTTCAGCGGCATGGACAGCATCGTCGGCAACGGTGGCAGCGACACCATCGGTGGCACCGGGCAGACCTATGCGTTGACGGCGGGGGCGCCGGACGCAGGCAGCAGCGGCGGGGTGAGCTGGACGGCCATCAAGAACATCAGCGACGCCACCGGCACGGTCGCCTTCGGCACCGACGGCAGCGTCACGGGCAATGTCACCGCAAAGACGCTGGATTACGGCAGCTACGGCAGCGCGGTGAGCTTCGACCTGTCCGCCGGCAGCGCGGCGACGACGGGCATCGGCGGCACCTGGTCGGGCGTTGCGACGGTGACGGGCAGCGGCGGCAACGACACGATCCTCGGC
>Ga0070659_100000766_pt1 | contig 23347 bp, 29 predicted proteins | sample KBSC23metaG_FD_64666 | JGI IMG/M metagenome (GOLD analysis project Ga0070659, IMG submission 64666) | Corn rhizosphere microbial communities from Kellogg Biological Station, Michigan, USA - KBS C2-3 metaG | ecosystem: Host-associated > Plants > Roots > Rhizosphere > Soil ... | reverse complement strand
CTTACCTTTTTCGTAAGCGCCTGAGTCGGTAGCGAAGTAATCGGTACGGGGTTCATGCGTGCCCTGGGTGTACATAATGAGTTTCCCGGAAGGTAAAAACTCATCGGCCATGGCGGTAGCGGCACTAAGGTAACCACCGCCGTTGCCGCGCAGATCGAGCACCAGCTTTTGCATGCCTTTGGCTTTAAGATTTTTTAGAGCCTGCTTAAAATCATGGTCGGTGGTAACGGCAAATTTGCTCAGTTTAATGTATCCCGTAAGGGCATCAACCATGTAAGCGACATCAAGACTGCTAAGCGCCACCCGCTCGCGGGTAATGCTCAGTTTTTTGATAACGGACGAGTTGCCATGCAAAACGCCCAGTTGGATGGCTGTATTTTCATCGCCCCTAAAGCTGTTGTTCACCCGGTCGGCATCAAGTTTAGTACCGGCAAAGGGTTTATTATTCAAGGTAATTACCCTATCGCCCGCATACAGGCCGGCTTTGGCAGCAGGGCCGCCGGGCACTACATCGCTAATGTAGAGGGTATCTTTTATGAGCAGGTAGGCAATGCCGATACCTTCAAAGCCTCCATCTAAAGTTTCGTTAATCGAGGTGGCTTTTTGCGGAGGCAGGTATACCGAGTGCGGATCGAGCTTTTGCAGGAACTGGTTTACGGTTTCGCCCTCAAGGCTGTCGGCATTTACCGAGTCGACATACTTATCGCGCACCAGCCGTGCCACGCGGGATAGCTTATCGTCGCGGCTGTTAAAGGTGAGGCGATGACCATCCATACCACCCTGATACGCCCAGATGCCCATAATAGCACCAATGGTGAGTAATAATAAGGTGCGCAGGAAGGTTTGGATACTTTTGTTCATCTGTTGTGATATCGCCAACGGCTAATTTAAGCATTGTAGCCAAACAGGCAATAATTTTTATGCGCGGGTATTTGAGGTATCTGATAAAATTTATTGATTTTTGTATACATAAAGCAACATAACCGTGGAAAGAGTAACCGAGCGCGATTCAAATTATACCAACCTGGAGCAAATGTCGGTTACCGAGCTGCTCCACAGTATTAACAACGAGGATAGAACTGTACCCATTGCCGTAGAGCGGGCCATTCCGCAACTGGAAAAGCTGGTGGCTATTACCGCGGAGCGGATGAAAGCTGGCGGCAGGCTATTCTACATAGGCGCCGGCACCAGCGGCAGGCTGGGGATTGTTGATGCATCGGAATGCCCGCCGACATACGGCGTGCCCTTTGACTGGGTGATCGGTATTATTGCCGGGGGCGACGGGGCCATACGCAAGGCCGTTGAGTTTGCAGAAGATGACACTCAACAGGCCTGGAAAGACCTGCAGGAGTACAACATTACCGATAAGGATGTTTTGGTAGGCATAGCGGCCTCAGGTACCACGCCTTATGTTATAGGCGGTTTGGAGACCGCGAATGCCCATAATATTGTTACCGGCTGCATTGTTTGTAACGCGGGCAGCCCGGTTGCCGCCGCCGCGAAATATCCGGTGGAGGTAGTTACCGGCCCCGAGTTTGTAACAGGCTCTACCCGGATGAAAGCGGGCACGGCGCAAAAACTGGTGCTGAACATGCTGAGCACAAGCGTAATGATACAATTGGGCAGGGTGCAAGGGAACAAGATGGTGGATATGCAACTATCCAACAATAAACTGATAGACCGGGGCACCAAGATGATCATGCAGGCTACGGGCGTTGATGAGAAACTGGCGGCTCAGTTATTAGAAAAGCATGGCAGCGTGCGTAAAGCTGTTGATGAGCATTTGCAGGGGATGTAAATAATGTGCGTATTTGCAAATGTGCAGATGTGTAAATGATTAATAAAACTAAGTAGAGGACCGGAACTGTAGAGAAGATTTATGCACGAAATAGAACCATATTACCGCTGGAGAGACGATTACATTGCATCGGAAGATGAGCATTCGCCTTTTTACGCGGTGGAGTATAACGAGTTTGAGTTTGATAAGCAGGTATATAATTACCTGCTGCACCCGCAGTGGGATTCATTCGGCTCGAACACGCTGTACCTGAAAGTGCTGTTTGTTGATTACGACCGCGGCTATACCATAATTGAGCTGATAGGTGAATGGAACGACGCCATAGATAACGACATTATGCTGCTGAAGCGCGAGCTGCTGGAGCTGATGATGGATGAAGGCATTAATAAATTTGTGCTGATAGGGGAAAATGTGCTGAACTTCCACTCATCCGACGATTGTTATTACGAGGAATGGTTCCAGGAGGTAGAGGACGGCTGGATAGCGGGAATTAATTTCCGCGAGCACGTGATCAACGAATTTAAGACCAATAATATCGATTATTATATCAACTTTGGCGGCGTGTTGGACGACTTGAACTGGCGTACCTTAAAACCTATACAGGTATTCAAAAAAGTAGAAGAACAGTTGGTAAAACGTTTGAATTAATAATTTACTTTTGACTTACTAAATCGAAAAAAAATACGTTTATATTTATAATCAAAATAAAAAAAGAATAGCATAAAATGGAAATAAAGAGAGATAACTACGTTTATGATAACGTAATAGAAGTTGAAGACGAAAGCAGTATTGCCTCGCGTAAGTTTTTGGCAGGAGTATTTAGCTGGATGTTTGTGGCGCTTAGCATTTCGGGCCTGGTTGCTTACTTGTTCGCAACAAACCAGGCTTTGCACGATCTGGTGGTTAACCCTGAAACGCATCGTGTAACGGGTTTAGGCCTGCTGGCTATTTTTTCGCCGATTGTATTTCAAATGGTAATGTCTTTTGGTTATAACCGGCTGTCATATTTTACATTGTCTGCATTGTTTATTAGCTATGCGTCAATAATGGGTATTAGTTTGGGCATTATCCTCTTGGCATTTACCACATCGTCAGTGTTAAGTATATTTTTGTCTGCCGCCGCTATTTTTGTAATTATGGCTGCAGCGGGGTACTATACTCACCAGGATTTGACAGGACTGGGGTCAATATTGTCGATGATTTTTATAGGAGCCTTTGTGGCATCGATAATTAACTGGTTTATAGGCAGCGCACAGGTAGATTATATTTTAAGCTTTGTTTTTGTAGCCGTGCTTATCGGTCTTACAGCATATTATATGCAAACACTAAAACGCATTGGTGCAGGTGTTGAGTATGGTATAGCATCAACAAAAAAACTGGCTTTAATGGGAGCATTTACCCTGTACATCCTGTTCATTAACCTGTTTATAATGTTGCTGAATTTATTCGGTCGCAGGAAATAATCATAATCACCTATTGATCTGCCGGGAATAAGATGTATAAATTAATTTGCAGCTTTTTCCCGGCATTTTTATTTTATGTGGGTGTATATGCAGCTGACGTTGCCCATATCGACGCTGTCCGCACAGCGCAAAAAGCCAAACAAGCTTTAGTGTTCTGCAAACAAAAAGGTTATAATACCGGCTATTGTATCCTCATTGATATGAGCCTGCACTCGGGCGCGAAACGCTTTATACTTTGGGATCTAAAACGGCGCCGCATTGCACTATCCGGACTGGTTAGCAATGGCTGCGGCAGCAATACATGGTCGGGCACATGGGGGCGCGATAAACCAACCTTTAGCAATGCAGATGGCAGCCATTGTACGGCGTTAGGCAAATACCGTATAGACAGCCGGGCTTATAGCCAATGGGGTATACACGTAAAGTACAATTTAACAGGTTTAGAAAGCACGAACAGTAATGCTTATAAAAGGGAGATCGTTTTCCATTCATGGGAAAAGGTGCCCGAAGATGTGGTTTATCCCAATGGTACGCCCGAAGGCTGGGGTTGTCCGGCCATATCCAACAACGTTATGACCAAGGTTGATGCCCTGTTGCGCAAACAAAAAAAGCATACCTTGCTATGGATATATAACTGATGAAGGTTCCCATCCAAAAAATATTTGCGTAAAACACCATCCTTTCTGACGTGTTTTCCGTAATATAGCCTAAACCAAAATTGTAAGCATGCCGCTACCCAAGTTATCCACTTTAAATAACAAGCATATACTTGCACTTACCGGCAATTTTGTAATAGCGGGTTTCAGCATTCTTACCATTGCCCTGCTTGCCCACAATTTGAGCAAGCCGGAAATGGGTATATACTTTTTCTTTTTTTTAGCTTACAATTTGGCCGACGCCATTCGTAACGGATTATTAACTACGGCTACGGTAAAATTTTATTCAGGAGCCGCTGCAGATAGAGCCACGGCAGTTTTAGGCTCGGTTTGGTATTTGGCTTTAGGCTTAACGCTTACCATGTTACTGGTTAATTTACTGGCGGTGCCTGCTTTGTATTTTACATCAAACCCCGAGGTGGTGGTGGTTATCCAATGGTTTGGCGCAACGGTGCTCAGTTCGCTGCCCTTTAACGTTACCTTTTGGATACTGGTTGCCGATGAGAATTACCTCACCATATTGTGGCTGCGCCTGATAAACAGCGGCAGCACCATTGGCGCTTTCGGCATTTTAGCTTTAATACACAAGGCCACCGTATTTAATGTACTGTGTGCAAATTTTGCTACCAATGCCCTCACCAGTATTATTTGCATGGCCTTTGGTTATTCAAAATTTATAACATTGTTTAAGCGTACCAAAGCTGTAACTGCCGAAATTTTCGCGTTTGGTAAATTCAGCCTTTCGAGTACGGTAAGCTCGTATTTTTTGAGCGCGGCCAACGGGTTTATTGTAAATGGTATGCTCGGAGCTTCGGCATTGGCAATATTTACCATACCAAACAGGTTAATGGAAATTATCGAGATCCCGTTACGCAGTTTTGTGGGTACGGGCATGTCGGCCATGGCAACGGCATATAACAACAACAATATGTACCATTTGACTTTTGTAAGTAAAAAGTATGCCGGTATGTTAACCCTGGTATTTGTGCCGGTGGCTATCGTTACATTTTTGGGTGCAGATATTGCCGTTTGGCTTTTAGGCGGCAAGCAATATACAGGCGGCGAGGCGGCCAATATTTTGAGGGTTATGATGTTTATCGCGATACTGTACCCCATCGACAGGTTTAATGGTGTTACGCTCGACATTATTAATCAGCCTAAAATAAATACCTATAAAGTTATTTTGATGGGCACGGTAAACATTGTAGTGGCCTTTGTTGCCATCTATTTTTTACAACATGTATACGGCGTTGTTATCGCTACCTTCTGCACTACAATAGCCGGCATAATATTCGGCTATCACCATCTGCGTAAGCACCTTAATTATACCTTAAGCGATATATTAAGCCTCGGTTTTGTAGAGCTGAAGAACTTTTACAACGAGAAGATATTAAAGCATCCGCCGGCAAATCCAAATTAAGCATGATCATCCGTAAGGCAAAACTTAACGATGTTCCCGGCATTATGCAGGTGATACACAATATTGTACCCCTGATGAGGGCAGATGGCAATTATCAATGGGACTCTACCTATCCTAACCCGCAGGTTTTTGAACAGGACATTGCCGCCGGACAGCTTTGGGTTGCCGATGTGGATGGCGTAATAGCCGGAGCCGCGGCCATTACCACCGAACAGTATCCCGAATATGCCGATGTGGGCCTTGATATCAGCCAACCGGCCATTGTGGTGCACCGGCTGGCTGTCGATACCAAATTCCGTGGAATGGGTATTGCCGCGGCCTTGCTGATGCAGGCAGAGCAGGAATCTGTTAATCGCGGGTTCAACCTGTTACGCATCGATACCAATTCGCAAAATAAAGCGGCACAATCGCTCTTTCCGAAACTTGGTTATGTATTTGCCGGCGAAATGGGTTTAAAGTTCAGGCCGGGCATGCGCTTTTATTGTTACGAAAAGCGCCTGGATTAATACCGGGTTTTACTTAATTTGCGCCTACCAATTTTTACCATTTATGAAGCCTCTGCCAAAGCTATTTTTAAACCTATTGTGCGCTATTGGCGTACTTTTTAACACATATACCCATGCACAAACCACAACGCCGTTAAAAGGCTCTGTTGAGCGTATCAGGGTGCATGGCAAGCACCTGGAGGGTAACCTTATCGGTGATTCGGCAGACCGGTATGTTTCCATCTACCTGCCGCCGGGTTATCGTACCAATACCAAAAAGCATTACCCTGTAGTTTACTTTCTGCATGGCTTTACTGATGATGATGCCAAGTTTTACGGCTTCGCCAAACACTGGACTAACCTGCCCCCGATATTCGACAGGGTGTTTACAGCCGGCGGCGCGAAAGAGATGATCATTGTTACGCCGAATGCCTATAATAAGTTCTTCGGCTGCATGTACTCCAACTCTGTCACCACCGGCGATTGGGAAGACTTTGTGGCTAAGGACCTGGTGGCCTACATTGACGGCCATTACCGCACCATACCTAAAGCTGAGAGCCGCGGTTTGGCTGGCCACTCTATGGGTGGCTACGGCACCATGCGCATTGGTGAGCGGCATCCGGATGTATTTTCGAGTATTTACCTGCTGAGCCCGAGTTCGCTTTTGGCAGGTACAACATGGCTATCAAACCCAACGATGCTTCCTGATACTAATTTCACTTACGATACATTCAAGAAGGCCTCTTTTGGAGCCAAATACATGTATGCTTCGGCGGCGGCATGGTCGCCAAACCCAAACAAGCCACCTTTGTATTTGGATATGCCTGTAGGCGATAAGCAGGCCATGGTACTACAAAAATGGGCCGCTAATATGCCATTAACTACGCTGGATCAATATATCGGTAACCTGAAACAACTGCATGCCATCGCTTTTGATGCAGGCAATAAAGACGCGGATATTGCCGCCAGCTTGAAAGTACTGGATGCCGAGCTGAACAAATACAACATTGCGCATAGCTTTGAGATATATGATGGCACACATATTAGCCGCATTGCCGAGCGCATTGAAACCAGGATGCTCAAATTCTTTTCGGATAATTTGATATCGGGTAAATAAGCTCAAATATCGAAACAAACAAAAAAGGCCTCGCAAAACGAGGCCTTTTCAATATGATCTAAAATCAATCTTCTTAAGCCGATAAGGCTGCCGCGCCGCTCACAATTTCCGAAAGTTCGGTAGTGATGGCTGCCTGGCGTGCCTGGTTGTAGCTTAGCTTTAAAGCGTTCAACAGGTCGCCTGCGTTCTCGGTTGCTTTATCCATAGCCGTCATACGGGCGCCATGTTCTGATGCATGCGAGTCCAATACGGCACGGTATAATTGTATCTTGATATTTTTTGGTATCAGTTGCTCAACGATCTCCTGTTGCGATGGCTCCAGGATATAGTCAACATTTGATGTTGGCGCGTTAGCTTTCTTTTCAGCCTTTGGTACGGGCAGCAATTGCTCAGTCAGGATATACTGAACAGCCGCGTTTCTGAAGTGGTTATATACGATCTCTACACGATCATACTCGCCCTTTAAAAAGCCTGTCATGATTGCTTCTGTGATCAACGATACGTTATCGAACGTTAATGCCGAGAAGATATCATTGTTATTACCTATCACATTGTATTTGCGGCGGGTATAAAACTCCTGCGATTTTTTACCGATAGCCACAATAGATACATTGCCGGCCTGTAATTGCCTGCTGTATTTTTCGGCGATCAGAACGTTGGCTGCCTTTATAGCATTGGCATTGAATGCACCGGCCAAACCACGGTTCGATGTTACAACAACTACCAAAACCTTATTGGGCTCGCGCTCCTGTAAAAATGCCGACGAACCATCCTCTAAACTTGCCGACAGGTTACTCAGTATGTCGTTCAGTTTATTGGCATAAGGCCTCAGCTGTACAATTGCATCGGTAGCACGCTTCAGCTTAGCCGCCGAAACCATTTTCATGGCCTTGGTGATCTGCTGTGTTGATCGTACCGACGCGATCCGGTTTCTTACTTCTTTTAAGTTTGCCATTCTTTGTTGGTATTGAGTAGGGCGTATTGCGTATTGAGACTCTTATCTCATCGTTAATGCCTTACACATTACTATTCTTGTTGAGCAAAGCGTAATGCTATTGGATATTATAGCGCTACGCTTTACGCATATCTAATTAATACTTTCCAGCCAATTCTTTAGCTATGGTTTCCAGTGTGCCTATAGCATCATCCAGTTTACCTGCTTTTAAGCTTGCCAAAGTTTCAGGGGAACGTTGTTCCAACTGGCTTAAAAACTCAGCTTCAAACTCTCTAACCTTGTTTACAGGTACATTACGCATCAGGTTTTTAGTACCCAGGTATAATATAGCAACCTGTTTTTCAACGGTCATAGGCGAGAACTGGCCTTGTTTCAATACTTCCACGTTACGAGCACCTTTATCCAGTACAGTTTTTGTTGAAGCATCCAGGTCCGATCCGAATTTAGAGAAAGCCTCTAACTCGCGGTATTGCGCCTGGTCTAATTTCAGGGTACCTGCTACTTTCTTCATCGACTTGATCTGAGCGTTACCACCCACACGCGATACCGAGATACCTACGTTAATGGCCGGACGAACACCCGCGTTGAACAAGTTCGACTCCAGGAATATCTGGCCATCGGTGATCGAGATCACGTTGGTTGGGATATATGCTGATACGTCACCTGCTTGAGTTTCGATGATAGGCAATGCTGTTAATGAGCCACCACCTTTAACCAAAGGCCTGATCGACTCAGGAAGGTCGTTCATGTCTTGCGCGATCTTATCCGAAGCATTGATCTTAGCCGCACGCTCTAACAATCTGCTGTGCAGGTAAAACACGTCACCAGGATAAGCCTCACGGCCCGGTGGACGACGTAATAACAACGATACCTCACGGTAAGCAACCGCTTGTTTCGATAAATCGTCATAAACGATCAAAGCAGGGCGTCCGGTATCGCGGAAGTATTCACCGATAGCTGCACCGGCAAAAGGAGCAAAGAACTGCATTGGCGCAGGCTCTGATGCCGAAGCCGCAACAATGATAGAGTAAGGCAATGCACCGTTCTCTTCCAAAGTACGCAACACGTTAGCTACGGTAGAGTTTTTCTGGCCGATAGCTACATATATACAATAAACAGGTTTTCCTGCTTCGTAAAATTCTTTTTGATTGATAATGGTATCGATACAAACAGCCGATTTACCGGTCTGCCTGTCGCCAATAACCAACTCACGCTGACCACGGCCGATAGGGATCATCGCGTCGATAGCTTTGATACCTGTTTGTAAAGGCTCGGTAACCGGCTGACGGTAGATTACACCCGGCGCTTTACGCTCCAATGGCATTTCGTAAGTAGTGCCTGTAATTGGTCCTTTGCCATCAATTGGCTCACCCAGTGTGTTTACCACACGGCCAAGCATACCTTCGCCAACTTTAATAGAGGCAATTTTGCTGGTACGTTTTACAGTATCACCTTCTTTAACAGCGTCAGACGGGCCTAATAATACCACACCAACGTTATCTTCTTCAAGGTTCAATACAATTCCTTGCAGGTTGTTATCAAATTGAACAAGCTCGCCCGATTGAACTTTTGTTAATCCGTAAACACGTGCAATACCGTCACCAACCTGTAATACGGTACCTACTTCTTCCAATTCAGATGCTGACTTAAAGCCCGATAATTGCTGACGCAAAATTGCCGATACTTCGTCTGGTCTTACCTCTACCATTTTAAAATTTATTTAGAGTTTAGTTTTTAATTATTCAATTACTTTTTTAGCAAAATCGCTTTTCAGTTTCTTCAACTTATCAGCAATGCTGGTATTCACTTGCCTGTCGCCAACGGTCAGTACAAAACCACCAATTAACGATGGGTCAACCTTGGTTTGCAGTATAATATTGGCGCCTGTTTCGGTTTTTAACAACGCGGTTATTTTCGCCTCGTTATCTGCCGACAATGGTGTTGCCGATGTTATGGTAGCTTTAACAATGTTCTTTTTAATGTTATACTGGTTCACAAACTCCTGTGCGGCAAAGTACAATAACTCACCACGGCTTTTGTTGATCATGATCTTAAAGAAACCGTCGGTAGCTTTGCTGATCTTATCTGCAAACACTGCCTCCAGTATTTTTATCTTCTTATCGTGAGCAATAATGGGGTTACGCAAAACCGCCTGCAGCTCTGTATTAGCCTTTAAAGTTTGCACAAACATGTCCATATCATTTTTTACCGCTTCCAGTGAGCTTTGCTCCTCTGCAAGATCGATCAATGATTTGGCGTATCTGGCTCCTACTGTTAATTCAGACATATTCTTTTTTTAGTCTAAAGTCTATAGTCTTTAGTCGGTAGTCAATAGTCAAGTATCTTCAAAAGACTCCGGACTCAAGACTTGGGACTCAAGACCCGGACTTAGTTTAACTTCACTTCTTTTAACAGATCAGCAACTAATGCATCCTGTTTGCCTTTATCTTCAAATTGCTTTTGCAATATCTTTTCGGCGATGTCGATAGAAAGCGTAGCTACCTGATCTTTAACCAATGCAAGCGCGATAGCTGTTTGGTTATCAATTTCAACACGAGCTTTTTCTATCATGCGCGCACCTTCTTTATTAGCGGTTTCTTTCGCATCGCTAACAATCTGGTCTTTCATCTTTTTAGCTTCGCGCAAAATATTGTCGCGCTCAATACGTGCTTCTTTTAATAAAGCATCGTTCTCGCTGGTTAAACGTGCCATTTCTTCTTTAGCAGCCTCGGCTTGCGATAAAGCGCTTTCGATAAAAGTTTCCCGCTCATTGATGGCACCTAAAATAGGTTTCCAGGCAAATTTGCCTAAAATGAACAGTAAGATGAGGAATGATACCGTGGTCCAGAATACTAAACCAATTTCGGGTGTAACTAATTCCATATTATATTTATTATTAAATGTCTTTTTTAAATCAAGTTTAAAACATGCCCGGAGCCAATCGCACCGGGCTGTTCTTTCTTTTTTGCCTGTTGATTACAACAGGGCAACTACCACGGCAAACAAAGCAACACCTTCTACAAGGGCCGCAGCGATGATCATGTTAGTTTGGATTTTTGAAGCAGCTTCAGGCTGACGGGCAATACCCTCTACAGCTTTACCACCAATTTGACCGATACCGATACCGGCACCAATTACAGCTAAACCTGCACCTAAAGCGCCAATTTTACCTGTAATACCTGCTGCAGCAACCTGAGCAATCATTGCGATCATTCCAACCATTGTTTGTTAAATTTAAAACGTGTATATATAATAGATAATTAATTCAAATATTAATGCGCTTCCGCATGTGGCTCTTCAACAGCCATACCTATAAATAAAGCGGTAAGCATGGTAAATATAAAGGCCTGTAAAAATGCAACCAGCAACTCAATGGTATCCATAAACACTACGAACAGAACCGATACCGGCGACATCCACAGTGAGTTAAAAATGAATATTAAAGATATTAAGCTCAATACGATAATGTGCCCCGCGGTGATGTTAGCAAATAAACGGATCATCAACGCGAACGGTTTTGATATGATACCGATGATCTCAACAGGGATCATGATAGGGTACAACCATACCGGTATGTGTGGCAAAAAGATATGTTTCCAGTAGTATTTGTTACCACTAAAGTTCACAGTAATTAGGGTAATGGTAGCCAAAACGATAGTCACCGCGATGTTACCGGTTAAGTTAAAACCTCCCGGGAAGAAAGGTATTAAACCCAACAAGTTACTGATGAGGATAAAGAAGAACATGGTTAACAATAACGGCATGTACTTTTTGTATTTGTGGCCAATGTTTGGGATAGCAACTTCATCGCGAACGAAAAGAACCAACGGCTCCATAAATGATTGCAAACCTTTTGGCGCTTTGCCAACGCGTTTTTTGTAAGCTCCGGTAACGCTTAGGAATATGATCAATAAAATGATCATACCCATCCACATAGAAGCTACGTTGCGGGTGATAGAGAAATCCCAAACGCGAACGGTGGTATCAATCTCGCCAGCTTCGGTTACCGGCTTAATTTTATCTTTAATAAGCGCGTATTTGTATTTGCCCTGGTAGGTTTCTTTACCGTGTTCAAATACATGCGATGAAAATACTTCGATACCTTTATTGGTGTATAATATTACAGGCAATGGCAAAGCGTGTTCGCCAAACATATGCCAGTAGTGCGAATCGGCTATGTGTTCAAGAATTGGTCCTTTAGGATCGTACTGTTCAGTCTTTTCAGCAGCTTTTTCTTCTGCGAACGTTGGAGTTGTGAACAACATCGACATTAAAAAAACGCCGAAAACAAGTTGTAGGGTAAATATTTTTATTTTCAAAACCGAGTTTTTATTAATTCCAATCAAGATTTTACCTTAAATTTTGGTTGCGCAAGTTACGCAACAAACCATAAACTTCAAAGACAGTATTTAAGAAATATATATAAAAAAAATCGCCCATAAAAATCAGCTTATCTACCTGATTTTTTCGCAGAAAGATCACCATAAAAATAAGGCATGCGAGTATCTTAAACGTGGTTCCACCCAAAAATGCCTGGGCGTAAAATTCGCTGTTACTTTTTTGCACCATCAGCACAAGCATGATCACGATCAAAGTCAAAATAGACATGTACCAAAATAAAACCCAAAAGTGCGGCACCAATAAATAAGCGCAACTGGTTTCGGTAAGTACCATGGGAGGGATGGCTATTACAATAACAAAACCTAAATAATATAATATAAAACGAAACAAACTCATGCTTTAAGCGATTTGAATACAATATACATGGCAATAAAAACACCCGTAAGCGCAAGCACCGCGGTAACCCACTGCGTGCTGTGCCCGGCAGCCTTATCAATGCGGTAACCCGCGTAAGCAAACACCCCGATAACAGCTATCATCTGGAAAGCGATGCCGCCATATTTGGCAAAGCTGTTCATTTCTTCACGCTCTTCATCATTGCCCTTAGGTTCAGAATTTTGCATCTGCGAAATTATTTATTCCATGGTAATAATCTATGATTTTTATCACTTTAAAAGATCGGGGCAAAAAAAGTATATAATCTAAGTTTACTCATTGGCGAGACACTGCCGTGTGACTATCTATTTTCGAGCCATTTGCACATTTACAAATTTGCACATCCGCACATTCAATATTTCTATCTTTGCGCTTTACACCTACATACATTGAAACAAAAGATATTAATAGTCGACGATCTGCACCCTATATTTATTGAGCAGGCCGAAGCTTTAGGTTACGAATGTAATTACCAGCCAAAATTCACACTGGCCGATACGCTGGAAATACTTGCGGATTATGAAGGCTTAGCCGTGCGCTCCAAGTTTTTGGTAGATAAAACAATATTTGACGCCGCTACCAAGCTGCGCTTTATTTGCCGCGCCGGTGCCGGCATGGATAATATCGACGAAGCATATGCCAAACAAAAAGGCATCGCTTTAATTAACGCGCCCGAAGGCAACAAAGATGCCGTTGGCGAGCACGTAATAGGAATGCTGCTCTGCCTGATGAATAACCTTAACCGTGCAGATGCCGAAGTGCGCGCGGGTTTATGGCAGCGCGAAGCCAACCGCGGGCATGAGCTGAAGGGCAAAACCATTGGCATCATTGGCTATGGCTTTATGGGCCAATCGCTGGCGCGTAAGCTATCGGGCTTTGATGTGAATGTAATTGCTTACGATAAATACAAAACAGGCTTCAGCGATCGTTACGCCCGCGAGGTAAGCATGGAAGAAATTGTAAAGCATAGTGATGTACTGAGCCTGCACGTACCCCTCACCAACGAAACCAACCAACTGGTGGATGATGAGTATCTGTTCCATTTTAAAAAACCGATATTTTTAGTGCAAACCTCGCGCGGTAAAGTGGTAAAAACACAGGCGGTGCTTAATGCGATAAGATCGGGCAGAGTATTAGGCGCCTGCCTGGATGTATTGGAGGTAGAGAAGTTCCCGGCATTGGGCGAGCAACCCTGGTTTGATGAATTAAAAGCTTCGGGTAAGGTATTGTTAAGCCCTCATGTCGCAGGCTGGACGTTCGACTCTTACCGCAGGATAAGCGAGGTAATGGCCGAAAAATTAAAACATTTGGAATTGTAAACTAAAATCCATTATCTTCGTTCTACACTTAACAAGACTATGTAGGTAATAGCCGATATAGTCTTGTTTGTTTTTAATAGAGACCCAATGATGTCCTTCTGTTTTAATAGGAGGGCTATTTTTTTTAAGGGGTTTCATCAGAGTTTTTATATAACATAGTATTAATAATTGTGCGTTATGGCAGAGGTAGCTTACTACACCAAAGAAGGTTTAGAAAAATTAAAGGAAGAATTACAGTATTTAAAAACAACCGGCCGTGCTATCATATCAAATGCGATAGCCGAAGCCAGGGATAAAGGCGACTTATCAGAAAACGCGGAATATGATGCCGCTAAAGATGCGCAGGGTCACCACGAACATAAGATATCGAAACTGGAAGAAGCACTGGCAAACGCGCGTTTGCTGGATGAGTCGAAATTAGATACTTCTAAAGTGCTGGCTTTATCTATTGTTAAAATAAAGAACATTAAAAATGGCACCACCATGAGCTACCAACTGGTATCAGAAAGTGAAGCCGATTTAAAAGCGGGTAAAATATCGGTAACATCGCCTATAGCTAAGGGCCTGTTAGGCAAAAAGGTTGGCGAAAAAACCGAAATAACCGTACCTGCAGGTAAAATAGAGTTTGAGATACTGGAGATAAGCCGATAATGATTGATGGATTCCCGCCTGCCGGCTGGCAGGGATTTATTGAATGATTGATTAATAACAGTCATTCAATAAATCTCCCTCAACAATCAATAAATCACTCATTCAATAAATCAAAAATGGCATCTATCTTCACCAAAATCGTCAACAGAGAGATTCCCGCACACATCGTAGCAGAAACTACCGAGTTTTTGGCCTTTTTGGATATCAGCCCATTGGCGGCAGGCCATACCCTGGTGATCCCCAAAAAAGAAGTTGATTACCTGTTCGACCTGGATGATGAAACTTATACCGGCCTGCAAATATTCGCTAAGATCGTAGCTAAAGGCATCGAAAAGGCCATCCCTTGCGAGCGTATCGGCGTTACCGTGATCGGTTTAGAAGTACCCCACGCGCATATCCACCTCATCCCCATCAACGGCGTTAACGACATGAACTTTTCGAAACCCAAATTGAAGTTGGCCCAGGATGAATTAGCTGAGATTGCTGCGAAAATTAAAGAAGCGTTACGATAATCAGATTTGACAACTTTTAAATTTGTCAAATCTTTACAAAGCGACGAGCATTTCGTACAATTACCCGGTTTTACTTAATTGTGTTTTTGTAAGCAATTATCGCATCTACGCACTTCCCGGCAATATCATGCTGGTTTTGTGTATTGGTAATATACTTCAGGTCGTTTTTATTGGTCAGGTAACCTAATTCCAATAAAATAGCCGGCGTCTTATTCTCCCGCAAAACTTTTATACCCTGGCGATATACTTTATCGCTTATGGTAATGCCGTTCAATTTCTTCATCTCGTCAATAAAGGCACCGGCCAGCTTTTGCGATTCGGGTTGCGTATTTAGTCTGTCGGTTATCACCACCATACCGCTTGCCTTATCAGCTTGCTTACCCGTTTGGTAGTTTACATGTATCGATAAAAAAGCGTCACCCTGCTTGCTTATTCTGTTTTCTAAAGGCACATCGGCATTATCACTGCGGGTTAATATGGTTTTAATGCCACGCGCTTCGGCAATGGCTTTAATTTGTTTAACCACAGCAAGGTTAATATCGCTTTCAAAAACATTGCCTACGCTGGCCCCATTTTTACCACCATGTCCGGCATCTAATACCAGCACAAAATCTTTGCCGCTGGGGGTAACATCCGTAATAGCATAAACCCGTTGTATCGCTAAAAAGTAAACCAGCCCGGCCATTACAGGTACAACCAGCAGGTAGCTCAGTTTTTTGGCTGCTGCCGACCGTGTGCCGAACAGCATTTGTATACGTGCTTTTAAACCGTAGGCACTAAACTGGTTGCTCAAATCCGACATTGCCGGGTTTGATAGTTTAAGCAACAGCCCGGCATAATTTTTCGAATTGTATTGGAGCGCCAAATGCCTGTCAACCTCAAATTCGTGCGCCTGGTGCAATGCTTTCGAGAACAGGTATACAAACGGGTTAAACCACAATACCGCTTTTAATACTTCGGTAAACAAATTATCAACCGAGTGCATTAGCCGGGCGTGCATCAATTCGTGGCATATTACCTGCTGCTGCTCCACATCATCCAGCCCGGCTGAATTTAAGAACAGGTAATTAAAAAACGATGAGTTGTTTGCCGAACGGCCATTAATAAGCCGGTAGCCGTTTTCGCGCTCACCGTATTTAATAGCTTTGAACAGTATATTGCCGATAACTACCAAAAGCTTTAGCAGCAGCAAACCGGCAATAGCGCAATAGGCCACAGTAGCTATTAACATCCAATTGGTATGGTGCTGGGCCTGCTGTACCGTTATTGATGGGGCAACAGCAACCACATGCTGTATGGTTTTGGCTACCGTATTAACTATTACCGGTTTTACATCGGGCGCCGGCAGCTTGGTTGTAATATTGATCTGTAATAAAGGTATGATAAGGCTTACACCTAATACCGATAGTAAATACCAGCGGTTCAGGGTAAAGAACGTTAACTTGCGAAACAGGATGTGGTACACCAGGTAAAAGGCCGCTGTGCAGCTGCTGGCCTTAGCCAGGTAAATAAATAGTTCCATAGTTATTGTTTGTTAATTAGGTTTTTAATGCTGTTAATATCTTCCTGGCTCAGGTTTTCTTCTGTTACCATAAAAGAGAGCAGGCTCTCGGCCGAACCATCGAAATACTCTTTGAAAAACTTGCCGAACGAATGTTTGCGGTAATCAGCTTTATCGATGATCGGGAAATACTCGTAGGTTTTACCGTAGGCTTTGTAACCTACATAGCCTTTTTTTTCGAGCAACCGCACTACTGACGATATGGTGTTGTATGGCGGTTTAGGCTCATCGGGCAGTTTGTCAATAATATCCTTAACAAATGCCGAGCGCAGGTCCCACAGTACCTGCATAATACGCTCTTCTGTTTTGGTTAATTCTTCCATAACACAAAGGTTCAACTTATTTTTCAGTTTTACAACTGTTTTTACAGTTATTTAACTTAATTTTCAGTTTTAAATTGTAACTTACTTATTATTAGCAGGTTGAATCCAAGATAATTTATCTCGCTTATGTGAATGGATTTGTTTTTAAGGGCAGCTTTTTGTATATTTGTGTAAAGCGCGCAAGGCGCATTGGGCGGTGAAAGAAGTATAAAAATACCATCTTTTACCACCCAACAGCCGATAACCCGAAAGGGTGTTAAAATTGCAAATTTGGTAATGACTCCGGTGTTTTTTACTTAAAAATACCACCTTTTACCACCCAATACCACCCTGTTGGTAGGTATTGAATTGCGAAAATGGCAATTTTGATGATTTGGTGAATGTGAAAAAAGGTGGATAGGCACCTATGAATTTCATTTCTTTTTAGGGACAGCACCACTTACGCGCTCTGTATTATCCTTAACAAAAGCCGCCCATCCACTCGCTTTCGATTTCTTGCCGCCACCGCCAATGCTCGCGCTGCCCTTCAGGCTAATTTTCTGGAAGGCATGGCAAACGGCTACAGCCAGGCCATCGGTCGCATCTAAAAATTGCGGCGTCTCTTTAAAACTTAATAAGGTTTGCAGCATGGCCGCCACCTGTTCTTTAGTGGCATTACCGTTCCCGGTGATGGATTGCTTTATTTTACGCGGCGCGTATTCGCATATCGGCAATTGGCGCGATAAGGCTGCGGCCATAGCTACACCCTGCGCCCTGCCCAGCTTGAGCATTACCTGTATATTTTTGCCATAAAAAGGCGCTTCCAGCGCCATGCAATCGGGTTTGTATTCATCTATCAGGGCGATGGTTTTTTCGAAGATGCACTGCAGTTTCAGCGCATGGTCGTCAAGGTGGTCCAGTTTGATCACCCCCAGGCTAAGCAACTCAACTTTTGGCCCGGTTTCTTTTATCAGGCCATAGCCCATAACCGCGGTACCGGGGTCTATACCTAAAATAACACGTTCTTTAACATTGGGCTGCTGCATAAGCAAGTATAAGCAAAGCCTGCATTTATTTTAAAACAATTTACCAAAAGCGTGTTTTATTGCATACTTACGCTATTGTTATAGCGCATTTTTGTAACATTGCACAAAATTAACCTTGTTGACAGCCTCTACCAAAAAGATCGTATCCTTAAGTATAAAAGTGGCCATTATAGCCATTGCTTACTGGTTTATTTACAGGAGCGTAACCAACAAGGCCGAACTCAATCAATTTAAAGATCTATTATCCAACGTAAGTAGAAACAAGGTCATCGCTACCATGACGGCTGTTTGCCTGCTTATGCTGCTCAATTGGGTGCTCGAAGCGCTTAAATGGAAATACCTTACCCGTAAACTACAACGCATGACGGCCTGGCGTGCCATCGAAGCGGTTTTTTGCGGGCTCACATGGGCCATATTCACACCAAACAGGCTCGGAGAATACGGGGGCCGGGTATTGTTTTTGCCGCCTGCCAAACGCGGCTACGGCGTTTTTACCATGGCGGTGGGCTCCTTCGGGCAAAACGTGGTTACCAATGTGGTGGGAGCTACGGCGCTTATGTGTTTCGCGTTTACCTACCTGCACCTTAACGCAGGCGTGCTTATCCTGCTTACCATTGTGGCGCTTGCACTTGCGGGAGGTATGATCACCTGCTTTTTTAACATCCGCTGGCTGGCTGTTCTGCTCAACAAGGTCAAATTTCTGCATAAGTACGAGCGCTTTTTCAGTATCATATCAAAATACCGCAGCCGCGAGCTGGCCACCGTTATGCTGTTCTGCGTATCGCGATTCGCCGTATTCTCCTCCGAATATTACCTGGTGATCCACATGTTGCTGCCCGATCTGCCGGCAGTACCGATGCTCATTATGGTATTCAATATGTTCTTTATCCAGTCGGCCCTGCCAACGCTCGATCTTGTTGATGTTGGCCTACGCGGAATGACAGCTGCCACATTTTTTAGCTATATTACCAGCCAAAAAATAGCCGTTATCGCCTGCGTATCGTCAATATGGTTCATCAACTTAATTATCCCGGCAGTTATAGGTTCAGTATTCGTCTTAAAAATCAGGTTCTTTGATCGTAACGCTTAGTATCATATCGCTTTTTTGTACAGCCGTTTATTTGCTGTTATTATGCTACCTCATCAGGGGATGGTCGCGCTTAAAACATCCCGGTAAGATGAACGGTACATTCACCACCAAAGTCACTATCCTGATAGCTGCCCGTAACGAGGAAGAAAAGATAGCCCTCACCATCGAAGATATCCTTGCCCAGGATTATCCTAAAGAATTATTCGAGGTCATCATTGCCGACGACCACTCTACCGACCGCACCGCCGAGATCATTACCAGCTATGCTGACCGGAAAGTAAGGCTGTTACAGCTATATGACGATAAGGCCCTCAACTCTTATAAAAAACGCGCCATAGCCGAAGCCATCAAGTTATCCACCGGCGACTTTATGGTGGCCACCGATGCCGACTGCCGCATGGGCACGAAGTGGCTGTCAACCATCATCAGCCATTATGAAGCGAACGACCTGGTGATGATATCGTCGCCGGTAGCGTATTTCGAAGAGCATAGCCTGTTTGAGTATATGCAAAGTCTCGAGTTTATGTACCTCATCGGCGTAGGCGCGGCCTTCATCGGTAATGGTAAAGCTTCAACCTGCAATGGAGCCAACTTTGCCTATCGCAAGGATGTATTCAACGAGGTAGGCGGTTTTCAGGGCATCGACAACCTTGCCTCCGGCGATGACGAATTATTGTTGCAAAAAGTGGCTGCCAAATACCCGCACCGTATCGGCTTCCTTAAAAGCCCCGACGCCGTTGTTTATACCCATGCCAAGCCAAACGTTAAGGAGTTTATGCAGCAGAGGCGCCGCTGGGCATCAAAATCTACCAGTTATAAAGACAAAAAAGTGGTTGCCTTTGTAGTTTGTATCTGGCTGTTCAATGTTACCATGTTGCTTAACGCCGCATTAAGTTTTTACGATATCGCTTTTTTTGAGCTGTTATTAGTACAGGTAGCTTTAAAGTACGTTTTCGAGTTCGTCTACCTGTATCCTATCACAAAGTTCTTTAACAGAACAAGGCTCATCTCGCTGCTCATCCTCATCATCCCTGTACACGTGCTCTATATGGTTTACATAGGCACCATAAAAAAGTCGACCCGCTACAACTGGAAGGGCCGCCATGTACGTTAAACAATATTTGCTTGCGGAAATTTAAGTATCAGGTCAGGGTTGGGAATGTTAAGTTTATATTTCTCCATTTCCGAAAGTTTACATACGCCCGGGTAATCGCCTTTCTTACCTTCCACATCAAACATCAGCTGAAAATGCAGGTGCGGCGGCCATCGCCCGTTCTCATTTATGTTGCCAAAATGAGCCAATATATCGTCTTTCATAACAGGCTTTCCTTCAAATAAGCCATTTAAGCTTTCGCGGGATAAATGGCCGTAAAGCGTATACAATGCCAACCCATCCAGGTTGTGTTCTAAAATAATTGTAGGGCCGTAATCGCCAAAGCGGCTGTTATCCTGGTAACTGTGTACCTTGCCATCCAACGGGGCGTAGATGGCGGTGCCCGCATTGGCCCATATATCTACACCTAAATGTAACCGGCGGGGCTCACTTTCGGTATCAAAAAGGGCGCTGATATCATAAATGGTACGGTGCTCGAGGTAACCACCTATGCCGTAGCGGCAGTTGTGTTCCGCGAGCTTATGATCCACCCATGCTGTAAAACGTTCGGTAACGGCAAGGTCGGTTAGCGTTAATTCTGTATTGTTACCCGTAAAGTCTAAAGCAAGCAGCCTGTCTGTCGCATCAATATCAACAACCTTACCTACTTTACCGGGATGGGCCGCCAGCCAGGCTTTTAATTGCTCATGCTTATCCATCGGCAATTACTCTTCTTCCTTCTGGCGCTCTTCTTTGCTTATTTTATCAAATATTTTATCCATCCGCTCCACGTATTCGCTGGTATCATCAATAAAAAACTCCAATTGAGGTATAATACGCACCTGGTCTTTTATGCGCGCGCCCAGTTTATAGCGTATCTCTGATGCATGCAGCTTAATGGTTTGCAGTGCCAGCTGGCTATTGGTGCTGTTAAAAAAGCTTAAAAATATACGGGCCAGTGCCAAATCTGGCGTTACCCTAACTTTAGTGATAGTTACCAGTGTATTAGGTAAAAAGCTCATCCCCTCACGCTGAAATATAGCTGCCAGGTCTTCCTGAATTACTCCTGCAAATTTTTGTTGACGTTTTGATTCCATGGTGCTATGAATTTAGGGGGACATAATTACTGTTGTCACAATTATAAAGATTATCCCTTACATTTAGTTTTCAAACACATAAAAAAGATAATTAAAAAGATAATTTGTATAATTATGGCAATTATGCGTTTTCGTAAATAAAAGCGTTTAACTTACATTTACCGATTTGAGTTTTATAAACATTGTTACAGAATACTTTGAAAAGGCTTGGTTTAATAATTTTACTCTTAATTAGTTTTGCTACTGTAAAGGCACAAAGCGGCGATACGTTCAGTTCTTTCAGTATCGGCCTTGGTGTGGGCACAACCACCGTTTACGATTACACCCTGGAACCGCAAAACAAAACAGCTTTTCACGGTACTTTAAGTTATAATATCACTCCTTTTTTTACCCTTACCGGCGAAACCCAGATAGGCCGGTTTGAAGGCGGCGACCTTACCGCTTTCAATATGAAGCATTTTCAGAACACTTATATTGCCGCCATTTTACATGCCGACCTGCAACTTGGCGAGCTCATCGACTATTCGCGCAGCGATTTTTTATACGGGCTTAAAGACCTTTACGGCGGTACTGGTGTTGGTGTTTTACAAAATACCATCTTCTTTGTTCAGCCTTTTTTCCCGGAGTCAAATAACCAGTCGTTTTACAACATTACGCTTAGCTCTTCAAATATCATCATCCCAACAATTGTTGGTTACGATTTTAAGATCTATAACGGCTATAGCCAGCCCCAGATCCGCGTTGACGTGAGTTATACATGGAACACCGTTTTTGGCCAGGGCATTGATGGCTACGTTACCGAGGCTCCGTTCAAGTTTTACAGCTACCTCTCTGTAGGTATCAAATTTGGTTTTGGTAATGCCAAACTGTACCGCAAGCCTATTCGCTATTAATTCTGCGCCAGCTTATTAATTACCTGCTGCCACTCGCTATAGTTATGGTCTGTTCCTTTTTGCTTTTTGATCACAGCATTGTATTGAGGATCAAAGTAAGCCGCCAAGCCTAATGCTTTAATGCCATTTTTAGGATTAAATAAAGTTCCGGCTATATAATCTTTTTCACCGTTTGCAGCCCGCTTCTTATCAAATGAAACGGTCGAGTTCACAAACTCGCCATGTGTTTTCTCACCCGTTACATAAGGTGCAAACCATTCTGTCGATTTTTTGATAGATGAACCGCTTGGCGATACCATGATGTAATAATCAACCCCGGTTGCTCGCTTCAAAACAATGGCCAGTTTTATCAGCGGTTCCAGGTCGTAAGCATGGTAATGCAAAGCATCGCGCAGCTTAAAATCTACTCCCGAGCCATCGGCATACAGGTTTACTTCTACCTGTTTCTGCAGCCCTTCAATAGCGAATTTCTGGTAATCCGCGTTGCCTATCGCGAAACCAATCTCGCCCACTTCTTTTAACCTGTGCGAATGCCAGTTGTTATAACCCGTTGCTTTAGCTGGTTTAAACGTTTTCATTTCGGCTTCGGCAACCTGGCTTAGCCAGGCGGTTATCAAGGCTTTTTCTTCGGGCTTTAAATTACCTTTCACCATATCGTAAGCTTCAATAGCTTCATCCAGGTTAGTATCATCGATCGGGTCGCCTTTTGACTTGTTTACCTTTGCCCAGGCTGTTAAGTATGAGCGCAGGTTTTGCAGGTAGCTTTTTTCGTTCTCAACACGGTAGGCAATAGCCAGCGCGTACATTTTATGCATATCCCGCAAGGCACTTGCCGTCGCTATCTTTTTTGGATTACCCGCCAGCAAGCCTTCTGTTCTGATGGTATCAATCGGGTTGGGGCTTTCGTTTACCGCCTGGTCGGCGAGTTTAAGATAATCGTTATAATACTTTTTCACTTCTGCATCGCTGTTGATCAGCGCTTTCAGGTTTTGAATTTCTTTATCGTTCAAACCCACATACTGGGCCTTAACAACAACAGTAAACAGCGCGAACAAGGCAAAAAGGAATACTTTTTTCATTACAGGTTAATTGGTGAACTGGTTAGAGCTATTA
>Ga0070659_100000764_pt1 | contig 23367 bp, 20 predicted proteins | sample KBSC23metaG_FD_64666 | JGI IMG/M metagenome (GOLD analysis project Ga0070659, IMG submission 64666) | Corn rhizosphere microbial communities from Kellogg Biological Station, Michigan, USA - KBS C2-3 metaG | ecosystem: Host-associated > Plants > Roots > Rhizosphere > Soil ... | reverse complement strand
GATCAAGAAGAAGATCAAGAAGGCGCTGTTCTACCCGATGATGGTGCTGGCGGTGGTGTTCATCGTCATCCTGATCATGCTGCTGTTCGTGGTGCCGGTGTTCGCCAAGACCTTCCAGGATGCCGGCGCCCAGTTGCCGGCGCCGACCCAGTTCCTGGTCGACGCCTCGGAGTTCATGCAGGGCTACTGGTACATCGTGGTGGGCATCGTCGTCGGCAGCATTGCCGCCATCGTCATCGGCAAGAAGCGCTCGCCGAAGTTCGCCCACTTCCTCGATCGCGTCGCGCTGAAGATGCCGGTGATGGGCGACATCGTGCGCAACTCCGCGATCGCCCGCTTCGCCCGCACGCTAGGCGTGACGTTCCGCGCCGGCGTGCCGCTGGTGGAGGCGCTGGAAGCCGTGGCCGGCGCCACCGGCAGCGCGGTCTACGGCGACGCCGTGCGACAGATGCGCGACGACATCTCGGTCGGCCACCAGTTGCAACTGGCGATGAAGCAGACCGGCCTGTTCCCCAACATGGTGGTGCAGATGACCGGCATCGGCGAGGAATCCGGCTCGCTGGACAGCATGCTGTTCAAGGTCGCCGAGTTCTACGAAGAAGAAGTCAGCAACGCGGTGGACACCCTGTCCACCCTGCTCGAACCGCTCATCATGGTCGTGCTGGGCACCCTGGTCGGCGGCATCGTGATCGCCCTGTACCTGCCGATCTTCAAGCTCGCCGGCACGTTCTAAGGCTTGAGAGGCCCCTCCCCCGTCGGGGGAGGGGTTGGGGAGAGGGTACGCCCGAAGCCATGCGCCACAAACCGCCCCTGCCCTCCCGAACTCTAGCCACAGCCAAATCGCTGAGAACCACCAGCACCGACGCCGAAATCAAGCTTTGGTATCACTTGCGCGCAAAGCGTCTCGGTGGACTCAAGTTCCGCCGCCAGCACCCCATTCCGCCCTACGTCGCCGATTTCTTTTGCGAGGAGTTGAAGCTCGTTATCGAGCTCGATGGTTCGCAGCACAATGAGGGCGCCGATAGCGCTCGTGCACATGCCTTGGAGCGACAAGGTTTGCTCATTCTGCGATTCTGGGACAATCAGGTGCTACAGGAAATCGAAGCGGTGCTTGAGGCGATATTGAACTTCGCCAGAAACCGAACCCTCTCCCCAACCCCTCCCCCGGCGGGGGAGGGGCTTTAGAGCAATGCACGGCGAGCGATTGCTTGAGCCCTCTCCCGCCGGAGGAGTGGCTTGAGAGCGGCAGCTCCCAAAGCTCTGAAGCCCCTCTCCCGCCGGGAGAGGGGTGGGGGTGAGGGTGCGCTCGGGCGACGAAGCCCCAATCCGCTTTCGCTGAATCCTTTCCCTTTGCCTGCCGCGAGATTCTGGGACAATCGAACCAAAGCGGTGCCTGCGGCGATTTTGAGCATCGGGCACGATCACACCCTCACCCCCACCCCTCTCCCGTAGGGAGAGGGGCTTCAAGCAAGGCCAATGCATGCCCGAACTTCCTCTTGCCGTCTGGATCGCTCTCGCCGCCGTGCTCGGCTTGCTGGTGGGCAGTTTTCTCAATGTGGTGATCCTGCGCCTGCCCGAGCGCATGGCCGCCAGTTGGCGTCGTGAAGCGCGTGACGTGCTGGAGCTGGCGGCGGACGACGCGCCGCTGCCGCCGGGCATCGTGCGCGAGCCTTCGCATTGCCCGCATTGCAAGCACCCGTTGTCGGCGGCGGACAATATCCCGCTGTTCGGTTGGCTGCTGCTGCGCGGGCGCTGTCGCTACTGCAAGGCGAGGATCTCGATCCAGTACCCGCTGGTGGAACTGCTGGGCGGCGTGCTGAGCGCGCTGGTGGTATGGAAGTTCGGGCCGTCGTGGACCGCCCTGGCGGGGCTGGTGTTCACCTGGGCGCTGATCGCGGCGGCCGGGATCGACTTTCGCACCCAACTGCTGCCCGACCAGCTGACCCTGCCGCTGCTGTGGCTGGGCCTGCTGCTGTCGCTGCTGCCGATGTTCGCCAGCGCGCCGTCGGCGATCATCGGCGCCGCGGTCGGCTACCTCAGCCTGTGGAGCGTGTACTGGGCGTTCAAGCTGCTCACCGGCAAGGAGGGCATGGGCCACGGCGACTTCAAGCTGCTGGCGGCGCTGGGCGCATGGATGGGGCCGGTGGCGCTGTTGCCGATGATCCTGCTCTCTTCGCTGATCGGCGCCCTGGTCGGCGGCAGCCTGATCGCGCTGCGCAGGCACCAGCGCGAGATCCCGATGCCGTTCGGGCCGTTCATCGCCGCCGCCGGCTGGGTCTGGTTCATGGCCGGCCCCAGCCTGTTGCAGGGCTACATGCATTTCACCGGGCTGCGATGAACGGCGATCCCTCCGCCCTGGTAGTGGCGCTGACCGGCGGCGTGGCTGCCGGCAAGAGCGCGGTGGCGCGGCGCTTCGAGGCATTCGGCGTGCCGGTGCACGACGCCGACGTGGCCGCCCGCGAGGTGATCGCGCCGGGCAGCGACGGCTTGGCCGAGGTGGTCGCCGCCTTTGGCGACGACGTGCTGGACGACCGCGGCCAGCTGGATCGCCCGGCAATGCGCCGCCGCGTGTTCGCCGACCCCGCGGCGCGAAGTGCGCTGGAGGCGATCATTCACCCGCGTGTACGCAGCTGGCTGCACGAACGCGCCCTGGCCGAGCGCGCGCCGTACTGCCTGCTGGCGATTCCGCTGCTGGCCGAGAACAGCGCGCACTACCGCTGGGTGGATCGCGTGCTGCTGGTCGACGCGCCTGAGTCGGTGCAACTGGAGCGCCTGCTGGCGCGCGACGGCATCGACGAGGCGCTGGCCCGGCGCATGATCGCGCAGCAGGCCAGCCGCGCCGAACGCCTCGCGCTGGCCGATGACGTGATCGATAACAGCGGCAGCGAAAGCGCGCTGGATCAAGCCGTCGCCTCACTGCACCACCGCTATCTCGCACTGGCACGGTAGGGCGGGCAATGCCCGCCAGCTTTTGCGGGAACCGGCGGGCGGTGCCCGCCCTACGGGATCGCCGCCCCCGCGTAGGGCGGGCACCGCCCGCCAACCTTCGCCACAATTCCCGACAACACCCATGGTCGCCCGCCGACGTTGCTCACACACGCCGGCCGGCTAGCCTCATATGCATGCCGAACTATCGACGAGCCCGGGTCGAGGGAGCCACCTGGTTCTTTACCGTGGTCACCGCGCAACGACGACCTTTCCTGGCGAACGAGCATGCTTCGTCCATCTTGCGCCAAAGCGTGGCCGCCGCGCTTCGACGAATGCCATTCCACATCGATGCCTGGGTGATCCTGCCTGACCACATGCACGCCATCTGGACGTTGCCGGCTGGCGACCGGGATTTTTCCACCCGCTGGGGCCTCATCAAAGCCGGCTTTTCCAGAAACTCGGATCTGCCGCACGCGTCAGCCAGCCGACGCGACAGCGGCCTGTGGCAACCCAGGTTCTGGGAACACCGGATCCGCGATAGAGCGGATTACAACGCCCATATGGATTATTCACATTACAACCCGGTCAAGCACGGGCATGCAGCACAGGTGAAAGACTGGCCGTACTCCAGTTTTCACCGCGCGGTGCGACAAGGTCTTTATCCAGCGGACTGGGGCAGTACCGAGCCGCGGCACGCGGCAAATCGCGGCTTCGGTGAATGAGCATCCGGCCCGTAGGGCGGGCATCGCCCGCTGGCTCTTTCGGTACCGGGGCGAGGCGGCGGGCGGTGCCCGCCCTACGGGGTGCGTGTCAGCGCGGTCAGGATCATTCGATCCGCGGGCGCCAGGATCACCGAGTCGACGTTTGCCGGCAGCAGCCATTGCAGTGGTTGGCATTCGACGGGCCGGGGCTCGCCGCGCCAGGACGAGATACGCCAGGCGTCGAGCAGCAGTTCCCGTTCGTCGTACCGCCACGGGACGCGGATCAAGGGCTCGGCACTTTGCACATGGATGCCAAGCTCTTCCAGCAGTTCCCGCGCCAGCGCGGCCAGCGGTGTCTCGCCGGCTTCGCGCTTGCCGCCGGGGAACTCCCAGAACCCCGCCAGGTGCTTGCCCATCGGGCGCTGCGCCAGCAGCACGCGGCCGGACGCATCGAGCAGCACACCGGCCATCACGTGCATGACCGCGGACGACGCGGATACGGGCATCACGCGCTGCGCAGGTACTCGACCATGTCGAAGTCGTAGGCGTGCTCGGCGTCGGCCTTGTGGTGCACGCGCGACACCTCGGTCCAGTCGCTGAAATGCACGCCCGGGAAGAACGTGTCGGCGCCATCGATGGCGGCACTGACCCAGGTCAGGTACATCCGCCGTGCACTCGGCAGCGCCTCGGCGAACACCATGCCGCCGCCGATCACGATCAGGCCGGTGTTGCTGCAGCGGGCTTGCGCCTCCTCGATCGAGCGCACGGTGATCTGGCCCGGGAACGGCGCCTCGTGGCGCCGCGTGAGCACCACGTTGACCCGATCCGGCAGGGCACGGCCGATCGACACGGCGGTCTTGTAGCCCATCAGCACGTTCTTGCCGACGGTCAGCTGCTTGAACCAGCGCAGGTCGTCCGGCAGGTGCCACGGCAGGTGGCCCTTGCGGCCGATCGCGAAGTTTTCATCGAGTGCCGCAATCAACGAGATGGCCATGGGCAAGTCCTTGCAAACGTGATGATCGAAAAGGTGCGCTGCACGGGCGCTGCCGAATGCTTGGAATCTTAGCAGGCCACACCGCTCCGGGTAGGGCTAGACCGCAACGGCAGCCTTGATCGCCGGGTGCGACCGATAGCCCTCGATCGACACGTCTTCGTAACGAAAATCGAAGATCGAATGCACCTCGGGATTGAGTTGCAGCCGTGGCAACGGCAGCGGCTGGCGGCCCAGCTGCAGGCGCGCCTGCTCGACGTGGTTGTTGTACAGATGCGCATCGCCCAGCGTGTGCACGAAATCGCCCACGCCCAGGCCACAGACCTGCGCCACCATGTGGGTGAGCAGCGCGTAGCTGGCGATGTTGAACGGCACGCCGAGGAAGATGTCGCCCGAGCGCTGGTAGAGCTGGCAGCTGAGCTTGCCGTCCGCCACGTAGAACTGGAACATCGTGTGGCAGGGCATCAGTGCCATCTTCGGCAGCTCGCCCACGTTCCAGGCGCTGACGATCAGCCGGCGCGAATCGGGGTTTCGGTGAATCTCATCGACCACCCAGCGGATCTGGTCGATCGCCTCGCCGTCTGCGGTCGGCCACGCCCGCCACTGCCGGCCATAGACCGGGCCCAGGTCTCCGTTGGCGTCGGCCCATTCGTCCCAGATGCGCACGCCGTGTTCTTTCAGGTAGGCGATGTTGGTGTCGCCGCGCAAAAACCAGATCAGCTCGTGCACGATCGACTTCAGGTGCAGCTTCTTGGTGGTGACCAGCGGAAAGCCCTGCGCCAGATCGAAGCGCATCTGCCAGCCGAACACGCTGCGCGTGCCGGTGCCGGTGCGATCGGACTTTTCGGTGCCGTGGTCGAGAACGTGGCGGAGCAGATCGAGATAGGGACGCATGGGGCAAGGATAACCGCAGCGGTTGACGCGTGGGAGCACCCATGACAGGCGCCACTCCCGCGAGGCCGCATTCCGGGCCTATGCTCAGCGCCTAACCCAAGGAGATCGCCCTGATGGCAGCGTGGTGGCGTTCCAGGACTCGGTGGACATGGGCGTGAAGGCGGTTGGCCCGGCACGATATGGCTGCAGTCGCCGCTTGCCCACGTGCACGCCATCGTGGCGCAGCTCACGCAGGATGCCCGGCATGCGTCGGAGGCACCGCCACCCGATCGCGGGCAAGCATGCGCCCGTTCTGGCAAAGTGCACCGATCCGTTGCCACGCCGCCGAAGGGGAAACCATGGCCATGCCCACCTGCTGCCGCCTACCGCTGACTGCCCTGCTGGCGCTGGCCAGTTGCTGCGCCGTCGCCGCCACCGATCCGAATGGCTCGATCACCTACGCCCGCGATCCGGCGCAGCCGGTCGACCAGGCGTACACGGCGCAGATCCTCAAGGACACCACCGACCCGAAGTTCAACTCGCCATTGACCGATTACCTGCCCGCCTCGGCCACCGTGCCGACGCCGCTGAAGGTGCTCGGCCACATCGCCGGCGCGCCGAATTACCTGCCCTACTCGACCGACGTCTACCGCTATTTCCGGGCGCTGGCCGCGGCCAGCCCGCGGGTGAAGGTGTTCACCATCGGCAAGAGTGAGGAGGGCCGCCCGATGATCGCGGTGGCGGTGGCCGACGAGAAGCTGCTGGCGGATCTGGATGCCAACAACGCGCGCCTGGCCAAGCTGGCCGATCCGCGCACGATCGAGATGGACGATGCCACTGCCGACACGCTGATCGCCCAGTCCACGCCGGTCTACTACATCACCGGCGCCATCCACTCCACCGAAACCGGCTCGCCCACCGCGCTAATGGAACTGGCCTACCGGCTCGCGGTGGACGACGCGCCGTACGTCAGGCACATCCGCTCGCACGTGATCACCCTGATCACGCCGATCGTCGAGGTGGATGGCCGCGACCGCCAGGTGGACCGCTACAACTGGCACCGCGCCCACCCGGGCCAGAACTATCCGCGGCTACTGTACTGGGGCCACTACGTCGCGCACGACAACAACCGCGACGCGATGGCGATGACGTTGAACCTCACCCGCCACGTCGCCGACACCTTCGTTGGCTGGCATGCACAGGTGCTGCACGACCTGCACGAGTCGGTGCCGTTCCTGTACGACAACACCGTCGGCGACGGCCCGTACAACGCCTGGATCGATCCGATCCTCACCGGCGAGTGGCAGCAGCTGGGCTGGGACAACGTGCAGCAGATGACCAAGCTCGGCATGCCCGGAGTGTTCACCCACGGCAGCTTCGACACCTGGAGCCCGGGCTACCTGATGTTCATCGCCGCCATGCACAACGGCATCAGCCGTCTGTACGAGACCTTCGGCAACGACGGCGCCGACACCGTCAAGCGCATCCTGGAACCGGAGGAATACCAGCGCACCTGGTACAAGCCCAACCCGCCGCTGCCGGTGGTGACCTGGTCGCAGCGCAACAACAACAACTACCAGCAAACCGGCCTGCTCACCGCGCTGAAATACTTTTCGGACAATGGCCAGCTGTTCCTCAAGAATTTTTACCTGAAGAGCAAGCGCTCGATCGAGAAGCCGCAGAACGCCGGCCCGGCCGCCTACGTGTTTCCCGCCGACGATCCGCGCCCCGGCTCGCAGGCGCAGCTGCTGCGCATCATGCAGCGCCAGCACGTGGAACTGAGCCGCAGCACCGCGGCGATCAAGGTCAGCGTGCCGAAGACGAAGGGCGACGACGGCAAGGAACAGCCGGCCAGCACGCGCCGCTTCCCCGCCGGCAGTATCGTCGTGCGCATGGACCAGCCCTACTCGCGCATCGCCGACACCTTGCTCGACCGCCAGTACTGGTCGCCGAAGGACCCGCAGCAGCACCCCTACGACGACACCGCCTGGTCGATGGGCGACCTGTTCGACGTGGAGGTCGTGCGCGTCACCGATAGCTCCATCCTGAAGGCACCGATGCGCAAGCTCGACGCCGCGGTGGACGTGCCGGCGAGGCTGGCCGCGATCGACCTGCCGAACGCGAAACTTCCGCGCATCGCGGTGATGCACACCTGGCTCAGCACGCAGACCGAGGGCTGGTGGCGCATGGCGCTGGATCAGCTGCAGGTGCCGTACGACTACATCAGCACCCAGGACGTGGCGAAGCTCGGCGACCTGCGCGCGAAGTACGACGTGATCCTGTTCGGCCCGATCGGCAACACCAGCAGCCGCCGGATCATCGACGGCCTGCCGATGTGGGGCGAGCCGATGCCGTGGAAAACCACCGAGCTGACCCCCAACATCGGTCGCATCGACAGCACCGACGACATCCGCCCCGGCCTGGGCGAATCCGGCGTGGCCAACCTGAAGCGTTTCGTGCACCAGGGCGGCCTGCTGATCACCGCCGAGGACACCGCGCGCTTCGCGATCGACGTGGGCCTGGCGCCCGGCGTCTCGATCACGCCGACGGACAAGCTCAAGGTGGTCGGCAGCGTGCTGCAGGCGCAGTTCGTCGACCGCAAGAGCCCGATTGCTGCGAGCTACGCGCGCGACGATCTGGCGATCTACAGCGCCGAAGGGCAATCGTTCAAGGTGTCCAACCTGCTCACCGGCGACCACGGCTTGCCGACCGCGAAGGACTTCCAGCGCGCCACCGGTCGCGGCGGCCCGCACGACACGGATGCGCCCGAGGGTCGCGCCTCCATCGAGCCACCGGCGCTGCCCGACGTCGAGCCGTGGCAGCCCACGCCGCTCAATGCCGAGCAGTCACGCAACAATCCCTGGGTGATTCCGGCCGACCAGCGGCCGCGGGTGATCCTGCGTTTCGCCGCCGCCGACAAGCTGCTAATCGCCGGCCTGCTCGACCACGGCAGCGAGATGGCCGAACGCGCCGCCGTGGTCGACGCCCGCTACGGCAAGGGCCACGTGCTGCTGTTCGCCAGCAACCCGATGTGGCGCGGCGAAACCATCGGCAGCTACCCGCTGGTGCTCAACGCCATCGTCAATTTCGACAAGCTGGACAAGCCCGTGAAACCTTGAGCGAACGCCGCGTAGGAGCCCGCTTGCGGGCGATGCTCCTTCCCCGGATTCGGGATTCAGGATTCGGGATGGGAATTCGGCGAGAGCAGAAGCCGGCGGGCAGTGCCCGCCCTACGGCGGAACGCGGGCTCCTTGTAGGAGCGCACCCTGTGCGCGATGCTCTTCGACCACGTGACGAAAGGCATCGCGCACAGGGTGCGCTCCTACATCGGTGAGGCGAGGCATACGGCGGCCGTGCCCGCCGCTCTTCGCCTTCGCGAAACGCGTCTACGGCCGTTTGGCCGGCGGCGCCATCATCTTGTCGCGCTTGGCCTTGAACGGGCTGTCGGCATTCCAGGCCGGCCACACGCCGGCGTGGCTGAGATAGCCGCCCAGTTCGTACAGTGCCTGGGTGTCTTCGAGGACGCCGGCGTAGTCCCAGTCCGGATCGAACACGTCGTTCGGCGTGTGGTAGCGGTGCGCGGTGTAATCTTCGGCGGCCTTGCGGCCGGCGGCCTCGCCGCCATCGAGCAGATCCAGGCCGGAGCTGGCCAGCATGGCGGGCACGCCGGCGCGGGCGAAGTTGAAATGGTCGGAGCGGAAGTAGAAGCCGTTCTCCGGCGTGGTCTCCGGTGAAGTCACCCGGCCCTGGCCCTTGAGCACGTCGGCCAGCATGTCTTCCAGTTGCGACTGACCCTTGCCGATCACGGTCATGTCGTGGGCGCGGCCGATGATCGGCAGCGCGTCCACCGCGATGTCGGCGACGGTGCGGTTCAACGGAAACACCGGCTGCGCCGCGTAATACTGCGAGCCGAGCAGGCCCGATTCCTCCAGCGTGGGCATGAAGAACAGGATGCTGCGCTCCGGCGGCGTGCGCTGCTGCGCGAAGGCGCCGGCGATTTCCAGCAGCATGCTCAGGCCGGTGCCGTTGTCGATCGCGCCGCTGTACACCTCGTGGCCCGGGCGCGAAGGATCGGTGCCCAGGTGATCCCAGTGCGCGGTGTAGACCACCACCTCGTCCGGCTTGTAGTCGCCGGGAATCAGCGCCAGCAAGTTTTTCGACTCGAAGTGGCCGATCTTGTTCTTCAGGCTGATCGAAGCGGTCGCGTCCAGCGGCACCGGCTTGAACCCCGGCTTCGCGGCCGCCGCGGCGAGCTGGTCGAAATCCTTGCCGGCCGCAGCAAACAGCCGCGCGGCCGCGGCATGCGTGAGCCAACCGGCCACCGGCAACCGCGGTACGGGATCGACGCTGGAAGGCAGGCTCAACTGCGGGCCGCGGTTGCCGTTCTGCAGCACGCTGAACGGATAACCCGCCGCCGCGTCGCTGGTATGCACGATGAAACACGCCGCCGCGCCCTGCAACGCCGCCTCGGCGTACTTGTAGGTCCAGCGGCCGTAGTACGTCATCGCGCGGCCGTTGAACAGTTTGGGATCACCGGTGGCGAAGCCCGGATCGTTGACCAGCACGATCACGGTCTTGCCCTTCACGTCCACGCCGGCGTAGTCGTTCCAGTGCCACTGCGGCGCATCCACGCCAAAGCCCAGGAACACCACCGGCGAATCCTTCAAGTCGACCTGCGCCTTCGCCTGCAGGGTCTGCACCACCATGTCGGCCTGGTTGGCGAAGCTGGCGTGCTGCGTGCCCGCGGTGACCTGCAGCTTCACCTTGTCGTTCAACAACAGCGTGCTTTCCGCCGGCACGGTCTGGAACCACGAGCCGTGGTTGCCCGGCTGCAAACCCATGCGCTTGAACTCGCCGACCAGGAAGTCGAGCGTGCGCTGCGCACCGACAGTGCCGGGCTTGCGGCCGCCGAAGGCGTCGGAAGCGAGCGTCTTGTCGTAGCGCGCGAAATCGGTGGCGTTGATCGCAGGCGCCAGCGCCACCGGTTCGGCGACGGCTTTTTCGGCGGCCGTAGCCTGCAGCGACAGCACGGCCAGGCAAACGGCGACCGGCAGGAAAAGACTCATGGCGCGCATCGGAAGACTCCCGTGGACAGAATCGCTGATCGTTGCAGCAAGCGGGCCGCCGCGGGAAACCCCGGCCTCTTCACACCAGGCTCAACTGTGCGCCCCGGTTTGCGGACAGGCTGATCCGGTTGCGTCCCTCGCGCTTGGCCTCATAAAGCGCGTCGTCGGCATCGGTCATCAGCTGGCGCAGTTCGTATCCCGAATTGGCTGCGGCCGCCACGCCGAAACTGGCCGAAACCGTCACGCCAGAGCCACTCTCGCCGGTCGATACCGCAGCGATCGCCAGACGCATCTGCTCGACCCGGGCGAGCACCTGATCCAGGCTGCACTCGGGTAACAGCATGCCGAACTCCTCGCCACCGAGGCGACCGAACAAGTCGGTGGAACGCAGGTGCGCCTGGCAGGCGGCGACCGCACGCTTCAACACCCGATCGCCCACTGCATGGCCATGCGTATCGTTGACCAGCTTGAAGTGATCCAGGTCGAGCAGCACCAGGCACACATCGCGATCCGACTTGCAGCAGTACTGCAACAGCCGCTCGGCCTCGTTGACGAAGTGTTGCCGATTGAAGATGCCGGTCAGCCCGTCGCGCCGTGCCAGTTTCATGAAGCGCAGTTGTGAGCGCTTGACGCGATAGGCGATGAAACCGATGAAACCCAGCAACAGCAGCAGCAGGATGATCCACAAGCGGCTGGCCTCCACCACCTTCTTGCCGAGCGCCTGCTGCAGCTGCAGGATCTTGTTCTGCTTGGCCAGCGCGTCGATCTGCAGCTTCTTCGCCAGCACTTGTTGCTTGACGGTCTGGTAGGCGAGCGCTTTGGCGCTTACGGTGTTCAGATAGCCCTTGTCGGCCGCCATGTACTTTTCGTGGTAATCGAGGGCCGCCGCGAAATTGCCACGCTGCCTTTCGATCCGGTACAGCAATTGATAGGCCAGCGTCAACGGCTCGGTATATTCGTTCTTGATGGCAGCCGCAGCCGCGGCAAGCGCAACCTGCTGGGCATGGTCGACGTCGCCCGTCTGCCAGTAGGCTTGCGCGAGCACCACGTTGACCTCGGAGATCAGCCTTGGGTAGTGGGTGTCGCGGGCCGAGCCCAGATTGGCCTGCAACAGCTTGATCGCCTGATGGGCCCGCCCGTGTTCGATTTCATCGCTGGCGAGGAAGGAGCGGATGAAGCCCGCGAAGATCGGTTCCTTGACATTGACGCAACCGCTGATGGCCTGGGTCACCTTGGGATCGCCGGTCGGAAACTTTCCGCTCGTGTGCAACGCGAGGATCGTCGCATAGCTCGCCCGGCACGCGTTGTCCTCACTGGGACTTTCATCCCGCATCTGCGCGGCATAACTAAGCGCAAGATCGTACTGGCCCGCCTCGGTGTACAACAGGGAGGCCACACCCATGGCTTGTTGCCGTGCCTTTGCATGCGTAACGGTGGGAAGAAGATCCAGCAGTTGACTGAGCCTGGTGAAGGCCTCCTCATAGCGGGACGACAACGTCAACACGTTGACCTGGGTGGAAAGCGCGCGAAGCCGCAACGTCGGATCCGAACTGTGCTCGATCACGTCATCGAGCAGCAGCACCGAAGCCTTGCTGTCTCCCCGGTAAGCGAGTTGGAACGCGTTGAGATAGCGCACGCGCATCTGCTGGTCGGGAGACAGCGTGATCGCATCGCTGTTCAGTTTCTGCAGCACCGCCGAGAACTCGGCGAAGTTCGAGGTCTCCAGGCCCTGCGCCTGTTCGAGCAATTTTTCGGCGTTCGCATCCGGGGACGGCTGGGCCGCGGCCACAGCCACCCACAGGGATGTCAGCAGAACAAGCCCCGACAGACACACCCGACGGATGTCGCCCCCGCGCATCGGTTATCTGGCAAACGTCACGCGGTGGAGAAGATCCTGCGAGGGAATCCCGGACTCCTCGCGCGAAGGTGCCTCGTCGTCCTCACCCTCCCCTTCTTCCTCGTCCTGCTTGCTGGGTATCAGGGCGCAATAGATCTTGCTGTCGCCAAGCAGCGACGCAACCAATGCCGAATCCCGGGCGAGGATCGCGGCAGCCAGCTCCGGGGCGATCTGGGCAACTTCCAGGGCCACCGCCATATCCTCGGTCGAGGCATGACGCAGTTGCCCGTCACGCCCCATCTTCTCAAGAAAATCAATCACGTTGGACACCGATAACCTCCGCTGTTGGTTTCTCACTCGCGCGCCAGGTTGATCGATGGATCGACCATTGACGCTCCCCCACATCCTGCTCCCCGCCTCTCGCGACAGGGTTCGGCCGGAAACCTGCGCGCCTTACCAGATTCCTCGCTGCCGAATGTCCGACAGCGACGCGAGCGTACACCTCGACGACTAGCGGCTCTTCAAACAGATGATCCACCAGGGCCACCAGTGCGCTCCTCCCCACCCCCGCCCTGCGACCCAAAGGCAACAACATCACCCCGACTTCGACTCGCATGCCCGCCCGATCATAGTGTGAGGAGCCGCAAATACCCAGAGGCGTCCGGCTGGATTTTTCCTCGATGACCAGAAAGCGGTTGGCAGGGGTCGACTTGCCCCGGCGAGAGAGGATCGCCCGGAACCGCCTCGCAGCCTCGACCGGTGTCCAGGGGCCGCCGACAGACCGCATGGTTTGGGCGTCGGTATACAGCGCCTGGAACAACGGTTCATCGCCCTCCACCAAGGGACGCAGCCGCACGGCACCTGGCCCGCTCACGGATGATTTCAACGGAACACCTGGCTATCGTGACCTTTTGAAACCCCATCGGGGTTGACTCGCCGGCTGGTTACCGTATCCCAAACCCAAGAACCTGCTCAATTCCGCGACTGATGGATCAGCCCGCATCGCGAAATACCCCCGGCGCCGTTCGATCCAACAGATCCAGCCTTGCCCTCATCTCGTGATCGACCAGCATGACCCTCGCCGGGGGGACAACCATGGTGTCGGCCATGGCCACGTCGGTCTGCGGGAGCGCCGCCAGCGGCAACCGCTCGATCCGCGCCGACTGGATCGGCAGGGTCGGCGTGCGATAGATGATGATCTCGTGATCCAGCGGGTAGTCGCGCGCGAGCACCTCGACCAGCAATTGGCGGTAGGCCGGGCCGGTGGAAAAGCGTGCCAGCGACTGGTCGCCGACCAGGCCGACCTGCCACAGCACGAGATACGCCGTGGGATCGATGCGACGCCGGTAGAACAGCAACTGGCTGGCCTCGTAGTGCTGGCAACCATAGCGGCCGGGGTCGATGCCGAGATCCGCGTAGAGGCAGTCCTCGGCGGAAACGCCCGGCTCCATGTGCGCGGAATAGCCCTCGCCGCGCGCCACCTCGATCGCCTTGTGCGGCGCCCAGGCAAACACACCGGGGTGGCCGTAGAACACGCCGCACACCTTCTTTCCCGCACGCACCTCGGCAAGCATGGCCTCGACCATCTGCCGGTAGGTCTGCATGCGCGACTTGCCCTCGCGGTAGTACGGCTGCAGGCTGCGCACGTCCTGGTGCATGCGCTGCAGCCACAGCTCGACGATGCCGTCGGAGAGGCCGGCGAACACCACGTCGGCCTGCTCGATATGGCTGCGCGCCAGCGGGCCGAGGTGGGAACCCAGGGTCATGCCCAGGCCCACGCAGACCAGGCTTCCCGCCGGGGGAGTGGCTTCCATCGGGCTGGCTCGTGCGGAACGGATCAGTCCGTTTTACCCGAATCGCCCTTGGACGGGAATGCCTCCATCAGCGGCCTGATCAGATCCAGCGGCAGCGGGAACACGATGGTGGAGGACTTGCCGTTGTTGGACATGTCGGCCAGCGTCTGCAGGTAGCGCAACTGCAGGGCCTGCGGCTGCTGCGACAGCATCGCCGCGGCATCGCGCAGCTTCTCGGCGGCCTGCATCTCGCCCTCGGCGTGGATCACCTTGGCGCGGCGTTCGCGTTCGGCTTCGGCCTGGCGCGCGATCGCGCGCACCATGGTCTCGTTGATATCCACGTCCTTGATCTCGACGTTCATCACCTTGATGCCCCACGGGCCCGCGGACTCGTCCAGGGTCACCTGCAAGGTGTGATTGATCGAGTCGCGCTGGGACAGGATCTCGTCCAGCTCGTGCTGGCCCAGCACCGAGCGCAGCCGCGTCTGCGCCAGCTGGCTGGTGGCTTGCAGGAAGTTTTCCACCTCCAGCACCGACTTGTCCGAGTCGACCACGCGGAAGTAGACCACCGCGTTCACCCGCACCGACACGTTGTCGCGCGAGATCACGTCCTGCGGCGGCACGTCCATCACGGTGACGCGCAGGTCGACCCGGATCATGTGCTGCACCACCGGGATCAGCAGCACCAGGCCCGGGCCCTTGGTGCCGGTATAGCGGCCCAGGGTCAGGATCACGCCGCGCTGGTACTCGGGCAGAACCTTGATCGCGGCGAACAGCAGCAGCACGCCGAGAATGATCAGTACACCGATGAATCCGAACATGGTTCTCTCCTGTCAAAAACCTCAAACGGCCGCTTCGGCTTGCACCGGCTCGACCTGCAACAGCAGTCCCTGCCGCGATACCACACGCACGCGGGCGCCGGCGGGCAAGGCACTGGCGCAGCGCACGCGCCAGCGCTCGCCGTGCAGCATGGCCCAGCTCTCGCCGCCGGCGGCGACGGCCTCCAGCAACTGGCCGGTCTCGGCCGCCATTGCCGCATCGCTGCCGAACGGGCGGGCGCGCCGTGCATGGAACACCAGCCACACGATCGTACCCAGCAGCGCCGCGAAGCCGACCGCGATGCCGGCGATCACGCCGAGATTGACGGCGTAGCCGGGCACGCCGGTTTTCATCAGCATCACCGAGCCGATCACGAACGCGACCAGGCCGCCCGCGCCGAATGCACCCACCGTGGGATTGACCGCCTCGGCCACCAGCAGCCCGATGCCCAGCGCCATCAGCGCCAGCCCGGCATAGTTGACCGGCAGCAGTTGCAGCGCGTACAGCCCCACCAGCAGGCAGATCGCGCCCACGATGCCCGGCAGCATCGCGCCGGGGTGCATCGCCTCCAGCGCCAGCCCGAAGATGCCGCCAAGCAGCAACAGGTAGGCGATGGTCGGGTTGGTGATGATCGCCAGGAAGCGCGTGCGCGCGCCCGGCGCGTAGTCGCGCACCGTCGCCCCCTTGAGCGCCAAAGTGACGCTGCGCTCGCCGACCCGCACCTTGCGCCCGTCGGCCTTGGCCAGCAGGTCGGCCATGTCGCTGGCGACGAAGTCGATCACGTGCTGTTGCGCCGCCTCGCTGGCGGTCAGCGTGGCCGCACCGCGCACCGCCTGTTCGGCCCAAGCCGCGTTGCGCCCGCGCAACTGGGCCAACGAGCGGATGTAGGCGATCGCATCGTTCAGCACCTTGTGCGATTCGGCGTTGTCGCCGGTTTGATCCGGCTCTGCCGGTGCGCTGGAAGCGGCCTTGGCCGGCCCGTCCGCCTTCGGCACGGGCAGCGGCATCGGCGTGGCACCGCCCAGCGACACCGGTGTCGCCGCGCCCAGGTGGGTGGCCGGCGCCATCGCGGCGACCTGCCCGGCGTAGAGGATGTAGGTGCCGGCCGAAGCCGCGCGGGCGCCCCCGGGCGCCACGTAGACCAGCACCGGCACCGGCAGGGCCAGCATGCGGCTGATGATCTGGCGCATCGACTCGGACAGGCCGCCGGGCGTATCCAGCTGCAGCACGATCGCCACCGCGCCGTCGTCCACCGCGCGCCGCGCGGCATCGTCGAAATACTCCGCCGCGGCTGGCCCGACCGGGCCGTCGAGGGTGATCCGCGCCACCATCGGCGAACTCGCCGCCGGCGCTCCGGCCGGCGACACGTCGGCGCGCAGCGCAGCCAGCGGCAAGACCCAGCACAGCATCAAAGCGAGCAGCCAGCGGCCATGCTTCATGATTCCGACCTCCACCACGGTTTCGTGACACTGGCCCACTGTAGCCCGTCCGGCATGTAGAAAGCGGCAAATCGACGGCGCGGCTCCCGCAGATGCACAATCGGCGCGGTCAGCACGCGGAGAATCCCATGCCGAAAATCGACCCCATCCAGGTGCCCGAGCGCAAGGGCTCGGGCTATCCCTCACCGTTCGCGGCCTCAGCCGGCACCCGCATCAAGCAGGCGCTGGGCGACGCCGGCGGCCTCACCGATTTCGGCGTCAACCTCACCCGGTTGCCGCCCGGCGCATGGTCGAGCCAGCGGCACTGGCATACCGACGAGGACGAATTCGTCTACGTGCTGGCGGGCGAACTGGTGCTGGTCACCGACGCCGGCGAGCAGGCGCTGGTTGCGCACGAGTGCGCGGCGTTTCCGAAGAATCACGCCGACGGCCACCACTTGGTCAATCGCGGCACGCAGATGGCTGTCTACCTGGAAATCGGCAGCCGCCGAATGGACGATCGCTGCCACTATCCGGACATCGACCTGCACTGGGATGGTGCCGCTGGCGTTTACACGCACAAGGACGGTGTGGCGTATTCGTGAGTCTTGATTGGCGGCGAAGCTCGACTACGCATTTCGTTCGCGCTGAGGACTTTGTGAGTAGCGCCCTTGCTTGCCTCGCGCAGCGGGGACAAGACGGCAGGATTGCCGCCTTGAGCAGCAACGCTGCCCGAAGGGCCGATGCCATGGATGGCATCAGTTCAAGCTGCCCGGAGAGCTGAACGGGGCGGTTTCCCGCGCGAAAGCGGGATCAAGAGCGCCCCCATCCGCCTTACGTGCCGCTCCTGCGGCACGCCCTTCGGGCCGGCTTCGCCGTGCGCTCCGGCATCCCGCCTCCGCAGTCGGCACCTTCCCCCGCTTCGCGGGGGAAGGAAGAACTAAACTCCGGGCCCGGCGGCCGCCGTACCCGCCGCGGCCGGCTGCAGGTGCTGACCGACCAGCAGGCTGCGGATGGTACGCAACTTCGCCTTGATCGCCGCTTCGTTGGCCGGCCCGGTGCGCAGCAGCAGGCGCTGGCCGGCCGAGCGCGCTTCCAGCGCCGGATCGGCATACACGTACTGGCCCTTCGACGGCTGCAGCGCCGGCGGCTCGGCCGGCTCGGGTGCGGCCAGCAGGTCGTCGATCACCACGATCAGGCGATCGTTGAAATAGCCGTGCGGATAGCCCAGTTGCCGGTAGGCCTGCTGGAACAACGGATAGGCGTGCACGTACCAGGCGACCAGCGCCGACGGATCGACCTGCTCGACGATTTGCATGTACGGCGCGTAGCGCGCGGCATTCGCCTCGCCCATCACCGTGCGGCCATCCGCATCGCGGGTGACGAAGGCGCCCTTCGGCGTGCGCGCGGCCAGCATGGTGCCGCCGAGGCTGCGGCCCGGCATCGCGTCGATGCTGGCCACGATGCGGGCGATGACCTGCGGGCGCACCAGCAGCGCCGACAGCTCGCTGCCGCCGGCCAGCCGCTGCAGCGCGGAGGTCACCTCATCGTCGCTCTGATCCAGCGCCGGCAGCGGGGCCGTCGAGGCACTCGCCGGGGCCGTCTGCACTTGTGCGATCGGATGCTGGACGGGTGCGGTCGCGCTGGTTGCCGGAGCCGCCGCCATCGGTGCCGAGGGTACCGGCTGCCCCGGTTGCATGGCCGTGCGCGCCATGTACACGCCGACGACGACCAGCGCCAGCACCACGATCCCCGCGACGATCCAGCCGTCTGTTGATGCCTGCCTGCGCATGAGCTGCCTCGTGGTTGCGTTCGGAATACCCATTCTGACTGAGGTCAGCGCGAATCGTTCAACCCGCCGGCGACGCAGCTCACGCTTTCAGCCGATAGCCGGTGCGGAAGATCCACCACACCAGCCCCAGGCAGACGCCCAGGAACACCAGGGTCATACCCAGGCTGACGCCCACGCCGACGTCGGACACGCCGTAGAAACTCCAGCGAAACCCGCTGATCAGGTACACCACCGGATTGAACAGGGTGACCTTCTGCCAGAACGGCGACAGCATGTGGATCGAATAGAAGCTGCCGCCGAGAAAGGTCAGCGGCGTCACGATCAGCAGCGGCACCAGCTGCAGCTTCTCGAAGTTGTCCGCCCAGATGCCGATGATGAAACCGAACAGGCTGAAGGTCACCGCGGTGAGCACCAGGAACGCCAGCATCCACAACGGGTGCTCGATGTCGAAGCTGACGAACAATCGCGCCGTGACCAGGATGATGCTGCCCAGGATGATCGACTTGCTGGCCGCCGCGCCGACGTAGCCGGCGACGATCTCGAACGGCGACACCGGCGCCGACAGCAGCTCGTAGATGGTGCCCACGAATTTCGGGAAATAGATGCCGAACGAGGCGTTGGAGATGCTCTGCGTGAGCAGCGACAGCATCACCAGGCCGGGCACGATGAAGGCGCCGTAGCTGACCCCGTCGATGCCGTTCATGTGCGAGCCGATCGCGGCGCCGAACACCACGAAGTACAGCGAGGTGGAGATCACCGGCGAGACGATGCTCTGCAGCAGGGTGCGCCGCGTGCGCGCCATCTCGAACCCGTAGATCGCCCGGATGCCATGGATGTTCATGCGCGCTCCTTCACCAGATCCACGAAGATGTCCTCCAGCGAACTCTGGCTGGTCTTCAGATCCTTGAAGTCGATGCCGGCCTCGGCCAGCCGCCGCAGCAGCACGTCGATGCCGGTGTGTTCGCCCTGCGCATCGAAGCTGTAGACCAGTTGCCGGCCCTCGTCGGAAAGTTCCAGCGCATGGCCGGCCAACGCCGGTGGAATCGCTGCGAGCGGATTCTGCAATTGCAGGGTCAACTGCTTGCGGCCGAGCTTGTTCATCAGCTCGGCCTTGTTCTCGACCAGGATCAGCTCGCCCTTGTTGATCACCCCGATGCGATCGGCCATCTGCTCTGCCTCGTCGATGTAGTGGGTGGTCAGGATGATGGTGACGCCGCTGGCGCGCAGCGCGCGCACCATCTCCCACATGTCGCGGCGCAGCTCGACGTCGACGCCGGCGGTGGGTTCGTCCAGGAACAGGATGCGCGGTTCGTGCGACAGCGCCTTGGCGATCATCACCCGGCGCTTCATGCCGCCGGACAGGGTCATCAGCTTGCTGTCTTTCTTGTTCCACAGCGAGAGGTCTTTCAGCACCTTCTCGATGTGCGCCGGGTTGGCCGGCTTGCCGAACAGGCCGCGGCTGAAGCTCACCGTGTTCCACACCGTCTCGAACGAATCGGTGGTGAGCTCCTGCGGCACCAGGCCGATCTTCGAGCGCGCGGCGCGGTAGTCGCGCACCACGTCGTGGCCGTCAGCCAGTACCGTGCCCTCGCTCGGGTTGACGATGCCGCAGACGATGCTGATGAGGGTGGTCTTGCCAGCGCCATTGGGGCCGAGCAAGGCGAAGATCTCGCCCTGTTCGATCGCCAGGTTGATGTTCTTCAGCGCCTGGAAGCCGGAGGCGTAGGTCTTGCCGAGATTCTCGGCGACGATGATCGGCGGCACGCGAAATCCAGTGACAGCAAACGGATCGCAGATGGTATGCCGGCGGCACCGCCACGGCCAGCGCCACACCGGCTCTCTCCGAGATCTCCCCCTCGACGGCGCGACGGTGGTCCAAGGTCAAAAACTCGTCGCCGGAACCCGCATGAACTCGATCGAAGTAGCGTTGGCCATGTTGCTGGCCGTGGTCGGCAGCGGCTATCTGGTACGCATCCTGCCGTTCTCGCTGCCGCTGTCGCTGGTTCAGATCGGGCTGGGCGCGGTGATCGCCGGCGCGTTCAGGCACGGCGTGGCGCTCGACCCGGCCATCTTCTTCCTGCTGTTCCTGCCGCAGCTGCTGAAAGGCCCGCAGCTGCACGATCTTCAAACTGACGCCCCACCATCACGTCTCCGACGAGGTCTCGCGCCGACTGATGCACGAGATCGACCTGCAGGAAGCGCGCTACCGCTGACCGGGAGGCACTCACGCACGTGCCGGGAGCTTTTCGCCTCGCACGCAGCTCGCCAACCCCCGGAGCCGAACCATGCGCATGTACCGCCTGCTGCTGATCATCGCGGTATGGGCCATCAGCTGGCCCGCAGCGGCCGCCACCTTGCCGAACCGGCCGGTGCCGTCGCTGGATATCCACCGCTATGCCGGCCAGTGGCACGAGATCGCGCGCCTGCCGACGTACTTCGAGCGCAGGTGCCTGGATGCCGTCATCGCCACCTACACGCCGACCATCGACGGCAGCGTGCACATCCACAACACCTGCCGCACCACCGATGGCCGGATGTCCGTCGATGGGGTGGCGCGGATCAAGGACAACCAGCCCGCGGCGCTCGAGGTGCGCTTCGCGCCCGCCTTGCTGAGCTGGCTGCCGATGGCGTGGGCGGACTACTGGGTGATCGAAGTGGACGCCGACTACCAATGGGCCGTGATCGGCAGCCCTGGGCGCAAGCACCTGTGGATACTCGCGCGCCGCCCCACGATGGGTCGCGCGCTGTTCCAGACCCTCAAGGAACGCGCGCGCCAGCGCGGCTACCCGGTCGACCGACTGATGGTTACCGCGCAGCTGGAATGAGGGTCGGCGAAAGAAGCCGCATCCCGGCCCGGCCAGGGCGAGCCTGGAGCAGCCCGGGTACGCCGGATCGCAGGGGGAACGCCGCTTCTCAACGAGCCGCCAGCGCGCCGGTGAGCTGGAAGGTGGCGATGGCGCAGGCCATGGCCACGTTCATCGAGGAGTGCGCGCCCCGCATCGGGATGTGCACGGTCTGTTCGGCCATATCCAGCAGGGCCTGGCTCACCCCGCGGTTCTCCGAGCCCAGCACCAGGCAGATCCGATCCGCGGCGTCCACCGCCAGCTCGCTGATGTCGATGCTGGCGGTGGTCAGTTCCAGGGCGATGATGCGATAGCCGCGGGCCGAAAGTTCGCGCAGCAGCGGAACCGGATCGACCGCGTGGCTGAACGGCACATGCTTCTCCGCCGAGCGCGAGGTCTTGCGCAGCTTGCTGTTCGGCGGCAGCGCCGAGCGGCCGGTGAGATGGATATGCTCCACCCCCAGCGCGTCGGCAATACGGAACAGGCTGCCCACGTTCATCGGCAGGTCGAGGTCGTGCGCCAGGTAGCGCAGCGGAAACGGCTTGCGCGCCGGACGATGCTGCGCGTGGTCGAGCTGGATGTTGGCCATATCGAACCGACTCAGAACAGCAACAGCAGCAAGGGCACGGCGACGCCGCCGAGCAGCACGCCGCCGAACAGGCGCGGACGGCGACTGAAGCGCCAGGCCATGTAGAGCCCGCTCAACACCGAAGTGAACAGGCCCAGTGCGATCAGCACGAAGAAGATCTTCATTGGCAGCAGGTTTTTGGCCGGCCGATTCGGGCCGGCCGCACGCGGCGCGGGTGCGGCCGCGACCGCGGCCTGCGGCGCGGCGGGGCGGGCGCGCTTCGGCGACACCACCAGGGTCTGCTTCTTGTGCAGTTGCGCCATGCTGGCCAGCCACGCCGGCGGCGCATAACTGCTGCCGCGGCTGGCTTCGTGCAGACCGAAAGTCTGCAGGCCGCCGGTCAGCGCCAGAAACAGCAGCATCGGCGCGGTAAATACACCCAGATAGAGGTGGGTGGTGCGGATCAGCTTGAGCAGGCGATGGGGCAACGGCATCGAGGTGGGTTCATGCGAAAGGGAGCGCACAGGGTACGCCGCGACAAACCGAGCCGGCCAGCCGTTGGCGTACCCCTCCGATCTGCTGCTAACCTCGCCAGTGGATTTGTCTGGCGCCGTTTCCAAGCTACCGCTCCACCGTTCGCCCAGAGCGTAGGCGCGCAGCGCCGAAATCGAAGGGCATCGCCGCAGACGGCGCAGTCAGACACTCGACGTCGTGTCCTCCGCTTGGAGCATCGCGTGGCTTTCGAAATCGAAGAGCGCCGTATCGACGTGGCCGACCTGCAGCTGGGCATGTTCGTGTGCCGGCTGGATCGGCCATGGGAGGAGACGCCGTTCCCGCTGCAGGGCATCACCCTGGCCCGGCTGGAGGACATCGAAACGCTGCAGCAGTTGTGCCGCGAGGTCTGGATCGACGCCCGCCTGCTGGTGCCGCGCGACGCGCCGCAGGCGCTCACCCGCACCGACGTGTCGCGCTACCGCTTCAACAGCAGCACGCACTATGCGGATCTCGCCGCGGTCGAGGACGAGGCGCCGCGTGCGCGCGCCGCGTTGGACAACGCCTCGCAGATCGTGGACGGCCTGTTCGAGGATGTCGCCAGCGGCCGCGAACTGTCGGTGGAACACGTCGAGCAGGCGGTGCGCCCGCTGGTGGCCACCGTGCTGCGCAGCGCCGATGCGTTCTTCCTGGTCGAGGGCCTGCGCCGCAGCGACAGCTACTCCTACAGCCATGCGGTGAGCTGCAGCGCGCTGGCCGCCGCGTTCGGCCGGCACATGGGATTCGACGAGGAGACCATCTTCAGCCTGGCCGCCGGCGGCCTTCTGATGGACGTCGGCAAGACCCGCCTGCCCGAGGATCTGCTGCAGTACCCGGGTTCGCTGGCGCCCAGCGAGGTCGACATCATCCGTTCGCACGTGGAGCATGGACTGGCGCTGCTGGACGAGGCCGGCATCGCCAACCTCGACGTGCTCGACATCGTGCGCACCCACCACGAGCGGCACGACGGCAGCGGCTATCCGGAAGGCCTGGCCGCCTACGTCATCCCGATCAGCGGGCGCATGCTCGGCATCATCGACAGCTACGACGCGATGTCCAGTGCCCGCCCCTACCGCGCCGCCATCTCGCGCCACCAGGCCCTGCAGCAGATCTACGCCGCGCGCAACCGGCTGTATCACGCCGAAGTGGTCGAGCAGTTCCAGGTCTGCCTGGGCGTCTACCCCACCGGCTCGCTGGTGGAACTGAG
>Ga0070659_100000759_pt1 | contig 23424 bp, 24 predicted proteins | sample KBSC23metaG_FD_64666 | JGI IMG/M metagenome (GOLD analysis project Ga0070659, IMG submission 64666) | Corn rhizosphere microbial communities from Kellogg Biological Station, Michigan, USA - KBS C2-3 metaG | ecosystem: Host-associated > Plants > Roots > Rhizosphere > Soil ... | reverse complement strand
CGGTCGAATCGCCGGAGCCGCCGCAGCCGGCGAGGATCGAAGCCGCGAGGACGATCGCGGCGACGAGGACGCCGATCGCATTCAATCCCTGTCCCGCTGGATCATCACCGACGTCGCCTTGACGAGCGCGGTCGCCTCGACGCCCTCGGCGAGGCCGAGCTCCTCGACCGAGTCGCGCGTGATCGCCGCGGTGACGCGGTGCGGGCCGGCCTCGATCTCGACCAGCGCCATCACCCCGTCGGCCTCGACCGACACCACCCGGCCGGGGAAGCGGTTCCGGGTCGAGAGCTCATCGCCGGTCCGGTGCCGCTCCGGCGCCGCGCGCAGCCTGTCGACCTCGGCTGCCGGGACGCGGCGGCGGTCGTTGGCGTCACGGGTCGTCTCGAGCTTGCCGTCACGGTCCCAGCGGCGCAGCGTGTCGACGCTGACACCGATCCGCTTCGCCGCTTCGCCGAGGCTGAAGTCCTCCATCTGCCTAAGCATTGCATAGGCAATGGGAAGGGCGTACGGCGGCTGTGAATCCAATCAGCCGAGCGTCGCCCCCTTCTCCCGGTTGCAGGCATCGCAGAGCAGCTGCAGGTTCGCGGCCGCGCTGGAGCCGCCGAGCGCGACCGGGATCACGTGATCGAACTGCAGCAGGGCCCGCGATCCGCATTCGACGCAGCGGCCCCCGTCGCGCTCGAACACGGCGAGGCGGACCTCGCGCGGGATCCCGGGTCGGGCCGGGGCCCGTGCAGTGCGTCCCCGGGCGCGTTCGAGGCGGCGCTGCTTGCGGTCCAGGCACTCGTCGGCCAGCGCCTCGACGTCGGCCGGGCCGAGGTCCTCGCGCTCCCACCAGATCCGGTCCCGGTACAGCCAGTAGCGCCGGTCGCGGAGCTCGCCGACCGCGACGGCGATCGTCGCCTGGACCTCGTCGAGCCGGCGCCAGCCCCGCCGGCTGACCGTCGGCCCGACGACCTCGCTCCCGACGGTCAGCCGGTAGTGGCGGCCGACCAGCGTCCGCCCTTCCTCGAATCCCGCGTTGGTTGCCTCGTGCAGCACCGCCGGGAAGCTAGGAACCGGGACGGATGCGCGCGCCGTCCTGGGCGGGAAGTTGCAGGCGGGGCGCTACCCGCCGATCGCGCTCATCGAGCGAGGGGGCGGGCGGAAGCCCTTCTCGCCGACGTGATGCTTGAGCTCCTTGCGCCACACAGCGTCGCGGATGATCTCCTCGAGATCCGCGTCGGAGGCGCCGGCGCGGAGCGGGTCGCGGAGGTCGGTCTCGTGGATCGAGAACAGGCAGGTGCGGAGCTTCCCCTCGGCGGTGAGGCGGAGCCGGTTGCAGTCGGCGCAGAACGGCTCGCTGACCGGGTTGATGAAGCCGATCTCGCCGCGGCCGTCGGCGAAGCGGAAGACGCGCGCGGTCGCCGAGGGCTCGCGCGGCACCTCGACGAGGTCGTGGGAGCGCTCGATCATCGCGCGGATCTCGGCGCCGGTCAGGACCGAGTCGGGGGTCCAGGCGTGGTCGGCGTCGAGCGGCATGAACTCGATGAAGCGGACCTGGTAATCGCTGGTCCGGGCGAGGTCGACGAACGAGCCGACCTCGCGCTCGGTGAAGTCGCGCATCGCGATCGCGTTGACCTTGATCGGGCGGACGCGCTCGTGGGCGGCGATCGCCTCGAGGCCGCGGAGGACCTGCGGGAGCGCGTCACGTCGGGTGATCTGGAAGAAGCGGTCGCGGGCGAGCGAGTCGATCGAGACGTTGACCCGCCCGATCCCGGCGTCGACGAGCGCCGCCGCGTCGCGCTCGAGCAGGTAGCCGTTGGTCGTCAGCGAGAGGTCCCCGAGGCCGGGAACGGCCGCCAGCATCGCGACCAGCCGGGGGAACTCGCGGCGGACGAGCGGCTCGCCACCGGTCAGCCGCACGTCCTCGATCCCGAGCCGGACGAGCAGGCCGACGAGCCGCTCGATCTCCTCGAACGAGAGGACCTCGTCACGTTCGAGCCAGGGCAGTCCGTCGGCGGGCATGCAGTACTGGCAGCGGAAGTTGCAGCGGTCGGTGACCGAGACGCGCAGGTCGGAGATCGTCCTTCCGTGAGCGTCGCGCAGCGGTTCCGTGCCGGACTCCATGCGTCGATGATCGCGCATCGGCGCGGCGGGCTCAGCCCGAGCAGTTGTCGCGATGGGCGACCGGCGGATACGGGAGGTCGGCGACGACCGCCGTCTCCAGGTAGTCGTTCTCGCGCGGATCGCCGGACCCCGGGGCGAGCGCGGCGCCGACCTCGCGGAGCCGGTTGCGGGGGCCGTCCGGGGCGGCCCAGGGCGCCAGGCCGAGGAACTCGCGCTTGGGCCCGGCGTAGACCTTGTACTCGGGCGGGTCCTCGGCAGGAACGAACCGGTCGTTGCCGACGTAGTTGCACTTCGCCTTCGCCGGCTTGAGGCCGCGCGGCCCCTTCAGCCCGCGCTGGGTGATCGCCGTCTGCCCGTCGAAGACGAGGTCGGCGAGGTTGCCGACCATGTGCGGCGTCACGTTGTAGTCGAAGTCGACGGTCGGATCGGTCGAGGATCGCCACGTCGACGACATCCACTCGAGCGGCTGCCACTCACCCGGTGTCGCCCAGAGCCCCGGGTTCGCCTCGTCCTGCATGACGAGGTTGGTCCCGAGCGCGTCGAGGCAGTACATGTAGTACTTCGAGGTGTCGGCGCAGGGGTCGATGCCGGGTCCGGGCGCCTCGCCGAACGGCGTCACCGGCCCGCCGTTGTAGACGAAGGCCGGGAGGCTGGTCGCGAACGACATCCGCGCCTTCGTGCCGGGGATCCGGTACGGCCTCACGTTCTCGATCGCATCCGGGCCGGAGCTCGGTCCCGGCGTCAGGCTGATCGCGTTCTCGATGTCGGTCAGCGGCACCTTCTTGTTGCTGGCGACGACGTTGCGCAGCGGCCGCGGCCCGTCGGGCGTGACGTTCCGCGGCCCCCACATGAACGCCTCGTTGTAGACCTCGGGCCCGGTCGCGACGAAGGCGCTCTTCGGCTTCTTGACGTCGGGATCGGCGAACTCCTCGATCTCGGCCGGATCGACGGACTCGCGGAACTCGGCCTGGTTGTTGGATCCGAGGATGAAGACGTGGTAGCGGCGGGCGAGGTCGCTGAAGGTCTGCATCCAGCCGCGCGCGAAGGTGTCGGTGCCGGCGACGAACGCCTTCGAGAAGCCGGGCACGCCGCCGAAGCGGTCGTTGTAAGCGGCTTCCTGGGAGGCGTAGGCGGCGTCGAGGCTGGTCAGCGCCACGACGACGCCGCACGGCGACGGAACCCCCTGACAGCCCGGGATGTTCCCCGGGTCCTCGAAGATGTCGCGCGTCGCCGCGCCCCGGGAGCCGGTCGCGAGCGTCATCAGGCCGACGTCCTCGTTGAGGGCGACGACGTTCGGGCGCCCCTTGGCGAGATGCGGCACGACGTAGTCGCGGATCATGCACTCGATCTTCGCCCGGAACGCGCGGTAGGTGACGACGTTGTGGAGGTCCTGCTTGAACTGGAGCGCGAAGACCCGCGGCGCATCGGGGTCGCGGTGGAGGTTGACCACCGGCTTCGCGGTGTTCGTGGCGCGGTAGGTCCGGCAGGTCGCCTTCGAGGGCGGCTTCGGCACCGCCGGACGATCCGGCTCGACCGACTTGGCGGCGCGCCGCGCCATCTCCGGGTCGTTGGCGATCAGCGCGTCGGCGCCCGCCTCCGTCGCCGCCTTCACCGGGGCGCGCTCGTCGAACGTGAACGGGACGACCTGGAGCCCGGCGGCATGGGCCTCGGAGATCAGCTCGGGGCTGACCGGCCACTCCGGCGAGATCCAGTCGAAGCCGCTGGACTCGGCGACGGGGACGGCGATGGCGTTGGAGCCCTGCAGGGTCAGATAGGACGTCTCGGCGGCGGCGAAGTAGGGGTCGTCCTGAAACGGCTTCAGGTTGCCGGGCAGGAAGCTCTGCAAGATCAGGTCGCCGGGCGGGAAGCCCGACTGCTTGATCTGCTGCGCGACCCGGAGCGCGAACTGCGGCGGCGAGCCGGGGTCGAAGTCCGGCCCCGGGTAGTTGTTGATCTCGACGTTCGCCCCGACGCCCTTGCGGGCGGCCAGTTCGAGCGTCTGGACCAGGGTCGGGACCTTGGCGCGCCGCTGGTCGCGCTTGCCGAGGTGCCTGGAGATCTCATCGGTGCCGAGGATGTCGATCCGGCACTGCTCACGGATCTCGGCGTAGGTCCGCGCGGAGACGAGCCCGGTGCAGTTCGTCGTCCGCTTCAGCGAGGCGTCGTGCATGAGCACCGCCCGGCCGTCGGCGGTGACCCTCGTGTCCATCTCGAGGACGAAGCCGGCCTTCGCCGCATGCCGGTACGCCGGCAGCGACTCCTCGGGGTAGGCGGGGCGAAGCTCGCCGCGGACGGTCTTCAGCGGGCCGCCACGATGGGCATGGATGTAGGGGGAGGCAGCCGCGACTGCGCTCCAGGCGAGCGCCAGCGCCAGCGCGATGGCTGCAGCGGCGATCCCCTTGGTCCTCATCTCCACTCCTCTCCCATCCGAGACGGCGCGAGTCTAGATCACGCGGCGGGCTCGGTCGTCACCGGGCCGCCGGCGCCGTAGGAGCGCCGGGCCGGGCGGCGAACCTATCCGACCGCATCCGTGTTGGAGCCGATGATGAGAACCCGCCAGACAGCGATCGGGGCGCTCGCCGCGCTGATCGCGGCGTCGCTGTTCGTCGCCATGACCGCATCCGCGCAGGCCGCCAAGCGGAAGCCGATCAAGGGAATCGACGTCTCCCGCTTTCAGGGTCACATCGGCTGGAATCAGGTCGGCAAGTCGAAGATCCGCTTCGCCTATGTCGCCGCGAGCCGTGGCTACGGACGTGACTGCACCGTCGTCGCCGACGAATGCGGCCGCGATCCGTTCTTCGATCGCAACTACCGCAAGGCCAAGGAGGCCGGACTGCGGGTCGGCGCCTACCACCGCGCGTTCGCGGCCGGTCCGGATCGTGGCGACGCGAAGCTCGACGCCCGCCGGGAGGCGAACCGCTTCATCGCCGTCGTCGGCAAGGTCCGCCGCAACGACCTCCGCCCCGCCCTCGACGTCGAGTACCCGTTCAGGCGGCTCGACGAGGCGACGCTGAGGGTCTGGATCCGGACCTGGTTGAGCCGGGTCGAGAAGAAGCTGAACGTGAAGCCGATCATCTACACGAACGCGTCGAGCTGGGCCGCGACCGGCGACACGACCTGGTTCGCCGACAACGGCTACCCACTCTGGGTTGCCAACTTCGACGTGCCCCGCCCGCTCGTGCCGGCCCGGAACTGGGCCGGCAAGGGCTGGACCGTCTGGCAGTACACGAGCAAGGGACGGGCGCGGGGGATCGACGGCCACGTCGATCGCAACCGGCTCAAGAAGGGATTCGGAAAGCTCGAGCCGCGCTGAGCGAGAGCCGATCGCGGGGGTGATATGCCAAGGTGATCGGATGAGCGCGAACGAGCGGGAGGCCCTGCAGGGCGAATCGATCACGGCCGATGGGCTGCGCGAGCTCAAGGCCGAGGTCGAGGAGCTCGAGGGGCCGAAGCGAAAGGAGATCGCGGAGCGGATCAAGACGGCCCGCGAGCTCGGCGACCTCAAGGAGAACGCCGACTACCACATCGCCAAGGAGGATCAGGCGCACCTCGAGACGAAGATCAAGCGCCTCCGCATCCGGCTCCGCGACGCCGTCGTGGTCGAGGTCGGCAACGGGGGCGACAGGTTCGCGTTCGGGCGGACTGCCGAGGTGGTCGACGACGCCGGCACCACTCACACCTGGACCCTCGTCGGCCCGACCGAGGCCGACATGAGCGCCGGCCGGCTGTCGGCGGAGTCACCGGTCGGCAGCGCCCTCCGCGACGCCGAGATCGGCGCCGAGGTCGTCGTCGCTACACCGCGCGGCGATCGCACGTTCACGATCAGCAAGCTGGTCGGCTGAACGCGAGCGGGATCCGGCCGCGCCGATGAGGATCCAGCTCGTCACGCAGATGTGGCCGAGCCCGGAGAACCCGGACCTCGGCAGCTTCCTCGTCCCGCTGACGCGCGAGCTCGAGCGCCGCGGCAACGAGGTCGAGGTGACGGCGATCAGCCGCCGCGGCGGCGCGCCCACCAAGTACACGACCCTCGCGGCGAAGTCGATCGTCACCGCCCGGCGCTTCCGGCCCGACGTCATCTTCGCCCACTTCCTCTTTCCGGCCGGGGCCGCCGGCGCCGCCGCCTCGCTCGTGGCCCGCTGTCCGCTGGTCGTGATGGCGCACGGCACCGACGTCGCCAACCTGACCGAGATCCGCGGCATCCGCGCAGCGACCGTTCCGGTGATCTCCCGGGCGGCCGCAGTCATCTCGAACTCCCGCTGGCTCGCCGATCGGCTCACCGCGTCGATCCCGGCGGCGGCCGCGAAGATCGCGATCGCCGACTGCGGCATCGACCTCGAAGCCTTCACCCCCGCCGACGCCGAGCCCGCCCGGAAGCGGCTCGGCTGGGGCGGAGAGGGGCCGTCGTTTCTCTGCGTCGGCTCGCTGATCGACCGCAAGAACGTCGTCGCCCTCGCCGACGCGTTCGCGGCGCTCGGTCGCGGCCGCCTCGCGTTCGTCGGCGACGGGCCGCTCCGCCCCCGGCTCGAGGGCCGGCCGGATGTGCGGGTCGTCGGGCGGGTCCCGCAGAGCGAGGTCCCGCAGTGGGTGGCCGCCTGCGACGTCCTCTGCCAGCCTTCGCTGATCGAGCCGTTCGGTCAGGCGACGCTGGAGGGAATGGCGATGGAGCGCTCGGTCATCGCAACCACCGAGGGCGGGCCGCCGGAGTTCGTGCCGCCGGAAGCCGGCGTCCTCGCCGACCCCGGCGACGACGGCGCCCTGCTCGCGGCGCTCGAGCGGGCGGCCGCGATGCCGACCCCGAACCGGACCGCGCGCGAGGCGGCGCGGCTCCACGACGTCCGCACCGAGGCGGCGAAGATGCTCGACGTGCTCGAGCAGGCCCGACGCCGCTAGATCACGACGCCGGCGGGGCTCAGTGGCTCAGTAGCGCTGGTCGGGCGGGTAGCGCGGGTCGGGCGGGACCTCGTCCGGCCTCCGGCGCGAGTAGCCGAACGCGTAGATCGCGCCGACGATGAAGGCGACGGCTCCGACGACCATCAGGATCAGACCGACGACGGTGAGGTCGACCGCGTCCCAGGAGTCGTTGACGGCGTAGCGGAGGATCGCCCCGATCGCGATCAGCAGAAGTCCCATTCCCATCGTCATCTGTCAACTACCTCCGTGTGGCCGCCTGATGGACTGCTTCCGGAGGCTACCCGTCGCTGCTGACGTGAAACGACGGGGACGGGCGGTGACCGGCAGACCGGCCTGCCGACGAGGCCGAGCACGATCGCGAGAGCGAAGACCCGCCGAAGCCGCGGCCGGACTCAGCTGATCGTCAGCCAGGCGAGGACCAGGACCGAGCCGGCGACGAGGGCGATCGTCGCAGCTGTGGCGATGCGAGCGACGGGACCGAGGCGGTGCTCGCCCATCACGTCGGGGTCGCGAGCGAGGTTGCGGATGAAGGGGAGGATCACGAGCAGGAGGATCGCGTTGAGCGCCTGGCTGAGATAGAGGAGCGGCACGATCGGGATGCCGGGTAGAGCGACGAGGACCGCGGCCACGACGAGGACCACCCCGTAGCCGACGTAGAAGAGACGCGCCTGCGAGAAGCTGTCGTCGAGGTCGGCGGGACGACCGCGCGATTCGGCCAGGGAGTAGGCGGTCGAGAGCGGGACGATCGCGATCGCGAGCAGGGCGGCGCCGATGAACCCGACCGCGAAGAGGTCGCTCGCGGCGGCGCCGGCGAGTGGCTCGAGAGCGCTGGCGGCGTCGCCGGCGGTGTCGATCTCGATCCCTCCGACGTGCAGCGTCGCGGCGCAGGCGACGACCACGAAGACGGCGATGACGCCGGTCATCACGGCCCCGGTCACGACGTCGATCCGCTCGAAGCGGAGGTCGCGGGGCTTGAGCCGCTTGTCGACCGCGTAGGACTGGATGAACGCGAGCCCCCAGGGCGCCAGGGTCGTGCCGATCGTCGCGACGACGGCGAGGATCGCGTCCCGGCCTCCCGGCAGCGAGGGGACGACGGCACCGCGGGCCGCCGCGCCCCAATCGGGCGCGGCAAGGAAGCCGGCGACGACGTAGGTCACGAAGACCGAGCTGAGAGCGAGCAGGACGTGCTCGACGCGGTGGAAGCTGCCGCGAAGGACGAGCAGCGCCACGGCCAGGCAGGCGATCGGGATTGCGATCCCCCGCCCGACGCCGAAGAGGAGCTGCGCGCCGGCGGCGAGGCCGGCGAACTCGGCGCAGAGGGTCCCGAAGTTGGCGACGACCAGAGCACCGACGACCGCCGCCGCCGTGCGCGGCCCGTGGCGCTCGTGGACCAGGGTCATCAGCCCCTTGCCGGTGACGACGCCGGTCCGCACCGCGACCTCGTGGAAGACGATCAGGGCGATCGTCGCGACCACGACGACCCAGATCAACTCGTAGCCGTAGTCGGCGCCGAGCTTCGAGTAGGTCGTGATCCCCGGCGGGTCGTCGTCGGAGAGGCCGGCGAGGACCCCGGGGCCGACGACGGCCAGCAGCGCCGCGACCCCGCCGATCCGGAGCCCGCGCCGCCGCCGCGTCCGGACGCGCTCGTGGACGTGGCGACCGACGGGATGGGGACGCGGCACCGCCCCATCTTCGCCGACACGGACGTCGCTTCGGGCCAACCTCAGCCACGGGTCGATACAGTCCTCCGCGAAGGCGGGAAGGGAGCGATTCTCAGGTGAAGGTCCTACGTCCGGTATTGGCGGTGGTTGCGGTCGCGCTGATCGGTGCGCTCCTCCCGGCCGCCGTCGACGCCAAGCAGCGCGGCAAGCGCGACGTCCTCGTCGTCAGCAACAACTGGGCCGGCACCGCCGACCTGATCGACCCGCGCACTTTCGAGCGGCTCGAGCGGATCAACGTGATCCCCGACGCCGAGCAGCGAATCGCCGAGATTCACTCCGATCCGGTCGCCACCGCGTTCTTCGACCTGATCCGCGAGGTGGTCGGCGAGGGGCACAACCAGTACGTCGACGACGGCTTCACCTCGCCCGACGGCCGCGTCGTCTACTTCTCGCGGCCGAGCTTCGCCGACGTCGTCGCGATCGACCTGAAGACCGAGGAGATCGTCTGGCGGACGAAGGTCGACGGCTATCGCGCCGACCACATGGCGATCTCCGCAGACGGCCGCCGCCTGCTCGTCTCGGCATCGACCGCGAACGTGGTCGATGTGATCCGGACCGGGACCGGCAAGATCGTCGACACGTTCCCCTCCGGCGACTCGCCGCACGAGAACAACTTCTCGAAGGACGGGAAGCTGATCTACCACGCCAGCATCGGCACCGTCTACACCGACACCGACGACCCGTCGATGGACGCCACGAAGGGCGAGCGCCTGTTCGAGGTCGTCGACGCTCGGACGATGAAGGTCATCAAGGCGATCGACATGGGTGAGAAGCTCGCCGAGGCCGGCTACCCCGGCATGAGCGCCGCCGTCCGGCCGATGGCGATCACCCCGAACGAGCGCTACGTCTACTTCCAGGTCTCGTTCTTCTTCGGGATCGTCAAGTACGACCTCCGCAAGGACGAGGTCGTCGACGTCCTCGACCTGCCGCTCGGGGCGGCGAAGGGGATGCCGCGCACCGATTTCCTCCTCGACTCCGCGCACCACGGTCTCGCGATGAACCCCGAGGGGACGAAGCTCTGCGTCGCCGGGACGATGTCGAACTACGCGGCGATCGTCACCCGTAAGCCCTTCGAGCTGCAGCGCCGGGTCAAGGTCGGCAAGGTGCCGTACTGGTCGGCGGCGAGCGAGAACGGCAGGTACTGCTTCGTCTCGGTCGCCGGCAACGACCGGGTCGCGGTGATCTCGTTCCGGACCGGCCGCGAGGTCGCCCGGATCAAGGTCGGCGACCACCCGCAGCGGATGCGCACCGGGGTGATCCGCTCCGCGTTCGTCTCGCGGCGCTGAGCCGCCCGGACGAGCGGCTCACCTCGCGGCTCGGGGGAGCCGCGTCAGCTCCATCGAGGCCCAGGCGGGCCGGAAGCCGAGCCGCGCGTATAGATCCTTGGGGCGATCCTCGTCGTCGGCCGAGATCCAGAGGTCGTCGACTTCGCCGGCGGCGTCGATCGACGACCGGGTGATCGCGGTGCCGATCCCGTTGCCCCGCCGGTCGGCACGGACGTAGACATGGGTGATCTCCGCCGACCCGGCGACGTGTTCGATCTGTGCGAAGGCGATCGGCTCGCCGGCCTCGGTGACGGCGAAGACGCGCGCGCCGCGGGAAAGCGCGACCTCGCGGGCCTGCCCGGGATAGTCGCCGGGATCCTGACCGGGGAAGTCCTCGGCATGCCAGGCCGTCCGCAGAGTCTCGGCCGCCTCGTAGGGAACCTCCTCCACCGCCATCCCCGCGACATCGGGAGGCGCCGCCTCGTGACGCATGTAGAGCATTCGCAGCGCGTGCCATCCGAGCGCCTCGAACCCCGGCCGCAGCGAGTCGGCGGCGGCGACCGCATCGAAGTCGATCCGCCGATGCGCGGCGTCGCCGAGCGCGTCGTCGGCGATCGCGATCAGCCCCTGTACGTCCATCGCCGGCTCCTCGTCGACCCGGACCAGGTTGAAGTCCCAGTAGTCGGGATAGCGGGTCGCGCGTAGGATCGTCCCGTGCGCCCACGGCTCGGCGACGTCGCAGATCCGCTCCTGGCGGGCGTGGTGCCAGGCGCGCGCCCGGCTGGCCGCGGCGTCGCTGTCGCTCACGCCGGCCGGCCGACCGGCAACCGGTCGATGACGGCGTCGTAGAGCCCGGCCACCCAGTCGGCGAGGGCGTTGAGCGGCCGCCGCACGACCGGGAGCCAGAAGAACAGCGCGCAGAGCGTGCCGAGCAGGGCACCGGCGACGACGTCGCCCGGGTAGTGGACCCCGACCGCGACCCTCGCGACCGCGAGGATCGTGGCCATCACCAGCGCGATCGCACCGATCCGGCGGTTCCGAAGGAAGATCGAGACAGCGATTGCGAACGCCGCAGTCGCGTGGTCGCTCGGGAAGGACGGATCCAGGGACGGCGGGACGAACAGGTGGGCGACATCGGGATGGGCGACGAACGGCCGCGGCCGGTCCCAGACGTGGGTGATGAGCTGCGCGAGGGCGAGCGCGAGGGCGGCGCTGAACCCGGCGGCGACGACGCCGTGGCGGGCATTCCGCGACTCCCACTTGCCGCGAGCCAAGAAGAGGACCGCGAGCAGCGCCATGAAGAAGTACTGAGCATCGACCGCGAAGAAGCGGAAGACGTCCTCGAAGCCGTCGTGGTGCACGGCGAACCCGTTGACGCTCTCGTACAGGGACAGGTCCACGGCGGCAGAGCCTACGCCCTCGAGGCGGCAGGCCCGCCAATACGCTTACCGGTATGGCCCGTCGCCGCCACTCCGAGACCCACCTCAGTCACAGGTCGGGCTGGCTGCGGGCGGCAATCCTCGGTGCCAACGACGGGATCGTCTCGACCGCCAGCCTCGTCCTCGGCGTCGCCGCCTCCGGCGCATCCGGGTCGGCGATCGTCACCGCCGGAATCGCCGGGCTGGCGGCGGGGGCGCTGTCCATGGCGGCCGGCGAGTACGTCTCGGTCAGCTCGCAGCGGGACTCCGAGCGGGCCGACCTGACGCTCGAGCGCAAGGAGCTTCGACGTGACCCCGAGGGCGAGCTGCGCGAGCTCGCCGGGATCTATGAGAGCCGCGGACTGCAGCCCGAACTGGCCAACAGGGTCGCGCAGGCTCTGACCGACAGCGATGCCCTGGAGGCCCATGCGCGGGAAGAGCTCGGGCTCACCGAGGAGCGCCAGGCCCGCCCGTTCCAGGCAGCCTGGGCGTCCGCGCTGGCCTTCTCGGCAGGGGCGATCCTGCCGGTGATCGCCGTCGCTGCCGCGCCCGGGTCTGCGCGCATTGCGGCCTGTGTCGTCGTGACCGTCGTCGCCCTCGCGATCCTCGGCTGGTCCGGCGCCCGGCTCGGTGGCGGCAGCCGGACGATCGCGATCGCCCGCGTCGTGATCTGGGGCGCGCTTGCGATGGCGGTCACGTCCGGGATCGGCGCGCTCGTGGGCGCGGCCGTCTGATCCCGCCATCTAGGTTTCCACTATGGAGGCCGGATTCGTCATCGCGATCGCCCTTGCGCTGGCGTTCGCGGCAACGAACGGCCTCCACGATGCGTCGAACGCGATCGCGACGCTCGTCGCGACCCGCGCGGCGCGGCCGCTGCAGGCGATCGTGCTCGCCGCCGTCTTCAACCTGCTCGGCCCGCTCCTCGTCGGCGCCGCCGTCGCCGACACGATCGGTGGGATGGTCACCGTCGATCCGTCGGTCGCGGCGGCGGTGATCGGCTCGGGCCTGGCCGGCGCGGTCGCCTGGAACCTGATCACCTGGCGCGCCGGCCTGCCGTCGAGCTCCGGCCACGCGTTGATCGGCGGCCTGGTCGGGGCGGCGCTGGCCGAGGGCGGTACCGGCGCCGTCCTCTGGGGAGGCATGGAGGGCATCCATCCGGTCGGGGTGCTCGGCGCCCTGATCGCGCTCGCGGTCTCCCCGCCGCTCGGCGCGCTCGGCGGCCTCGTAGTGATCCGGCTGATCCGCCGCGTCTGGCGCCGGGCGACGCGGCGCTGGGACCGCCCGGTCGTCGGCGGCGAATGGGTGATGTCGGCTGCGCTCGCCTTCAGCCACGGCGCCAACGACGCCCAGAAGTCGGTCGGCGTCGTCGCCGCGCTGCTCCTCGCCGACGGCCGGATCACGAGCCTTTCGGCGCCGACCTGGGCGACCGTCGCCTGCGCGGTGGCGCTGACCGCCGGCACGGCGCTCGGCGGATGGCGGATCATTCGCACCGTGGGTCGGCGCATCTACCGGATCCAGCAAGTCGAGGGCCTCGCGAGCCAGTCTGCCTCCTCGGCGATCATCCTCGGGGCATCGATGATCGGCGGGCCGGTGGCGACGACACAGGTGGTCTCCTCCTCGATCGTCGGAGTCGGGGTCGGCCGCCGCCGCCTCCATCACGTGCGCTGGCTGGTCGTTCGCCAGATGGCGCTCGCGTGGCTCGTCACGATCCCGGCAGCCGCGGCGCTGGCGGTGGCGACCTTCGCGGTCTGGCAGGCGGTCGGATGAAGCCCGGTCGATGGTTCCTGCCCGAGGAGCCCGACATCACCGGCCTCCTCCGCGCCCAGATCGCGGTCACCCTGGAGGGCCTCGAAGCCTTCGCGACCTGGGCCCGGGGCGACTCCGCCGCTGGACGGCTCGTCCGCGAGGCCGAGCCCCGCGGCGACCTCCGCAAGCGCGAGCTCGTCAACGCGTTGCGGGCGGCGTTCGTCATCCCGCTCGAGCCGGAGGACGTCTTCGCCCTCTCGCGCGGCATTGACCTGATCCTCGACTTCGCGCGCGACCTCGTCGCCGAGGCCGATGTCCTCGACCAGGCTCCCGACGCCGGAATCGCCGAGATGGCGGAGCTGATGGGGGACGCTGTCCGGCGCCTCGATGAGGCGATCGCAGCGCTCGGCGGCGATGACGAGACTGCGAACGCAGCCGCCGAGGCGACGATCGAGGTCCAGCACCGGATCGGCGATGCCTACTACCGCGGCATGGCGGACCTGCTCGAGGAGCGGGACATGCGCTCGCGGATCAAGCTTCGCGAGCTCTACCGGCGCTGTGCCCGGATCGGCGAGGTGATCATGGACGTCGCCGAGCGGGTCATGTACGCGGTCGTCAAGCAGAGCTGAGCGGGCGGTGGCTCAGCTCACGGCGATGCGGGCGATCGTCGTGAGCGACTGGTAGTAGACGTCGCGGCCGAACCCCGGCGCCGGGAACAGGAACCCCTGCGACGACGACGGCACACCGACCCTGGCCTTCTCGGCGCCGCTGTCGAGATCGAGGACGACGAGGCTGTCGGAGCCGGTCCGAAGCGACGCCCGGCGGGCCGCCGCGAAGCGGGAGGCGAACTGGCCGACCCCGCGGGTCAGCGGGCGGATCCAGCGCCTGCGCATCAGCGCGAGGTCCTGCCAGTCGCCGACGACAAGCTCACGGGTGTCCGGATAGACGATCAGGTGGCCGGCGTGGGCGAGCCCGTCGCGACGCCAGAGCGGATCGAGCTCGTCGCCGGTCAGCCGCCAGGCGCGGACGACCGCGTTGCCGGCGTCATAGGCGACGACGACGCGGCCGGACGGATCCCAGGCCGGCGGGTTCGACACGGTTCCGTGCGGAAGCCCGCTCACCTCGGTCGAGCGGATCGTCCCGTCGTCATGTCGCGCCCACCAGAGGCGGACCGGATCGGGAGATTCGCCGCTGCCGAGCATCGTCCGGTCGGTCCGGTTGCGGCCCTGATCCATCCAGAGGACGTGCTCGTCGCCGATCACCGGGTCCCAGCCGTAGCTTCTTCCCGGCGCCGGCCCGTAGGCGGGCTGCCAGGCCTCGTCGATCACGAGCCGTCCGGCGTCGCGGTCGAGGCGGAGCCGGAAGAGGGTGGTCGCGCCGACCGCGATCACCGCCCCGCCGTCGGAGGAGAGGCGCGCGATCGCGGGCTCGGGCAGCTCGAGCGGCGCTGCGACCGGGGCGAGCGTCTCCGGATCGAGGACGGAGACCGTGGAGGGTGTCCGGCCGGCCGGAGCGTCGCAGTCCTTCGTCACGAGCTCGCCGCCGTCGAGGACGACGAACGAGTTGTGCGGGCGATCGACGGGGAGCCGGTGCGAGGCGAGGACGTCGAGCTCGGGGCTGAGCCGGTGCGCCCAGCGACCGAAGACGAGGTGGAGGTCGCCGCTCGCATGGGCGGCGATCCCACCCGGCCAGAACGGCCCGCCGGGAAGCGGCGGCGTTCGCGCCGTTACCGCGAGCGACTCCGGGTCGAGCCGCTCGGCCCAAGCGGAGACGGCCGTCGTATGGATTCGCCGCATCGGGACGTCGTGGCGGAGCGCGAAGAGCTCACCGGGCTCGCGGCGGACGATCGCGTCGGTCGCGAACGCTTCGGCGATCGCCGCCAGCTGCAGCCCCTCGCCGGGCTGGATGTCGAGCCCGGGAACGCCGGCGAGGCCCCACCTCCGCGGACCGCCGTCCTCGCAGGTCCATGGCTGCGGCCAGTAGCCGCGGCCCTCGCCGGTCTCTTGACTGCGGGTCAACAGCCGGCAGCGTCCCATATCGGAACGGCGCCGGCCGGCGCGCGGAAGGCGCCGCCCTCCCGCGTTGTCCGGTCAGGACGGCGTCAGTAGTAGTGAGGCCTGCCGCCGACGGCCCGGCCCATTGCGCCGAGGATCCAGAAGATGAGGCCAAGCACGACGAGAATCGCGCCGATCACCCAGAGGATCCCGATGTTCGCAATCGCGCCGATGACCAGCAGGACGATTCCGAGAATGATCATTTGCTCACTCCTTTCCCAAACCCCGACTACCCGCTTCCTTGCGGCGCCAACCGGCGAAACCGGAAGCGGGCATCCCGCTGGACAGCAGCCCGTCACAGGGGTACGTTGAACGCGAACGACGAGAGGAGAAACCGATGTCTGACGATGCCTTGTTCCTGGGATGGGGTCAGGTGGTTCGGGGTCGCGAGGAGAAGGCCGTGTCGGTCTTCAACGAGTCGATCGAGTACTACGGCCGGCTCCAGCAGGAGGGGAAGCTCGAGAGCGTCGAGCCGTGGTTTCTGCAGCCCCACGGCGGCGACCTCGAGGGCTTCATCATCCTCCGCGGCGAGCCCGCGCAGCTCGACGAGATCCTCCGCAGCCCCGAGTTCGAGAGATTGCAGGCCCGGGTCGGGATGATCGTCGATCGTCTCGGAATCGTGCCCGCCGTGACCGGCAGCTCGTTGGCACGTGGGATGGGCCAGTTCCAGGAGGCGATCGGGGACCTCGGCGGCTGACGCCGAGCCCGGCGACGCCGTTCGAATCCGCGATGCGGGCCGCGGCCGCGCGGCCCGTCGCCCGATAATGGCGCGATGCTGTTCGAGCTCGAGCGCGTGTCGCTGCGGCGTGGCGGCGAGCCGGTCCTGGTCGAGCTCTCGGCCCGCTTCCCGGAAGGCGTCAGCGCCGTCGTCGGTCCCTCGGGCTCGGGGAAGTCGACGCTGCTCAGGCTGCTCGACCGTCTCTCCGACCCCGATCAGGGCGTGGTCAGGTTCCGCGGAACCGATACGCGCGAGCTCGACCCGCTGCAGCTTCGCCGCGAGGTCGCGCTCGTGCCCCAGCTCCCGGCCCTGCTCGACGGCACGGTCGCCGACAACCTCAGCTTCGCCGCCGGGCTGAGCGACCGCGATCCCGACGTCGACCGGCTGCTCGGCCTTGCCGGCCTCGACGGCTCGTTCGCCGACCGCGACGTCGAGCGTCTTTCCGTCGGCGAGCAGCAGCGGACGATGATCGCGAGAGCGCTGGCGACGGAGCCGGACGTGCTGCTCCTCGACGAGCCGACATCGGCTCTCGACGAGCAAGCCCGCGACTCGGTCGAGCGCACGGTCGTCGATCTGCACCGCAAGCTCGGCAACTCGATCGTGATCGTCACCCACGACCCCGGACAGGCGCGGCGACTGGCCGAGTGGGTCGTCCGGATCGACGCCGGACGGCTCGTCGAGCAGGGTGCGGCGGCGGGGATCCTGGCGTGATCGGCATCGACGTCACGATCGGCGAGGTCGCGGCATCGCTCGTCCTCGTCGCGATCGCGGCCGCGATCTCGCGCTGGCGCGGCGCCGGGCTCGAGGCCGATATCGGGATCGCCGTCGTGCGCAGCTTCGTGCAGCTGACCGCGATCGGCTTCGTGATCACGGCGATCTTCGACGAGGACAGCCTGCTCCTCGTCGTCGCCCTGCTCGCGGTCATGGTCGTTTTCGGCGCGTTCACGGCGCGGGCGCGGGCCCGGCACGTCCCGGGGGCGCTGACGCCGCTGCTCGTCGCGCTCGCGCTGTCGGCGACCGCGACGCTCGGTCTCGTCCTCGGGCTCGGGATCTTCCCGGCTGAGCCGCGCTACCTGGTGCCGGTCGGCGGGATGGTGATCGGCAACGCGATGACCGCCTCGGCGGTGGCGCTGAACCGGCTCGGGGACGAGATGCGAACCGAAGCGCCGCGAGTCGAGGCGACGCTCGCGCTCGGAGCGACCTCCCGCCGGGCCGCCGCGCCGAGCGTCCGCCGGGCCCTCCGCTCGGGGACCATCGCCCTCGTCGACTCGACGAAGACGACCGGGCTGATCTTCTTCCCGGGCACGATGGTCGGCATGCTGCTCGCCGGCGCCGACCCGACCGACGCCGTTCGCCTCCAGCTCATCCTCCTCTACGTGCTGCTCGGCGCCGTCGCGATCTCAGCGCTGACGGCGACGACCCTGGCCTACCGCAACTTCTTCACCGCCGCCGAGCAGCTCCGCGACCGCGGCGACGGCGGCGGGCAGCCCGCTCAGTAGAAGCCGAGCCGGGCCAGCGGCTCGGTCAGCTCGCGCTCCTCGTAGGAGAAGTGCGAGTTCATCGCGTCGGTGAGGAGGTCGACCGCGGCGCGCAGCTCCGCCATCCCCTCCGGCTCCGACGAGACGAGGTCGATCAGCGCCTCGTCGACCCGCTCGAGGATCTCGGCGATCGCCTCGTGCTCCTCGCCGAGGCGGTCGAGGACGGCGGCGAGGCGCGCGTCGCCGCGACGCAGATGCGGGAAGACGCTGCGGTCCTCGAGCGTGTGGTGGCGGGTGACGTTGCCGCAATAGGTCTCGCAGAAGGTGCCGAGCGTCCAGTTGTTCTGCCGGATCGCCATCCGGTTCAGGTAAGAGCGGACCGCGGCGGCGTTCGTCGTTCCCTGATCGACCTGCTCGATCAGATCGCGCAGCCGGACGAGCTCCGCGCGGAGCATGTCGTGGACGTCGACGAGATGCCGCCCGGCGGCCTGCTCGTCGGGGCTGTACTTCCGGCCGCGATCCGGATCCGGGCCGCTCGGACGCTCGTCCTCGTCCCACGGCGCCTCGGAGCTGAGGCGGACGCCGTCGTCGGGCGTCGGCGTCACCTCGAGGCCGCCGCTCGGGGCCGCCCCACCAGCATCGCCCGCCGGGACCGCGGATGCTGCCGCCCGGCCGCTTCCCGGCCGCGAGCGTTCGGCCTCGACGAGCTCCCGCGTCCGTGGCGCGGTCTCCTCGGCCCAGGCGCGGATCGCCGGCTCCTCGTCGGCGGCGAGGATGAACGCGCTGATCCCGGTCTCGAGCGCGAGATCGGCGAGCTGCTCGGGCCAGCTCGACGGCTCGCCGGATGGAAACGTCTCGCCGCCGACGGAGCCGACGTTGAGCATCCGCCGGATGTCGCCGGGCCGGCGCCCTGCCCGCTGGGCGCCTTCGTCGATCACCGCGCACATCTCACCGAGCTCGGCGATCGCCGCGTAGCCGACGCTCGGTATCCAGCCGTCCGCCTTCGCTCCGGTCAGCCGCAGCATCCGCGGCTTGTACGCACCGAGCCAGATCTCGACGTCGTGCGCCGGCGCCGGCCCCGGGTGCGCCCCGGCGAGGCGGTGGTGGGTGCCGTCGACGCGGGCGGAGCGCTCCCCGGTGTTCCAGATCGACCGGATCACGTCGATCGCCTCGGAGAGCGCATCGACGCTCTCCCCGGGCTTCAACCGCTCGCCCCCCATCGCGGCGATCCCGTCCCAGAACGCGCCGGCACCGAGGCCGAGCTCGATCCGGCCGCCGCTGAGGATGTCGAGGCTGGCGACGCTCCGTGCCAGCACGGCCGGATTGCGGAGCGGCAGGTTGGCCACGTTCGGCGCCAGCCGCACGGTTTCGGTCTCGGCCGCCAGGTAGGAGAGGAGGGTCCAGGTGTCGAGGAATCGCGCCTGGTAGGGGTGATCCTGGAACGTCACCAGGTCGAGGCCGACGACGTCGGCGAGCTTCGCCGCCGCGATCGCCTGCCCGGGTCGCTCGGCGGAGGGGATCGCGAAGATCCCGAACTGAAGCTCATGGCCGTAGTCGATCACGCAGGCAGGCTACGACCTCGCGTCCGCCGCCACCGCTGCGCCGCTCCCGCCGGGGGCCCGTCCCTAGGATCGAGGACGTGGAGGCCGGCGCGACGCATGTCCCCGATCAGAGCGTTCCCCGCCGGCGGGAGCTGCTCGCGGCCCTGGCGGCGCCGCTTCGCAGCTTCCTCAGCACCGAGGCGGGCAGCGCCGGGCTGCTGCTGGCCGCGACGGCGATCGCGCTGGTCTGGGCGAACTCGCCGCTCTCCGACTCCTACCAGTCGCTCTGGAGCACCGATCTGTCGATCCGGATCGGCAGCAACGAGCTGAGCCTCGATCTCGCCCACTGGGTGGACGACGGTCTGATGGCGGCGTTCTTCTTCGTGATCGGACTGGAGATCCGCCGCGAGCTGTCGATGGGCGAGCTCACCGAGCGCCGCCGGCTCGCCATCCCCGGGATCGCCGCCGTCGGCGGCATGGTGGTGCCGGCGCTGCTGTACCTCGCGCTCAATCCCTCCGGCGAGGCGGCGAACGGCTGGGGCGTGGTGATCGGGACCGACACCGCGTTCCTGCTCGGCGCGCTCGCGCTCGTCGGTCCGGATTGCCCGACCCAGCTGCGCGTCTTCCTACTGACGCTGACGATCGCCGACGACATCGCCGCGATCGCCGTGATCGGTGCCGTGTACTCCGATTCGATCGATCTCGTCGCGGTTGCCGTCGGTGCCGCCTGCCTCGTGATCATCGTCGCCCTCGGCCGTCTCCGGGTCTGGCGTGGCTCCGTGTATGCGATCGTCGGCGCCGTCCTCTGGGTCGCCGCGGTCGAGTCGGGCCTGCACCCGACGATCGCCGGGATGGCGGCGGGCCTCTTGATCACGGCCCGGCCGCCGGAGCGCGAACAGGTCGAGCACGCGGCGTCCCGGTTCCGGGCTTTCCGCCAGTCGCCCCTTCCCGACGTCGGCTACGAGGCGAAGCAGAGCCTCCAGAAGGCGGTGTCGCTGAACGAGCGCCTGCAGACGGCGATGCACCCGTGGACCAGTTTCGTGATCGTGCCGATCTTCGCGCTCGCCAACGCCGGGGTCGACCTCCGTGACGGGGTCCTCGGCGACGCCTTGACCTCGCCGGTCACCTGGGGCGTCGTCCTCGGCCTCGTCGTCGGCAAGCTCGCCGGGATCGGCGCCGGCGCGCTCGGCGCCGTCCGTCTCGGCCTTGGGCGGCTGCCGCAGGGCGTCGGCTCCGGGCAGGTCGTCGGCGGGGCGGCGCTGTCGGGCATCGGCTTCACGGTCTCGCTGCTGATCGCCGGGCTCGCGTTCGACTCGCCGGCCCTGCACGACGAAGCCACGGTCGGAGTGCTGATGGCCGGCGCGATCGCGATCGGCGTCGGCTGGATCGTCTTCCGCCTCGCCGCCGTCCTCCGCGGCGAGCGCACCGCCGGGCTGCCGCGGAAGCTCGACATGGCGGTCGATCCCGAGCGCGATCACATCCGCGGCGCGGTCGCGGCGTCGCTGACGCTTGTCGAGTACGGCGACTTCGAATGCCCGTTCTGTGGTCGAGCCACCGGCGTGCTCAGGGACCTCCGCGAGCGCTTCGGCGACGACCTCCGGTACGTCTTCCGGCACCTCCCGCTCGCCGACGTTCACGAGCACGCCGAGATGGCGGCCCAGGCCGCCGAAGCGGCGGCCCTCCAGGGGAGCTTCTGGGAGATGCACGACCTGCTCTTCCGCCACCAGGACGAGCTCGAATGGGCCGACCTCGTCGGCTACGCCGGGGAGCTCGGGCTCGACGTCGAGCGGTTCGTCCGCGACCTGTCCGAGGGCCGCTGCGCCGAGCGGGTCCGCGAGGACGTCGTCAGCGCCGAGGCGAGCGGCGCGCGCGGGACACCGACGTTCTTCATCGGCGAGCAGCGCCACATCGGCCCCTATGACACCGAGACCCTCGCCCGCGAGCTCGAGTCGCAGCGCTCGCCGGCCGGCGTCTGAGTCGAACAGCTTCGACTCGCGGGGAATCCGGGGGTAGGCTCGACTTCGTGGCCCACGAGCATCACGAGGGCGACGAGCCGGTCCGGCTCACCCGCTGGCAGCGTCTCGGCATCCGGGAGCTGCGGCGAAAGGCGGGCCGCGACGGCGGCGAGCCGTTACAGCCGGAGGACTGGAAGATCGCGTGGAAGCTGCACTCGACCGGCGCCGGCGGAGTCGTGGGCCGGTTCCTGCGCTCGCTGCCGAGCAGCCCACGCTGTTGCATTTGCGGCGCGCCGTTCGCCGGGCCGGGAAGCCGCATCGCCGGACCCCTCGGCTACCGGCCTTCGCGAAAGAATCCGACGATCTGCTCCGTCTGCGTCGAGTTCTCGCCTCCCGGGGGAATGAACATGGAGACGGGGGTGCTGTTCGCCGACCTCCGCGGCTTCACGGAACGCTCGGAGGGAATCGATCCACGCGAAGTCTCGGAATCGCTGCGGCGCTTCTACCGCTGCGCCGAGGACGTCCTCTTCCCGGAGGCCGTGATCGACAAGCTGATCGGCGACGAGGTGATGGCGATCTACCTCCCCGAGCTGCAGCCGGGCATCGAGCCCGAGGACGTGCCGGTCCTGATGCTCGACCACGCTCGCGGGCTGCTCCGCGCGGTCGGCTATGGATCAGCGACCGAACCGTTCGTCGAGATGGGCATCGGCCTCGACGCCGGCGAGGCCTTCGTCGGCAACATCGGCCAGCGGGCGCTCTACGACTTCACGGCGGTCGGCGACATCGTCAACACCGCATCGCGGCTGCAGGGGCAGGCGGCCGGCGGCGAGATCGTGCTCTCCGAGAGGGTGGCGTCGGGACTCGGCGGCGGCGCCGGCACCCGGGTCGAGCTCGAGCTCAAGGGCAAGGCCGGGCCGCAGGTCGCTTATCGGCTCACCGTCTAGCTGATCCAGCGGGTGGAGAGGGCTCGCGTACCCGGCTGGAGCTCCTCCGCGAGCCCGAAGCGGCGGCGGCGGCCGAGCAGCGCCTGCGCCCAGTCGACGGCCGTGTAGTCGAGCGCGGCGAGCAGGCCGGGCAGGCGCAGCAGCGGGCCGCGCCCGTCGCCGGTGCGAGCGAGCTGGATCCGGTGCCAGCCGGTTCCCCCGGCGGGCCCGAGGATCCGCCGGACCTGCCGCGGCCCGCCGAGGCGTGGGCCGGGCCGGTCGAGGACGTCGGTCTCCCCGGCGACGAACCGGCCCGCCAGGCCGGGGCGGACGGCGAGCGGCCGGCCGACGCCGACGACGTCACAGACGCCGCCGGCCAAGGCCCGGTCGACCTCGGCGCGCGTCCGGAACCCACCGGTCAGCATCACCGGCACGTCGACCGCCGCGGAGAGCGCGGCGGCGGAGCTCCAGAACGGCGACTCGTGCTCGCTTCGCAGGTCGACCCCGTCGGCGCCGTAGCCGACCATCGCCGGCCGCTCGTAGGTGCCACCGGAGACCTCGATCAGGTCGATGCCCGCCGCCTCGAGCCGGCGGCCGAGCTCGGCGAGGTCGGCATCGGCGCCGTCGCGGGCATCGAGCTTGACGCTGAGGGCGGCCCCGGCCGGCAGCGTCTCCCGCATTGCCGCGACGGTCTCGAGCAGAAGCCGCGCCCGGCCCTCGAGATCGCCGCCGTAGGCATCGCTGCGGCGGTTGAGATCGGGGTCGAGAAAGCCGCTGAGCAGGTAGCCGTGGGCACCGTGGATCTGGATGCCGGGGAAGCCGGCGGCGACCAGCCGGGCCGCGGAATCGACGAACCTCGCCCTGACGTCGGCGATCTCGGCGGCCGTGAGCGCCCGCGGGCGCCCGAAGGCGCCGACGAGGTCCACGGCGGGGCCGTCGGAGGGGCCGACCGGGTGCGGCTGCACCCAGCGGTTCTCCTGCCGCCCCGGATGCGAGACCTGGACGAGCGTCGGCGCGGCGGCGGCGCTCGCCGCCCAGCGTCGCAGGGCCGCCTCGTCGGTCGCAGCATCGACGACGACGTTGCGGGCGCGCTCGAGGTGACGGCGATCGATCATCACGTTCCCGGTCAGGATCAGTCCCGCACCGCCCGCGGCGTTCGCCGCGTAGAGGCGGACGTGCCGCTCGGTCGGATCGTTGCGCGAGTCCGAGATCCCCTCGGTCATCGCGGCGCGCCCGAGCCGGTTCGCCAGCACCAGGCCGCACGGCAGCTCGAGCGGATCGGTCAGCGCGGCGCCCACGGGCCGAACCTAACAGCGGGCCGGGGCCGGCAGCGTGCGGCGGCGCACGGAACGCGGCCCTGGCCCCGGCTCCGCCCTCGCCTCGGGGCATATAGTCGTCGTCATGCGGGGAGCGCAGCGGAGCCGCGGGCGGGGCCGGGCCGGGCTCGGCCCGGCGATCGGGTTGATGCTGGCTGCGCTGCTCGTCGCCGCCGCGCCGGCCGCGGGCGCCGGCGAGCGGATCGGCGACCGGTTCGCCGCCGCCAATCGCTGCCTCACCGTCGCGACCGGCGCCGGGTTCATCGCCG
>Ga0070659_100000756_pt1 | contig 23470 bp, 21 predicted proteins | sample KBSC23metaG_FD_64666 | JGI IMG/M metagenome (GOLD analysis project Ga0070659, IMG submission 64666) | Corn rhizosphere microbial communities from Kellogg Biological Station, Michigan, USA - KBS C2-3 metaG | ecosystem: Host-associated > Plants > Roots > Rhizosphere > Soil ... | reverse complement strand
CGACGTCTTGCCGGCGCCGTTCGGGCCGATGACGGCGAGGATCTCGCCGCGCGCGACTGCGAGCGAGACGTCGGCGAGGCTGGTCACGCCACCGAATCGCAAGGTCAGGTTGGCGACCGTTACGACGGGATCGTCGACGCCCGAGACGGCGTCGACGTCCTCGACCGGCGGCGCGGTCATTGCTGCAACACCCCACCCGGGGCGGCCATCGCGTCGGCGCCACCGCTACCGGCTTCGGCGAGACCGATCTCGCGTGCCCGGCGGCGCGACGGGAACACGCCTTGCGGCCGGAAGATCATCATCACGACGAGCAGCGCACCGAAGTAGACGAACCGGTCCTGCGGGTCGACGTGGTCGCGCAACGCCTCCGGCAGCCAGATGAGGATCGAGGCGCCGGCGACCGCGCCGGGCAGCGAGCCCATGCCGCCGAAGATGACGTAGACGAGCACCAGCAACGAGTTGATCAGCCTGAAGTTGTCCGGCGCGAATGAACCGACCTGACTGGCGAAGATGACTCCGGCTAGCCCGGAGGTCGAGGCACCGATCGCGAACGCCATCAGCTTGTACTTCAGCGTCGGGATGCCGGTCGCCGCCGCCGCGACCTCGTCTTCGCGGATCGCCGTCCACGCCCGGCCGACGCGAGAGTTCTCGAGCTGCCGGAACAGTACGAACACGATGACGATGATCCCGAGTAACAGATACCAGTAGGGCATCAAGTCCAGCGTCCAGTGATAGCCGAACGCGGAGAAGTGCGGGACGCCGAACGCGCCACGCGGGCCGTTCGTGACGCTCTCGCTGTTGTTGGCGGTGATCCGGACGATCTCGCCGAACCCAAGGGTGACGATCGCGAGGTAATCACCGCGGAGCCGCAGCGTCGGCGCGCCGAGCAACAGGCCGGCGATGAGACACACGAGGACCGCGATCGGCAACACGAAGAACGGGTTGAGGTGGAACGGCGGGTGTGCCGGCAGCGGCGAGATGTGTCCGCGCCGGTTGGCGTCCGGGAACCCGGTGAAGTACGCCGCGGTGTACGCGCCGATCGCGTAGAACGCGATGTAGCCCAGGTCGAGCAGGCCGGCGAAGCCGACGACGACGTTCAGCCCGATCGTGAGCAGTACGTAGATGCCGATCTCGCTGACAAGCACCTGTTGCCAGAACACCGAAAGCTGCGGCGGGAGCAGGATCGCCACGAGCAGGACGGCGACGTATCCGGAGTAGCGCGCCCACTGGTTGCCGCTGACCGTCTCCTTGGCGGTGCGCACCGGCGCGAGCGCGGTCCGGACGCGGTCGCTGTAGCGACGCCAGAACGTCATCGCGAGCCAGAGCGCCAGCCCGAGCAGGACGAAGACGACGATCCGCGGCTTGAACAACGAGCCGGTGACGCCGGCGGTCAGGTGCTGCGCGTTGCCGGACGTGCCGGTCATCAGCGCGACGACCACCGCGGCGAACATGCAACCGCCCAGCCGGCGCCAGTCGTCATCACCCAAGGAATCGAGCAGCGTCCGCAACGACAGCCCGGGCGTCGCCCCGCCGTCGGGCGGCGGGTCCGCGTAGGCGTTCACGCCGACCGTCCGAGGCGCTCACCGAGCAGACCGGTCGGCCGGAACAGCAGCACGAGGACGAGGATGCCGAAAGCGATGACGTCACGCCAGGCAGACTCGACGCAGGAGACGCCGAGGTTCTCGACGACGCCGAGCAACAACCCGCCGAGTACAGCGCCGCGGATGTTGCCGATGCCGCCGAGCACGGCCGCGGTGAACGCCTTCACACCTGGGATGAAGCCCATGTTGTTCTGCACGTTGAAGACCAGGCCGAACAGGAACCCGGCGGCGCCGCCCAGTAGGCCGCCGATGACGAACGTCTGCGAGATGACCCGGTCGATGTTCACGCCCATGAGGCTCGCGGTGTCGGCGTCCTGCGCGACCGCGCGGATGCCCTGGCCGAGCCGAGTCTTCGCGACCAGCCGGTCGAGGAACACGAGCATCACCGCCGCCGCGATCGCCACCACGACATAGTTGGTCTGCACATCAGCGCCAAAGATGCTGAAGACCGTGCCGTTGGTGTAGAGGTCGGGCATCGGGATGGCCTGCCGGCCGAACTCCTTGCCGGCGATGTTGACCAAGAACAGCGACGCCCCGATCGCACTGATCAGGAACGCGAGCTTCGGAGCATGTCGTCGTCGCAGCGGTCGGTAGGCGACGCGTTCGAGCACGAACGCCACTGCGCCGCCGACGATCGCGCCGACGACGACGCCGAGTAGGACGAACATTACGGAGGTGATGCCGTGCGGAGTCTTGTCACCGACGACGGCCTGGATCGCGAACAGGCCGCCGAAGCCGCCGGCCATGAACACTTCGCTGTGCGCGAAGTTGATGAGTTGCAGGACGCCGTACACCAGGGTGTAGCCGAGGGCGATCAGCGCGTAGAGAAACCCGTCGGACAGACCCGAGATCGTCAACTGCCAGAAGTTGTGCGTCAAGCACATGTGCGGGCGCCCCTTGCAGGAAAGTCGACCGGTGTACGCGACGGCCGGAGCGCCCGATCGATCGGGCGCCCCGGCCGGGCGGTCACGCTACTTGATCAGATCCGCGGTGGTGCCGACCACGACGATCTTCCCGGCCTTCACCTGGTAGATGAAGATGGTCGTGCCGGCCACCTCGCCGTTCGGCGCGAACTTGATCTCCTTGGTCAGCCCCTGGAAGTCGACCGTCTTGAACGCGTCGGCGACCTGCTGGCGGGTCGGGTTGGCGCCGAGACCCTTCAGCACGCTGATGACCGCGTTGGTCGCGTCGTACGACTCGGGCGAGTAGGTGCCCGGGTCGGCGTTGTACTCGGCCTTGTAGGCCGCGGCGAAGTCCTTGGCCTTCGGGTCGACGGTCGCGTCCGAGCACGGGCAGCTGAACAGCGTGCCCTCGGCGTTGGCCGCACCGGCCTGGACGACGTACTGGGTGTCCTTGTCACCGTCGCCACCCATCAGCGGGCCCTTGTAACCGGCCGCCTTGAGCGCCTTGGTGAACAGCGCGAAGTCGGCGTAGTAGCCGCTGTAGTAGACGGCGTCCGGGTTCGCGCCCTTCACCTTCTGGGCCTCGGCGCTGTAGTCCTTCGTCGGCGGGATGCCGTCGTGGATGACCGTGACGCCGTCGGTCTTGAGCTGCGGCTCGAGCACGCCGGACAGGCCGACGCCGTACTCGCTCTTGTCGTCGACCGAGTAGACCTTCTTGGCCTTGACCACCTTGGCGAGGTAGTTGGCGGCTTCCTTGCCCTGCGCGTCATCCGGCGGGACCACGCGGAAGAACGTGGAGAAGCCGAGGCTGGTCAGGTTCGGGTTGGTCGCCGACGGGCTCACCGACAGCAGGTGCGCCTGGCTGAACAGCGGTTCGGACGCCTTGGTCGCGCCGGAGAACGCCGGCCCGATCACCGCGATGACGTCGGACTCGCCGATCAGCTTCTGCGCCGCCGGCGGGCCGCCGTCGGGCGTTCCCTGGTCGTCGGCGTCGACGAACTTGAGGGTGAACGGCAGGTCGCCCTTGTCGTTCGCCTGCTTCACCGCGAGCTTCACGGCGTTGTCCATGTTGATGCCGAGCTGGGCGTTGTCGCCGGAGAGCGGACCCTGGTAGGCGATGGCGAACGTCTTCTTGCCGCCGCCGTTGCCCGTCCCCCCGCTGCTGCTACTACTGCAGCCCGCCAGTACGACCGCGCCCAAGGCGAGCGGTACAGCCGCGCGCACCATCGTCTTGATTTCCACCTGTCGCTCCTCCTGTGCCGATGGCCCGGCCGTTCATGCGGATCCGGGCGAGGGCAACCTAGCGCGTTTGGCGCTGCAGGTGAATGACCGATCCCGTGTCGTAACGCAGAGTGATCAGCCGGCGTCGGTGGGCGTCGGCCGCTCGGCGCCGCTCAGCACCGCTTCGGCGACGGCACGCATCGACGTACGGCGGTCCATCGAGGTCTTCTGGATCCAGCGGAAAGCATCCGGCTCGGACATCCGGTGCTCGGTCTGCAGCCGGCTCTTCGCGCGATCGAGAATCTTGCGGGTCTCCAGCCGCTCGCCGAGATCCGCGACCTCGGTTTCGAGCGCGTTCAGTTGCGCGTGCCGGGCGACCGCGACCTCGATGGTCGGCAGCAGGTCGCTCTTGGCGAACGGCTTGACGAGGTAGGCCATGGCGCCGGCGTCGACCGCCCGCTCCACCAGCTCGCGCTGCGAGAACGCGGTGAGCATGACGACGGGGGCGATGCGGGCGGCGACGATCCGCTCGGCCGCGGAGATGCCGTCGAGGACCGGCATCTTGACGTCGAGGATGACGAGGTCGGGGCGCAGTTCGTCGGCGAGCTTGACGGCCTGCTCGCCGTCACCCGCCTCGCCGACGACGTCGTAGCCCTCTTCCTGGAGCATCTCCTTGAGATCGAGGCGGATGAGCGCCTCGTCCTCGGCGATGAGAACCCGACGCGACGTCGTCGTCACGGTCGAGAGGCTAACCGACCGCCTATCCTGGCCCTGCCGGCCGGGATGATGGAATGGCAGACATGGACGCCTCAAAAGCGTCTGCTCGAAAGGGCGTGCGGGTTCGAATCCCGCTCCCGGCACAACGTTGTCAGCACGTGGTGGGGCTATAGCCACGTGAGGTGCTGACAAGTCCGACGATCAGGCGCCGGAGAACGCGTCGACGAGCTGCTGGCAGAACGCCTTGAGGTCGTCCGGCTTGCGGCTGCTGACGATCGGTCCGGGCCCGTTGGTGTCGACGTGGACCTCTTCGTCGACCCACTCGCCGCCGGCATTGCGGATGTCGGTCTGCAGGCTCGGCCAGCTGGTCAGCGTGCGGCCTCGTACGACGCCCGCCTCGACCAGCGTCCAGGGTCCGTGACAGATGACCGCGATCGGCTTGCCCACCTCGGCGAAGCCACGCGCGAACGCGACCGCCTTCGGGTTCATCCGCAGCTGATCGGGGTTGGCCACGCCGCCGGGCAGCACCAGGCCGTCGTACGACGCCACGTCGGCGGTCTCGACGACGTCGTCGACCGCGAAGGTGTCGCCCTTGTCGAGGTGGTTGTACGCCTGCACCTTGCCGTGCTCGAGCGAGACGAGCCGAGGCGATCCGCCGGCCTCCTCGACCGCCTTCCACGGCTCGGTCAGCTCGACCTGCTCGATGCCCTCGGACGCGACGAGGAACGCGATTGTCTTCCCGGAGAGTTCGTTGGCCATGCCCTCAGCGTTGCCACCGACGGCACCGCCAAACTGCCGTGCCGGTGAGGCCTCCCCGACTTCGGGGACCTGGTGACCACCTTTGTAGGGCGGTGGGTGGGGACGAGGACGTGTGTCGTGGTCGCCAGGTCTCCGAAGTGCGGCGCGGGCACCCGCGCGGCTAGTGCGCCGGCACGATCAGCGAGCGGTGCGCCGCCGCCGTCTCGCTCTCGGGGTAGCGCAGCATCGTGCCGCCGGCGGCGATGTCCCATGCCGCGAGCCCGACGATGCTGACCAGCCCGATCGCCGTCCAGCCGGCGCTGTAGCTGCTCACCGTGAGCAGGCCGACCGCCGCGACCGTCGACGTCGCCGCGATCAGTGCCGCGAACCAGCCGAGGGCCGGCGTCGCCACCTCGCCGCGCACCATGCCGACGGCGTTCGCGGCCAGGAACGACGCGACGAGCAGGAACGTCATCCCGTTGCCGACGTACTGGATGTCGAACAGCGCGCGGGTCAGACCCGCGTCGGAGAGCCCGCCCGGCTGCGCGGCCATGAACGCCATCGTGGTTGCCATGACGCCGGAGAAGAAGCTCGCCGCGACCGTTGCCAGGCCGGTCGCGTAGACCACCGTCGAGACACCTTCGATGCCGTCCTCGACCCGGTCGTACACGTGCCGCAGGTGCGCGATGAACAGCACCGCCGCGACCGTCGCGAAGGCGCCGAACACGCCCGCCGTGAGGACGGCGTGCCGGTGGTTCGCGTAGTACGCCGCGATCTTCTGCGCGCTCGCGTCGATGTGCGGCGGCTGGGGAGCGAGGAAGATGGCGACGAGCAGCAGGATGCCGAACGCGATGCCGGTCGCCGCGCCGTAGCGCTCCCAGGCCCTCTCGGAAACCGTGTGTTGGGACATAGTCACGCTCCGCTGGGATCGGGCCGGCGTCGTTGCCGGCCGTCACCGTCGAGCGTGCGCCGACCAAGATCGCGATGTCATGACACGCGCGGACTAGTCAGGCGATCGGCCGATCCGTCGGGAGCACGGTCGCCGGCAGCTGCGTGTCGCCCATCAGCCAGCGGTCGACCGCGGCCGCGCAGGATCGTCCCTCCGCGATCGCCCACACGATCAGCGACTGCCCGCGGCCCATGTCGCCGCACGCGAAGACGCCGGCCTGGTTCGTCGCCCAACTCGCGTCGCGCGCGACGTTGCCGCGCTGGTCGAGCTCGACGGCGAGATCGGTCAGCAACGGCCCCTGCTCCGGCCCGACGAACCCCATCGCGAGCAGCACGAGCTGTGCCGGGATCTCGCGCTCGGTCCCCTCGATCGGCTGGAACTTCGCGTCGACCTCGGTGATCACGAGCGCGCGCACCGCACCGTCGGCGTCGCCGAGGAACTCCTTGGTCGACACCGCGAAGACGCGGTCGCCGCCTTCCTCGTGCGCGCTCGAAACCCGGTAGACCATCGGGTACGTCGGCCACGGCATCGTCTCGGTCCGCGACGGCGGCGGGGTCGGCAGGATCTCCAGCTGGGTCACCGTCCGGGCGCCCTGACGGAGCGCGGTGCCGAGGCAGTCGGCGCCGGTGTCGCCACCGCCGATGATGACGACGTCCTTGCCCGCGGCGCTGATCGGCGGCGCGTCCAGGTCGCCTTCCTGCACCCGGTTGGACAGCGGCAGGTAGTCCATCGCGAAGTGCACGCCGGCGAGCTCGCGGCCGGGCACCGGCAGGTCGCGCGGCTTCGTCGCGCCGCCGGCCAGCACGATCGCGTCGTAGCGCTTGCGCAGTTGCTCGGCGGTGATGTCGACGCCGACGTCGACACCGGTCCGGAACCTGGTGCCTTCCTCGCGCATCTGCGCCAGCCGCAGGTCGAGGTGCCGCTTCTCCATCTTGAACTCGGGGATGCCGTAACGGAGCAGGCCGCCGATCCGGTCGGCGCGCTCGAACACCGCGACCGTGTGCCCGGCGCGGGTGAGCTGCTGCGCCGCGGCCAGACCCGCCGGCCCGGAGCCGACGACCGCGATCGTCTTGCCGGACAGCCGGTCCGGCTGCTGCGGCGCGATCCAGCCTTCGTCCCAGGCCCGGTCGACGATCTCGACCTCGACCTGCTTGATCGTCACCGGATCGGCGTTGATGCCGAGCACGCACGCGGTCTCGCACGGCGCCGGGCAGAGCCGCCCGGTGAACTCGGGAAAGTTGTTCGTCGCGTGCAGCCGCTCGATCGCCTCGCGCCAGTCTTCGCGCCAGACCAGGTCGTTCCACTCGGGGATGAGGTTGCCGAGCGGGCAACCCTGATGGCAGAACGGGATGCCGCAGTCCATGCAGCGCCCGGCCTGCTGCTGCAGCGATTCGTTGGGGAACTCGGTGTAGACCTCGTTCCAGTCGAGGATCCGTACGTCGACCGGCCGGCGGGCCGGCGTCTCGCGCGGGGTCGTGAGGAAGCCCTTGGGGTCAGCCATGAGCCGCCGCCATGATCGCCTGGTCCACGTCGAGCCCTTCCTCGGCCGCGCGGCGCGCGGCGTCCAGCACCCGCTTGTAGTCGCGCGGCAGGATCTTCGCGAACCGCGGTATCGCGTCGTCCCAGTCCGCGAGCAGCGCGGTCGCGACCGCCGACGCGGTTTCCGCGGCGTGCCGGGTGACGATCTCGCGCAGGAACTCGCGGTCGTCGCCGTCGAGGTCGGCGACGTCGACCATCTCGGTGTTGAGCCGCTGCTCGGCGAGGTCGAGCACGTAGGCGATGCCGCCGGACATGCCCGCCGCGACGTTGCGCCCGGTCGGGCCGAGGATGACCACGCGGCCGCCGGTCATGTACTCGCACGCGTGGTCGCCGACGCCTTCGACGACAGCGACGGCACCCGAGTTGCGGACCGCGAACCGCTCACCCACGACGCCGCGCAGGAACACCTCCCCGCCGGTCGCGCCGTACAGGATCACGTTGCCGGCGAGGATGTTGTCCTCGGCCCGGAACGGCGCGTCGGGGTGCGGGCGTACGACGATGCGCCCGCCGGACAGACCCTTGCCGAGGTAGTCGTTCGCGTCGCCGACCAAACGCATCGTGACGCCCTTCGGCACGAACGCGCCGAACGACTGCCCGGCGGAGCCGGTAAACGTCAGGTCGATCGTGTTGTCCGGCAGCCCGGCGTCGCCGTGCCGCAGCGTGACCTCGTGGCCGAGCATCGTGCCGACGGTGCGGTTGACGTTGCGGATCGGCAGCTCCAGCCGGACCGGCGGCACTGCGGCCGTGTCGACCGCGTCGAGCACGCCCTCGCACAACTGGATCAACGTGTTGTCCAGCGCCTTGTCGAGGCCGTGGTCCTGCGTCGTCACGCACTGGCGCGGACCCTCGACGTCCGGCGCATGAAGGATCGGCGCGAGGTCGAGCCCGCTCGCCTTCCAGTGCTCGACCGCCTTCGCGGTGTCGAGCAATTCGACGTGACCGATCGCCTCGTCGAGGGAGCGGAAGCCCAGCGCGGCGAGATGTTCGCGCACCTCTTCGGCCAGGAACTGGAAGAAGTTGACGACGAACTCCGGCTTGCCGGTGAACCGCTTGCGTAGCTCGGGGTTCTGCGTCGCGACGCCGACCGGGCAGGTGTCGAGGTGGCAGACCCGCATCATGATGCAGCCGCTCACGACGAGCGGCGCGGTCGCGAAGCCGAACTCTTCGGCGCCGAGCAGCGCAGCGATCACGACGTCGCGCCCGGTCTTCATCTGGCCGTCGACCTGTACGACGATGCGGTCGCGCAACCCGTTGAGCAGCAACGTCTGCTGGGTCTCCGCAAGCCCCAGCTCCCACGGTGCGCCGGCGTGCTTGAGCGACGTCAGCGGCGACGCGCCGGTGCCGCCGTCGTGTCCGGAGATGAGGACGACGTCGGCGTGCGCCTTGCTCACGCCCGCCGCGACCGTGCCCACGCCGACTTCGGCGACCAGCTTGACGTGCACGCGCGCGTCGGGGTTCGCGTTCTTCAGGTCGTGGATCAGTTGCTTGAGATCCTCGATCGAGTAGATGTCGTGGTGCGGTGGCGGCGAGATGAGCCCGACGCCCGGCGTCGAGTGCCGGGTCTTCGCGATCCACGGGTAGACCTTGTGCCCGGGCAGCTGACCGCCCTCGCCCGGCTTCGCGCCCTGCGCCATCTTGATCTGCAGGTCGTCGGCATGGGTGAGGTAGGCGGCAGTGACACCGAACCGGCCGGACGCGACCTGCTTCACCGCGCTGCGGCGGCGCGGGTCGAGCAGCCGGTCGAGATCCTCGCCACCCTCGCCGGTGTTGCTCTTGCCGCCGAGCTGGTTCATCGCGATCGCCAGCGTCTCGTGCGCCTCGCCGGAGATGGAGCCGTAGGACATCGCACCGGTGGCGAACCGCTTGACGATCGCGGACACCGGCTCGACCTCGTCGATCGGCACCGCCGGCCGCTCGCCGTACTTGAGGTCGAACAGCCCGCGCAGCGTCATCAGCCGCTCGGCCTGCGCGTCGACGGCCGCGGTGTACTCCTTGAACACGTCGTACTGGCCGGTGCGGGTGGCGTGCTGCAGCTTGAAGACGGTGTGCGGGTTGAACAGGTGCAGCTCGCCCTCGCGCCGCCACTGGTACTCGCCGCCGACCCAGAGCCGCCGGTGCTTGTGCGGCACCCGCGGGTAGGCGTGCGCGTGCCGGGCCGCGACCTCGGCCGCGATCTCGTCGAGCCCGACGCCGCCGAGCCGCGACGTCGTACCGGTGAAGTAGTCGTCGACGAGCTCCTGCGCGAGACCGATCGCCTCGAAGATCTGCGCGCCGGTGTACGACGCGACCGTCGAGACGCCCATCTTCGACATCACCTTGAGCACGCCCTTGCCGAGCGCCTTGATGTAGTGCCGGAGCGCCTTGGTCGGCTCGAGGCCGGGAATGACGTTGTGCCGGACGAGGTCCTCGACCGTCTCCATCGCGAGGTACGGGTTGACCGCGGCGGCGCCGTAGCCGACGAGCAGCGCGACGTGATGGACCTCGCGCACGTCGCCGGCCTCGACGATGAGACCGACCTTCGTGCGCGTCTTCTCGCGGATCAGATGGTGGTGCACCGCGCTAGTGAGCAGTAGCGACGGGATCGGCGCCAGGTCGGCGTCGCTGTCGCGGTCGGAGAGCACGACGAGGCGCGCGCCGTTGTCGATCGCGTCGCTGACCTCGGCGCGGATCCGTTCGAGCGCGGCGCGCAGCGCGGTTCCGCCGCCGTCGACCGGATAGAGACCCTTGACGACGGTCGCGGCGAAGCCGGGCAGGTCGCCGTCGTCGTTGATATGGATGATCTTCGCGAGCTCGTCGTTGTCGATGACCGGGAACGGCAACGTGATCTGCCGGCACGACGCCGGCGTCGGATCGAGCAGGTTGCCCTCCGGCCCGATCGTCGTCGCGAGCGACGTCACCAGCTCTTCCCGGATCGCGTCGAGCGGCGGGTTGGTGACCTGCGCGAACAGCTCGGTGAAGTAGTCGAACAGCAGCCGCGGTCGATCGGAGAGCACGGCGATCGGGGTGTCGGTGCCCATCGACCCGATGGGCTCCGCACCGTTGCGCGCCATCGGCGTGAGCAGCACGCGCAACTCTTCCTCGGTGTAACCGAACGTCTGCTGGCGCCGCAGCACCGAGGCGTGCGAATAGACGATGTGCTCGCGGTCGGGCAGGTCGGACAGGTGCATCAGGCCCGCGTGCAGCCAGTCGGCGTACGGGTTCTCCGCCGCCAGCTCGGCCTTCAGCTCTTCGTCGTCGACGATGCGGCCGGCCGCCGTGTCGACGAGGAACATCCGGCCGGGTTGCAACCGGCCCTTGCGCACCACGCGCTCGGGCGCGATGTCGAGCACGCCGACCTCCGACGCGAGCACGACGCGGCCGTCGTCGGTCACCCAGTAACGCGACGGGCGGAGGCCGTTGCGGTCGAGTACGGCGCCGACCACCGTGCCGTCGGTGAACGTGACACAGGCCGGCCCGTCCCAGGGCTCCATCACGCACGAGTGGAAGCCGTAGAACGCGCGGCGCGCGGCGTCCATCTCGGCGTGGTTCTCCCACGCCTCGGGGATCATCATCAGCACCGCGTGCGGCAGCGACCGGCCGCCGAGATGCAGCAGCTCCAGCACCTCGTCGAAGCTCGCGCTGTCGGACGCGTCCGGGGTGACGATCGGGAACAGCCGGTCGAGGTCGCCGGGGATCACGTCGCTGGCGAGCAGCGTCTCGCGGGCCGCCATCCAGTTGCGGTTGCCCTTGACGGTGTTGATCTCGCCGTTGTGCGCGATGTAGCGGTAGGGGTGCGCGAGCGGCCACGACGGGAACGTGTTGGTCGAGAAGCGCGAGTGCACCAGCGCGATCGCCGACTCGACCCGCTCGTCGCGCAGGTCCGGGAAGAACGCCGGCAACTGGTCGGTGGTCAGCATGCCCTTGTAGACGAGAGTGCGGCAGGACAGCGAGGCGAGGTAGACGCCGAGCTCGCGCTCGATCCGCTTGCGCAGGCAGAACGCGCGCCGCTCCAGCCCCAGCCCGAGCTCGCCGTGCGACCCGGCGACGAACAGCTGGCGGAACACCGGCATGACCGACAGCGCGGTGTCGCCGAGATCGGTGGGATCGGTCGGCACGTCGCGCCAGCCGACGACCCGAAGCTCCTCCTCGGCGGCCAGCCGCTCGACCCCGCGCACCGCCTCGGTCGCCGCGGCCGCGTCGCCCGGCAGGAACGCGATGCCCACGGCGTACGTGCCCGCCTTCGGCAGCTCGAAGCCGCTGACCGCGCGCAGGAACCCGTCCGGGACCTGCAGGAGCATGCCGGCGCCGTCGCCGGTGTTGGCCTCGGCACCGGAGGCGCCGCGGTGGTCGAGGTTGTGCAGCGCGGTCAGCGCGTCGCGCACGATGTCGTGGCTGCGCCGGCCGTGCATGTCGGCGACGAACGCGACGCCGCACGCGTCGTGCTCGTGCCGGCCGTCGTAAAGACCTTGGGGGTCGGGGCGTCGCATGCTGATGGTGTCCCGTCGTCTCGGCTTGATACGCGTACCGCGGGGACGACGTCGGCCCTGGTACGACGAGCCTACATGCCCGCTAGGAGACCGTGGCGCCGAACGCGCGACCGACGCCGTAGGTGATCGCGGCGGTGGCGACGCCGAGCGCGAGCTGGGTCAGGGCGCCCTGCCAGGACGAGGCGCCGGTGAAGCGGGCGACGCCCGCGCCGAGCGCCAGCAGCGCCACTGCGGCGAGCGCCAGCGCGATCCAGAGGGCGTTCGCGCCCAAGAGGTACGGCGCCAGCGGCACGAACGCGCCCACGGCGAACGAGCCCAGCGACGAGCCGGCTGCGAGCAGTGGGTTGGGCAGCTCGTCCGGATCGACGCCCAGCTCCTCGCGGACGTGCACCCGCCAGGCGACCTCCGGGTCCTTCGACAGCTCGCGGGCGACCCGCGCGGCCAGCTCGCGGGGCAGCCCGCGGGAGCGGAAGATGCCGGCGAGCTCGGCCTCCTCGGCCTCCGGACGGCGGACCAGCTCGGCCCGCTCGACCGCGATCTCCGCCGCGACGAGCTGCCGTTGCGACCGCACCGACGTCCACTCGCCGACCGCCATCGACATCGCGCCGGCGAGCAAGCCGGCGACGCCGGTGAGGACGACGACGTGGTGCGACGTACCCGCGGCGGCGACGCTCGTGATGAGCGCGACGTTGGAGAGCAGGCCGTCCATCGCCCCGAACACCGCGGGTCGCAGCCAGCCGCCGGCGACGTCGCGATGATCGTGGTGGATCTCCCCCGCGCGCCCGGACGCCGTCGCGGAGCTCATGCCGTCAGCGTATGTCCCGCCCCGACCGCATCGGCCGGCTCGTCCGGGGGCGGCGGCTCCGGCCGGCGCAACAGCAGGAACGCGATCGCCCCGGCAAACACCACGACGCTCGTCCAGTCGTTCAGCCGCAGCCCGAGGAACTTGTGCGCGTCGTCGATCCGCAGGTCCTCGATCCAGTACCGGCCCAGCGTGTAGGCCGCGACGTACAGCGCGAACGCCCGCCCGCCGGTGAGCCGCACCCGGCGATCGACCCAGATGACCAGCAGGGCGACCGCGATGTCCCACAGCGACTCGTAGAGGAACGTCGGGTGGAACGTCTGGGTGCAGTGCGCGGTGTCGAAGCTCACGTACTGCGGCGGGCAGTTCTGCGGGGAGATCTCGAGTCCCCACGGCAGCGTCGTCGGCTTGCCGAACAGCTCCTGGTTGAAATAGTTGCCCCACCGGCCGACCGCCTGCGCGAGCACGAGGCCGGGCGCGAGCGCATCGGCGACGAGGGCGAGCGGGATGCCGCGCTGGCGGGCGGCGTACCACGCACCGAACGCACCGCCGAGCACCCCGCCCCAGATGCCGAGGCCACCGTGCCAGATCTCGAACGCCGCACCGGTCCCCTGGCCGTGCGCACCCCAGTAGAGCTCCGGGTTCGTCGCGACGTGGTAGAGCCGGGCGCCGACGAGCCCGGCCGGGACCGCCCACGTCGCGATCTCCGCCATCGCACCCTTCGGCCCGCCGCGCGCGACCAGGCGGCGGTCGCCGACGACGACCGCGACGACGATGCCGGCGATGATGCACAGCGCGTACGCCCGGAGCGGAACGGGCCCGAGATGGAGTACCCCGCTCGACGGGCTCGGGATCGACGCGAGGATCACGCGAGAGAGGTTAGCCAAGGTTGACTGTGACGTTGTGTGTCAGTGCGCACCCCCGCATCGACACACAACGTCACACTCGACGGGTTCGGACGCCGGCGGCCAGGTCCGCGGCCAGGGCCGCGACCGCTCGCGCAGCTTCCTTCTCGTCGCTCGCGTCGAGGACGCATCGTACGAACGCCGAGCCGACCGCGATCGCGTCGGCGTACGACGCGACTTCGGCCGCCTGCTCGCCGTTCGAGACGCCGAGGCCGACGCAGACCGGTAGCGACGTCGCGGCCCGCACGCGCTCGACGAGCGCCGGCGCGACCGACGACGTCTGCGCCCGCGCACCGGTGACGCCCATCGTCGAGGCGGCGTAGACCCAGCCCCGGCACGCGGCGACGGTGCTCTCGATCCGGGCCGGCGACGACGACGGCGCGACGAGGAACACCCGCTCCAGCCCGTGCGCGTCACTCGCCGCGATCCAGTCCCCGGCCTCGTCGGGGATGAGGTCCGGCGTGATCAGCCCGCTGCCACCAGCCGCGGCGAGATCGCGCGCGAACGCGTCGACGCCGTAGCGCAGGATCGGGTTCCAGTAGGTCATCACGACGACGGCGGCACCGGTCGCCGCGACCGCCTCGACGGTCCGGAGCACGTCGGCCGTCCGGGTGCCGCCGCGCAGCGCGACGTCCGCCGCGGCCTGGATGGTCGGGCCGTCGATGACCGGATCCGAGTAGGGCAGCCCGACCTCGACGACGTCCACACCCGCCTCGACCATCGATTTCAACATCGCGATCCCACCGTCGTATGACGGGAAACCGGCTGGGAGGTAGCCTATGAGCGCGGCGCGGTCGGAGGCTCGGGCGTGGTCGATGACCGCGCCGCTTGCTGTTGCGGTCACGAGTTGTCGCCGTGCTCGTCGAGGAGACCGAACCACTTCCCCGCGGTCGCGACGTCCTTGTCGCCGCGGCCGGAGAGGCACACCAGCAGCACCGCGTCCGGTCCGAGCTCGGCCGCGACCTCGCGCGCACCGGCGAGCGCGTGCGCGCTCTCGATCGCCGGGATGATGCCCTCGGTCCGGCACAGCAGCTCGAACGCGGCCATCGCGTCGGCGTCGATGATCGGCCGGTACGTCGCCCGGCCGGTGTCGTGGAGGTAGGCGTGCTCGGGCCCGACACCCGGGTAGTCCAGGCCGGCCGAGATCGAGTGCGACTCGCGGGTCTGCCCGTCCTCGTCCTGCAAAACGTACGAGTGCGCACCGTGCAGGACGCCGGGCGAACCGCCGGTCAGCGTCGCCGCGTGCCGGCCGGTCTCGACGCCGTCGCCGCCGGCCTCGAACCCGTAGAGCCGTACCCCCTCGTCGGGCACGAACGCGGTGAAGATGCCGAGCGCGTTCGAGCCGCCGCCGACGCACGCGAGCACGGCGTCCGGCAGCCGGCCGAGCAGTTCTAGACATTGCGCGCGGGCCTCGAAACCGATCGGCGCCGCGAAGTCGCGCACCATGTCCGGGAACGGGTGCGGCCCGGCCACCGTGCCGATGACGTAGTGCGTCGTGTCGACGCTCGCGACCCAGTCCCGGAACGCCTCGTTGAGCGCGTCTTTCAACGTCCGGGATCCGCTGTTGACGGGTACGACGGTCGCGCCAAGCAACCGCATGCGCGCGACGTTGAGTGCCTGCCGCTCGGTGTCGACGGCGCCCATGTAGACGACGCATTCGAGCCCGAACAGCGCGGCCGCGGTCGCCGTCGCCACGCCGTGCTGGCCGGCCCCGGTTTCGGCGATGACCCGCGTCTTGCCCATCCGGTGCGCGAGCAGCACCTGGCCGAGAACGTTGTTGATCTTGTGCGCGCCGGTGTGGTTCAGGTCTTCGCGCTTCAGCAGGATCCGCGCGCCGAGCGCCGCGGACAGCCGGCGGGCGTCGTAGAGCAGCGACGGCCGGCCCGCGTAGTCGGTCAGCAACCGGGCGAACTCGCGCTGGAAGTCGTCGTCGGTGCGCGCTTTCTCGTAGGCCGCGGCGAGCTCGTCGAGCGCCGCGATCAACGCCTCCGGCACGTACCGGCCGCCGTACGGGCCGAACCTCCCCGCGCTGCTCACGGGACGTGACCGGCGGCGGGGTGTGCGCCGGCCGCGACGAGATCGGCGACGGCCTGCCGCGGGTTGTCCTGCTTGACCAGCCCCTCGCCGACGAGGACCGCGTCGGCGCCGGCCGCGGCGTAGGCGAGCAGGTCGTGCGGGCCGCGCACTCCGCTCTCCGCGACTTTGACGCAACCGGCGGGGATGAGCGGAGCGATCCGCGCGAACGTCTCGCGGTCGACGGACAACGTCTTGAGGTCGCGGGCGTTGACGCCGATGACCCGCGCGCCCGCGTCGACGGCACGCCGCGCTTCCTCTTCGTCGTGCACCTCGACGAGGGGGGTCATGCCGATGCTCTCGGTGCGCTCGACCAACGCGACCAGCGCGTTCTGGTCGAGCGCCGCGACGATGAGCAGCACGACGTCGGCGCCCGCGGCGCGCGCCTCCCAGATCTGGTAGGAGCTGACGACGAAGTCCTTGCGCAGGATCGGTACGTCGACCCGGGTGCGCACCGCGATCAGGTCGTCCAGGCTGCCGTGGAACCGGCGCTCCTCGGTGAGCACGCTGATGACCGCGGCACCGCCGGCTTCGTACTCAGCCGCGAGCGCGGCCGGGTCGGCGATGTCGGCCAGCGCGCCGGCCGACGGGCTGTGCCGCTTCACTTCGGCGATGACGGCGACGCCCGGTCCGGTGAGCCGCGCGTAGGCGTCTTTGGCCGGATCGCAGCGAGCCGCCTTCTGCTTCAGGTCGTCGAGGGAGACGCGTTGCTGGCGGGCCTCGAGGTCGGCGCGGACGCCAGCGAGGATCTCCTCCAGCACGGACACGGGCTGACTGTATCGAGGGCCTTCAGGCGGTCGGATCGTCGCCGCGGTCGAGGGCTTCCCAGGCCGCTACGTCGGGGTCTCGCTGTCGCGCCGCCGCGCGCGGCGCGTCGTAGCGCGCACCCATCCCCTGCCACCCGCCGCCGGCGACCGCGACCACGCCGAAGGCCACGGCTGCGACTGCTCCGCTTGCGGTCGCGAGCAGCCACCACGAGTTGGCATGGGCGGACACCGAACGCGCGGCTACCCCGAACGTCCGTGCCGCCAAGGCGTTCCCGACATCGCCGTGCGCGTGGACGGCAACGGCGACTTCCATCGCCGCGATGCCGACGCCGACGAGCGCGACGATCCGACGCAACAGGCCACGGGTCGCGACGATCGCGACTGCGAACGCTATGAGCGCACCGGCAAGCGCCGGGAGCGCGCTGCTCACCTGCCGGCCGGTGACCGACAGATGCTGGCGGGTCGCACCGGTGACCGTCGCCGAACCCCAGTGCTGCCCGGCGGCGAGCAGCACGCCGAGCGCGCAGACGGCCGCGACGGCAGCCGCGACCGCCAGCTTCGACTTCATCTGCCGGCGGGCCGGAGCGAGGCCGCCGAGGCGACCGCACCGAGCACGACCGCCGCCTTGTTGCGGCACTCCGCGTCCTCGGCGGCCGGATCCGAATCGGCGACGATGCCCGCGCCGGCCTGCACGTACGCGCGGCCGTCACGCAACACCACCGTGCGGATCGCGATCGCGGTGTCCATGTCGCCCGCGACGTCGAAGTAGCCGACGATGCCGCCGTAGACCCCGCGGCGGCTCGGCTCGAGCGCCTCGATGATCTCCATGGCGCGGACCTTCGGCGCGCCGGACAGCGTGCCGGCCGGGAAGCACGCGCACAGCACGTCGAGCGCCGAGTGCTCCGGCGACACCTCGCCGACGACGGTCGAGACGAGATGCATCACGTGCGAGTAGCGCTCGACGTGCATCAGGTCGACGACCTCGACGGTTCCCGGCCGGCACACCCGGCCAAGGTCGTTGCGACCGAGATCGACCAGCATCACGTGCTCGGCGCGTTCTTTCGGATCCGCGAGCAGCTCGTTCGCGAGCCGGCCGTCCTCTTCCGGCGACGCGCCGCGCGGCCGGGTGCCGGCGATCGGATGCATCAGCGCCCGGCCCCGCTCCACCTTGACCAGCACCTCGGGCGAGCATCCGACGACATCGAGATCGCCGAACCGCAGCAGGTACATGTACGGCGACGGGTTGCGGGCGCGCAACGTGCGGTAGACGTCGAGCGCGTCCGCGTCGCTGGCCAGCTCAAACCGTTGCGAGAGCACGACCTGGAACGCGTCGCCGGCGGCAATGTGATCCTTCGCGGCCTGCACGGCGGCCATGTAGCCGTCGCGCGTGGTGCGTTCGTCGTACGCCGGTTGCCCCGACGGATCGAGGATCGACACCGACGACTCGGCCGCCTTCGCGAGATCGGCCTCCATCGCGTCGAGCCGCGCGACCGCGTCGGCGTATGCGGCTTCGGGATCGTCTTCGACTCGCGGCGTAAGCCGCCGGATCACGTTGGCGATCAACAGGATCGAGCCGTCCGCGTGGTCGAGGACGGCGAGGTCGGTCGCGAGCAGGAACTGCAGCTCCGGCACCAACATGTCGTCGACCGTGTCGTCCGGCAACCGTTCCAACCGCCGGACCGCGTCGTAGCCGAGGTAGCCGACGAGCCCCCCGGTGAACGGCGGCAGCGACGGATCGCGGCCCGCCGTGTGCAGCCGCGCGAGTGCGTCGCGCAACGCGTCGAGCGGGTCGTCCGGGTGATCCTCGGGACCGATGCCGGACCAGACCGCGCGGCCGTCACGTTCGGACAGGGTGGCCGCGGCGTGCACGCCGACGATCGAGTAGCGCGACCACACGCCGCCGTGCTCCGCCGACTCGAGCAGGAACGTGCCGGGCCGGTTGGCGGCGAGCTTGCGGTAGGCCCCGACCGGCGTCTCCGCGTCGGCGAGCAGCCGGCGGGTCACGGGTACGACGCGGTCGGTCGCGAGCCGGTCGAGGAAACCGGCGCGGTCGGGCGCCGTCGTACCGGTCGTCACGGGGCGGGAATGCCGACGACCGCGTCGAGAACGTCGCGGTCGAAACAGGTGCGCTCGCCGGTGTGGCAGGCCGCGCCGACCTGGTCGACGCGGACCAGCACGGTGTCGCCGTCGCAGTCGAGCGCGACCGACTTCACCCACTGCTGGTGGCCACTCGTGTCGCCCTTGACCCAGTACTCCTTGCGGCTGCGGCTCCAGTAGGTGCACCGGCCGGTCGTCAGCGTGCGGTGCAGCGCCTCGTCGTCCATCCAGCCGACCATGAGCACCTCGCCGGAGTCCCACTGCTGCGCGACGGCGGGGAACAGCCCGTCGGCGTCGCGCTTCAGCCGGGCAGCGATCGTGGGGTCGAGGTCAGACATGCGCCCATTGTGTCAGCGCACGACATGGCCGGTCGCGCGCAACCGATCCTTGACCGCGGCGATGGTGAGGTCGCCGAAGTGGAACACGCTGGCGGCCAACACGGCGTCGGCGCCGGCGTCGACGGCGGGCCCGAAGTGATCCAGCGAACCCGCACCCCCCGACGCGATCACCGGCACCGTCACCGCCGCGCGGACCGCGGCGACCATCGCGAGGTCGAAGCCGTCGCGGGTGCCGTCCGCGTCCATCGAGTTGAGCAGGATCTCGCCGACGCCGAGCTGCTGGCCGCGCGCCGCCCATTCGACCGCGTCGATGCCGGTGCCGCGACGCCCGCCGTGGGTCGTCACCTCGAAACCCGACGCGGTGCCCGCCGCGCGCCGGGCGTCGACCGACAACACGATGCACTGCGAGCCGAACCGATCCGCCGCCTCGCGCAACAGCTCCGGCCGCTCGACCGCCGCGGTGTTGAGCGACACCTTGTCCGCGCCGGCGCGCAGCAACCGGTCGACGTCGTCGACGCTGCGGACGCCGCCGCCGACGGTCAGCGGGATGAACACCTGTTCCGCGGTGCGGCTCACGACGTCGTACGTCGTGGACCGCGCGTCGCTCGACGCGGTGATGTCGAGGAAGACGAGCTCGTCGGCGCCTTCGGCGTCGTAGATCTGCGCCATCTCGACCGGGTCGCCCGCATCGCGCAGGTCGGCGAAGTTGACGCCCTTGACGACGCGGCCGCCGTCGACGTCGAGGCACGGGATGACCCGTACGGCGACGGTCACGCCCACTCGCCGCGGAACGCCTCGACCTCGACCTCCACGAGCATCCGCGGGTCAACCAGACCGGCGGCGCCGAGCAGGCTGGACGCCGGCCGGACGTCCGCGAACACCTCGCCGTGCACCATCGCGACGGCGGTGCCGTTGGCCGCGATGTCGACGACGAACATCCGCGTGCGGACGACGTCGGTGCGGCTGAACCCCGCCCGGTCGAGGGCTTGCAACGCGACCGCGAACGCCGCGCGCGCCTGCGCGGCCGCGTCGCCGTCGTGCACGAACTCGCCGTCGACGACCGACGTACACCCCGCGACCCAGGCGTGCGGGCCGCTGGCGACGACCCGCGAGTAGCCGAACTGCTCTTCGTACGGGCCGCCGGAACCGAACCGGCCGCTCACCCGACCGCGTCCAGCGCCTCGCGCAACGTGAACGCACCGGCGTAGAGCGCCTTGCCGACGATCGCGCCTTCGACGCCCTCGTCGGCGAGCGCGGCCAGCGCGCGCAGGTCGTCGAGGCTGCTCACGCCGCCGCTCGCCACCACCGGCCGGTCGGTGGCGGCGCACACCTTGCGCAGCAGGTCGACGTTGGGACCACCGAGGGTGCCGTCGCGGTCGACATCGGTGACGACGTAGCGCGCGCATCCCTCGGCGTCGAGCCGGCCGAGGACGTCGAACAGCTCGCCGCCGTCCTGTGTCCAGCCGCGGGCGGCGAGCGTCGTGCCGCGGACGTCGAGACCGACGGCCACCTTGTCGCCGTAGTCGCCGATGATCCGGCGTACCCATTCCGGGTTCTCCAGCGCCGCGGTGCCGATGTTGACCCGGCGGGCTCCGGTCGCGAGCGCGGCGGTCAGCGACTCGTCGTCGCGGATGCCGCCGGAAAGCTCGACGTCGATGTCGAGGGTGCCGACCACCTCGGCGAGCAGGTCGCGATTGCTCCCCCGGCCGAACGCGGCGTCGAGGTCGACGAGGTGCACCCACTGCCCGCCCTGCTCCTGCCAGGCGAGCGCCGCCGAGATCGGATCGCCGTACGAGGTCTCGCTGCCGGCGGCGCCGCGCACCAGCCGGACGGCCTGCCCGTCCGCGACGTCGACCGCCGGCAACAACTCGAACTTCGACACGCGGATCACGCTACTTGCTCCGCGCAGCACACAACCGTGACCGCAGCGACGGGAGTGGCGCCCGGCAACGCGAAGGCCGCCCCATGCGTCACGATTGTGTGCTGCGAGGAGCAACGATGACGGACACGATCGAGTGGGGCGACACCGACGAGCGACCGCGCCGGTCGTGGCTGCGGCTCAACCGCCGGCGGCGCGTCGCGCTCACCGTCGCCGGCGCGCTCGTCGCCGGCGGCATCGTCGCCTGGCCGCCCTTCACGTCATGGCGGGCCGATGCGGCCGCGCGCCAGGTGCAACACGTCTGGGAGCGGGCGCAGGGGTACGACAACGCGCGGCTCGTGACGCTGGCCGGAGTACAGCGAACGCTGGGTGCGCTGGACCGACCGCTGTTCGCCCGCGCGGTCACCGAGATCGAAGCCGAGGAGGCGACGGCGCTCGACGGCCTGGTGCGCCAGGCGCGAGCGATCCGCACGTGGAGGTCCGACGTCGCCGCCGCGCGCAAGGCGGTGGTCGCCGCGCTGCTCGCGCAGGCACGAGGGTTGCGTGCCCAGGCAAAACAACCCGCGGCGATCACGGTCGATCTGCAAATGACGACCGGGGTCGACGCGCCGGCCAGCGCCGCCGCCTACGTGGCGACCACGCGCGTCGAAGCGCTGCGCAAACGGCACCACTTGACGGCGTTCGTGCCGTCCACCGAACGGTTCCGCTCGGCCGCCGAGACCCTCGCCGCGCTCCGTCGCCCGACCGATCAACCGCTCCATCTCCGGCTGCTCACCAGCGGCACCGCCGGGTTGACCGTCACCGATCTCTACACCGGCGAGGTCGTGCGGCGCCCGCTCGACGCGACCGACACGCTCTCCTGGCAGGTCGAGCGGATGTTCGGGCAGTCCGTCGTCGGCAGCGTCGACTCGGGCACGCTCGTGGTCCCGCTGGATCCGAGCCGGCCGGAGCACCGCATCGCCGACTCGTTCGTCCGCTCGTCGGACGGATCGCCCATGTGGTTGACGTCGTTGTCGAACGCGACGTTGTTCCGGGTCGACGAGTCGGGAGCCGCCGTGGGGCACCCGGTGACACTCCCGGACGGGATGGCACTGACGGGCGTCGGCACCGGGTCGTTGCTGCTCGCGACGACACCGCCGCCCGGCGAGTTCAACGGCCCCATCCGGCCGGCGCCGTACTACCTGGTTCGTCCTGGGACCGCCGGGCGCACCGACCTCGCCGTGACGGGATGTGTGCAACAACCGGCATTGGGCGGCGGCCTCGTCGTCTTGCCGACCGGGAACATCTGCGACTACGCGACCCGGCTGCAAGTGTTCGACCTGACGGGCCGGCTGGTGCGCACCGCGCCGATTCCCGACGGCGCCCTGACGGTGACCCCGCCCGTGTGCGCACCGGACGGCCGGCACGTCGCGCTGATCACCTACGACGCGCCGCCCGACGGGACGGGTCAGACGTCGGCGAGCGTCCGCGTTCTCGACACGACGACGGGGACGTGGACGACGGTCGACGCTCCCGGCGACTGGGCCCCGCTCGACTGGTCGAGCGACGGGACGACGTTGCTCCTCCAGTCCACCGACATCACGCGCTTCGCTCCGAACGATCAGTTCGGCGAGCTGGCCTACCTGCGCGCCGGCGAGACCACGCTGCACTCGATCCGGGTCGCCGCGGATCAGGCGGCGTTCCTCGTCTGACAACGCGCCGCGGCCCCGCCACCTCGGAAGATGAGCGGGGCCGCGACTGACGTTGCGGGTGCCGGACTAGCCGAGCGGGTGCCGGTGCGACGAACCCGGGAGCAGGTCGAACGGCGACCCGTCACCGAACTGCACCGTCGCCTCGCCGTCCTGGATGGACAGCAGTGAGAACACGTTGCCGAAGTCGGTGCGCAGGCTGTCCGTCGGCGCGACCACGTTCTTGTACGTCGTGGTGCGCAGCGACTTGCCGTTGCTGTAGCCGACCGTGAACGTCGCGGTCTTGGTACCGCTGACGCTGACCAGCTCGATCCAGACCGGGGCGTACGACGCGACCGTCGGAGCGGTGGTGCCGCCCGACGAACCCGACGAGACGACGGTGGTCGTCGGAGTCGACGTGGTGTCCGACTTCGCCGGCGCGGCCGGCTTCGGTGCCGGAGCGACGTACAGCGGCTTGAACGGGTCCTTGCCGCCGGGGTTGTTGACGACCTTCGGCAAGGTCACCGCGGCCGGTGCCTTCGCGGCGGGCGCGGCCTTCGCCGGGTGATGCGGCGGAACCGAGAACGACCCGTCGCTGCTGGTGGCGGAGCCACCGCCCTTGAGCAGGAAGAAGGCCACCACCGCGAGCACTACGACGCCGAGGACCGCACCGACGATGGCGAGCTTGCGGCGGTTCTCGTTGCCGCCGTCCTCGTCGTCGAAGCCCGCAGGCAGGATCGGGGCAGGCGGCTCAGCCACGGCCGTACCCGGCCCCGAGAAGGTCTGCTGAGACATGTTTCTCCCCTACT
>Ga0070659_100000754_pt1 | contig 23490 bp, 23 predicted proteins | sample KBSC23metaG_FD_64666 | JGI IMG/M metagenome (GOLD analysis project Ga0070659, IMG submission 64666) | Corn rhizosphere microbial communities from Kellogg Biological Station, Michigan, USA - KBS C2-3 metaG | ecosystem: Host-associated > Plants > Roots > Rhizosphere > Soil ... | reverse complement strand
AGGCCCTCCGGGATGTCCTCCACCTCGGGCAGCCCCAGTTCATCGCCCTGGTAGATGTAGAGGGAGCCCGGCAGGGCCGCGGTCAGCAGGGCGGCCGCGCGGGCGCGGCGCGTGCCGAGTTCGTGATCGGTCGGGATGCCGAAGCGCTTGGCCAGGAACGCGAAACTCGAGTCGTCTCGCCCGTAGCGGGTGACCGGACGGGTCACGTCATGGTTGCTCAGCACCCAGGTGGATGGCGCGTGCACCGGCGCGTGGGCCGCCAGCGTCATGTCGATGGACTGCTTGAGCTGCGCGGCATCCCACGGGCGGGCGAGGAAGTCGAAGTTGAACGCGGTGTGCATCTCGTCGGGTCGCAGGTACTTCACGAACCGCTCGATCTCGGGAAGCCAGATCTCGCCCACCAGCACGCGAGTGCCCGGGTACGAATCGGCGACCGCGCGCCAACCGCGGTAGATGTCGTGCAGCTCGTCGCGGTCCTGACTCGGGTGCTCGCCCGGCCCCGGGTGCTCGGGCACCTCGGCCAGCTCCGGATCCTTCACCAGCAGCGCGGCCGAGTCGATGCGCACGCCGGCGACGCCACGGTCGAACCAGAACTTCAGGATGTCCTCGTGCTCGCGGCGGACGTCGGGATGATTCCAGTTGAGGTCGGGCTGCTCGGGCGTGAACAGGTGCAGGTACCACTGGCCGGGGGTGCCGTCGGGGTTCGAGGTGCGAGTCCAGGTCTCGCCCGCGAACGGCGACACCCAGTGGTTCGGCATCCCGTCGCCGTCGGGGCCGGTGCCGTCGCGGAACCAGAAGCGCTCCCGCTCGGGCGAGCCCGGCGCGGCGGCCAGCGCGGCCTGGAACCAGGCGTGCCGGCTCGAGACGTGGTTCGGGACGATGTCGATGATGGTCCGGATGCCGAGCTCGAGCGCCTCTTTGACCAGCAGCTCGGCCTCGGCCAGCGTGCCGAAATCAGGGTGGATGGCGCGGTAGTCGGCCACGTCGTAGCCCCCGTCGGCCAGCGGCGAGGGATACCAGGGCGTGAACCAGATCGCGTCGATCCCCAGGTCGCGCAGGTAGCCGAGCCGCGAACGCACCCCCGCCAGATCACCGGTGCCGTCGCCGTTGCCGTCGGCGAAGCTGCGCACATAGATCTGATAGATCACGGCGCTGCGCCACCAGAGCGGGTCGGTGGTCGGCGGGTGAACGGCCGCCGTGCGGCCGGTGAGGACGTCTGAGTCCAACGGAGGGATCCTGTCGTTTTGCGTTCGCACGACGGCAGGTCTCCGTCGACAGTTCGAAATGTAGCTTTGTCGACAGAATGATGCAAGAACTAAACAAATGGCAAGAAAGTTGCGGGGATTTGCGGTCCCTTACGCGCCGGGCGCCGGCGCGGTGCTCCCCCGGACAACCAATTCCGGCTCGAACAGGTACTCCTCGGGAGGCGCGGCCGTGCCCGACAACTGGGCGACCAGCAGCTCGATGACCATGCGGCCCATCGGCTCGATCGGCTGCCGCACGGTGGTCAGCGGCGGATCGATGGAGTTCATCAGGGCCGAGTCGTCGAAGCCCACCACCGAGACGTCGTTCGGCACGTTCTTGCCCGCCCGGCGCACCGCGCGGATCGCGCCGAGCGCGAGCGGATCCGACGCGCAGATGACGGCGGTGACGCCCGATCCCAGAAGGCGGGCGGTCGCGGCCTGGCCCGCCTCGAGGCTGTAGTGCGAGTTCACGACCTGCGCGTCCGGCAGCGGAACGCCGGTGGCCTGAGCGATGCGCCGGGCCCCCGCCAGCTTGCGCTGGGACGGGATGTGGTCGGCCGGTCCGAGCACGATGCCGATGCGGCGGTGGCCCAGTTGCACCAGGTGGTTCCAGGCGAGTTCGATAGCGACCGCGTCATCCGTCGAGACGGTGGCGAACGACAGTTCGCGTACCGGCGCGTTCACCAGCACGGTGGGCAGCCGCAGCTCGGCCAGCCGCCGGTAGTGATCGTGGGGAGCATCCTGCTGCGTGTACTGACCTCCGACGAACACGACTCCGGAGACGTGCTGCTGCAGCAGCAGTTCGACGTTGTCCGCCTCGCTGATCCCGCCGACGGTCTGCGTGCAGAGCACCGGCGTGTAGCCGTTCTGGGCCAGGCCGCCGCCGACCACCTCGCCGAACGCCGGGAAGATCGGATTCTGCAACTCGGGCAGGAACAGCCCGACCAGGCGCGCCCGTTCCCCGCGCAGCTTGCTCGGACGCTCGTACCCGAGCACGTCGAGCGCCGTCAACACGGCTTGACGGGTGGCCTCGCTGACCCCGGGCTTCTCATTGAGCACGCGGCTGACGGTGGCTTCGCTGACCCCGACCTGCTTGGCGACCTCGGCAAGGCGTCTGGACATGCCGGAAATACTACGCAAGATCACGCAAGAAGTTGCGAATGCCCGGCCGATTCGTCGGCTGAGAGGTCGGATCAGCCCGGAGGCAACCCGTAATTCGCGCGGAACGTGGAGTGCTCGTACTCGGTGTGGTACCGCCCGCGACTCTGCAGCTCGGTGATCACCCGCTTGAAGCGCTCCAAACCATCGGGCTGCACGTCGACATTGATGTTGAATCCGTCGGCGACGTCGGTGTCGATCCACTCGATGATGCGGTCGGCGATCTGCTCCGGGGTGCCGAAGATCGCGCGCTGACCGCGGTTGACATTGTGATGAACCAGCTGCTTGACGGTGAAGTCGTTGGCCTTCGCCACCCCGCCGATGTCGCCTCGGCGATAGTTGATGATCTCGTCCTCGGTCGGGATCTTTTCGAAGAGTTCGTAGGGAAGCTCTTTATTCGGATCGAGTTCTTCGACCGGCAGGCCGAGTTGCTTGGCCAGGTTGTTGACCAGGAAGTTCAGGTCGAGCATCTCGTCGAACTGCGCTTTGCGTTTGCGCGCATCCGCCTCGGTGTCGCCGACGACCGCATAGAGGCCCGGGCACACCACCAGATGGTCGGGATTGCGGCCGAACTTCGCCGCATGCGCCTTCGCCTCGGCGTAGAAGATCCGATCGTGATCGAGATCGGGTTGCGAGGTGAAGAGCACGTCGGCGTACTTCGCCCCGAACTCCCGACTCTGCTTCGAGACGCCCGCCTGGAACATCACCGGGCGCTCGCCCTCATACCGGCCCGGCAGCTGCAGGATGCCGGATGAGCTGAAGTGCTTGCCGTGATAGTCGACCCCCCGGGTGAGCGAGGTGTCGATGTAGACGTCGTTCTCCTTGTCGGCGGTGATGGCCTCCCGGGGGAAGGAATCCCAGAACGCCGTCACGATCTCGACGAACTCGGCCGCTCGCTCGTAGCGGGTCGGGCGGTCGAGCTTCTGGTCGATCGGCAGCCCCAATGCCTGCAGGGCCTGATCCTCCTGGCTCGTCACGATGTTCCAGCCCGCTCTGCCCTTGCTGATCTGCTGCAGGGTGGCGAGGTCTCGAGCCACGACATAGGGGTGACCGGTCAGCGCCGACCGAGTGCCGATCAGACCGAGATGCTGCGTCTCGCGCGCGATCGCCGAGAGCAGGATGATGGGGTCGAGCCCACGCCTCGGCTTGCGCAGAAAGCTGGTGCCGAGCACCGCGTGGGTGTCGGGCAGGAAGATGGCGTCGAACGTGGCCTCTTCGGCCAGCCTGGCGAGCATGATCTGGTGATCGACATCGTCGACGAGGGTGGTTGCGTCGTCGAATGCCTTCCAGCCGGCGTCGTGTCGCCCCGACGTATGGAAGATCAGATTCAGGCGGATCTGCTTGACCAAGTGACGAATCCCTCTTTAGGTGCAACCCCTTACGATAACGGATGCCGCGGTGCCGTTCCGTGCGGCCGGGCGGGTGCACGATGGCTGCAGAGCCGGGCGCGAATAGCCTGTGCTCATGCTCCGTCACGCGAGCGCTCTGGCGCGCTCCACTCATCCCGGCCCCGGCCTTGCGGTCACGGCCGTCGCGGTGCTGCTGGGCATCGCCGTCGGCCTGGAGCCCTGGCGGGTCGCGCTGCTTGGGCTCGTCATCCTGCTCGACCAGATCTCGGTGGGGCTGTCGAACGACTGGATCGACGCCGACCGCGATCGTGCCGTCGGGCGCGCCGACAAGCCGGTCGCCCTCGGGCAGATCGACGTGAGGGTGGTGCGCGCCGTCGCGTGGATCTCGGCGGCCGCCTCGCTGGTGCTCGCCCTTCCCCTCGGCCTGGCGGCCGCGGCGGTGCACGCGATCACTCTCGCCTCGGCCTGGACCTACAACGCCGCGCTCAAGAACTCGGCGCTCTCGGTACTGCCCTACGTGGTCAGCTTCGGACTGCTGCCCGCGATCGCGAGCCTCGCGCGGCCGGCTCCGGCGCTTCCCGGCTGGTGGGTGTTCGCGGCTGGCGCGCTGCTGGGCATCGCCGCGCACTTCGCGAACGTGCTGCCCGATCTCGACGACGACCGCCGGACCGGCGTGCGAGGCCTGCCGCACCGGCTCGGGATGCGGGCATCCATCGTCATCACCTGGGTCGCCCTGCTGCTGGGTGCACTCGCCGTCGCCGTCGGCGTCACCGGCTCTCCAGGCGGCATCCCGCTCTTCGCGATCGCCGGATCGCTCGTCTCGTTGGTGATCGCGGTCGTCGGCACGGTGCTCGCCCTGCGGCGCGGAGTCGGGCGCTGGCTGTTCCGGCTGGTGATCGTCGCGGCGCTGGTCGATGTCGCCATGCTGGTGCTCGCCGGCACCCGGATGCTCGCCTGAGATGAACCAGGCAGCCGGTTGCCCCGTTGTTCCTGATGAGGGAGGAGCGCGCGATGGCGAATGACGCACAAGCGGACGAGGCCGCAGCGCTGCGGGCACTCGCCGACGCGCACTCCGCCGTGCTCTGGCGGTACGTGGTGCGCCTCACCGGGGATCAGGCGGGGGCCGACGACGTGGTGCAGGAGACCCTGCTGCGCGCGTGGCGGTCCCCCGCGATCCTCGCCCAGCCGCCCGAGAGCACGCGCGCATGGATGTTCACCGTCGCGCGTCACCTGGTGATCGATGAGGCGCGCAGTGCGCGCAAGCGCCACGAGTTCACCACCGAGGAGCTGCCGGAGCGTGCGGAGCGCGACAAGACCGACGCCCTGTTCGAGTCGCTCCTGATCGAAGAAGCCCTCGCCTCGCTGAGCTTCGACCATCGCGCGGTCATCGTGCATGCCTACTACGGCGGCCGGGGCATCGCCGAGGTCGCTCGCGAACTGGCCATCCCCGAAGGCACCGTCAAATCGCGCATGCACTACGGCCTCCGGGCACTGCGACTCGCGCTGCAAGAGAAGGGAGTGACGCGATGACCACCGCTCACGCCCCGTACGCCGACTGGGACGCCGCCTATGTCCTGGGTTCCCTGTCACCCGCCGAGCGCCTCGAGTTCGAAACGCACCTGGAGGGGTGCGGGCGCTGCCGGGCATCTGTCGCCGAGCTGTCGGGCCTGCCGGGTCTGCTGGCGCGCCTGGATGCGGACCGCGCGTTCGAGCTGATCGAGCATCGCGACGAGGCGCCCACCGCCGAGTCGGCGCCGATCGCCACCCTGCCCGCAGACCTGGTGGCAAGGATCCAGGCGCGGCAAGCGGCCCGGTCGGGTCGGCGCACGCGACTGCTGCTCGGCCTTGCTGCCGCGGCCGTGGTGGCCACCGCGATCGCCATCCCGGTGTCGATCGCGTCGGCGCCCCATCCGACCGTGTCGACGGCGCTCTCGCAGGTGGTCAGCAGCCCGCTCAGCGCCGACGTCGAGCTCACGTCCGTGGGCTGGGGAACCAAGCTCGACATGAGCTGCCGGTACCGCGACATCGAGTCGGGCGTGCCCGATTCGGTGCGCTGGGACTACGCGCTCTGGATCATTCAGAAGAACGGGACGGCGAGCGAGCTCTCGAGCTGGTCGGCATCCAACAACAGCGTCGTCGACCTCAGCGCCGCAACCTCGGTGCCGGTCAGCCAGATCGCCGCTGTGCAGGTGCGCTCGGTGCGCGACGGCAAGGTGCTGCTCGAGTCCGATCTGCACTCCTGACCGTCTGGCTACTTCTCGGCGGTCGGCGCTGCCGGTGTGACGGTCGGCGCGGCCGACTCGGCAGCGCCCGGCGCATTCTTCTCGTGCACCGGATTGCGGATGCCGAGGAACGACACCACGCCACCGAGGATCAGCAGCCCCGCGGTCACGGCCATCGCCCGGTGGACCCCGTTCAGATCGAGGCTGCCTCCGATGATCACCGCGAGCATGGCGATGATGATCAGCCCGGCCACCCGAGACACCGCATTGTTCACCGCCGAGGCGATCCCCGAGCGCGTGGTCTCGATCGAGCCGAGGATCGCCGAGGTCAGGGGCGACACCGTCAGGGTCAGGCCGAATCCGAACACCAGGATGCCCGGCAGCACCTGCCACCAGTAGTTGAACGGGTCGTTGATGAGCAGCATCAGCAGCGCGCCGATTCCGGCGATGATCGGCCCGATGGTCATGAACAGCCGCGGGCCGTACTTGCCCGAGAGGCCACCGACCCGCGAGCTGAACAGGATCATGATGAAGGTGACCGGGATCGACGCGAGCCCGGCCAGCGTGGCCTTGAGTCCCGCGCCCTGCTGCAGGTAGACGCCGAGGGCGAAGCCGTTCAGCGACAGGGCGCCGTAGATCAGTGCCGTCGCGATGTTGCCGGTCCAGAAGTTGCGCACGCGGAACAGGCTGAGCGGCAGCATCGGGTTGTGGTGGAACCGCTGCCGCACCAGGAATCCGGCGAATGCCAGGATGCCACCGGCCAGCGGCAGGTAGATGGCCGGGCTGCCCCAGCCGAGCGTCGACTGCTCGATGAGCGCGAACACGACGCCGCCGAGCCCGATGCTGCACAGCACGGCGCCCAGGTAGTCGATCGAGACGCCGGCCTCGCGCAGGTCTTTCTGGCCGAGCAGTTTGAGCAGCACCAGGGTGACCGCGATCGGGATGACGTTGACCACGAAGGCGTAGCGCCACGACAGGTAGTCGACGAACAGGCCGCCGACCACGGGCCCGGCGATCATGGCCACGCTGGTCATTCCGGTCCAGGCGCCGATCGCCTTGGCTTGCGCCGGTCCGCGGAAGTTCGACGTGATCAGCGCCAGCGAACTGGGCACGAGAAGCGCCCCGGCGATGCCCTGCACGCCGCGCGCGACGATCAGGAACTCGACGTTGGGCGACACCGCGATCGCCAGCGATGCGACGCCGAACGCGATCAGTCCCACCCGCATGACCGTGATCCGGCCGTAGACGTCGCTGACCGAGCCGGCTACCAGGATGAGCGATCCGAGGGTGATCAGGTAGGCATCCACGATCCATTGCTGCGCCTCGAGCCCGCCGCCCAGCTCGCGCCGGATGGCCGGCAGGGCGACGTTCACGATCGTGCCGTCGAGGAACGACACGAAGGTGGCGAGGATCGCGATGGCAAGAACGAGGCGTTGATCTCTGGTCACGGCCTCACGCTAGACCCGACCATCGACCTCGCGCTCGCTCAGGCGCCGACGGCCTCCAGCACGGCCGCGATCACGGCGGGCTGCAGCAGGATGCGGAAGTGGCCGACGACCGGCACCTCGACGTTCCGAGCGCCCTCGAGGGCACTGCCGTCGGGGATGTGCGGGTCGAAGCTCGGGTAGATCGAGGTGATGCGCGCATTCACGGCGCGTTCGGCCGCCAGACCGGCGATCACCGGATCGGTGGGCAAGAAGGCGCGCAGCGCCGGATTCGGCGCGATCCTCGCCATCGCCGACCCACCGAACGGCGAGGCGATCGCGATCAGCCGGTCGACCCGGCCCTCCCGATCGTCGAGCGCCATCAGGTGCTTGCCGACGATGCCGCCCTTGCTGTGCGCGACGATCGCGACCCCGGCCAGCTCGTGGTCGACCAGGTACGCGTGCACGCGGGCCGCGGTAGCCGGGATCGGCGCGCGGTTCAGCCCGAGCGCCGGGATGACGTGCACCGGATGCCCCAGCTCGTTGAGCCGCTCGGCGACCGGCCGCAGATAGTGCCAGCTCTCGTAGATGCCGGGCAGGATCACGACCGGGCGCTCCGAGCCCTGCGCGAAGGCCGTGGGGACCGCGCGGTCGCGCACCGCGTGCGCCCGGAAGCGGAGCGCGTTCGGGTAGTCGGCCAGCAGTCGTGCGGCGTGCTCGCGACGGCTGACCATGGCACGAGCCTAGGACGGCAGCCCGAGCGCCACCGCGGGGTCCTCGGCGAGCAACTCCCGCACCCGCGGGATCACCTCCCGGCCGTACAACTCGATCGACGTCATCAGCTGCTCGTGCGGCACGGTACCGCTGGTGTACTTGAGGTCGAACCGCTGGATGCCGAGCGTGCGAACCGTGTCGGCGATCTTCTGCGCGACGGTCTCGGGCGAGCCGACATGCAGGGCGCCCTGGTGGATCTCGGCCTCGAAGCGCTCGCGGTTCGTGGGCGGCCAGCCGCGCTCCTTGCCGATCCGGTTCATCATCGTCTCCTGGTGCGGCCAGAGGATGTCGGCGGCCTCCTGATCGGTCGCCGCGATGAACCCGGGCGAGTGCACCGCGACCGGCAAGGTCGGCTGGCCGAGCTGAGCCAGCGCTCGGTGGTACAGATCGACGTACGGTGCGAAACGCGCGGGTTGTCCGCCGATGATGGCCAGCACCAGGGGCAGGCCGTGCCGGGCCGCGCGCACCACCGACTCGGGGCTGCCGCCGACGCCGACCCAGGCCTTCAGCCGGTTCGCGGTCTTCGGGTAGACCTCCTGCTCGGTCAACGGCGGCCGGATCGAGCCCGACCAGGTGACCGGCCCCTCGTCCAACAGCTTCACCAGCAGGTCGAGCTTCTCTTCGAACAGCACCTCGTAGTCCTGCAGGTTGAAGCCGAACAGCGGGAACGACTCGGTGAATGAGCCGCGCCCCAGGATGATCTCGGCGCGCCCGTTGCTGACGGCATCCAGGGTCGCGAACTTCTCGTAGACGCGCACCGGGTCGTCCGAGCTCAGCACGGTGACGGCCGTCCCGAGTTGGATGCGCTCGGTGCGGCTGGCGATCGCGCCCAGCACGACCTCGGGCGACGAGATCGCGAAGTCGTCGCGGTGGTGCTCCCCGATCCCGAAGAAGTCGACACCGACCTGGTCGGCGAGCACGGCCTGCTCGACCACGTTGCGAATGACCTGGGGGTACGGCACCTTCTCGCCCGCGGCATCCACCTCGACGTCACCGAAGGTGTCGAGGCCGAGTTCGACGGGCTTGGCCACGGGTGCGGCATCCGATGCGTCTACGACAGAAGGGTTCTTGCTGACCATGACTGCTCCTAGTTCATGCGTTTGTATCGACTTGAACACGCCCGCTCCCCCGAGTATTCCTGGAATACTGGCCAGCGGGGGTGCCCATGCCGTTCATCGATTCGCACGGAGCGCCGCTCGACGGCGTCGAGCTGCTGTACCGACCGGCCAGCGTGCGGCTCTTCCAGTTGGAACAGGGATTCGCCTGGATCGACCCGCGCAACGGGTCGCGCACCGATATCCCGGCCCACGATCTGTCGCGGCCGGCGACCGATCCGAACAACTCGACCGATCTGGCGTCGGTTCCGCCCTTTCTGTGGGGACTGGTGGCGAGCTACGGGCACCAGACGCTGCCGGCGATCCTGCACGATGCCCTGTCGGATCGCGCCGATCAGGCTCCGCCCGCCGAGCAGGTCGCGGTGCGCCGCGCCGCCGATGACGCGTTCCGGGTCGCGCTCGGCGAGAGCGGAGTGGCGCCGTTGCGGGTCGCGGCCATGTGGGCCGTCGTGTCGATCCAGCGGTACGTGCGCTTTCGTCCGCCGCTCGGCGCGCTCCTCGTCGCCCAGGTCGTGCTCGGCGCCCTGGCGGTGATCGCGGCGGTCCTGCTCGGCTTACTTGGGCATCCGCTGCTGCTGCTCATCGGGCTGGCGCCCGCCCTGCTCGGCCTGCTCTGGTGCCGCACGGCGGCGGTGCCGATCACGGGCAGCTACCTCGGCGCCCTGTACTCGCCTCTGATCGTCTCGGCCGCCCTCGCGTCGGCGATCGAGTATCTGATCGACCTGGTCGCCTTCCTGCTCGGGGGCGCCCGCGGTCCGGTGCCCCGGCCCGGGCCGACCCTGCGCAAGGACTGACGTGGCGGCGCACAGCGCGGGGATCCTGCTGCACCGGATGGCGGCATCCGGCCTCGAGGTGTTCATCGGCCACATGGGCGGCCCGTTCTGGGCGCGCAAGCAGGAGCACGCCTGGTCGATCCCGAAGGGCGAGGCGGATCCGGGCGAGAGCGACCTCACGGTCGCGCTGCGCGAGTTCGCCGAGGAGGTCGGCTCGCCTGCCCCCGATGCGGACTACCTCGAGCTCGGCACCTTCCGCTATTCGAGCGGAAAGACCCTGACCGTCTTCGCGGGACAGGCTCCCGGCTTCGACCCGGATCGGATCGTGAGCAACGAGTTCGAGCTGGAATGGCCACCGCGATCGGGCCGGATGCAGCGGTTCCCCGAGTTCGACGCGGCTCGCTGGGTGCCGACCGCTAAGGCGCGGTCGCTGCTGGTCGCCGCGCAGGTGCCGGCCCTGGACGCCCTCACGCAGGTCCGTTCGTCGGCGCAGGAGACCTAGCACCCGGCCCGATTCCGGAGAGGACGGGCGCCCGTGACCCGCATAGGCTGTGGCCTGGTCGGGTCCGGATCACCGACCATCCAGGAGCGGGCACATGACCGATGCACAGACCCGAGCATTGACCACGGTGGGGTTGATCGATGACCACGAGATCGTTGCGACGGCGTTCTCGAAAGTCGTGGAAGGAATCGACGGTCTCCGCTACGTAGGCGTCGCGCCCACCGTCGAGGACCTGCTCAAGCGACGAGAGCAGATCGATCTCGTTGTGCTCGACCTCCGCCTCGCCGACGGATCGTCTCCCGTCAACAACGTCGCGCGGCTCACAGAGGCAGGAGCCAACGTCCTCGCGTACACCTCAGGCGAAAGCCCCTACCTGGTGCGACTCGCCGCTCGCACTCCCGTGCTCGGCGTGATCCGCAAATCGGAACCGGTCGCCGTGCTCGAAGACGCTTTGCGCCGGGCGGCACGCGGAGAACCCGTCTTGTCGATCGACTGGGCAGCCGCACTGGATTCCGATCCGGACCTCGATCAGGCGGGCCTCAGCAAGCAGGAGCAGCGCGCCCTGTCGCTGTTCGCGAACGGGAACAAGACCCAGGCGGTGGCCTCTCAGATGGGGCTCGCCCTCGCGACCGTCGACAACTACATCCGCCGCGTGCGGGTGAAATACGCTCTGGTCGGTCGGAACGCAGACACCAAGATCGATCTCTACAAACGCGCCGTGGAAGACGGGTTCTTGCCCAGTCCGGGGACTGACGGGTGACGGCGGTCGGTCAGAAGGACGAGGAGGCCACGCTCAGGATCGTCCGAGTGATCGCCTACGTGATGGCCGTGGCCAGCGTGGTCTTCGGCGCACTCGAGGGTCCGGATGTCGTGGGCCAGCTGCCGCACCTGGCCGGCTGGTGGAACGCGGCGTCGATCGTTGTCATCTTCGGCATCCCTCTGACGATGGGGCTCGCGGCTCGATGGATCGACCTCCGACTGCTGAGGAGCCTGGCCGCGATCCTCGCCATCGGATACCTCGTTGTCATGGTCCTTCTGCCCGTCGCCCTTCTGGACGGGCACCTGGCGGTGGACCTTCGGGCGCCCTGGATCTTTCAGTTGACGGTCATCGGCACCTCCGCGGCGGCCATCGCATGGCCGCACTGGAGTGTCTGGGGTTTCATCCTGCTCATGGCCGGACTGCTCGGGGTGGAACGGGTGATCGCCTACCCGGGCAGCATCACCGAGGTCGCGGCTCAGGATGCCCTCCAGGCGCTGATGTTCAACTCGATCTTCGCTGCCCTCACGGTCGTGAGCATCGCGGCAGGACGGACGCTCGATGGTGCAGCGTCCGCGGCCCGCGCCGAAACCGCGCGAGCGGCCGCCGCGGTCGGCTTGGAACAGGAACGCTCCCGGATCGCGGCGCTGGTGCATGATGGGGTGCTCGCGACGCTGCTCGCCGCGGCGAGGTCCGAAGGCGTCCTCGGATCCGCCCTCGCCCGGCAGGCGTCCGCTACCCTTGCGCAGCTTCGGGAGCACCGCGACGGCAGGCGGATTGACGAAGCAGTTCCGGCGATCGCATTCGCCTGGAGGCTGCAGGCCATTACGACCGAGATCGCGCCATCCGCGGAGTTCAGCTACCGAGTGGACTCTGAATCCCCCATTCCGGCCGCCTTGACCCGGGCGTTCGCCGATTCGATGGCGGAAGCGCTTCGCAACAGCGTGCGCCACGCCGTTCAGCCCGGTCGTTCCGCCAACCGCGCCGTCCACGTTGAGATCGCCACGGATCAGGTCAGAGTCGCGGTGCTCGATGATGGCGCCGGATTCGATCCGGCATCGATCGCTCCGACGCGTCTGGGGCTCAAGGTCAGCATCGTTGCCCGCATGGCGTCGCAGCCCGGTGGGCGGGCAACCATCCGGTCGGAGCCGTCGCGGGGCACTGCGGTGCTGCTCGAATGGCAATCGGCATGAGCGGTGGGAATGCCGCGGCGACCGATCTCGTCGGGCTGCTGCGGTTGAGCAGCGTCGGCGCCAAACTCATCTTCGGTCTCTTCGCCGGCACCGAGATCATCATGTGGCTGACCGCCGGCGGTCAACAATCTCAGACCTGGCAAGGCATCCTCGCTCTCGCTCTCGTCCTCGCGTCCGCGGCGCGCACGGTCATTCCCGGCGCCTCTCCCCTGCCGCTGCCTCACTCGTTGGCGATCGTCGGAGCTGTTCCGATCTCGACGGCATTGATCGTCTGGCAACTCAGCGCGACCGGATGGCCTGGTTACGGGGCGTGGGTGATCGGCGCGAACATGTTCGTGATGATCGCGCTCGGTCTGCGGGGGCGGAGCGGTTGGGCTGCCGTCGGGATGGCGCTTCTGATCACGACCGTGCTCGCCTGGACGATCTCGACCGGTCAGGGGACGGTTCACGGGCTTCTCCTGGTGAGCAGGGAGACCGGCACCTTCGTTCTGGGGACGATCTTCGCTGTTCTCCTCCGCCGCGCGGCCCGCCGGATCCGCGAGTTCAACGACGCGCGAGATCGCCAAGCGGCGGAGGACGCCGCCGCCACGGCCGCCTCGGCCGAGCGGACGCGGGAGATCGACCGATTGCTGGGAATCGTCGGACCACTGCTGAACAGAATCGCCGAGTCCGCCGCGACGGCGCTGCCGCCCGCGGAACGCCTGGACCTTGCCATCTCGGAGGCATCACTGCGTGACACCATTCGCGGCCGCCGTTTCGCGGTCGAGCCGATGATCACGGCAGTTGAACGGGCTCGGCGCCGGGGGATCGTCGTCGAACTGCTCGACGACAGCGGCGAGGCGCCTGACGGCAGCCCCGAGGAAGGTACGGCTCTGGCCTGGACCGTCCAAAGGCTCGGGGACGTCCGTTCCGGAGCCTTTGCCGCTCGTGTCGTCAACGTCGGCGACGCCTGGGAGTACACGGTCGTCGCCGACCACTTCGCCGACACCATCCAGGTGCCGAGATCCACCACCGGCGCATGAACGCCCCGGCCATGCGTTCGATTCTCGGCCCCGCGGCGTAAAATCCCACAATGGCGAGCCCGAGCAGCACCACGCTGGTGGTGATCGGTGACGAGGCGGATGCTGCGCTGCAGGGTCTCGACGGCCTGGCCAATGTGCGCACCGCCCACCTGCGGTTCGCGGACGACACGGATGCCGTGCACTGGGCGTCGAGCACGCAAACCCCCTACCTCGTGCACGACCGCGACCCCCTCGAACACGTCGCGGCCGCCTGGGTCGAGTTCTTCGACGATCAGGCGACGCTCGGCAGTCTCGAGTTGGAGATCGAACGCGTGCTCGTCGCCCTGGGCCGGGATGGCGTCGCGCTGCCCGACTACTACGTGGTGCTCGCCCCCGAGACGCTCGCTCCGACCTGGAAGCACTGGTGGCTGGGCGTGATGCCGCAGGCCTCGCCGACCCGCGTGATCCCATGGTCGGACTCGGGCGCGTCATTGGTGCGGCTACTTCGTCGGCTGCCGACGGGACGCCCCTGGCCGGCGCCCGAGCCCTGGCTGCGCGGGCTGACCCATGCGGTGCCCGACCGAGTCGGGCTCGCAGAAGCGAGCTGACTGGGCCCGGGACGAAGTGAGGGTGGATCTGAGGGGATTCGAACCCCTGACCCCCTGCATGCCATGCAGGTGCGCTACCAACTGCGCCACAGACCCGTGACCCTTGCGGGGCAACTGGACTAGGTTACTACATCCCTCGCTCGCCATCCCCCCGGGGCGACGAGGGCGCATGCCTCGACCGTACCGTCTCGACCTTGCGAAGACCATACTCGGTATGCATACTCGGTATGGTGACGATCAAGAACAGCCTGCTGGCCCTCCTCTGCGAGAGACCGCACTACGGCTACGAGCTGCGGCAGGAATTCGAGTCGCGCACCGGATCAACCTGGCCTCTCAATATCGGGCAGGTGTACACCACGCTCGACCGGCTGCAGCGCGACGGTCTGGTCGAGTCGAGCGCCGGCGACGCCGAAGGCCGGAAGGTGTGGCATGTCACCCCCACCGGTCGGGATGTCGCGGCCGGCTGGCTGGCGCGACCGATCACCCGACCCGCTCCTTCTCGAGACGAACTCGCCATGAAGCTGGCCATCGCGGCGTCGCTGGATGACGTGGACGTGCCCGAGATCATCCAGGCCCAGCGCGAGGCGACGGCGCGAATGCTGCAAGACCTCACCCGCACCAAGGCGGCGGGCGGAGACCCCGCCTCGCCGCACGAACTCGCGTGGCTGCTCGTGGTCGATTCGATGATCTTCCAGGCGGAAGCCGAGATCCGCTGGCTCGACCACTCGGAGCAGCGGCTGTCGGACGCCGCCGGGCGTCGACACTCCAGGGGACGCATCGCGGGAGCCGACAGTGAGGAGGGCGCCCCGAATCCGACGGCGATCACCCCACGGAAGGGCGAGCGATGAGCGACCAGCAGCTGCTGCGCCTGGATGGCGTGTCGATGCACTACGGCGTGGGCGCGACGGCGGTGGTCGCACTCGCCGGGGTCGACCTCACCGTGGATCGCGGCGAACTGGTCGCCATCATGGGCGCGTCCGGATCCGGCAAGTCCACCCTGCTGACCATCGCCGGCGGGCTCACCAAACCGACCGGAGGCGAGGTCATCGTCGACGGGCGCTGGCTGTCAGAACTCGACCCGCGCCAGCTCGCGGCGCTCCGCCGCCGCACGCTCGGCTTCGTGTTCCAGGATTTCAACCTGGTGCCGGCACTCACCGCGCTCGAGAACGTCAGCCTGCCGTTGGAGCTGGACGGCTGGAAGACCAGCAAGGCCCGTCGCGCCGCGCGCGATGCGCTCGGGGTCGTCGACCTGGCGGACCGCGCGAACCACTACCCCGACGATCTCTCCGGAGGTCAACAGCAGCGAGTCGCCATCGCGCGAGCCGTGGTGGGCGGCCGGTCGTTGATCCTGGCCGACGAGCCGACCGGGGCGCTCGACTCCACGACCGGCGAACTGGTGCTCCGGATGCTGCGTCATCGGGTGGATGCCGGGGCCGGCGGCATCCTGGTCACCCACGATCCGCGGCACGCCGCCTGGGCCGACCGCATCATCTTCCTGCGCGACGGACGCGTCGTGGGCAGCTCCGAGAGCGAGACCGTCGACACGCTGGCGCGGCCGTGAAGCGCGCGTCGGACCTGCCGCGTCGCAGCAAGGGCGGGGTGCGGCTGGCGTTCCTGCTGGCTGCGCGCAACCTCCGGCGATCGCCGGGCCGCAGCGTCCTGATCGCGGCTCTCGTGGCACTGCCGGTGATCGGGATGTCGGGGGCCGCAACCGTGGGCTTGAGCACTCTCGGCAGTCCGGCCCAGACGACGCAGGCGCGGCTCGGGCACATGGCGGCGGTGCTGGACCTGGTGGGCAACGTGGTCTCGCAGGACTCGTCCGGCGACATGTGGGAGGGTCGCGAGTTGACATCGGGCGTCTCGACGGATCCACGCGAGTTCGTTCCGCAACGGTGGCGACTGATCCCCCTCCAGCCGGCCCAGCTCTACCTCACCACGGCGAACGGTGTCGCCGACTTCCAGGGCTGGGCGGGGCGCAGCTGGGATCCGGCGTTCACCGGACGATACGCGCTGCTCACCGGGCGGGTGCCGCGCGACAGTGACGAGATCCTGGTCAGCCCCGCGGCACTCGCCCACCTGGGTGCCCGGGTCGGCGATACCGTTGCTGGAGGCGACGGGACGAGCGCCTACCGAGTGGTCGGCACGATGCGCGATCTGATGCTTCCGACGTCGAGCGAGTTGGTGTTCGGGGGCACCTCCGCGTTCCCGCTGGCGAGCGACGACCCGCAGTACTCGGTCTGGTACCTGGCGGGGCCGCCCGTCGATCTGGCAGCGGTGCACCGCTTCAACGCCCACGGCGCGCTCGTGCAATCCCGTGCCCTGACGCAGCGGCTGACCACCGTGGACTACGGCGGTGCCAGTGCGAGGACCGGGTGGGCGATCGTGACCCTGGTCGCCGTCGCAGGCGCCTTCGTGCTCTTCGAGATCGCGCTGCTGGCGGGAGCGGCCTTCCTGGTCGGCGCGCGGCAGCAGCAGCGCGCCCTCGCCGTGCTCGCCAGCGTCGGCGCGGACCGACGCTTGCTCGCCCGCTCGGTTGCCGTGGGCGGAATTCTGCTCGGCCTGGTCGGGTCGGCAGCCGGGGTGCTGATCGGCATCGGCGGCGCAGCAGCGGCGATGAGACTCGTTGCCGACGGCAGCGACACGCAGTTCTTCGGGTTCGTCGTCGACGCGCGCGCTCTCGCGGCGATCATCCTGGTCGCCGTCATCACCTCCTGGATCGCGGCGGCGGCCCCCAGCCGCTCGGCGACCCGTTTCGACGTCGTGGCCGCCCTTCGCGGAGCCAGGCGCCCAGCGCGACCGAGCCGGCTGGCCCCCGCGATCGGGGCCGTCGTCATGGTGGTCGGTGCCGGCGTTGCGATCATGGGCGGCATCCTGACGGTGATCGTCAATACGCAGAATCCGCCACCCGCAGGCGAGGCGTGGATCGGACCCACGCTGATCGTGATCGGGTCGGTCGTACTCCAGCTCGGAGCCGTGCTGGGCGTGCCATTGCTTCTGCGACTGCTTGCGCGGGCGTCTTCGGGCGGAAGCACCGCACTGCGGATGGCGACGCGCGATCTGGCGCGCAACAGCGCGCGGGCGGTCCCCGCCATCGCGGCCGTCATGAGCACCGTCTTCGTCGCTGCCTTCTTGATGACAGCGCTGTCAGACGGCGAACAGTCGAACGCCCTCAGCTACCAGTACCGGGCACCACTCGGCAGCACAGTGATCCAGTTCACTCCGGCCGACTCGACCGTGCCGACCCCGGATGCCGAGGGCTACGTCGATGCCGTCGATCGCCTTCTCGGCGTGTCGAACGCCCGCCTGATCTCGGGCGCTCCGGATGCCACCCTCAGCAACACCGCCACCAAGCGCCCGACCGGTGGGCAGTCGATCCCCGCGCTGCGAATCAACACCGCCTCCCGCTGTGTGTACGTGCAGAACGGCACAACGCCGTGCACCGCGCCGACCTACCTGGCATCGGGGGGCTTCGGCGTCCATCTGGTGGTCGGCAACGCCGACGACCTCGCCGCCATCCTGGGCCGGGCACCGACGCAGGATGCGCGAACGGCTCTTGATGACGGCAATGCGGTCGCGCTGTACCCGCAATACGTCGAGAACCACCGGGTGACGATCGACTGGTGGACCCCTGCCCAGATCTTCGACGGCGACAACTACCACCCGGACGGAGTTCCGGAGCGCAGTGACACCCTGAGCGCGGTGGTCGACTCCCCCGCACCGCTCAACGCGTTCGGCGTGATGATCTCGCCGGAGACCGCGCGACGGCTCGGCGTCCCCGTCGTTCCCCAGACCGTGCTCGCCGTGAACAGCTCCGCCACAACCTCCCAGCAGGACGCCCTGAACGCCTACCTGCAATCGCATGCCACCGCGTCACAACCGGCTGGCTATCTGGTGGTCGAGACGGGTCCGGCTCAGTATGCCGGAGTGTTCGCGTGGCTGATCCTCGGCATTGCCGGGCTGATCACGCTGGGAGCCTCGGTGATCGCGCTCGGCCTGGCGCGCATCGACGGGCGCCGTGACGAGTTCATCCTCGGTGCGGTCGGGGCGCCCCCCTCAACTGCTCGGGGCATCGCATTCTGGCAGGCCCTCGTCCTCGCCGGGCTCGGGTCGGTGATCGGGACGGCCGTCGCGCTGGTCCCGTCGTACGCGTTGTCGCTCTCCATGTCGCCACCTGCGTTCGCCCCACCCTGGTGGCCGTTGGCTGCGACGGCGCTCGGCGTGCCACTGCTCATCGCCGCGATGACGGCGATCACCCGGCGGACGCGGCGCCCGCTGCTCCTCGGCCGAAATGCCATCGACTGAGCGAGCGGCTACGCGGATTCGGCCGCCGAATGCTCGGGCAGGTCGAGCGGGACCGTCGGGCAGTCCTTCCAGAGCCGCTCAAGCGAGTAGTACATGCGGTCCTCTTCGTGGAAGACGTGCACCACCAGATCGCCGAAGTCGAGCAGCACCCAGCGCCCCTCGGCGCGGCCCTCGCGGCGCAGCGTCTTGACGCCGGCCTCGTTGAGCTTGTCTTCGACCTCGGAGGCGATCGCAAGCACGTTGCGCTCGTTGCGTCCGCTGGCGAGCAGGAAGATGTCGGTCAGGGGCAGCGGCTCCGAGACGTCGAGCGCCACGAGATCCTCGCCCTGCTTGGAATCGGCGGCGTGAGCCGCGATGCGCACGAGTTCGCGCGCGTGATCAGATGCCGTCACGGTGTCCTTCGAAGGGTTTCGTCACGCGCTCAGAGGGTGCCCGAGACGAGACCGGCGACCAGAAGGCCGACGACGACGACGGCCATGGCCGAGGCCGCGACGATCAGGATGGTGAATCCGCGGGTGCCCGGCTGCTTGGTCGGCGCGATGATGGCGCCGGTCGCGGTGTGGGTGCTGACGGCCTTGATCGCGCGCACCGGCATCGAGTCGGTGTTGGCGACCTGGTGGTCGCCCGGGTCGAGCAGGTGATCGAGGTCCGACTCGTCGAGTCGGGAGGGATGAACTCCGGTCGCGGAATAGCTGTGCGGAAGCGAGATGGAACCGGTCAGCAGAATCTCACCGCTGCCGCTCATCGGCCCGGCGATGCTGCGCTCGGGCACGGACGGCAGCACGAGCGCACTGGTGGTGATCGCACCGCTGCCGGCACCGACGCTGCGCGAGATCGTGGTCTCGGTGACCTGATCCGCCTCGTCGAGGTCCGACTGGGTCGACCAGTGGCCGACGGAATTGGGCCCGGGGGCGGTCGGTGGCGCGGACACCGGGGCCGGCGACGCCATCGGCGGCTGAACCAGCGCGGGGGCCCCCTGGGGTGCCGGCGCGGAGAGCAGTGGATCGACGGGCTCGGGTTCCGGGACCGTGACCGGTGCCACGCTCGGCGCCGCGAACAGCGCCTCGAATGCCGAGAGCGAGTCCTGGGGAGCCTCGGCGGGCGGAGCCTGCTGGATCGGGGCCTGCAGGATGGGCGCCTGCTCGACGGGCGCCTGCTGAACCGGCGCCTGCTCCGGCTGGGCGACGGGCTGCGGAGCCTGCGGGGCAGCCCGGCGCCCGGGCAGCGGGGCGGGGGCATCCGGCGAGGGTGCGATCGGTTCACGCCCGGCGGCCAGCGCGTCGAACTCGGCGAGCGCCGAGTCGAGCCGGGTCGAGGTCTGCGGGGCCGGCGCCACCAGGGGCGGCGGCGGAACGAGGTTCACCGGCTCGGGCGCCACCGGGAACGCCGTCGCGGGCGCTTGCGCGGGAGCCGCTGCGTACGGGGAGACAACCGGCGTCGGATCCGTGGGAACGGCCGTGATGCCCTCTGCTTCACGCAGAGCACGCAACTCACGGCGCGTCATGGTGTGCTCACCCTCGGCGACAGGAGCCTCCGGCGCAGCGCCGATTCCCGCCGAGGCGGCCAGCACCTGCTCGCGGTTCTGCGTCTGGAAGTCGACCGTTCCGTCGTAGGACGGCGCCCAGTTGGGCGTCATCGACCGACGTCCCTCTGGGCTGTAGTCCTTCGGGCGATACGACGGTGCGTCTTGGCGCGGGAGCGCCTCGGTCGGCGGCAGCTCATCGGGTCCGGCTGATTCAGCGGTGCGCCGGGGGCGGAGGTTCTGCCCGTCGTACTGCGGAAGCGGCGGACGCGTGGTCGTCGCGTAGTTCAGGGGCTCTGCCGCAGGAGCGGCGGGAGCGGAAGGGGCGGTCGGCGATGCGGGGGGCTGCGGCTGGCTCACGGCATTCGGGTCCGTGAAGGCGCCGGGTGGGGCATCGGCTCGCTCGGTCTGCCGTGCCGCGCGTCGCGATTGCAACGGCGGTTCCTGGAATGTTGTCATGTCCTACTCCGGTAGAGGTGATGCTTGGAGATGTACTGAACAACACCGTCGGGGACCAAGTACCACACCGGGAAACCCCGGTCGACTCGCCGTCTGCAATCCGTTGATGAGATCGCAAGGGCGGGTACCTCAAGGGAGCTTACGCCCTGCTCCGGCAATCCGCGAATGCTCAGCGCGTGTCCGGGCCGCGAAACGGCGACGAAATGAGCCAGTTCCCAGAGCTCTTCCACGTCTTTCCACTCGACGATCTGGGCCACCGCGTCGGCCCCCGTGATGAAGAACAGGTCGGCATCCGGATGCTCTCGGCGCAGGTCCCGCAGCGTGTCGATGGTGTACGTGACCCCGCCCCGCTCGATGTCGATGCGGCTCGTGGTGAACCGCGGATTCGACGCGGTGGCGATCACGGTCATCAGATAGCGGTGCTCGGCGGGGCTGACATCCTGCTTCATCCAGGGCTGCCCGGTAGGGACGAAGATGACCTCGTCGAGGTCGAAGCTTTGCTGCACCTCGCTGGCGGCCACGAGGTGGCCGTGGTGGATCGGATCGAAGGTTCCGCCCATGACGCCGATGCGGCGTCGGCGCACGGCCTCTTCGCTCACGCGCACTGCGATCTAGTGGCCGTGCCCGGCATCGGAGTGACCGGAGGCCCCACCGGTCTTGTCGCTGTGGCGGTTGGCCACGTCCCGGTAGCTCCAGGTGACCAGCGCGGTCACCAGGAAGAACGCGCCGGCGATCGCCGGAAACGCCCAGTTCGGCATGACGAGCTGTGCGGGTGCCGCTTCGGTGAGAAGCGAATACAGGTGCGACATGGATTCGAGCCTAGTCCGCTGCTCAGCCGCGGATCTGCCCCGACCCGCGCACCAGCCATTTCGTGCTGGTCAGCTCGAGCAGGCCCATCGGCCCGCGGGCGTGCAGTTTCTGAGTGGAGATGCCGACTTCGGCGCCGAATCCGAACTCACCGCCGTCGGTGAAACGGGTGGAGGCGTTCACCATGACCACCGCGGAATCCACTTCGGCGAGGAAGCGCTCGGCCCTGCCCAGATCGTTGGTCACGATCGTCTCGGTGTGGTGCGTGGAGTAGCGGCGGATGTGCTCGAGTGCGGCATCCAGGTCGTCGACCACCCCCACCGAGAGGTCGAGACTCATGTGCTCGGTCGACCAGTCCTCGTCGACGACGGGCACCGAGTCGGGGAAGATCGCGCGGACCCGCTCGTCGGCGTGCAGGGTGACGCCCTGCTCGCGCAGCGCGCTGAGCACGGGCGGCAGCAGGCGCTGGGCCGCACGCACATCGACGAGAAGCGTCTCAAGGGCGTTGCAGACGCTCGGCCGCTGGACCTTGGCGTTGACAGCGATGTCGATCGCCATCCGCTCATCGGCGCTCTCGTCGAGGAAGAGGTGGACGACGCCCGCACCCGTCTCGATCACCGGCACCTTCGAGTCGCGCACGACGCTGTCGATGAGCTCGGCGCTGCCGCGCGGGATGAGCACGTCGACCTTGCCCCGCGCCTGCATCAGCGCCGTGCCGCCCTCGCGCCCGAACTCATCGATGGTCTGGACCGCCTCGCCGGGCAGGCCCACGCTCCGCAGCGCCTCCTGCAGCAACTCGACCAGCACACCGTTGGTGTGGGAGGCGGCGCGCCCGCCGCGCAGCACCACCGCATTGCCGCTCTTGAGTGCCAGGGCCGCGATGTCGATCGTGACGTTGGGCCGCGCCTCGTAGATGGCGCCGATCACACCGAACGGCACCCGCACCTGGCTGAGCAGCAGACCGTTGGGCAAGGTCGAGCCGCGCACCGCCTCGCCGACCGGGTCGGGGAGAGCGGCGATCTGGCGCACCGCGTCGGCGAGCCCCTGCAACCGCGCCGGATCGAGGCGCAACCGATCCTGCAGGCCGACGCTCAGTCCGTTCTCACGGCCATTCGCGATGTCGAGCTCGTTGGCTGGCAGAATGCGGTCGGCGCCGCTCTCGACGGCGGCCGCGATGGCCTCGAGGCCGGCATCCTTCGGTCCGGATGCCGTGGTCGCGAGCACGATCGAGGCGCGGCGGGCGGCATCCAGCTTGTCGTCGAGTGACGCGGGAGCGGTGACGGTATCGGACATGCCTCGGATTCTACCGAGCAGCCGGTCAGCTCACTTGGCGCGAGACGAAGCCGGTCACCCGCAGACCGCGGGCTCGATCGCCGGCCAGCGAGTCGAGCAGATCGTCACGGACGCGTCGCCCATGCTCGCGGGCCAGGCGAGTCGCCGTCGCGGCATCTCGCGCTTGAAGTGCCACCACGATGGCACGGTGCTCGTGGTGGCTGCGCTCCTGTCGATCCGGTCGGCTGGCCTCGAGCCAGCGGGCGCGGGCGAGTCGGATCAGCGAGGCGCGGACGCCCTCGGTGATCAGCGGATTGCCGGCCAGGGCGACGAATTCGAGGTGGAACCGCTCGCCGTCGCGCACCAGCTCGTCGGGTCCGTGGGATGGAACGGCCGCGACCTCCCCCAGTCGGGCGAGATCGCGATCGGATGCCGCCCCGACCGCGACCTCGATCGCGGCCGCTTCGAGGGCTTCCCGGTAGGCGACCGCGTTCGTCACCTCATCCAGATCCAGCGGGGTGACCGTCCAGGCCCGACCCTCCCGGCGCACCAGGCCTTCGGCGCTGAGCCGGGCCAGGGCGGCACGCACCGGCGTGCGGGATGCCCCGGTCGCCTCCTCGAGACCGCGCTCGCTCAGCCGCTCTCCCGGGCTCAATCGCAGGGTGAGGATGTCGCCGCGGATGCGGTCGTACGCGCTGTCCGTCTGCATCCCGGGGCCTCCCATTGGTATACCAAGATGGTATCCCACTACGCTGCCGGTATGACGACCGGCGCGACCGCGACGACACACCGACGCCCGCGCCCGTGGGCGATGCTCGCGATCGCCGTCGTGGCGCAGGCCTCCGTCACGGTCGTGCTGAGCACGCCGGCCTTCCTGATCCCGCTGCTGCACACCGTTCGCCACCTGTCTCTTGCGCAGGCCGGACTGCTGGCGGCCGCTCCGAATCTGGGGATGGTGCTGGCATCCGTCGCCTGGGGTGCCGCGGCCGATCGCTGGGGCGAGCGCAG
>Ga0070659_100000749_pt1 | contig 23637 bp, 27 predicted proteins | sample KBSC23metaG_FD_64666 | JGI IMG/M metagenome (GOLD analysis project Ga0070659, IMG submission 64666) | Corn rhizosphere microbial communities from Kellogg Biological Station, Michigan, USA - KBS C2-3 metaG | ecosystem: Host-associated > Plants > Roots > Rhizosphere > Soil ... | reverse complement strand
CCGATGCCCTGGCGGGCGGACGCGACCCCTGGGATGTCTACGCTCGGTGGCTCAGCGAGGCGGCCGCGCTCGCGGGCGGTCAGCGCCGGTAGGCCTCGACGATCAGCTCGCCGCGGATGGACCGGAACACGTCGAGCAGCGCAGCCAGCGTCTTCCGCCCGGTTCCCGAGACCTGCAGGTCCCACGGGCCGAGCTTCTCGAGCCGTCCGGTGCGGATGCGCACGACCTCCCACCTCGCCGACCGCAGCGCACGATCTTTTCGGAGGTCGGCATCCTGGCGCGTGCCCACATGCTCGAGGCCGTGCCGGCCGGTGCTGTCGTATTCGACGGCGATGCGCAGCTCGGGAATGACGATGTCGGGCCACACCTCGACATGCTCGAAGAACGGCCGCGTCACCCGCACGGCGTTGAGGCCGCCCGTGAACTCGAGGCGCTCGGCCAGGTCGTGCCGCAGCTGCGCCTCGACGGCGGATGCCGTGGCCGGCGCGCACTCGCTCGCGAACGCCTCGCCGACCGGAAGCTGCGGTGTCTTCGGGCATAACGTGGCGGGCCGGGATGCCGCGCGCGGTCGGGCCAGACGCGCGGCTCGAACGCGGGCGGCCTCGTCGGCGGGCCGCACTCGCGGCGGCACCGCCTGCACCGAGCACTCCGGGCACCAGGCCGAGCGCCGGCGTTGACGCCCGGGCCGTTGACGTTGCTCTCCGGGGGTCGCAGCGAACAGGTGCCCCACCTCGCACTGCCAGAGCAGCAGGACATCGGCGGCCGGCGGGATCTGGGTCAGGGTGATGCCGGAGTTGAACTCCGGATGGTACTGCCGGATCAGCGCGGGGTACGGCGCCCAGGCCTCCCGATACGTCCCGACCGGAAAGGGCACGTCGCTGCCGTGGCTGAACTGCCGCCGCGCCCACCACGCCTCGACACCCTCGGACATGGGCCGAGAATACGGGCGGCGTCCGACGCTCGCGCCGCGCGGTCGACCGCTAGCGTGGGGCGGTGAGGTCATCGCGGCGCGTGGTCGGGTGGGCCGTGGCCGGCGTCGCCGCCGTGGTCGTGCTCGGCGTCCTCGTCGCCGTGGTGTTCAGTCCGATCCCGACGCGCCAAGCCGCCCACCGACCGGTCGCCACGACGATGGCGCGCGATGCGGCCCTCGCCTCGAACCGCGCGAAGAGCGATCAGGCCGTCGCCACCCTGGTCGACGCGAGCCGGCCCGGATGCTCGGCGGCCGTGGCGAGGCGCGGCCGCGTGGTCTGGGCGGGCGCCGGCGGGCTCGCCGACCTCGCCACGAAGACCCCCGACACGACGAGCACCCGCTTCGACATCGCATCGGTGTCCAAGCAGTTCACCGCGACGGCGATCCTCATGCTGCAGCGCCAGGGCAAGCTCAGCCTGAGCGACCCGATCGCGAAATACGTCGAGGGACTGCCCGCGTGGGGCTCGACCGTCACGCTCGACCAGCTCATGCACCACACCAGCCGCATTCCCGACTACTGGGTCGAACTCGGCAAGGAGGGCATCGGGTTCTCGCAGAGCGCGGACCAGCTGACCACTCTGAATGCCATCCGGCGCGAGAAGAAGCTCGACCCGGGAACCGGCTACGAGTACTCCAACTCGAACTACGTGCTGCTCGCCGAGGTGGTCGGCCGGGTCAGCGGAACGCCGCTGCCCCAGTACCTGGCGGACCACATCTTCGCGCCACTCGGCCTTGCGATGGTCGTCGCGCCCACGCTCGCGGCTCCCGATGTGGCCAGGTCGTACGACGACGACCTGCAGCTGCAGGTCTCCGGATGGAGCGCTTACGGGTACACCGGCATCATCACCACGCCGTCGGAGCTGGCGAAGTGGGGTGACCAGTACCGGGCGGGCGACATCGTCCAGAACGATCTCACGGTCGGCGCCGTCGCCGATGGCACCGGGGAGAAGTACGGAGCGGGCATCTTCATCCAGGCCACCGGCGGTCTCAACCACAGTGGCCGGATGGGCGGCTACATCAGCGAGTTCGCCGTGTCGCACGATCGCGAGACCGTGATCGCGGTGCTGTGCAACGGCCACACCTCGCCCCGCTGGCCGCTGACCGACGCGCTCTGGAAGATCTGGGACCCTACCTCCGGAAGCGGCCACTGATGGCACGCGCGACGGCGGTGAGTGGGATCGCGCAGACCGGGCCGATCAGCGCCAGCGCCGCCGCGAACAGGATCCGCTGCCAGAGCGCGACGTTCCCGGCGTTCGCGACGTACAGGAACGCCGCGACGAGCAGGTAGCCGTAGCAGGCGGATGCCAGCAGGGCGGTGCGCCACCCGCGCGCCACGAGGCCGATGGCGAGCGCGGCGATCGCCCACGGGATCAGGTTCCACACCGTGCCGTTGAACAGGATGCGCCCGCTGAGGGCGCCGAGTCCGAGCCCGACGAGAGCGCTGGCGGCGACCACCAGTATCCGGTTCGTCCGCTCGTTCCTCATACCTAGCGATTCTAGGTATCGCGGTTCTCGGGATCAAGGCGTGCGGCGCGGCACCTTCTGCGAGTCGGCGGTCGGCGCGTCGGCGGTCGTGATCGTCCCCATGATCAGCAGCCACGATCCGGAGATCAGGTAGACGAAGGTCGCGACCACCGCGACGGCGCCGACCGTGATGCCCACCCCGATGCCGCAGATGAGCAGAACTGCGCCGACGAGTTGGGCGAGGTAGCAGAGGCTGCCGCCGACGATGCGGATCAGGGTCAGCGCGTAGAGACTGCTGCGCAGCCGGAAGGCCTGGACGTAGCCGTAGGTGTTGATCGCCAGGGCGAGCGCGGCCACCACCAGCCACTCGACCCCCAGAGCCAACGCAGGCTGGTGCCCCATCAGGGCGAGCGCGCTGAGCAGGAAGACCGAGGCGAAGCCGGTCAGCATGTTGATGGCGCGGTAGCGGTGTGTCGCGTCGTGTGCGACGCCGCGCAGGTTGATGGTCAGGGCGACGAAGACCAGGCCGGCCAGAGTCGCCGAACCGGTTCCCACCAGGATGAAGAAGTCGGTCCATTGCTCGAGATCCAGCGGCACGAGCGCAGGCTAGCAGCCGCGTGCGGGCCCCAGCGAGAAGGTTCTCTTGACGTGGCACTTGTTTTTTGCAAGTGTTAGTCCATCGAGACATCGACCCACAAGCACAAGGAGACCACGATGACCGTGACGGGGATGTTCGTCAACTTTCCGGTGACCGACCTGGACCGCGCCAAGACCTTTTACACGGCCATCGGTTTCACCATCAACCCGCTGTTCACCGATCACAACGCGGCCTGCGTCGTGGTCGAAGACGGGCACAGCTACTTCATGATCGAGACGCGGGAGTTCTACCAGTCGATGACCGAGCTGGTCATCGGCGATCCGAAGGAGCACCCTACGGCGGGCACCTCGATCTTCCTCGACAGCCGCGAGGCGGTCGACGCTGCGGTCGCCGCCGGCGTCGCGGCGGGAGGCGCCCTGGTCGGCGAGCCCGCCGACTACGGCTTCATGTATCAGCGCGGTCTCACCGACCCCGACGGCAACACCGTCGACTTCGGCTGGATGGATCCGAAGGCGGCCGAGGTCGGCCCCGAGGCCTTCGCGAACCAGCAGGCCTGAGCCGCAAGGCAGCGCAGCCATGGCCGCCCGCGACTACGGGGAGTACGGCGGCGTCACGCGCGCCCTCGAACTCGTCGGCGAGCGCTGGGCGCTGCTGATCGTGCGCGACCTGCTGGTCGGGCCGCGCCGCTACGGGGAGCTGGCCGCGGGGCTTCCCCGCATCCCGAGCAACATCCTGGCGGCGCGGCTGAAAGAACTGCAGGGGGCAGGCGTGATCCGCCGGGCGCCGCGCTCGCGCGTCATCGTCTACGAGCTCACCCCCTACGGCCGCGAGCTGGAGCCCGTCGTGCTCGCCTTCGGGGCGTGGGGATTCAAGGCGATGGGCGAACCCCGCGATGAGCAGATCATCACCCCCGACTCGATGACCATGGATCTGCGCGCCGCCTTCCGGGCCTCCGTGGCGGCCGAGCTGCCGCCGACGGCCTATGGCGCGCGGGTCGGAGGGGTCGAGCTGCTCGTGCGCGTCGAGGGAGCTGCGCTGCAGGTGACGCGCGGTGACGGGCCGGTCGACCTCGCGTTCTCGGCCGGCCCCGGCATCCACCGGCTCATCTCGGGCGAGCTCACGCCCGACCGCGCGGTCGCCAGCGGAGCGGTCGAACTGCTGCGCGGGCGCGGGGAGTTGCTCGGCCGATTCGCCAGCACCTTCCACCTGGCCGCCTGAGGCCGCGCCGACAGCCCCGGGGACGCCGCGCCCGCCGCCCCGCGACTCAGGCGGTGCGTGGCTTGCGCAGAGCGACAGCCGTGGTGATCGCCAGCACGACGATTCCGATCGCGTCGACGACGACCGTCTGCGGGACGAGCGTGTATGTCCACACCTCTCGGATGCCGAACAGGCTGACCGTCAGCGCCAGCAGCAGCGCGGCCAGGCTGGCGAGCATGAACAGGAGGCTCAGCACGGTGGTGAGCTTCAGCAGCGTGCCGCGCAGGGCGAGCATGCCGACTGCCAGCACGATCGCGGCGATGCCGTTGAGCACGAACATCACGCCGAGCGGGCCGCCGGTTCCGTCGAAGCGGAGGAAGAGGTGGATGCCCCCAACGGCAAGCAGGAGGATCGCACTGAGGATTCGCAGGAAGGTCATGGCGAGTACACGAGAGAACGCCGTGCAGGGTTCATTCGGATCAGCCAGATGACGTCACGCCCGAACGATTCGATGAGCAGGCCGAGCGCCGTCGCGCCGACCAGCACGTCGACCGGCGAAGGCAGGAGCCGGGAGGCGATCAGCAGCAGCGCGATGCCGCAGGCGGCCGCGACCACCTTGCGCCAGTACCGGAACGGCACGCGGGCGCGCAGCCACGGGAACGCCCATCCCGCCGCGGCGAAGGCGTAGCGCATCAGTCCGATGGCCAGGATCCAGGGCCCGACGATCCGCACGTCGGCGATGCTGAGCACCAGGATGAGGAAGGCATCGGCCTCCATGTCGAAGCGCGCGCCGACCGCGCTCTCGCCGCCGGTGCGCCGCGCGACCTGGCCGTCGACGGCATCCAGGGCCAGCGTCACGGCGGTCAGGGTCACCAGGAAGACCACCGAGATCCGCTGGGTGAACGACGTGACGACCAGCGCGGTCACGACGCAGATCAGCATCGAGCGGGTGGCCGTGACCGCGTTCGCCGCACCGAAGCGCTGGGCTCCGCTGCGGCGCAACGCGAGCGAGATCAGCACCGAGGAGCCGATCAGGCAGACGACCCCGGCCGCCCACCCGGTCGCGGACAGCGGCGAGATCAGGGTCGTCGCGGCGAGCGCGATCACTCCGCCGGCCGCCCACCACCATGCGCGCATCTGAACCGATGCCATGCCGCCTCCGTTGTTCCTTTCGTGACCTACCCTGTTGACACGACACCGGAGCAGTGGATGGTTCACCCCTCGATCACCGATGCGCCCGTCGCCTTCTGGGCGACCGGCCCAGGGCGTGGGGAGCTGCGCGCCGAGTCGCTGCCCGAGCCCGCAGACGACGAGGTCCTGGTGCGGACCGCGTGGACGGGCATCAGCCGCGGCACCGAGGGCCTCGTGCTCCGCGGCGAGGTGCCCGAGGCGGAGCACGAGAGGATGCGGGCGCCCTTCCAGGCCGGCTCGTTCTCCTTCCCCCTGAAGTACGGCTACCTCAACGTGGGTGTGGTCGAGCGCGGTCCGCAACCGCTGGTCGGATCGACCGTCTTCACGCTGTTCCCCCACCAGTCGGCGTTCGTCGTGCCCGCGCAGGCCGTCACCGTGGTGCCCGACGGGGTGCCGCCTCGGCGTGCCGTGCTCGCGGGCGCGGTGGAGACCGCGGTCAACGTGCTGTGGGATGCGCGTCCCGCGCTCGGCGACCGCGTCACGGTGATCGGCGCGGGCATGATCGGGTGCTGCATCGCGCGTCTGGCCCACGGGATCCTGGGTGCCGAGGTGACCCTCGTCGACGTGGAGGCCGCGAAGGCTCCGGTCGCCCGCCTGCTGGGGGTCGACTTCGCATCGCCGGACGGCGCAGCCCCCGACCGCGACATCGTCATCGAGGCGAGCGGCACGGCCGCCGGTCTGGGCCGCGCGCTCGAACTGGCCGCGACCGACGGCTCGGTGATCGTCGCCAGCTGGTTCGGCAGCCGCCCGGTCGCACTCGAGCTGGGCGCCGACTTCCATTCCCGGCGCCTGACCCTGGTGTCGAGCCAGGTCGGCGCGGTCGCGGCGTCGCAGCGCGATCGGCGCACCACCCGCCAGCGGCTCGAGCTGGCACTCCGATTGCTGGAGGATCCGGCGTTCGATGTGCTCCTCACCGGCTCGTCGCCGTGGGCCGAGTTGCCGGCCGTCATGGCATCCCTGGCCGGCGTGACGGACCGCGCGGGCGAGGGTGCCGTCGGCGGCCTGTGCCACACGATCGACTGGAGGCCATGATGACCTTCTCGGTGACGGTCCGCGACCACATCATGATCGCGCACAGCCTGAGCGGCGAGGTCTTCGGCCCGGCGCAGCAGCTGCACGGCGCGACCTTCCTCGTCGATGCGACCTTTCGCGCCGCCGAGCTGAATGCCGATGGCATCGTCGTCGACATCGGCCTCGCCTCACGCGCGGTCGCGTCGATCACGGGGTCGCTCTCGTACCGCAATCTCGACGATGACCCCGCCCTGGCCGGGGTGAACACCACCACGGAGCGACTCTGCCAGCTGATCGGTGATCGGCTGGCCGACGCGGCGCGCACCGGCGGGCTGGGTGGTGCACGGCTGACGGGGATCATTGTGACCCTGCACGAGTCCCACATCGCCTGGGCCTCCTACGAGGTCGAGCTGTGAGCGGCGAGCGCCTGCTGACCTTCGTCGTGCCCGAGGGGGTGGATGACCCGCAGCGGGTCAGCGGGGGCAACGTGTACGACCGCCGGGTGCGCGACGGCTTGCCGGCCAGGGGGTGGCGCGTCACCACGACTGAGGTCGCCGACGCGGCCGCGGTCGAGGCCGCCGTCGCCGGGGTTCCCGACGGAGGCACCGTGCTGCTCGACGGCCTGGTCGCCGCGTGGGCGCCGGAGGCCGTCGCGGCGTCGGTCTCCGCCCGCGTGGTGGTTCTCGCGCACATGGTGCGTGCCGCCTTCGACGACGCCGATCCCGCGTCGGTGGACCGCGAGCGTCGTGCGCTCGGTTCCGCCGATCTGGTCATCGCGACGAGCCGATGGACGGCGGCCGAACTGGTCGCCCGCAGGATCGTGGACGAGCGGCGGGTGGCGGTGGCGATGCCCGGCGCCACCGAGGGGCCACCGGCGCTCGGACGTGCCGACCGGCTGCTCTGCGTCGGAGCGATCGCCCCGCACAAGGGGCAGGACCTGCTCCTGGACGCGCTCGGCCGGCTGCGCCACCTCGAGTGGACGTGCACCTTCGCGGGGTCGGGCGCCGCCGATCCGCGGTTCGCCGATCGGATCGCCGAGACGGCGGCGGAGTTCGGACCGCGCATCCGCATGACCGGAGTCTTGGATGACGCCGCGCTCGCCGCCGCGTATCGGCACTCCGGGCTGCTGGTCGCACCGTCGCGCGCCGAGAGCTTCGGCATGGCGATCGGCGACGCGCGCGCCCGCGGGCTTCCTGTCATCGCCGCGGCGGTCGGCGGCATCCCGGAATCCGTCGCGGGGGGCGGCGCGGTGCTCGTTGCGGCCGACGAGCCGGCGGCTCTGGCATCCGCTCTCGAGCAGTGGATGACCGACCCGGCTCTGCGCCGGCGCCTGCGTTCCGAGGCCGCCGAATCCCGCCTGCGGACGCCGCGCTGGTCGACCACGGTCGATCGGATCCACCGGATGCTGGTGGCGGCATGACGGCGGTCGCCCTGCCGGTCGCGGATCAGCCGGCGGCACTCGCGCCGAGGCGGAGGTCTCGAATCCGGCGCGCCGCCGCCCTGGTGTTCGGCGCCGCGATCGCGGTCGGCACAGTCGCGGTCGTCGGCACCGGACCGCTGCTGCGCGGCGTGCTGGCGGTCTCGCCCGCTGCCGTCCTAGCGGCCGTGCTGCTGACGGGAGTGGCGACCTGGGCAGCGGTGTGGCGGTGGCGCACCGTCTCATCCGCTCTCGGGCTGCCCATGCCGTGGCTCGCTGCGGTCGGCGCGTACTACCGCTCCCAGTTCGTCAACACGGTGCTCCCCGGCGGGGTGGTCGGTGACGTTCACCGGGCCTATCGCCAGGGCCGCCGCAGCGGAGACCTGCCGATCGCCGCGCGAGCGGTCGCGACCGAGCGTGTCGCCGGGCAGCTGGTGCAGGCGGTCACGACCGTCGTCGTTCTCGCGGTGCTCGGCCTGACGGCACCCGTGGACCGGTCATCCGTCCCCTGGCCGATCGGGTCGCCGGTGCCCTGGCTGCCGGCAGTGGGCTGGCTCGGAGTGGCCTTCGCGGTCGTCATTGCGCTCGCAGTCACAATCGGTCTGGCAAGCAGCCGGGCTCGAGGGATGCTGCGGCGCGAGGTCTCGCTGCTGCGGACGGTGTTTCGCCGGCCCCGGGCCTCGCTCTCGATCGTGGCGTCCTCCCTGATCGTGGTCGGGGCCCATGTCACAACCTTCGTCGTCGCGTGCCTCGCCGTCGGCGTCCACGGGTCGCCGCGCGAGTTGGTCGCACTCGCTCTGATCGCGCTCGCCGCGGCGTCGCTGCCGCTCAACGTCGGCGGATGGGGGCCGCGCGAGGCGGCCTCGGCAGCCGCGTTCGCCACGGTCGGATGGGGTGCCGGAGCGGGGCTCGCCGCGTCGACCGCGTTCGGCATCCTGACACTGGCGGCCGTCCTGCCGGGCGGGTTCGTGCTGATCGCCGAGCCGATCGCCGCCGCCCTCGCCGCACGAACTGCGCGCCGAATCGCGCCCCGTGCCGCCTCCCGCACCGCCCCCCACCTCCCTCACGAAGGAATCGCATGAGCGAGCGTCCCTACGTCACCCTGAGCTGCGCCATGTCGATCGATGGCTACCTCGACGGCGCCGAGGCCGGTCGGCTGGCGATGTCGAACGCCGCGGACCTCGACCGCGTCGACGCCGTGCGCGCCGAGAACGACGCGATCATGGTCGGGGCGTCGACGGTGCGCCGCGACGATCCGCGCCTGCTGGTGAAGAGCGCGGAACGGCGGCGGCAGCGCGAGATGTCGGGGCTGACGGCTTCGCCGACCAAGGTGACCGTGACATCCACCGGAGATCTTCCGGTCGACGCCGAGTTCTTCACCACCGGCGACGTGCCGCGGCTGGTCTACTGCCCGCAGCCCAGGGCGCGCCGACTTCGATCGCGGATCGGAGGGATGGCGGACGTCATCGGCTTGGGCGACCGGGTGACGATGGATCGGGTGCTCGACGACCTCGGCCAGGAGCGCGGCGTCCGCCGGCTCATGGTGGAGGGCGGTGGCAGGCTGCTCACCCAGTTCCTCGCCGACGACCTGGTCGACGAGCTGCACCTGGTGGTCGCGCCGTTCTTCGTCGGGGAGGCGCGAGCGCCCCGGATCGTCTCGTCTGCCCGGTTCCCGTGGACCGCCGCGCGCCGAGCCGAGCTGGTCGACACCCGGCAGATCGGCGATGTGGTGCTGCTGCGCTATGCGCTGTCGAGCCGCTTCGGAGGCGTCGACTCGACCGCATTCTCGGCATCGCGGCGGGCGGAGGCGCGGTGAGCCGGCCGTGGTTCCACCGCGCCGGGCTGGTTCTCGCCGTCCTGCTGCTGCTCGCCCTGCCGCTGGCTCCGGGGGTGATCGCCCAGCGTTCAGCAGCGGCGCTGGTGCGGCTGCCGGTCGAGTCGATCCTGGTGATCCTGCTGCTCGCCCTGCTGCCGTGGCGCGCGGCCCGTCGTGCGGTGGCCCTGGTGTTTGGCGCGTTCGTGGTGGTCGCGCTGCTGTTCGCCGGGCTGGATGCCGCCTTCGAATACGCCCTGTCGACCCACTTCGATGCCAGCGACTGGCAGCAGGTGGGCGACGGATTCGGCGTGGTGCGGGACGCGATCGGCACGCCCACCACGATCGTCGTGCTCATCGGCCTCCTGCTGATCGGGGCAGCGACCCTGGCGGGGCTCGCCTGGGCGGCACTGCGCGTGGATGCGGCGATCCGGCGCGCCGGCCGCGCCGCGTCGTGGACGGTGGCCTCGGTGACCGCGGCCTGGGTGGTCGCGGCCCTGGTCGGATCGCAGCTGGTCGCCGGGCAGCCGGCCGCCGCCGCCTCGTCGATCGACGCCATCGCCTCGGCAAGCTCGCGGGCGTCGGCCGCGCTGAGCGCCCAGGCGGCGCTCCCGCACGAGATCGCGACCGATCGCTATGCGGCGATGCCGTCATCCCAACTGCTGACCGCCCTCAAGGGCAAGGATGTCGTGATCGCCTTCATCGAGAGCTACGGGCAGGTGGCCGTGCAGGGCACGAGCTTCTCGCCCGGCGTGGACCAGGTGCTGCGCGACGGTGGCGCGCAACTCGCGGCCGACGGCTACACCGCCCAGAGCGCCTTCCTCACCTCGCCCACCTTCGGCGGGGTGAGCTGGCTCGCGCACTCGACCCTTCAATCGGGTCTGTGGATCGACAAGCAGCAGGTCTACAACAAGCTTCTCAAGAGCAACCGGTTCACCCTGAGCGACGCCTTCGCCAACGCGGGCTGGAAGACCGTGAGCGACATCCCCTCGGACACCCACCCGTGGAGCTACGGCAGCTCGTTCTACCACTACGGCACACTGCTCGACACCAACAACGTCGGCTACCTCGGCCCGACGTTCGGCTACGCCAGGATCCCGGATCAGTACACCTGGAAGTACTTTCAGGACCACGAGCTCGCCGGTCCGCACCAGCCGGTCATGGCCGAAATCGACTTCGTCTCGTCGCACACGCCGTGGGCGCCCCTGCCGCACCTGGTCCCGTGGTCGCAGATCGGCGACGGCACCGTCTACGCGCCGCAACCGGCTCAGGGCCAGTCGACCAGCACGGTCTGGGCCGACCCCAAGCGCGTGCAGGCCGCATACGGCCAGTCGATCCAGTACTCGCTGGGCGCGATGTTCTCGTTCCTGCACAACTACGACGACCCCAATCTGGTGATCATCGCGCTCGGCGACCACCAGCCGGCGACCGTGGTCAGCGGCGCGGGAGCCAACCACGAGGTGCCGATCAGCATCATCTCGAAGGATCCGTCGGTGTTCCGGGCGATCTCGGGATGGCACTGGCAAGACGGCGTGCTCCCGACATCGACGGCTCCGTTGTGGAAGATGAGCGCGTTCCGCGACCGGTTCCTCGGCGCATTCAGCACCCCAGCGGGTTGAGCAGCCGCGGCGCGGCGTATCGAACCCCGCCGCTCGGTTGACCGCCTTCCCCGCCTCTGGCAACATTACCTTCCGAACGGTCGGTTATTAATTCCCGGTCGTCACTCCCAACGAAGGGTCCGTCGGCGATGCCTGAAGCCTTTCTGGTCGGCGGGGTTCGGACGCCGGTCGGGCGGTACGGCGGGGTGCTCGCCGGCGTGCGCCCCGACGATCTGGCTGCTCTGGTGGTCCGCGAAGCGGTCACCCGGGCCGATATCGATCCGGAGCTCATCGACGAGGTGATCCTCGGCGGCGCCAACCAGGCCGGCGAGGACAACCGCAACGTCGCGCGGATGTCGGTGCTGCTGGCGGGGCTTCCGGATCACGTGCCCGGCATCACGGTCAACCGGCTGTGCGCGTCGGGGCTGTCGGCGATCACCATGGCGGCCCAGGCGATCCGGGCCGGCGACGCTGACCTGATCGTTGCGGGCGGCGTGGAGTCGATGACCCGCGCCCCCTGGGTGCAGGCCAAGCCCGAGAAGCCGTTCGCCAAGCCGGGCGCCCAGTTCGACACCTCCATCGGCTGGCGCTTCGCGAACCCGGCTCTGGTGGCCCGCGACAAGGCCACCTTCTCGATGCCCGAGACCGGCGAAGAGGTGGCGCGGGTCTACGGCATCACGCGCGAGGATGCCGACGCCTTCGCGCTGCGCAGCCACCGGCGGGCGATCGCGGCCGTCGACGCCGGTCGCTTCGATGCCGAGATCGTCGGGGTCGAGACCGCCGCCGGGACCGTGCTGCAGGATGAGGGTCCGCGCCGGGACACGACCGCCGAGGCCCTGGCGGCGCTGCGCCCGGTCGTCGCAGGGGGAACCGTCGTCACTGCCGGCAACTCGAGCGCCCTCAACGACGGAGCGTCGGCGATCGTCGTGGTCAGCGGGGAGGCGGTCGAGAAGTACGGGCTGGTACCGCGTGCGCGCGTCGTCGTCGGCGCCAGCGTCGGCGTCGCCCCCGAGGTGATGGGCATCGGCCCGGTCCCCGCCACCCGCAAGGCCCTCGAGCGCGCCGGGCTGACCATCGCCGAGCTGGGCTCGATCGAGCTCAACGAGGCATTCGCGACGCAGTCCCTCGCGGTCATGCGCGAACTGCGACTGGATGACGCGATCGTCAACGCCGACGGCGGCGCGATCGCACTCGGGCATCCGCTCGGTTCGAGCGGGTCGCGCCTGGTCGTCACGCTGCTCGGCCGCCTGGAGCGCGAGGGTTCGCGCTACGGACTCGCCACCATGTGCGTGGGCGTCGGGCAGGGCAGCGCGCTGATCGTCGAGCGGGTCGAATGATGGAGCAGACGATCGAGGTCACCCGATCGGACGACCGGGTCGTGGTGCGGCTGAATCGTCCGGAGGCGCGCAACGCGATCAACCAGCAGATGGTCGACGAGCTGCACCGGGTCTGCGCAGAGCTGGAGGTCGAGCCGCGCATCCTGATCATCACCGGATCCGATGGTGTGTTCGCCTCGGGCGCCGACATCGCGGAACTGCGCGAGCGCACCTCGGTGGATGCGCGCAAGGGCATCAACACCATGCTGCTGCTGCGGATCGCCGACCTGGCGATGCCGGTGATCGCCGCGATCGACGGCCCCGCGCTCGGCGCCGGTGCCGAGCTGGCCTACGCGGCCGACTTCCGGATCGGCACGCCTCGCGCCCGGATCGGAAACCCCGAGACCGGGCTGGGGATCATCGCGGCGGCCGGTGCCCTGTGGCGGCTGCCCGAGCTGGTGGGCGAGCCGCTCGCCAAGCAGATGCTGCTCGCGGGCCGCATCCTGGATGCCGACGAGGCAGTCGCCGCCCGCCTGCTGACCGAGATCGTCGAGCCCGATGAGTTGCTCCGGGCCGCGCATGCCCTTGCCGACGAGATCGCGACAAAGAGCGTGGCGGCCACCATCCGCACCAAGGCGCTGCTACGCGGGGATCGCGGGCGGCATCCCCAGGCCGATCTCGATGCGCAGGCGGTGCTCTTCGACTCCGACGACAAGCGCGAGCGCATGACCGCCTTCCTGAACCGGAAGAAGAAGAACTAATGGCCGACCTGCCCGCTCGCGTCGGCGTGCTCGGCGGCGGCCGCATGGGCGCCGGAATCGCGCACGCCTTCCTGGTGACGGGCTCGGTCGTCGCCGTGGTGGAGCGCGACGATGAGCAGGTCGCCGCCGCCGGTGACCGCGTGATGTCCGCGGCGCGGGTCAGCATCGACCGGGGCTCGACGCCTGAGTCGCTCGACCTGCTGGCCGCGCGGCTCGAGTTCGGCACCGACGACGCACTGTTCGACGAGTGCGAGCTCGTCATCGAGGCGGTGCCCGAGGAGTTCGCGCTGAAGGTCGCGTCGCTGCGCCGCATCGAGGATCGGGTGGGCACCGAGGTGCCGATCGCCAGCAATACCTCGTCGATCTCGATCGACTCGCTCGCGGCCGAGCTGCGCTTTCCGCAGCGATTCCTGGGTCTGCATTTCTTCAACCCGGTGCCCGCGTCGCAACTCGTCGAGGTCGTGGTGGGCGACGCGACCGAGCCGGGTATCGTCGACGCGGCGCAGGGCTGGGTCGCCGCGCTGGGCAAGACGGCCGTGACGGTGCGCGATTCGCCGGGCTTCGCCTCGTCGCGGCTGGGGCTGGTGATCGGACTCGAAGCGATCAGGATGCTCGAAGAGGGCGTCGCGTCTGCCGACGATATCGACGCGGCGATGGTGCTCGGCTACCGGTACCCGGTGGGCCCGCTGCGGCTCGCCGACATCGTCGGCCTCGACGTGCGGCTCGGCATCGCCGAGTACCTGCACGCGCAACTGGGGGAGCGCTTCGCGCCGCCGCAGCTGCTGCGCGACAAGGTCGCGGCCGGCGAACTGGGCCGCAAGACCGGGCAGGGGTTCTTCAGCTGGACGGAGAGTGGACAGGCATGACCGAGATCCTGGCGAGCTACATCACGGGCGGGTGGTGGACGCCCGAGTCCGACGCGGGAGCCGCGGTCGTGCGCGATGCGTCCACCGGAGAGGTCGTGACGCGGGTCAGCACCGCCGGCCTCGACCTCGCCAGCGCGCTGGAGTATGCCCGCACGGTGGGGCAGGCATCCCTCGGCCGGCTGACCTTCCACCAGCGCGCCCTGCTGCTCAAGGAGTTCGCACAGCTCCTCACCGCGCGCAAGGACGAGCTCTACGCGCTCTCGTCGCGCACCGGCGCCACCAAGACCGACTCGATGGTCGACATCGACGGCGGCATCGGCGTGCTGTTCACCTACGCGTCGAAGGGGCGGCGCGAGCTGCCCAACACCCAGGTCTACGTGGATGGAGCCGTCGAGTCGCTGTCGAAGGACGGCACCTTCCTGGGCCGCCACATCTACTCGCGCCTGCCCGGAGTCGCCGTGCAGATCAACGCCTTCAACTTCCCGGTGTGGGGCTCGCTCGAGAAGTTCGCGCCGGCCTTCCTGGCCGGGGTGCCCAGCCTGGTGAAACCGGCCACGCCCACCGGCTACCTGGCCGAGGCGTTCGTGCGCATCCTGGTCGAATCGGGCCGGCTGCCCGAGGGCTCGCTGCAACTGGTCTCGGGCGGCGTCCCCGACCTGTTCGACCACCTACGGCTCGGGGATCTGGTCGCCTTCACCGGATCGGCGTCCACCGCCGAGCGGTTGCGCCAGAGCGAGTCGGTGCGCACCGGCGGCGTGCGGTTCACCAACGAGACCGACTCGATCAACGCCTCGGTGCTGGGTGAGGCCGCGGTCGAGGGAACGCCCGAGTTCGATGCCTTCGTGCGCGGAGTCGTCACCGAGATGACGGTGAAGGCCGGGCAGAAGTGCACGAGCATCCGGCGGGTGATCGTGCCGCGCAACGCGGCCGATGCGGTGACCGCCGCCATCCAGGAGCGCATTTCGCAGCGCGTGGTGATCGGCGACCCGCGCGCCGAAGGCGTCACCATGGGGCCGCTCGCCTCGCTCGAGCAGCGCGACGAGGTGCACCGCCAGGTCGCCAAGCTGATGGATGCCGGCGGCCGCATCATGGTCGGCACCAGCGAGCCGCCCGCCGTCAGGCACGCCGACGGCTCGGTCTCGGCGAGCGCCGAGGGAGCGTTCGTCTCACCGGTGCTCTTGCGCTTCGACGACTCGTCGGTCGCCGCCGTTCACGAGGTGGAGGCGTTCGGTCCGGTCGCCAGCCTGCTGGTCTACGACCGCCTCGAAGAGGCGATCGCGCTGGTCGGCAAGGGTGGCGGATCGCTGGTGACCAGCATCGCGACGCATGACCCGGCCGAAGCGGTCGCGCTGATGACCGGCATCGCGCCGTTCAACGGACGCGTGCTCGTGCTCGACCGCGATGACGCGCGAGCGTCGACCGGGCACGGCTCGCCCGTTCCGCACCTGGTGCACGGCGGTCCGGGCCGGGCCGGCGGCGGCGAGGAGCTGGGCGGCATCCGGGCGGTGCTGCACCACATGCAGCGCACGGCAATCCAGGGTTCACCCGAGATGCTGACGGCCATCACCGGGATCTGGCACGCCGGAGCGGTGTCGAATCACGAGGGCCGGCATCCCTTCCGCAAGTCGCTCGACGAGCTGACCCTCGGTGACAGCGTGGTGTCGGCGAGCCGCGAGGTCACTCTGGCCGACATCGAGCAGTTCGCCGCGTTCACCGGAGACACCTTCTACGCCCACGTGAACGAGGAGGCCGCCGCGGCCAACCCGTTCTTCCCGGGCCGGGTCGCGCACGGTTACCTGCTGGTGTCGTGGGCGGCCGGGCTGTTCGTCGATCCCGAGCCGGGGCCGGTGCTGGCGAACTACGGGCTCGAGAACCTGCGGTTCGTGACGCCCGTGCCACCGGGAGACAGCATCCGGGTGGTGCTGACGGCGAAGCAGCTCACCCCGCGCGAGACCGAGCCGTACGGCGAGGTGCGCTGGGATGCCGTGCTCATCAACCAGAAGGACGAGGTGGTCGCGACGTACGACGTGCTGACGCTGGTCGCCAAGGACGGCTACGAGGCCGAGAGCCCTTCGAGCGCCACCGCGAGCACGTCGTTGGCGAGCTGATCGGCCGACTCCGGGCCCTCGGGCCGGTACCACTCGACGATCGAGTTGATCATGCCGAAGATCAGGCGGGTGACGACGCTCGGATCGATGTCGGCGCGCACCGAGCCCTCGTTGCGCGCCTCGATCACGAGGGCGGTCACGGCGCGGTCGAAGTCGCGGCGCCTGCGCAGTGCCTCGCGCTCGACCTCGGAGTTGCCCCGCACCCGGAGCAGCAGGGTCACGTAGGGCAGCTGCGCGATCAGCACGTGCACCGCCCCACTGAGCACGTGGGCGAGGCGGGCCTCGGCGTTGCCCGTGGTCGCACCGGGCTCGTGCAGCACGCCCTCGAGGCCGCCGAGCGCTTCATCCAGCGCGGCGCGCAGCAGCTCGACCTTCGCCGGGAAGTGATGGTAGATCGCGGCCTTGCTGAGGCCGAGCCGGCTCGACAGCATCCCCATCGAGGTCGCGTCGTAGCCGTGCTCGATGAAGGCGGCGACCGCGGCCTCGAGCACGTTCTGCCGACTCAGGCCGGGGCGCCCGCGCTTGGGGGCGGCGACTGCTTCGGGGTGCGACATCATGCCCAGTGTGGCACGCAGTCAGGGCTTGCTCGGCGACGACGGCGCCGTCGGCAGGGCTCCTGGCGCAGGCAGGTTCGACCGCCGGCTCCGTCCCCGGAACTCGGCCACGATCTCGCCGCGCTGGTTGGTGATCTCGACGTCGTAGATGCCCGAGCGGCCGGCGGTGGCCTTCGCCGTGGCCACCGCGGTGAGCACGTCGCCGGTCGTCGAGGTGGCAAGAAAGCTGACGTCGGCACCGGCTGCGACGGTCAGCGCCTCGCTGTCGTTGCAGGCGATCGCGAAGGCGGTATCCGCGACCGCGAACACGAACCCGCCGTGGGTGATGTCGAAGCCGTTGAGCATGTCATCGCGGATCGGCATCGACACCACGGCGCGACCCGGCTCGTTCACCTCGACCACCATGCCCAGGCCGGCGGATGCGCGGTCGCGCTGCATCATCCAGTCGGCGGATCTGGTGGCTTCGGTGCTCATTGTTGCTACAATACTGAACGATCGGTAAGTAATCCAGCAATGGAGCAGGGATGACGACGGAGCAGGGGATGACCGACGAGTTGAGCCCCGAAGAGCGCGAGTTCGAGCGCCTGATCGCGGCCGATCAGCGCGTCGAGCCGCGCGACTGGATGCCCGACGCGTATCGCAAGACCCTCATCCGCCAGATCTCGCAGCACGCGCACTCCGAGATCATCGGGATGCAGCCCGAGGGCAACTGGATCACCCGGGCCCCGAGCCTGAAGCGCAAGGCGATCCTGATGGCCAAGGTGCAGGATGAGGCCGGTCATGGCCTCTACCTCTACTCGGCCGCGCAGACCCTGGGCATCGATCGGGAGACCATGTTCGAGCAGCTCATCACCGGAGCCGCCAAGTACTCGTCGATCTTCAACTACCTCACCCCGAGTTGGGCCGACATGGGCTCGATCGGCTGGCTGGTCGACGGCGCTGCGATCTGCAACCAGGTGCCGCTGTGCCGGGCCTCATACGGCCCCTATGGTCGCGCGATGACGCGGATCTGCAAAGAGGAGTCGTTCCATCAGCGGCAGGGATTCGAGATCCTGCTCACCCTGATGCGCGGCACCGAGACGCAGCGCGCGATGGCGCAGGAGTCGGTCAACCGCTGGTACGCGCCCGCCCTGATGATGTTCGGCCCGCCCGACGACGAGTCGCCCAACTCGCAGCGCAGCATGGCCTGGAACATCAAGCGGTTCAGCAACGACGAGCTGCGGCAGCGGTTCGTCGACATGCTGGTGCCGCAGGCCGAGATCCTCGGCGTGACGCTGCCCGACCCCGAGTTGCGCTGGAACGAGGAGCGCGGTCACTACGACTTCGGCGAGCTGGATTGGGCCGAGTTCCACGAGGTGCTGGCCGGGCGCGGGCAGGCCAACGCGCTGCGGGTGGCGAAGCGCAAGAAGGCTCACGAGGACGGCGCCTGGGTGCGGGAGGCCGCACGCGCATACGCCGACAAGCAGGCGGCGCTCGCCGCCGAATCCGAGCGGATCGCGTCATGACCAGCCCGGGCGACTCCGGCGGCCGCGAGACCTGGCCGCTGTGGGAGGTGTTCATCCGCTCGTCGCGGGGACTGTCGCACGTGCACGCCGGCTCCCTGCATGCGCCCGACGAGACGATGGCGGTGCGCAACGCCCGCGATCTCTACACCCGCCGGGCCGAGGGGGTCTCGATCTGGGTGGTGCGGGCATCCGACATCACCTCGTCGGATCCGGATGCCAAGGGCGAGTTCTTCGAGTCGCCGCAGGGCAAGGAGTACCGGCACGCCACCTACTACACCGAGTCGGAGCAGGTGCCGCACCTGTGAACCACAGCAACCACGTCATCTCGACGGCGATCACCCCCGAGTCGATCGCCGACTCGTCCCTGGTCGCGCCGGATGCGGTGGCCGACTACGCGCTCGGGCTCGGTGACGACGCGCTCGTGCTCGCCCACCGGCTGGGCGAGTGGATCACCAACGCGCCCGAGCTCGAAGAGGACGTCGCTCTCGGCAACATCGGCCTCGACCTGCTCGGGCACGCGCGCAGCCTGCTGACCTACGCGGGAAGCGCGTGGGATCGCTCCGAGGACGAGCTGGCCTACTTCCGCGACGAGCGCGACTTCCGCTCGCACCAGTTGTTCGAGCAGCCCAACGGCGACTTCGCCGCCACCATCGCGCGCCAGCTGGTCGCCTCCGCGTACTTCGTCGAGCTCTACCGTGCGCTGTCGGCATCGACGGATGCCACCCTCGCCGCCATCGCGGCCAAGGCGTCCAAGGAGGTCGACTACCACCTCGACCACAGCGTGCAATGGCTGCAGCGCCTCGGACTGGGCACCGAGTACTCGCACCAGCGGATGCAGGCCGGGCTCGACGCGATGTGGCCCTACGTCGACGAGTTGTTCCGCGAGGATCCGTATGCGGGGGCGGCGGGCGACGGGGCGGTCGACCCGCGCACCCTGCGCGCGGCGTTCGACGCGACGGTGCCGCGGCTGATCGTCGAGGCGGGGCTCGCGGTGCCTGCCGTGCCGCCCGCGCGCGGCGGGGGGCGCTCCGGCGTCCATGCCGAGGCGTTCGGGCCGATGCTGGCTGAGCTGCAGGTGTTGGCGCGCGCGCATCCGGGGGCGAGCTGGTGAACGCGCTGCTGGCGGGATTGACCCGCGACGAGCTGGCGGTGTGGGACATCGCGGCGACCGTCGTCGACCCCGAGGTCCCCGTCCTGACGATCGAAGACCTCGGCGTGCTGCGGGCGGTTCGCCTCGACGGCCAGACCGTCACGGTCGACATCACCCCGACCTACTCGGGATGCCCCGCCATCGACGCGATGCGCGACGACATCGTGAGCGCCCTGGGTGCGGCGGGCTATTCCGACGTACGGGTTCGGCAGGTGCTGGCCCCGGCATGGACGACCGAGTGGATGAGCTCCGAGGGGCGGGCGAAGCTGGAGGCATTCGGCATCGCCCCGCCCGCCCCGCGCGGCGCCGACGGCACGGTCAACCTGGGCCTCGGCATCCGCTGCCCGCACTGCGGGTCGCTGCACACCCGTCAGCTCTCGCGCTTCGGCTCGACCTCGTGCAAGGCGCTCTACGTCTGCCAGCGCTGCCAGGAGCCCTTCGACTACTTCAAGGCGCACTAGTGGCCGCGACCCAACTGCCCACGCGCCGCCGCGCGCGGTTCCACAGCCTGACCATCTCGCAGGTGCGTCCGCTGACCGACGAGGCCATCGAGGTCACCTTCGAGGTTCCGCCTGAGCTCGCCGACGAGTACCGCTACGACGCCGGGCAGTACGTCGCACTCCGCACCACCCTCGAGGGCGAGGAGCTGCGGCGCAGCTACTCGATCTGCCAGGCACCGGCCCCGGGGCGGTTGAAGGTCGCCATCAAGCGCGATCTGGGCGGATTGTTCTCGACCTGGGCCATCCATCATCTGCAGGCCGGGATGACGCTCGACGTGATGAGCCCCGAGGGCACCTTCACCGCGCAGCAGCTGCTCGACCGGCCCGCCCATTATGCGGCGATCGCGGCCGGATCCGGGATCACCCCCGTGCTCGCCCTGATCGAGAGCACCATGACCGCGTTCGAGGGCAACCGCTTCTCGCTGGTGTACTCGAACCGTACCGCGATGGACACCATGTTCATCGACGAGCTCGCCGACCTGAAAGACCGCTACCCGGCCCGGCTCGCGCTGTATCACGTGCTCACCCGCGAGCGACGCAGCTCGGAGCTGCTCTCGGGGCGGTTGGATGCCGAACGGGTGCGCGGCATTCTCGACCACCTGCTCTTCGCCGACGACGTCGACGAGTGGTTCATCTGCGGCCCCTTCGACCTCGTGCAGCTGTGCCGCGACGTGCTGGCTGAGGTGGGGGTGGATGCGTCCACGATCCGCTACGAGCTGTTCACCACGGACGCACCCACGCGCCCGGCCGGGCAGGCGGGCCGCCCGGTCGAGGTCGCGGCCGGAGATGACGTGCACACCATCACCTTCCGCCTCGACGGCACCACCGGCACCGTCACCTCGCCGGTGCACAGCAACGAGAGCATCCTCAACGCGGCCCTGCGGGTGCGCGGCGATGTGCCGTTCGCCTGCGCAGGCGGGGTATGCGGCACGTGCCGCGCCGTGCTGCGCTCGGGCACGGTCGACATGGTCGAGAACTACGCGCTCGAGCCCGAAGAACTCGAGCGCGGCTACGTGCTCACCTGCCAATCCATCCCGACCAGCGAGACCGTCTCGGTCGACTACGACGCCTAGGAGAGGGGATGCCGTGATCGACTACTCGCTCACCGGTTCCGTTGCCGAGATCGTGCTCAACGATCCCGCGAAGCTGAACGCGCTGGATGAGGCGGCGCTCGCCGCGCTCTCCGTGGCCTTCACGCGCGCTGCCGACGAGGGTGCTCGCGCGGTCATCCTGCGCGGCGAGGGCCGCGCCTTCTGCGCCGGCCGCGACATCTCGCACGTCGATCCCGCGACCGACGACGCCTTCGGCTACCTGGATGGCGTGGTCACCCCGCTGCTGCGCCAGATCAGCGAGTTCCCGGCCCCGACCTTCGCGGTGGCGACCGGCGCCTGCCTGGGGGTCGGGCTGGGGCTGCTGGTGGCATCCGACGTCGTGTACGTCGCCGACACCGCGAAGATCGGGTCACCGTTCGCCAACCTCGGAGCCACGCTCGACTCGGGCGGCCACGCGCTGTTCGTCGAGCGGCTCGGCGCGCACCGCACGCTCGACCTGATCTACACGGCCGAGCTGATGACAGGCGCCGAAGCGGTGGCGGCCGGGCTCTTCAGCCGGGTCGTACCCGAGGCCGAGGTGCTCGCGTTCACGCGCGAGCGCGCGGCGCGCGTCGCGACCGGGGCGACCGGGGCGTTCCTGGCGAGCAAGCGGCTCGTGCAGCGGATCCGCGACGAGCGGATCGGCCTCTGGGAGTCCATCGCCGACGAGAACCGCGCGCAAGGCGAGCTGTGCGCGAGCGACGAGTACGCCGAGGGGTTCGCCGCCTTCCAGCAGAAGCGGCCGCCGGTCTTCGGGCGGTAGCCATCGGCCGTCCGATCAGAGCGTGCCGAGCAGCAGCAGCGGCTCCTCGATGCAGCGCGCGACGTAGGTCAGGAAGCCGCTCGCGACATCGCCGTCGCACACCCGGTGGTCGAACACGAACGACATGGTGACGACCTTGCGCACGGCCAGTTGGCCGTCGACCACCCAGGGCCGGTCGATCATGCGCCCGATGCCGAGCATGGCGACCTCGGGGTGGTTGATGATCGGGGTTGAGCCGTCGACGCCGAATCCGCCGTAGTTGTTCACGGTGAAGGTGCCGCCGCTGAGCTCGGCGGGCGCGAAGTCGCCCGTCTCGGCACGGGCCACGACGCCGGCGACCGCATCGCGCAGCTGCGAGGTCGTCATCTTGTCGGCGCCGTGGATGACGGGGACCATGAGCCCGCGCGGGGTCTGGGCGGCGAGGCCGAGGCCGATCGACGCGTGCTGGATGATCTCGCCCGCCGCGTCATCCACCGACGAGTTCAGGATCGGGTACTTGGCCAGACCGACCACCGCGAAGCGCGCGATCAACGCGGTGAGGCTGAAGCGCTCGCCCGTCGACTTCTGCAGCCGCTCCTTGGCGGCGACCAGCTCGGTCGCGTCGACGTCGAGCCAGATCCCCGCCTCGGGGATCGTCGAGCGCGAGTGGCTCAGGCGGGTCGCGATGAGCTTGCGCATTCCGGTGAGCGGGATGCGGAGGTCGCCGTCGAAGGTGGCGTCGTCGAGAGGGGCGGCCTGAGCGCGCGTCGCGGGTGCGTCCTGCGCGGCGATCGCGGCGTCCACGTCGCGGCTCATCACCAGGGAACCGGGGCCGGATCCGGCGAGCCGGGTCGGGTCGATGCCGTGATCGAGAGCCCGGCGTCGCACCAGGGGCGAGACGACGGGAGAGCGCGGGGTCGGTCCGGGCGGGGTCGCGGCGCTCCGCGTGCGTCCGCCGAACCGCCCGGTCGGCCGCTCGAGGCGCATGGCGGGCTCTTTGGTGCCGTAGCCGACGAGCACGGCGCCGGAGCCGGCATCCATCCCCTCGGCGCGCAGGGCCGTTCCGGGTACGACATCGGCCGCGGTCTCGGCCCCATCGCCGACCGTGATCAGCACCGCGCCCGTGTGCACGGTCTCCCCAGCCGCCGCGTGCAGCGTCTCGACCCGCCCCGCGAACGGCGACGGCAGCTCGACCGTCGACTTGGCCGACTCGACCTCGACCACCGGCTGGTCGACCGCGACGATGTCGCCGGGCTGCACCAGCCACGAGACGATCTCGGCCTCGGTCAGTCCCTCGCCGAGGTCGGGCAGCAGGAACTCGCGCCCCACCCTCACCACTCCCAGCTGTCGAGCGCCGCGAGCACGCGCTCGGCCGACGGCAGGTGGTGCTCCTCGAGCTTGGGAGCGGGGAACGGGATATCGAAGCCGGTGATCCGCAGGATCGGCGCCGCCAGGTGGAAGAACTCACGCTCCGTTACGCGCGCCGCGACCTCGGCGCCGTAGCCGCCGAAATGTGACGCCTCGTGGATGATCGCGGCCCGCGAGGTCTTACGCACGGACGCGCCCACCGTCTCATCGTCGAACGGCGACAGGCTGCGCAGGTCGATCACCTCGATGTCGAGACCCTCGAGGGATGCCAACTCGGCCGCCTGCATCGCCGTCTTCACCGTGGGTCCGTAGGCCATGAGCGTCACGTCGCGGCCCTCGCGGATGACCTGAGCGCGTGCCATCGGGGCGGTCTGCGCGGGTAGCGCCACCGCATCCTTGACCCAGTACCGGCTCTTC
>Ga0070659_100000740_pt1 | contig 23760 bp, 16 predicted proteins | sample KBSC23metaG_FD_64666 | JGI IMG/M metagenome (GOLD analysis project Ga0070659, IMG submission 64666) | Corn rhizosphere microbial communities from Kellogg Biological Station, Michigan, USA - KBS C2-3 metaG | ecosystem: Host-associated > Plants > Roots > Rhizosphere > Soil ... | reverse complement strand
CCACGACGCCGCCGGAGCCACAAAAGAGTGAGTGGCGAGCGAGCAAAGCGAGCAACGCCCCGCAGCGCGCGCGACAGGCAGGCAAGCGCAGCGAAGCCGCAGATCAAGCCACACGCGAGCCCGGGTTTCCCGGGCGACCCGTGGCGCCCCTTGGGGGCAGGAGCGAAGCGACTGGGGGGCCTACATCCCATTCAGGGCGGTTTGGCTGAAGCCGCCGTCGACGTAGGTGATTTCGGAGGTGATGCCGGAGGCCAGGTCGGACATCAGGAATGCGGCGGCGTTGCCGACGTCTTCGATGGTGACGTTGCGGCCGAGCGGGCTTTGTGCGGTCATCTCGAGCATCTTGCCGAAGCCTTTGATGCCGGAGGCGGCCAGCGTCTTGATGGGGCCGGCCGAGATGCCGTTGACGCGAACGCCTTTCGGGCCGAGGCTGGCGGCAAGGTAGCGCACGCTGGCTTCGAGTGAGGCCTTGGCAAGGCCCATTGTGTTGTAGCTCGGCAGGCTGCGCACTGCGCCGAGGTAGGTGAGGGTCAGCAGCGCGCTGCCCGGGCGCAGGTGGGGCAGGGCGGCTTTGGCGAGCGCCGGGAAGCTGTAGCTCGAGATGTCGTGCGCCACGCGGAAGGCTTCGCGGGACAGTCCTTCGAGGAAGTCGCCTGCGATCGCCTCGCGAGGGGCGAAGCCGATCGAATGCACGAGGCCATCGAATTGCGGCCAGGCTTCACCGAGCTGGGCGAAGAGGGCCTCGATTTGTGCGTCGTCGGCCACGTCGCAGTCGTAGACGAGCTTGGAATCGAACTCGGCAGCAAATTCGGTGATGCGGTCCTTGAACCGGTCGCCCACATAGCTGAAGGCCAGCTCTGCGCCTTCCCGGTGACATGCCTTGGCAATGCCGTAGGCAATGGAGCGATTGGAAAGAACGCCGGTGATGAGGAAACGTTTGCCGGCCAGAAAGCCCATGGGTGACTCCATCCAGGTGAAATAGCCGGGCATTTTGGCATGCGCGGAACGCCCGTCACAGGGGGCGTCCTGCATCACCTGCCACATGCTTGACAGTCTGGGGCCTTGTCTGTAGCAGCCGGTCACGCTACAATGCGTTTTTCTCAAGAAAACTGCATGGGCGGATTCTTTCCAGCCCTTTTTTTTTGCTTGATCGACTTTGCCGTGTGGCCCTGTCCGGGCTGCGACGGCAGGCTTGACCAAGCGTTCAGGTATCAGGAACCGAGCCGACTGGATGAACTGGCAAGCTGCCGTTGAAAGCACCGTGACCGCAATGGGTTACGACCTGGTGGACTGCGAGCGCAGCCCCAAGGGATTGCTGCGCGTGTACATCGACCGCGTGGTCGATGATCCGTCGGGCGAATACATCGTGGTCGAGGATTGCGAGCGGGTGACGCGCCAGCTCCAGCACGTGCTGGAGGTGGAGGCCATTCCGTACGAGCGCCTCGAGGTGTCCTCGCCGGGGCTCGATCGTCCCCTGAAGAAGGCGGCCGACTACGCCCGCTTTGCAGGCCAGGAGATCGAGCTGACCCTGAAGGTCGCGTTCCAGGGGCGCAAGAAATACAAGGGCCTCCTGGAGGCCCTGGGCGAAGGCTGGCGTCTGGTGTTCAACGACGGCAAGGTCGAGCAGGCGCTCGATTTTTCGCTTGACGAAGTAAAGGAGGCCCGTCTGGTGCCCGTGGTGGATTTCAAGGGGCGCCGGTTCCAGCCGCCGCCCATGGACGCCGCGCCGGGTGCACAGGCAGAGGCCGAGGAAACTGACGGAGATCGTAAGCAATGAACCGCGAACTGTTGATGCTGGTAGATGCCATTTCACGCGAGAAAAGCGTGGATCGGGAGGTGGTATTCGGCGCTGTCGAAGCGGCCCTGGCCTCGGCCAGCAAGAAGCTGCATGGCGGCGAGGTCGACATCCGCGTGACGATCGATCGTGAGAGCGGTGACTACGAAACCTTCCGTCGCTGGCATGTGGTGCCGGACGAGGCCGGCCTGCAACTGCCCGACTCCGAAATCCTGCACTTCGAAGCGCTCGAGCAGATCCCCGACATCGAGGTCGACGATTACATCGAGGAGCCGGTGGAGTCGGTCACGATCGGCCGCATTGGCGCGCAGGCGGCCAAACAGGTGATTCTGCAGAAGATCCGTGATGCCGAGCGCGAGCAGCTGCTCACCGATTTCCTGTCGCGCGGCGACAAGATCTTCGTCGGCACGGTCAAGCGCCTCGACAAGGGCGACGTGATCGTCGAATCCGGCCGCATCGAGGGCCGCCTCAAGCGCAACGAGATGATCCCGAAGGAGAACCTTCGCTCCGGTGACCGCGTCCGCGCGTTCATCGCTGAAGTCGATCCCACGCTGCGCGGCCCCCAGATCCTGCTGTCGCGCAGCGCGCCCGGCTTCATGATCGAGCTGTTCCGCCAGGAAGTGCCTGAAATCGAGCAGGGCCTGCTGGAAATCAAATCGTGCGCCCGTGATCCGGGTTCGCGCGCCAAGATCGCGGTGATCTCGCACGACAAGCGAGTCGACCCCATCGGCACCTGCGTCGGCGTGCGCGGCTCGCGTGTCAACAGCGTGACGAACGAGCTGGCCGGCGAGCGTGTCGACATCGTGCTGTGGTCCGAAGACCCCGCGCAGTTCGTCATCGGTGCGCTGGCGCCTGCCAATGTGCAGTCCATCGTGGTCGATGAGGAACGCCATGCCATGGACGTCGTCGTCGATGAGGAAAACCTCGCCATCGCGATCGGCCGCGGCGGCCAGAACGTGCGCCTGGCGTCCGAGATGACCGGCTGGCGCATCAATATCATGACGGCCGAGGAATCGCAGGCCAAGCAAAGCGAGGAATCGGACGGCTTGCGCAAGCTCTTCGTCGAGAAACTCGATGTGGACGTCGAAGTGGCCGACATCCTGATCGCCGAAGGCTTCGGCAGTCTGGAGGAGGTGGCCTATGTCCCGATGCAGGAGATGCTCGAGATCGAAGGTTTCGACGAAGACACGGTGAACGAACTCCGCACGCGCGCCAAGGATGCCCTGCTGACGATGGAAATCGTCCGTGAGGAGAAAATGGAGGATGTGTCTCAGAACCTGCGCGACCTGGAAGGGTTGTCGCCGGAACTGATCGCGAAATTGTCGGATGGCGGCATTCACACCCGTGACGACTTGGCCGATCTGGCGGTGGACGAACTCACCGCCATGACCGGAGTGGATGAGACCCAGGCGAAAGCGCTGATCATGAAGGCGCGTGAACATTGGTTCACCACCTGACCGGATCGTCACGATACCGACCCTGTTCCAGAATTACGCTCCGAAGCCGCACCGCACGTAGAAAGCAAGGATATACACAATGGCTGTGACCACCGTCGCCCAGTTTGCCGCCGAGCTCAACCGCTCCGCAGCGGCACTGCTCGAGCAGCTCCAATCGGCCGGCGTTGCGAAGGCGTCCACCGATGACGCGCTGACCGAGTCCGACAAGGAGCGGCTGCTCGATTTCCTGCGCTCGTCCCATGGCACTGTTGCCGGTGAGCGCAAGAAGATCACGCTGACCCGCAAGTCGACCAGCGAGATCAAGCAGGCCGATGCCAGTGGCAAGGCCCGCACCATCCAGGTCGAAGTGCGGAAGAAGCGCACCTTCGTCAAGCGCGATGACAACCTTCCCGCAGAAGAGCCGGCGGCGCCGGTGGTCGATGCCGAGGAGCTTCGCCGCCGCGAAGACGAGGCACGCGCCCAGGCCGAGCTGTTGCGCAAGCAGGAAGAGGAGCTTGCGGAGAAGCGTCGCCAGCGTGAAGAGCAGGAAAAGCGCGAGCGCGAAGCCGCCGAGCTGCGTGCGCGCCAGGCCGAGGAGGCCGCCGCTGCGGCGGCGGCCAAGGCTGCGCTCGAGGCTGCCGCTGCCGCTGCCGCCGCTGCGGCAGCACCGAAACCCGCCCCTGCACCGGTACCGGCACGTGGAGCCGCGCCTGCACCCGCGCCAGCGGTGGCTGCACCGGCGGACGCTCCGAAGCCCGCCTTGCGCGTGATCAAGGCCGCCGACGTTGTGGACGAAGAGAAGCAGCGCGCCGCCGACCTCGCCAAGCGCCGCAAGGCGGCCGAGGACGAGGCCGCGGCCATCCGCGCGATGATGAACGCGCCGAAGAAGGTGCTGCAGGCCAAGAAGGAAGAGCCCAAGCCGGCCGATGCGAACAAGGAAGGCATCAAGGGCACCATCCACAAGCCGGCCGGCACGGCTGGCGCGCCGGCAGCCACTGCAGCTGCAGCACCGGGCGCGGCCAAGCCAGGCGACAAGAAATCGCTCAAGTCTGAGAAGTTGTCGTCCAGCTGGGCCGATGACGCCGCCAAGAAGCGCGGCCTGAAGACGATCAACAGCGGCGGTGGCGCCCGTCCGGGCTGGCGCGCACCGCGCGGCGGCCGCCGTGGCGACCGCAACGATGCGGGTTCGTCGACCTTCAGCGCGCCGATCGAGCAGCAGGTGTACGAGGTGCACGTGCCCGAGACGATCAGCGTCGCCGACCTCGCGCACAAGATGTCGGTGAAGGCCTCCGAAGTCATCAAGACGATGATGAAGCTCGGCCAGATGGTCACCATCAACCAGCAGCTGGACCAGGAAACCGCGATGATCGTCGTGGAGGAAATGGGCCACAAGGCGTTCGCAGCCAAGCTGGATGATCCGGATGCCTTCCTCGACGAGCAGAACGAGGCGGAAGCCCACCACGAGGTGCTGCCCCGCGCCCCGGTCGTGACCGTCATGGGCCACGTCGACCACGGCAAGACCTCGCTGCTGGACTACATCCGCAAGAGCCGCGTGGCTTCCGGCGAAGCCGGCGGCATCACGCAGCACATCGGCGCCTACCATGTGGACACGCCGCGCGGCATGATCACCTTCCTCGACACCCCGGGCCACGCGGCGTTCACCGCAATGCGTGCCCGCGGCGCCAAGGCGACCGACATCGTCATCCTCGTGGTGGCGGCCGACGACGGCGTCATGCCGCAAACCAAGGAAGCCATCTCCCATGCGAAGGCGGCCGGTGTGCCCATCGTCGTGGCGATGAACAAGATGGACAAGCCCGAAGCCAACGCGGAACGCCTGAAGAGCGAACTGGTGGCCGAGGAAGTGGTGCCGGAAGAATTCGGCGGTGAATCGCCGTTCGTGGCGGTGTCGGCCAAGACCGGCATGGGCATCGACGACCTGCTCGAGCAGGTGCTGTTGCAGGCCGAAGTGCTGGAGCTGAAAGCACCGGTCGATTCCATGGCCAAGGGCCTGATCGTCGAAGCGCAGCTGGACAAGGGCCGTGGCCCGGTGGCCACGGTGCTGATCCAGTCGGGCACGCTCCGGCGTGGCGACGTTGTGCTCGCAGGTTCCACCTATGGCCGCGTGCGCGCCATGCTCGACGAGAACGGCAAGACCATCACGGAAGCTGGCCCGTCCCTTCCCGTCGAAATCCAGGGGCTCACCGAAGTGCCGCAGGCGGGCGACGAATTCATGGTGTTGGGCGACGAACGCCGCGCCCGTGAAATCGCCACCTTCCGTTCGGGCAAGTACCGCGATGTGAAACTGGCCAAGCGCCAGGCCGCCAACCTCGAAACCCTGATGGACCAGATGGGCCAGGGCGACGTGCAGACCTTGAGCCTGATCATCAAGGCCGACGTTCAGGGTTCGCAGGAAGCGCTGTCGCAGTCGCTGCTCAAGCTCAGCACCGACGAGGTCAAGGTGCGCATCGTGCACGGCGCGGTGGGCGGCATCAGCGAGTCGGACGTCAACCTGGCGATTGCCTCCAAGGCGGTGATCGTGGGCTTCAACACGCGGGCGGATGCCGGCGCGCGCAAGCTGGCCGAGCACAACGGGGTCGACATCCGCTACTACAACATCATCTACGACGCCGTGGACGATGTGAAGGCAGCGATGACCGGCATGCTGGCGCCGGAACAGCGCGAGGAAGTCATCGGCACCGCCGAGATCCGCACGGTGTTCGTGGCCTCGAAGATCGGTACCGTGGCCGGCTCGATGGTCACGTCGGGCCTGGTGCGCCGCAATGCGCGTTTCCGCCTGCTGCGCAACAACGTGGTGGTCTACACCGGCGAAGTGGATTCGGTGCGCCGCCTCAAGGACGACGTGCGCGAAGTCAAGGAAGGCTTCGAGTGCGGTATCAAGCTCAAGAACTACAACGACATCGCCGAGGGCGATCAGCTGGAATTCTTCGAAGTCAAGGAAGTGGCACGGACGCTGTGACAGCGGAGCGGGTCCCCACCCACACCCCGCCTTCCAAAAGAGGGCGGGGTTTGTGTTTGATGGGCGGTCCGCGAGGAACATCAGATGCGACATAAACGATCCATCCCCAACCGCGGCTTTCGCGTGGCCGACCAGATCCAGCGCGACCTGGCCGAGCTGATCCGCGAGCTGAAGGACCCCCGCATCGGCATGGTCACGCTGCAGGCCGTGGAAGTCACGCCGGACTACGCGCACGCGAAGGTGTTCTTCTCGGTGCTCGTGGGCGATGTTGCCCAGACGGAAGAAGCGCTCAACGAAGCCGCCGGCTTCTTGCGCAACGGGCTCTTCAAGCGCCTGCAGATCCACACGGTGCCCACGCTGCACTTCAATTTCGACCGCACCACCGAGCGAGCGGCCGAGTTGAGTTCGCTCATCGCGCAGGCCAACGCCACGCGCGCCAAGGACGACTGACGCCCGTGAACGCCGCCCGATCCGCTGCCGATGCACGGCCGCGCATGCCCCGCCGTGCTGTGCATGGCGTGCTGCTGCTCGACAAGCCGCTCGGCCTGTCGAGCAACGATGCGTTGCAGAAGGCCAAGCGCTTGTTCCGGGCCGAGAAGGCAGGGCACACGGGCACGCTCGATCCGCTGGCCACCGGCCTGCTGCCGCTGTGTTTCGGCGCAGCCACGAAGTTTTCGCAGGTGAGCCTCGATGCGGACAAGCGCTACGTCGCCACCCTGCAGCTGGGTGCCACGACCACCACGGCCGATGCCGAGGGCGAGGTGTTGCAGCGCCGGGCTGTCTCCGTGACGGACGCCCAATTGGCCGAGGCTTGCCGCCGGTTCGTCGGCGACATCGACCAGGTACCGCCGATGCATTCGGCGCTCAAGCACGAAGGTCGCGCGCTGTACGAGTACGCACGGCAGGGCGTCGAGATCGAACGTGCCGCCCGCCGGGTGACGATTCATGACATCGCCATTCTGGACCGCCAGGATGACCGGGTCACACTGGATGTGACGTGCACCAAAGGCACCTACATCCGCACGCTTGCCCAGGACATCGGCGAGGCGCTGGGCTGCGGTGCCCACCTTGCCGCGCTGCAACGCACCGGCAGCGGCCCGCTGACGCTCGAAGGTGCCGTGACACTCGAGCAGCTGGCCGCCCTCACCGAAAGTGCCCGCGACGGCCTGCTGATGGATGCCGACGCGCTGCTTGCCGATGCGCCCATCGTGCGCCTGGACGCGGAGGAGGCGGGCCGCTTCCTCACGGGGCTGCGCCGGCGGGTGCGCCTGGCCGACGCACCGCAGGTGCGGGTGTACGGCCCCGAACCGAGGGCGTTTCTCGGGAGTGCCCGGGTGACGGCCGGAGAACTGATTTCTACGAGGCTTTTGAGCCCGGTGGAGGTGCAAGGCCTCCTAGACGAGCGCGCGAAGCAGGAAATTTCAGAGAGAACGCCAGCATGACCAACAGACAGATCCGCAACATCGCCATCATTGCCCACGTCGACCATGGCAAGACCACCATGGTGGACCAGCTCCTGCGCCAGTCCGGCACCTTTGCCGAACACGAGAAGGTCGTCGACACCGTGATGGACAACAACGCCATCGAGCGCGAGCGCGGCATCACCATCCTGGCCAAGAACTGCGCGGTCAGCTGGGAAGGCACGCACATCAACATCGTCGACACCCCGGGGCACGCGGACTTCGGCGGTGAAGTGGAACGTGCGCTGTCCATGGTCGACGGCGTGGTGCTGCTGATCGATGCGCAAGAAGGCCCGATGCCGCAGACCCGCTTCGTGACCAAGAAGGCCCTGGCCTTGGGCCTGAAGCCCATCGTGGTCGTCAACAAGGTCGACAAGCCGGGTGCCAAGCCCGACGCCGTCATCAATGCCGCCTTCGACCTGTTTGACAACCTGGGCGCGAGCGACGAGCAGCTCGACTTCCCGGTCGTCTACGCTTCCGGCATCAACGGCTGGACGTCGCTGACCGAAGGCGCGCCCGGCGAACAATGGGGCCCGGACATGTCGGCCCTGTTCAACACTATCCTCAAGCACGTGCCGCCGAACTCGGGCGACCCCGAAGCCCCGCTGCAGCTGCAGATCTCGGCGCTCGACTTTTCCAGCTTCGTGGGCCGCATCGGCGTGGGCCGCATCAGCCAGGGTACCCTCAAGCCGTCGATGGACGTGCTGGTGATGGAAGGCCCGGACGGCAAGGCGATCAAGGGCCGCGTCAACCAGGTGCTGACCTTCCAGGGCCTGGACCGCGTGCAGACCTCTGAAGCGGGCCCCGGCGACATCGTGCTGATCAACGGCATCGAGGACATCGGCATCGGCGTCACCGTCACCAGCGTGACGAATCCGGCCCCGCTGCCGATGCTGAAGGTCGACGAGCCGACGCTGACGATGAACTTCTGCGTCAACACCAGCCCGCTGGCTGGCCGCGAAGGCAAGTTCGTCACCAGCCGCCAGATCTGGGACCGCCTGCAAAAGGAACTGCAGAGCAACGTCGCCCTGCGCGTGAGCGAGACGGATGAAGACGGCATCTTCGAAGTGATGGGCCGTGGCGAGCTGCACCTGACCATCCTCCTGGAAAACATGCGGCGCGAAGGCTACGAACTGGCCGTCAGCAAGCCGCGCGTCGTGTTCCATGACGTCGATGGCGTGAAGCATGAGCCCATCGAACTGGTGACGGCCGACATCGAAGAAGGCCACCAGGGTGGCGTGATGCAGGCGCTGGGCGAGCGCAAGGGCGAACTCGTCAACATGGAACCGGACGGCCGTGGCCGCGTTCGCCTGGAGTACCGCATTCCGGCGCGCGGGCTGATCGGTTTCTCGAACGAGTTCATGAACCTCACCCGTGGTTCGGGCCTCATCAGCAACATCTTCGACGGCTATGAGCCGCACAAGGGTGACATTGGCGGCCGCAAGAACGGCGTGCTGATCTCGATGGACGACGGCGAGATCTTCACCTACGCCCTGGGCAAACTGGACGACCGCGGCCGCATGTTCGTCAAGGCGAACGATCCGGTCTACGAAGGCATGATCGTCGGCATCCACAACCGCGACAACGATCTGGTCGTCAACGCCACCCGCACGAAGCAGCTGACGAACTTCCGCGTGTCCGGCAAGGAAGACGCCATCAAGATCACCCCGCCGATCGATCTGACGCTGGAGTACGGCGTCGAATTCATCGAAGACGACGAGCTGGTGGAAATCACGCCGAAGTCCGTCCGCCTGCGCAAGCGCCACCTGAAGGAACATGAGCGCAAGCGCGCGTCGCGCGAATGAGCGGTTCGGGGCGCCTGTGAAGGTGCCCCGGCGTGGCCGGCGTTCTGCCGGCCCCCACTCGGCGGCGCTTTGCACATTTCGCCTGCGATTCCGATGCGCCACCGCGCCGGTGCCTGAGACAATCCAGGGATGCTTCTTGATGCGATCTGCCTTGCCCTGACCGTCCTGGTGCTGTGTCTGTTGGTCGTGCTGCTCTGGCGCAGCCGCCCCGAAGATCTGCACCGCCGCCTGCGCGACGATACCCGCGCGGACACCGAACGCAACACGCGCGAGCTGCGTGATGAAGTGGCCCGCAGTGCCGTGGGCACGCGCCAGGAACTCGGCGCCACGCTGGCGGCATTCCAGCAGGTGCTGCTCACACAGCAGGGTGACACCGCCCGCACCCAGAACGAGCAGATCGACAGCTTCCGCACCCAACTGGCGGCCACCCAGCAGACGCTTGCCGAAACGCTGCGCCACGCCACAGGCACGCAGGACGCGGCCCTGGCCCGCATGACCGAACAGCAGGCCAATGCGCTGGGCCGCTTTTCCCTCACACTCAACGAGCAACTCAAGGCGTTGACGCAGGCCAACGACCAGCGCATGGCCGAGATGCGGGCGTCGGTCGAACAGAAGCTGGCTGCCATCCAGGCCGACAACGAGCGCAAGCTCGAACAAGTGCGCGCCACCGTGGACGAAAAACTGCATGCCACGCTGGAGCACCGTCTGGGCGAAAGCTTCAAGCAGGTGGCAGACCGCCTTGACCAAGTGCACAAAGGCCTTGGCGAGATGCAGACCCTTGCGCGCGACGTGGGTTCGCTGAGCCGTGTGTTGAACAACGTCAAGACGCGAGGCATCTTCGGCGAGGTTCAGCTCGCAGGCTTGCTGGAGCAGGTGTTCACGCCCGACCAGTACGCCGTCAACGTGGAAACGGTGCCTGGCACCGGTGCGCGCGTGGAATTCGCCATCCGGTTGCCGGGGCACCGGGCCGACGGGGTGCCCCTGTGGCTGCCCATCGATGCCAAGTTTCCGCGGGAAGACTATGAGCGCCTCCTCGAAGCCCAGGACTGCGCCGATCCCGTGGCCACCGAGGCTGCGGCCAAGGCCATCGAAACCCGGTTGCGCGCCGAGGCGAAGGTCGTCCGCGAGAAGTACCTGGCGCCGCCGCACACGACCGACTTCGCGATCCTCTTCGTTCCCACCGAAGGCCTTTACGCCGAGGCCCTGCGGCGGCCGGGGCTGGTGGAAGCCCTGCAGCGCGAGCACCGGGTGATGCTCACCGGGCCCACCACGCTGCTGGCCACGCTCAACAGTTTGCAGATGGGTTTTCGCACGCTCGCGCTCGAAAAGCGCTCGGTCGAGGTGTGGGAAGTGCTCGGCGCCGTCAAAACAGAGTTTCAAAAGTTTGGCGATGCCCTTGCCAAGACCCGCAAGAAGCTCGACGAGGCCAGCAACAGCATCGAGATGGCCGAGCGCCGCAGCCGCGTGATGGCCCGCGAGCTGCGCGCGGTCGAAGCCTTGCCCGAAGCGCGGGCGCAGGCCCTGTTGCCCATGCCGGCCGACGACGAACTCGCCGGAGGCGAGCTGCCGGTTTGATGCCGTGAGCCGTGCGTTTTTCCGCCCGCTGCCGGCCCTGATCCTCGGCCAGATCAGCCTGCATTCGACGATGACAGGGGTGCGCCTGGCCGCCCCGCTGCAGGCGCTCCACGAAGGGCGGTCGGCATGGTCAGTGGGGGTGCTCCTGGCCTTGTTCGCACTGGCGCCCGTGGCGCTCGCCATTCCCGGCGGGCGGCTGGCCGACCGCCTCGGCTACCACCGGCCGCTGCGGCTCGCCGCGGCCTTGGCTGTGGCCGGTGCGGCGCTCGCCGCCGCGGCCAACGGGCAGTACCTCATGCTCTGCCTGGCAGCGATGCTGTGCGGATGCGGCGCCAACCTCGGCCTGATCGTGGTGCAGCGGTCCGCCGGCCGGGCGGCAGCCGATGCCACCCAGCGGCTGCAGGTGTTCAGCTGGCTTGGCATGGGGCCGGCCTTGTCCAATCTCTTCGGGCCCGTGTTGGCCGGCATGCTCATCGACCTCGCGGGTTTCCGGGTGGCCTTTGCCGCGCTGGCCATGCTGCCCGGGCTTGCACTCGCCGTGGCGCGGCTGGTGCCGGTGGAGGCGGCGCGCCCCGCTGCTGCCTCGGCGGCCGATGCACCCGCGCGGCATGTGTGGGACCTGCTGGGCCAGGCGCCGGTGCGCCGTCTGCTCTTTTTGAACTGGCTGCTGTCGTCCAGCTGGGACGCCCACAACTTCGTGGTGCCCATCCTCGGGCATCAACGCGGTTTCGATGCCACGACCATCGGTCTCGTGCTGGGCACCTTCTCAGCCGCGGTGGCCGCCGTGCGCCTGATCATCCCGGTGCTCGCCCACCGGGTGACGGAACGCCAGGTGCTGGTTGGCGCCACTTTGTGCACCAGCTGCATCCTGGTGGCCTATCCCTTCGTCTCGTCGGCTTGGGCCATGATGGTCTGTGCCGCGTTGCTGGGTCTGCCGCTGGGCTCGGTGCAGCCGATGGTGTTGTCGCTGCTGCACGAAATGACACCCGAGGACCGCCACGGCGAGGTCATCGCGCTGCGCTCGATGAGCCTGAGCCTGTCCAGCAGCGTGATGCCGCTGTGTTTCGGTGTGCTCGGCGCCGCGCTCGGTGCCAGTGCGCTGTTCTGGCTGATGGGGGCGGCCGTGGGCGCAGGCAGCCTTCAGGCGTTCAGGGTGCCGGCACGCACGCCGGTCAGAACTTGAAGCCGGATGACGCCGGGGCAGGGGGGGCCTCGGGTGGCGGGGCAGGGCGTGCCTGCTGCGGCACGGGTGTGGCCTTCGGTTCGGTCAGCGGTGTGGCCGCGGGTTCCGTGTAGTTCGATGGCAGCCGGGACTCCTTCGGGTACCCTGCCGCATCGACGTAGGACGCCAACGTGCTCGAGGCGTACCCGGTGACGACCTGGCTGCCAATGGTGATCGTGGGCAGCTCGGAACTGCCGGTGATCCGCTTGAGGGCGGCATTGTCCTCCGGGCTGCTGACAATGCGCTCGCTCACCGGCACGCCCCGTTGCCGCAGGTACTGGCGTGCGCCGTCGCATGGAGGGCAGTTCGGGGTGGTGTACAGCGTCACCGGGTACTTCTGGGCGACGACCCGGAGGTCGAACGGCAGCGATTCGGCCGTGACGCTGCCCGTGGAGGTGTTGACCGTCTCGACCTTGTTTTCCCTCGTGGTGGGGGGACGGTCGGTGTAGGTCACCTTGCCGTCCGGACCGACCACCTTGTACAAGGCGTGGGCGGGCAGCGCGGCGAGTGCCGAGGCGAACAGCGCGGCCACCGCAGCCAAGCGGGAGACACGGGGCGAAACAGCAATCATCGCGAACTCCAGGGGATCAAAAACCGCACTGTATCAAGCCATGCCCTGATGGCGTAACAGGGCGTCGATGCGCGGCTCTCGGCCGCGGAATGCCTTGAAGCTGTCGATGGCGGGTCGGCTGCCACCGGCTTCGAGGATCGCTTCGCGGTAGCGGCGGCCCGTGTCCACGTTGAGCGTGCCCGTCTCCTCGAACGCGCTCCAGGCGTCGGCGCTCAGCACCTCGGCCCATTTGTAGCTGTAATACCCGGCGGCGTAGCCGCCCGCGAAGATGTGGGAGAACCCGTGCTGGAACCGGTTGAACGCAGGCACCTTCACCACGGCCACCTCGCGGCGAACATCGTCGAGCACGGCCTGCACGGCCTCTTCGCTGCCGGGCTCCGAATGGATGCGCATGTCGAACAGCGAGAACTCCACCTGCCGCAGCGTCTGCAGGCCGCTTTGGAAGTTCTTCGCGGCGATCATCTTGTCGAACAGTGCGCGGGGCAGCGGTTCGCCGGTCTCGACGTGGGCGGTCATGTGCTTGAGCACCTCCCATTCCCAGCAGAAGTTTTCCATGAACTGGCTGGGCAGTTCGATCGCATCCCATTCGACGCCGGAGATGCCCGCCACGCCGACATCGTCGACCTTGGTGAGCATGTGGTGCAGGCCGTGGCCGAACTCATGGAACAGCGTGGTGACGTCGTCGTGGGTGAGCAGCGCGGGCTTGCCGTTGACCGGCGAGGCGAAGTTGCAGACGAGGTGCGCCACCGGCGTCTGGGTGATGCCTTCGGGACGGGCCCAGCGGCCGCGAACGTCGTCCATCCATGCGCCGGGACGCTTGCCGGGTCGGGCGTAGGGATCCAGATAGAACTGACCGACCAGCTGGCCCGCGCGCTCGATGCGGAAAAAGCGCACGCTGGGGTGCCAGACCGGCGCGGTGTCCGGGCGGATGCTCACTTCGAACAGCGTCTCGATGATGCCGAACAGGCCTTCGAGCACCTTGGTTTCGGTGAAATACGGCTTCACCTCCTGGTCGCTGAAGGCGTAGCGGTGCTCCTTGAGCTTTTCGCTGGCAAAGGATTGGTCCCATGCCTGCAGGTCGTCGAGGCCCAGTTCGGTGCGGGCGAATTCGCGCAGTTCGGCGAGGTCCTTCTCCGCGTACGGCCGGGCACGCCGCGCCAGATCGCGCAGGAACCCGAGCACTTCGGCCGGGGAGCTGGCCATCTTCGGCACGAGCGACACCTCGGCGAAGTTGGCATAACCCAGCAGCCCGGCTTCTTCCTGCCGCAGCGCGAGCAGCTCGCGCATCACGGCCGAGTTGTCCACGGCCGAGGGGCCGAGGTCGCTCGCGCGGGTGGTGTAGGCCGTGTACAGGCGTTCGCGCAATGCGCGGTTTTCACCGTACTGCATCACCGGCAGGTAGTTCGGCAGGTGCAGGGTGAGCTTGTGGCCCTCCCGCCCTTCGGCTTCGGCCGCCGCGCGGGTGGAGGTTTTCACATCGTCGGGCACACCGGCAAGTTCGGCTTCGGTCACGTAGCAGGCGAACCCGTCGGTGGCGTCGAGCACGTGCTCCGAGAACTGCTGCGACAAGGCGGCCTGCCGATCCTGGATGGCCGCGTACCGTTCGCGCGCGGCGCCTTGCAGTTCGGCGCCGCCGAGCACGAAGTCACGCATCGCATTGGACAAGGCCCGTTGGCGCGCCGGGTTCAGTGACTTGGCGGCGGGGCTGTTGGCGATGGTCTTGTATTTGGCGTACAGCCGTTCATCGGCGCCGATCCGGGTGTGGAACTCGGTGACACGCGGCAGGCTTTCGTTGTAGGCCGCGCGCAATGCCGGGTTGTCGGCCACCGCGTTGAGATGGTTCACCGCGCCCCAGGAACGGCTCAGCCGTTCGGTGGCGACGTCGAGCACGGCGGACATGGCATCGTAGTCGGCCGGAACGGCATCGCTCGTGGCGCGCTCCAACGCCACGTTCGCTTCGGTGAGCAGCTCGGCGATGGCCGGGCCCACGTGTTCAGGGCGGATGTCAGCGAACAGCGGCAGTTCGGTGCGTGCGAGCAGCGGATTGATCATGCGTGGGCCTCCAGGGTGGGCGCGGTGATGTCGGCCTATTGTGCAGCGGCAGTCCGTTCCGCGGATTCGATCGTGTTCACCAGCAGCATGGTGATCGTCATCGGACCCACGCCACCGGGCACCGGCGTGATGGCCGAAGCCACCTGGGAGACACCCGCGAAATCCACGTCGCCACAGAGCTTGCCTTCGTCGTTGCGGTTCATGCCCACGTCAATGACGATGGCGCCCGGCTTGACCATGTCGGCCGTCACCGTGTTGCGGCGGCCCACTGCCGCGACGATCACATCGGCCTGCCGGGTGTGGTAGCCCAGGTCCGGGGTGGCACTGTGGCAGATGGTGACCGTGGCGTTGGCCTGCAGCAGGAGCAAGGCCATCGGCTTGCCGACGGTGTTGCTGCGTCCGATCACGACGGCATGCTTGCCGCGCAGGTCGGTGCCCGTGGATTCGATCAGCTTCATGCAGCCGTACGGCGTGCAGGGCCGAAAGCCGGGCAGGCCGGCCACCAGTTCCCCTGCACTCAGCACCGAATAGCCGTCGACGTCTTTCTTCGTGTCGATGGCCTCGATCACCTTGGTGGCGTCGATGTGCTTGGGCAACGGCATCTGCACGAGGATGCCGTGGATGGTGTCGTCCTGGTTGAGCGCGTCGATGCGCGCAAGCAGGTCGGCTTCGGACAGCGTGGCCTCGTACTTCTCGAACACGGAGCGCAGCCCGTGCTCCTCGCAGGCCTTGACCTTGTTGCGCACGTACACCTGGCTTGCCGGATCTTCACCGACAAGAATCACCGCGAGGCCGGGCTGGTGGCCACGTGCGGTGAGGGCGGCAGCGCGTTGCGCCACCTCGGCGCGGATTTGCTTGGACAGGGCGGTGCCGTCGATCAATCGGGCGGTCATGGGGCGGAATCCTCGACAAAGTAAAAAGGGCCGCTCTCGAGGCGGCCCTTCGTGGGAAGGTGGAGTTCAGGTTTTCGACTGGGCGCCCAGGGCGATCTTGAGCAGGTCGGCCACGGTGTTCGCGTTGAGCTTTTCCATGATGTTGGCGCGATGGGCCTCCACCGTCTTGATGCTGATGCCCAGGTCGTCGGCGATCTGCTTGTTCAGTCGGCCGGCCACGATGCGCTCGAGCACCTGGGACTCGCGGGTGGTCAGGCGAGACAGCAGCGCATCGCGGCTGGCAGCCTCCTGGTGGTGCGAGAACGCACTGCGGGCCTGGTCGAGCATGCGTTCGACCAGGCCGAGCAACTGTTCTTCCTTGAAGGGCTTCTCGATGAAGTCCATCGCCCCTTTTTTCATCGTGGTGACGGCCATCGGCACGTCGCCATGGCCGGTGATGAAGACCACCGGCAGCGGTGACTTGCGTTCGAGCAGGCGGTCTTGGAGCTCCAGGCCGCTCATGCCGTCCATGCGGATGTCGGCGATCAGGCAGGCGACTTCGCGGGGATCGAAGCGGGACAGGAAGGCCTCAGAGGAATCGAAGCATTTGACCCGGTAATCCTTGCCCTCGAGCAGCCACTGCAGGGAATCGCGTACGGCCTCGTCATCGTCGACAACGTACACGGTTCCTTTTTTCGGGATGAGGCTCATATGCGGACTCAGGTCAGGGCCGTTTCAAGCCCGGTGGATTTGGCGGTTTCGACCGGCAGCGTGAAGCTGAAACGACAGCCGACCACGGTCGTGCCATTGTATAAGTTCTCCGCGCGAATCCGGCCACGGTGACTTTCAATGATGGACCGGCACAAGCTCAGGCCGATGCCCAGGCCCTCCACCTTGGTGGAGAAGAAGGCTTCGTACAGCCTGCCGATCACTTCGTCTTTCAGGCCGGGGCCCGAATCGGTCACGGTGAACTCGATCACGCCGCCTTCATCGGGGGTGTGGCGCGGTACCACGCGCAGCTCGATGTTGCGCCGTGGCAAGGGCAGTCCGGCGGAATCGATCGCCTCGGCGGCATTCTTCAGCAGGTTCAGCAGCACCTGTTCGATCAGGATGGGGTCCACCATCAGCACCGGCAGGCGCTGGGCCACGTAGATGTGCAGCGCCACGTTGCGCCGGCGCAATTCGATGCCGGCCAGGTCGACCGATTCATCGACGATGGTGGCGGGGTGCGACGGTTCCCGCCGGGGCTCGCTGCGTTTCACGAAGGCGCGGATGCGCCGGATGATCTGGGCCGCACGCTCGGCCTGCTTTGCCGTCTTCTCGAGGGCCGCAACGAGATCGGGTTTCTCGATGGCATCGGCCTTCACGCGCGAGACGATGCCGTTGCAATAGTTCGTGATGGCGGTGAGCGGCTGGTTCAGTTCGTGGGCCACGGATGAGGCCATCTCGCCCATTGTGACGAGCCGGCTCGTGACCTGCGCCTTCTCGGCCTGCTGCTGCGCCTGCATTTCGGCATGGCGCCGACTCGTGATGTCGGTGGCGATCAGCATCTGCGCGAGCCGCCCGTCGGTCCATTGCAGGTAACGGGCGCGCACATCGAACCACTTCTGCAGTGATTCGATGAACACCTCACGCGGGTCCGACCCGGCTTCGGTGAGTTCCTGCGTGGGCAGGCCGCCGAAGCTGTCGACCGAATCGCCATATTCGCTGCCGAATTGCGAGGGTGCCGTCTCGCCGGCCAACGCCGCATGGCCGCGCGGTTCGGCCCCGAACCACAGCCGATAGGACCGGTTGGCGAACAGCAGCTCGCCTTGCTGCACCGACAGCACCGACACGGCTGCGTCCAGGCCTTCCAGCACGGTGGTGAATCGCTCGTGGGAAGCCGAGAGCTGGTCGCGCACGCGTTTGGCCTCGGTGATGTTGGTCATCGAGGTCATCCAGCCGGTCTGCACCCCCTTCGGGTCGATCAGCGGGGAGACGTACATGCGGGCATCGAACAAGGTGCCATCCTTGCGCATCGCCTTGACCTCGATGCCGCCGACCGGGCTGCGGCCCTGCAGCTCCTGCTGCAGCAGGCGGTTGTTTTCGTCGTAGCGGTCCGGCGGCCAGTGGGGGAAGGGCGGCAGGTGGCCGATCAGGTCCTGTTCGGTGAACCCCGTCATGGCGCAGAACGCGGGGTTCACATAGGTGATGCGCCCCTCGAGGTCCATGGCGCGCATGCCGGTCAGCATCGAGTTTTCCATCGCCCGGCGGAAATTCGTTTCGCTGATCAGCGTGTTCTGCATCTGCAGGCGGCGGCGCATGTGGCGCCAGGTGCCCAGCAGCATCCAGACGGTGAGCGTGCTCAGCGCGGCCACCATCCAGAAGAGCGTGTTGCTGATGAGGCCGATCGATGTGCGGTAGCCATGCACACGCAGCTTCAGGCCGTTGCCCGTGGGGGCCAGCGGCACTTCATGGACGATCGATGCCGGGCGCGAGATCTGGCCGGGCATGAGCGTGACCGTGCTGGAGAGCACCTTGTCTTGAGAATCCACCACGGTGACGACGTGGCGGTTCGATACATCGGTGGGGATGAAATAGCGCACCAGTGCCTCCACCGAGTATTCGGCGATCAACGTGCCGGAGAAGCGGTTGCTGTCGATCAGTGGCACCTGGAGCTGGAACACCCACTGCCCGGCCGCGTTCTGGTAGGGGATGGAGTAGGTGGCGTAGCGCATCTGCTGCGTGGCTTCGAACGCGCGTTCAGGCGCGCCTTGGCGCTGCGGCATCGGCAGTGAACGGTCGAGCTCCTCAGGTCCGCTTTCCATCTGCATGTGGATGTTGGCGCTCGAGTAGCTGGCGCGGCGCTGCCGGTTCGCATCCACCCAGGCCACGTACGTGATCTCCGGCCGTTCGCGCGCGAGGCTCGCGGCCGGCTGCGCGAAGCCCTCCGGCTTGACGGTGCGGGTGACGATCTCGCGCGCCATCCGGATGAGTTGTTCCTGGCTTTCGATCAGGCGCAGGCGCACCTGCTGCTGGGCGATTTCGCTGTCGCGCTTGACCGATTCCTGCTCGCGCTCGAGCTCCTCGTTTCGGAGGTACCAGAAGGCCGAAATGATGGCCGCGAGGAACAGCAGAACCGAGACCAGCGGTCCGAGGGTGGCGTACCGGTCCTGCCGGGAGGGCGATTGACGGCGCCACCACTTCCCGAAGAGGCGCTTTCCCCGGGTGTTGCTGGTTCGAGGGAATTGGAACGGTTCTTTGGCGCGCTGCATCGGCAGATTATCCAGCGCGGCGACTTTCAAAAGACGGTTTTTCACTCCACATTACGACATGACTTCGCGCCTGGGTTTTGTGCTCTTGTTTCTCAATACGAAACCATCTTGCACAATTTGAGATTTCAGGAACGCTGTGCGACACTCCGCGCCACCTTGAAACCGTGAACTGAGGAGACTGTGATGTCGGCCCTGCCTGAATCCTTCCTTGGCGCTTCGGCGAACGACGCCGATTCGCAAGAAACCCGTGAGTGGCTGGACGCGTTGTCTGCGCTGATCGAAAGCGAAGGCAGTGACCGTGCCCACTTCCTTCTCGAGCAGCTGATCGACCATGCCCGTCAAGTGGGTATCGACATGCCGTTCTCCGCGAACACGGCCTACGTGAACACCATTCCTGCGGACCAGGAAGAACGGTGCCCGGGCAACCTCGAGATGGAAGAGCGCCTTCGGGCCTACATGCGCTGGAACGCGATGGCCATGGTGGTCCGTGCGAACCGCCTGCATCCGGCCGACGGCGGCGACCTCGGCGGGCACATCTCCTCTTTCGCGTCGGTGGCCACCATGTTCGGCGCCGGCTTCAACCACTTCTGGCACGGTGCCACCGAAGATCACGGCGGCGATCTGCTGTACATCCAGGGCCATTCGTCGCCGGGCATCTACGCCCGCGCCTTCATGGAAGGCCGAATCAGCGAAGAGCAGCTCAACAACTTCCGCCAGGAAGTCGATGGCAAGGGTGTCTCCAGCTATCCGCATCCGAAGCTGATGCCCGAGTTCTGGCAGTTCCCGACCGTGTCGATGGGCCTTGGCCCGTTGATGGCCATCTACCAGGCGCGCTTCCTGAAGTACCTGCACGCTCGCGGCATTGCCGACACCTCCAAGCGCAAGGTCTGGGTGTTCTGCGGTGACGGCGAGATGGACGAGCCGGAATCCCTCGGCGCCATCGGCCTGGCCGCGCGCGAGAAGCTCGACAACCTGATCTTCGTCATCAACTGCAACCTGCAGCGCCTCGATGGCCCGGTGCGCGGCAACGGCAAGATCATCCAGGAGCTCGAGGGCGAGTTCCGCGGCGCGGGCTGGAACGTCATCAAGCTGCTGTGGGGCAGCTACTGGGATCCGCTGCTTGCACGTGACAAGGACGGGCTGCTGCGCAAGGTGATGATGGAAACCCTCGATGGTGATTATCAGGCGTTCAAGGCGAACGACGGCGCGTTCGTTCGCAAGAACTTCTTCGGTCGCCATCCGAAGCTGCTCGAGATGGTCGCCAAGATGAGCGACGACGACATCTGGCGCCTGAACCGCGGCGGCCACGATCCGCAGAAGGTCTTTGCGGCCTACCACCGCGCGGTGAACCACCAGGGCCAGCCCACGGTGCTCCTGATCAAGACGGTCAAGGGCTTTGGCATGGGCAAGATCGGCGAAGGCAAGAACACCGCCCACCAGACCAAGAAGATGGTCGACGAGGACGTCAAGGCCTTCCGCGACCGCTTCAACATCCCCATTCCGGACGACAAGATCGCCGAGGTGCCGTTCTACAAGCCCGCCGACGACACCCCGGAGATGCGTTATCTGCATGAGCGGCGCCAGGCTCTCGGCGGCTACCTCCCGCAGCGCCGCGTCAAGGCCGAGGAGCAGTTCACCGTGCCGCCGCTCGAGACCTTCAAGGCCACGCTGGAGCCCACCGCCGAAGGCCGCGAGATCTCGACCACCCAGGCGTACGTTCGTTTCCTGACGCAGCTGCTGCGCGACAAGGAAATCGGCCCGCGCACGGTGCCCATCCTCGTGGACGAGGCCCGCACGTTCGGCATGGAAGGCCTCTTCCGCCAGATCGGCATCTACAACCCGCAAGGGCAGCAGTACACCCCGGTCGACAAGGACCAGGTGATGTACTACCGCGAGGACAAGGCCGGCCAGATCCTGCAGGAAGGCATCAACGAGGCCGGCGGCATGAGCAGCTGGATCGCCGCGGCCACGTCGTACTCGACGAACAACCGGATCATGATCCCGTTCTACGTGTACTACTCGATGTTCGGCTTCCAGCGCATCGGGGACCTGGCCTGGGCAGCGGGCGACATGCAGGCGCGTGGCTTCCTGCTGGGCGGCACCTCCGGCCGCACCACGCTCAACGGCGAAGGCCTGCAGCACGAGGACGGCCACAGCCACATCCTGGCCGGCACCATTCCGAACTGCATCAGCTATGACCCCACCTTCGCGCATGAAGTGGGCGTGATCCTGCACCACGGCCTCAAGCGCATGGTCGAGAAGCAGGAGAACGTGTTCTTCTACCTGACGCTGCTCAACGAGAACTATGCGATGCCGGGCCTGACCGCCGGCACCGAAGAGCAGATCATCAAGGGCATGTACCTGCTCAAGGCCGGTGCGAAGAAGACGCCGCGCGTCAACCTGCTCGGCAGCGGCACCATCCTGCGCGAATCGCTCGCCGCCAAGGATTTGCTGGAGAAGGAATGGGGCGTGGCGGCCAACGTCTGGAGCTGCCCGAGCTTCAACGAACTGGCCCGCGACGGCCTGGATGTGGAACGCTGGAACCTGCTGCACCCCACCGACAAGCCGCGTGTGCCGTTCGTCACGCAGCAGCTCGAGCCGCATGCCGGCCCGGTCATCGCGTCCACGGACTACATGAAGAGCTACGCCGACCAGATCCGCGCCTTCATCCCGAAGGGCCGCACGTTCAAGGTGCTCGGTACCGACGGGTTCGGCCGCAGCGACTTCCGCAACAAGCTGCGTGAGCACTTCGAGGTCAACCGCCACTACATCGTCGTGGCGTCCCTGAAGGCGCTGGCTGAAGAAGGTGCCGTGCCGGCAGCGAAGGTGGCCGAGGCGATCGCGAAGTACGGCATCAACGCGGACAAGATCAATCCTCTGTACGCCTGACCACAACAACTCGGAGAACAAGAATGGAATTGGTCGAAGTCAAGGTACCGGACATCGGAGATTTCAAGGAAGTCGACGTCATCGAGCTGCTGGTCAAGCCCGGTGACACCATCCAGGTGGATCAGTCGCTGCTGACGGTCGAGAGCGACAAGGCATCGATGGAGATCCCGTCCGGCGCGGCCGGGGTCGTCAAGGAACTGAAGGTCAAGCTCGGCGACAAGGTGAGCGAGGGTTCCGTCGTGCTGACGCTGGAGGCACAAGGTGCGGGGGGCGCCTCTGCGGCGCCTGCATCGGCAGCACCCGCGCCCGCTCCGGTCGCTGCACCCACGCCGGCGCCCGCTCCGGCTCCCGCGCCTGCAGCCGCCGCAGGCGGCACGCGCGTCATCGACCTCGTGGTGCCCGACATCGGTGACTTCAAGGATGTTGCGGTCATCGAAGTGATGGTCAAGGCCGGCGACACCATCCGGGCCGAACAGTCGCTCATCACGGTCGAGAGCGACAAGGCGTCGATGGAAATCCCGTCCTCGCATGCCGGCGTGGTCAAGGACGTCAAGGTCAAGCTCGGCGACAAGATCAACCAGGGCAGCGTGGTGGCCACGCTGGAAGTGGCCGGTGGTGGTGCATCGGCTGCAGCGCCCGCACCTGCGCCTGCGCCTGCCGCTGCGGTGTCCGTGCCTGCTGCGGCGCCGGAATCGCCCTCGACCGCGGTCGTCGGTCGCGTGGTGCCCACGGCCGGTCTGCCGGCGGCCGAGCCGCCGCCGCCCACCGGACGTCTGCCGCATGCCTCGCCCAGCATCCGCAAGCTCGCCCGCGAGCTGGGCGTGCCGCTGGCCGAGGTGAAGGGCTCGGGCTTGAAGGGACGCATCACCCAGGCTGACGTGCATGCCTTCGTCAAGGGCGTGATGGCCGGCGACGTGCGCACCCAAGCCCAGGCGGCCAAGGCGCCGGCCGGTGCCGCAGGCGGGGGCGCATTCCCGGGCCTGCTGCCGTGGCCGCAGGTCGACTTCGCGAAGTTCGGCCCGGTCGAGCGCAAGGACCTCTCGCGCATCAAGAAGATCTCGGGCGCGAACCTGCATCGCAACTGGGTGACCATTCCGCACGTCACGAACCATGACGACGCGGACATCACCGAACTCGAGGCGTTCCGCGTGCAGCTGAACAAGGAGAACGAGAAATCGGGCGTGAAGGTCACGATGCTCGCGTTCCTGATCAAGGCGGCGGTGGCGGCCTTGAAGAAGTTCCCCGAGTTCAATGCATCGCTCGACGGCGAGCAGGTCGTGCTCAAGCAGTACTTCCACATCGGCTTTGCGGCAGACACGCCGAACGGCCTCGTGGTGCCCGTGCTCAAGGATGCCGACAAGAAGGGTGTGTTCGAAATCTCCAAGGAGATGAATGCGCTGGCTGCGAAGGCCCGCGAAGGCAAGCTGAGCCCGGCCGAGATGAGCGGGGGCTGCTTCTCGATCTCGTCGCTCGGTGGCATCGGTGGCCGGTATTTCACGCCGATCATCAACGCGCCCGAAGTGGCCATCCTCGGCGTGTGCCGCTCGACCACCGAGCCGGTGTGGGACGGCAAGGTCTTCCAGCCCCGCCTGATGCTGCCGCTCAGCCTGAGCTGGGACCACCGGGTGATCGACGGCGCGGCCGCTGCGCGCTTCAACGCCTACCTCGCGCAGATTCTCGGCGACTTCCGCCGCGTGCTGCTGTAAAGCTGTAAGACACCTTCAAGAAAGAGAACCATGTCGCTCATCGACATCAAGGTGCCGGACATCGGCGATTTCAAGGAAGTGGCAGTCATCGAGTTGCTGGTCAAGGCCGGCGACTCCATCGAGGCCTTGTCGCTCTCGACCGTCAC
>Ga0070659_100000736_pt1 | contig 23793 bp, 14 predicted proteins | sample KBSC23metaG_FD_64666 | JGI IMG/M metagenome (GOLD analysis project Ga0070659, IMG submission 64666) | Corn rhizosphere microbial communities from Kellogg Biological Station, Michigan, USA - KBS C2-3 metaG | ecosystem: Host-associated > Plants > Roots > Rhizosphere > Soil ... | reverse complement strand
CGTTCACCGCGGCCATGTGCGCGGCGATGTTGCGCGTCTCAGCGAAGTTAGGCATCTGCATGCTACTCCAGCCCCACGGGTAGAGGTTGACTGGCACAACTGTGTGGATGTTCTGGTAAACGCCCGTGGCAGTGATAGGCGCCGGGTCGGTGTCGCCGGGGCCGCGCTGGTCGGGCACGAGGGTACGAATCTTGTTCACGATAGCCATGTCCTCCGGCTCTGATCCCGAGGACGTCCCTCGATAGGTCTGTTCGCACACAAAACCGCTCGAGCCGCCGCAGCAGCCCCACTTAAAGGGGAAGTTGCGGTTGTTGTCTACCCCGAAGTGGTTAAATGATGTGGGAGGCCAGGAGCACCCGCCGCCTCCGACGTTGTTGCCGTTCTTGCGGTAGTAGTACGGGCTGTTGCCGCCGCCTCCCGCCTCGACGATGTGGTGGCCGTCGGGGTTGACTTCGGGCATAAGCCAGATGTCGTGATAGTCCACCAGCCAGCGAACGTCGGCATCGGTATCGTAGTTATTGAGCAGGTAGTCAATCATGCGCATGACGACTTCTGGCGTAGCGATCTCGCGGGCGTGTATATCGCCGTCCGCCCAGAAGACCGGTTTGGGGCCTGGTATGTTGCGGTTCGTGATGTGTAGGACAAACAGGTCGTAGCCGTTCCAGGGACTGGGTAGGACGCACGAGCCTGGATTGGCTTTGCACCAGGAGTCGCCGATGTCGATCTTCTCCACCAGATTGGGGAACTGTGCCACCTTCTGGTCGAGGAAGGCGTATATTTCTTCCACCGTCTTGTAGCCGCCGTAGAAAGTGTCGCGCATGATTTCAGGGTCGCTGAGGTTGCGACTGCTGTTCTCGTCTATCTCCACACGGAGGCCGCGCGCCATCAGGTTATAGTAGAGGTCGCGATCGCCGAGTACGGTGAGATAGCCTCCTGTTGTGGGCACTTCTTCGGCGTTGAGTTCCTGGGCCAGCCGGTCGCGCTCGGCGACGTCGCGGAAGTAGACGCGCATTACCAGCGTCTTGTACTTTTCGGCCATTGGATTCATGCCGCTCATCGCGATACCGTGATTGTTTGAAGCGTCAGGATTCTCCGCAACAATCTGCGATTTGCTGCTTCCTACACTCAGGTGGTCGGGATCAGCCGCCAAAGCGACACGCAAAGCGACACCAGCCAGAGTGACTGCTGCGGCTACGAGGAAGGCGCGAAAGACGAGCTTCACTCGCACCGATGGTTTCTTCGTCGTATTTCCTGTGTGAAGATAGTTGTTTTTCATTTTGGATTCTTCTTAGGTATTGGTGAACCCGTCGCCCATGTACGTCCGGTGGCGGGCTGCGGGTGAATGATACTGTGGCATTGGTCAGACTCCGAGCTCTGTCACGCGGATCGGGCTGTCGACAGTAAATGCGTTAGCCGAGAGTTCCAGCGTTTTGTTTTACGGGCACGGCTCACGGCACAAATTCGCGCGTGAGTCTTAGCAGTTGGAACTCAAGCTATGGACTCGCCGGACCCGATGCTTGCATTTGTCATGCACAAGTCGTTGTGCAATCGGTCATCTCGAGTGCTGTGTGAGGGGAGCGGAAGGGGTGGGATTCGAACCCACGGTGGGTTGCCCCACGCTCGATTTCGAGTCGAGTGCCTTAAACCGGACTCAGCCACCCTTCCTTGAGGAGAGACGAAAACGCTGAACCCGCCTACGCCAAAGGCTTCGGCGCGGCAAGCGCCCAACGTCCAACATCCAAGGTTGCATGCAAGTATAGCGCAGACAATCGTGGCCCGGTGCGCGCTTGGAGTTCCGCCTTTAGGCGGAGACTGTAGCGTTTCGTCCAGGGTCCGCGTAAACGCGGAACTCCGAACGACGGCAGACAGGATTGTCCGCCTCACGAGGCAAAAAAATGTTACAATTTTCGGCTTGCCATGCCTGACCTGATTACTGCATCTTGTATGTCCACACGGACAGCCACGCTATTACTTGTTGTTGACCGGTATTCACAGGTTCTTGGCGCCGCTGTTCACCAGTATTCCCAGCTTATTCGAAAAACCTCAACCCCTCCCATATCGCCATGATTCAACTCAAACCCGGAATTCCGCCCGCTTCCCTAAACAAACCGACACACTCGGCTGCGCGTCGAAAAAGCAGGATCGAAAGAAAGAAAAATGGCGGCCTGCGTTTTAAGCGTGTGTTCAGCGATGCTGCTGTCGCGCCGTTTGATCAGATCGAATGGGAACGACGCACCGCGGAAATTACCGACGACGGCGGCAAGGTCATTTTCAAGCAGGAAGACATTGAGGTCCCGAAGAATTGGAGTCCTCTCGCCACGAAAATCGCCGTATCGAAATATTTCTACGGCGACATTGCCAACGGCACCGACCCATACAAGGGCGGAAGAGAAATGTCGGTGCGGCAGTTGATTCGTCGTGTCACGCGCACGATCACCGACTGTGGAATCGCCGATAGTTACTTTGCAGATGCCGAAGCTGCCGAAACTTTCTATGACGAGCTGACCTGGTTGTGCTTGAACCAGCACGGCGCGTTCAATTCGCCGGTTTGGTTCAACGTTGGGTTGTATCATCAATACGGCGTCGGCAAAGGCGCAGGCGCGGGAAATTATTTTTACAATCGCGAAATCGGCAAAGCGGAACGCGCGGCTTCGCAATATGAATACCCGCAGGGCAGCGCCTGCTTTATCCAGAGCGTGGGTGACACAATGGAGGACATCATGCGCCTGGCGACCAGCGAAGCGATGCTGTTCAAGTACGGCAGCGGCACTGGCACAGATCTTTCATCGCTCAGATCGACACGGGAAAAATTGAGCGGCGGCGGCAAACCGAGCGGTCCGCTCTCGTTTCTTAAAGTTTACGATCAGATTGCGAACGTGGTGAAAAGCGGTGGCAAAACGCGGCGCGCGGCGAAGATGAACACGCTCAAGGATTGGCATCCGGACATCGAAGAGTTCATCGACGCCAAGCAGAAAGAAGAAAAGAAAGCGTGGGCGCTGATCGAACAGGGTTATGACGGCAGTTACAACGGCGACGCCTACGGCTCGGTGATGTATCAGAATGAGAACGTCAGTGTCCGGGTAAGCGACGAATTCATGGACGCAGCACTGGAGGGCCGCGAATGGTGGACACGTCGCGTAACCGACGGCAAACCGTGCGAGAAAAAAGATGCGCGCTCGCTCTTGCGCAAAATTGCCGAGGGCACATGGATCTGCGGCGATCCGGGCATGCAATTCGACACGACTATTCACAAGTGGCACACCTGCAAAGGCACCGACCGGCAAAATTCTACAAATCCCTGCAGCGAGTATCTGTTTCTCGATAACACTGCCTGCAATCTCGCTTCGCTGAACTTAATGAAGTTTAAAACCGCTGACGGCGATTTTGACGTCGAGCGATTCAAGGCCGCGGTGCGGATTTTCATCACCGCGCAGGAAATCATCGTCGATAACGCCAGTTACCCCATCAAGGAAATTGCGGAGAACTCGCACATTTTCCGCACGCTTGGCCTTGGTTACGCAAATCTCGGCTCGCTCATCATGAGTTACGGCTACGGTTACGATAGCGTTGAAGGCCGGGCGCTTTGTGGCGCGATCACGGCGATTATGACCGGGGAAGCGTACGCGCAGAGCGCCCGCATGGCGCGAACGATGGGGCCGTTTCCCGGATATCGCGATTCACGTGCCAGCGGCGTGGCGAAGCCGGTCGCAAAGGACAATGTCGCGCCAATGTTGGAAGTGATCGAACTGCATCGCAGCGCGGTGCACCAAATCCCGGACGCAAAAGAGTTCGCACATTTGAAAGAGGAAGCTGCAAAGACTTGGGACGAAGCGGCGGACATTGGAAACCGCCACGGTTATCGCAACGCACAGGTAACCGTGCTCGCGCCCACGGGCACCATCAGTTTCCTGATGGATTGCGACACAACAGGTATCGAGCCGGACATTGCGCTGGTAAAATACAAGCTGCTCGCCGGCGGCGGGATGCTGAAGATTGTCAATCAAACGATCAAACCCGCGCTGGGAAAACTAGGTTACGCCTCCGACGAGATCGAACGCATCATCGCGCATATCGACGCTTTCGACACGATCGAAGACGTGAAGAGTGGCAGCGACGCCTCGTCGCCAAAGAGTAACAGCGGCGCCACGGCGCCTTCAGAACGCGACGAGGCGTCGCGGCTACGTTCCGGACTAAAGCCGGAGCACCTGCCGATGTTCGATTGCGCGTTCAGACCGTTCAAAGGCGAGCGCTCGCTGCATTACCTCGCACACCTGAAAATGATGGCAGCTGCGCAGCCATTCCTCAGCGGCGCGATTTCCAAGACCGTCAATCTGCCGGAGTCAGCCAGTGTGGACGACATCATGAGCACGTACATCGAAGGCTGGCGGCTCGGACTGAAATCGGTCGCAATCTATCGGGAAGGCTCAAAGCGCTCCGCGCCCTTGAACACACGCAAAACAAAAGACATGGGCACCCTGTCCGCCGTAGCCTCGGTGAAGGCGGATGACACCGGTCTTTCCGTTGAAACCGTCGCCGCCGCGTTTGAAAGCCGCATTCTCGAACTGGAACAGGAACTCGCGACGCTACGAAGACAGCTCGATCAGCCCGTGCGCCATCGTATGCCGGATACGCGCACGTCGTTGACACACAAGTTCGAAATCGCCGGACACGAAGGCTACATCACCGTCGGCCTGTATGAGGATGGACAGCCCGGCGAGCTTTTCATCACGATGTCGAAGGAAGGCAGCACCATCGGTGGTTTGATGGATACCGTGGGCACGCTCACCTCCATCGCGCTCCAGTACGGGGTGCCGCTCGAGAGTCTGGTGAAAAAATTCGCGTATCAGCGGTTCGAACCGAGCGGGTTTACAAAAAATCCGGACATTCGTCATGCGACGAGCATCACCGATTACGTGTTCCGCTGGCTCGCGTGCCAGTTCATCAAAGGTTACAAGGAAGCGACCGCGCCGAATCGCGCGCAGCCCGATTTACCGCTCAAAGAAATTCCCGACATCGAGAAGAAAGCACTCAACCGTCCGGTCACTGATTTGCCGCGGACCGGCGAGAAAGAAGTGATCGATGTCATAACGGGTCACTCGTCCAATCCCGGAAACGGCGACACGTCTAGTGCAGGAAATGGCAACGGCGCGAGTAACGCACCAGATCGCGTAACCGTCGCGCTCGGCAGCATCTTCATGGGCATCACTTGTTCCGTCTGCGGCAGCGACAAAGTCATCCGCGCCGGCGCCTGCGGCGTCTGCATCGATTGCGGCACCAGCCAGGGCTGTAGCTGAAGACGACCCCTGGAGTTCTCAACTGCAACATCGAAATTGGGAGTCCTGACGCTTTGGAACTGCAAAGCTAGATGCACGTGATTGGACACGCGAGCGAGCACGGCTACAATTCGTCGCCGCTTTTTTCGAGCGACGAAATTGAATGAACAAGCTCGACGCGCAGCGACAGAAAGAGATTCAACAGGCTGAGGAATTGCTCTTTGCAGGGCCCCAGGCACTGGGGTTTGCGAAAGGACTTTTCCAAGGGCATTTCGTCTCGGACTGGGTGATGCCGTATCCGCGCATTTCAGAGGCGGAACAGGGTGAGCTGGATCAAACGCTTGGTGAACTTCGCAAATTTTTAAACGAACAGCTCGATCCTGCGGAGATCGATCGGCAGGCTGACATTCCCCGAAGAGTCATTGATGGGCTAGGCCGCATCGGAGTGCTGGGCATGACGGCACCGAAGGAATACGGCGGACACGGGTTGTCGCAGATGGCCAACTGCAAGGTGCTCGAAGAAATCGGGCGACGTTGCGCGTCGACATCGGTTTTTGTTAACGCGCATCACTCCATCGGGATCCGAGCATTACTGTTGTTTGGCACGCACGAACAAAAACAAAAATGGCTTCCGAAATTGGTGAGCGGCGAGCAACTCGGCGCGTTCGCGCTCACCGAAAAGGAAGCTGGTTCGGATGCGGCAAACGTCCAGATGCAAGCGCGTCCCAGCGAGGACGGCTCCCATTTCATTTTGAACGGCGAAAAACGTTACATCACGAACGCTGCGATTGCGCACGAGCTCACGGTGATGGCCCGCACGCCGGTGCCCGGCTCGGATAAAACCGCTGTCACGGCGTTTCTGGTGACGCCCGACATGCCGGGGTTCGAAATGCTTGAGGCGCGGATGGCAAAGACGGGAATCAAAGGCACGGCTACAGGCCGGTTCGCGTTGCGCGACGTCAAAGTGCCAAAAGAAAATGTTCTCGGCCCTATCGGTAAAGGTCTGAAGGTCGCGCTGACGGTGCTCGATTTTGGACGCACCACATTCGGCGCGTGTTGCACCGGGGCAGCCAAAACTTGTTTGGAATTAGCCGTCGCGCACGCGAACACCCGCAGGCAATTCAACAAGACGCTGGGCGAATTCGAGCTGGTGAAAAAGAAAATCGCCCGGATCGCGGCTGACGCTTACGCCATGGAAGCGATGACCACGGTGACAGCGTCGTTCATCGACCGCGGTCTTGAGGATTACATGCTTGAGACCGCGATGTTGAAAGTGTTCACGACCGAACGGCTGTGGGAATGCATCAACGACGTGTTCCAGATTTACGGCGGCTCAGCGTACTTCACCGACCTGCCACTGGAAAGAATGTTGCGCGACGCGCGGATCAACCAAATCGGCGAGGGGGCCAATGAAGTGCTCACTTCGTTCATCGCGCTTGTCGGCATGCGCGGGCCGGGAATGGAGTTTAAGGAAATTTACGACACAATGATGAAGCCGTCGCGCGATGGAATGAGCAAAGCGTGGACGGCCGGAAAGAACAGACTAAGCGCGACGATTCTTGTGCCTGACGTGCCGGTGCAAAGCGATCAGCTTCGCGCTCACGCGCGGCAACTCGGCCGGTTGATCCGGCATTTTAATTTTGCCGTTAATCGCGCGTTGATCACGTATCGTGAGCCGATTCTGGACATGCAGCTTGTCCAGGAGCGGATCGCGAACGCGGCCATGGATCTTTTTGCTTCGACGTGTGTGCTGAGCCGCATCGATGGCGAGATTCAATTCGCAAGCCGAAATGGCAATGCAGTATCGCCCGACAACTCGGCGGCAGATTTGTTTTTGCGTCAGTCGTTCCGTCGGATTCGCGGTTTCCTGGCGGGGCTTACGGATAATGACGACAAAGCAGTGATCGCCGCGGCAAAATCTTGCCTAACGAGCGGCAGTGCCAAGACGGCCGCGTAAAGGTTTCGCTAACTCGCTTTAGATTTCGCCGGGCCGTTCAGGCGAAACCTGTGGTGATGGGCTGGTGGCGGAAAAATATAATCTCACGTCCGTGCTGCCGTGCGGGCAGCACGGTATTCGCCCGCCATAAGCGTCGGATCTTTTAGTATCCGGTGACGCCCGGACGACGACCGTAAATGTCCATGTGGTGAGCAGTGGTCGGAATTGCAGAGAGACGATCGCATCGCTGCGGAATGCGCGAGTCACCCGTTACCACGTAACAAATTTTCTTTGTGTTTGTGGCAGGCAGTGGCTGCGATGGCAGCGCTACTACATTCTTGCTTGGATCATCAGCGAATGCTGATGCGCAGAATGCAAGGGCGAAGATCCCTATTGCAAATCGGACCGACCAGCCGCACCCGCGACTCAGTCTGGTTCCTTTTCCCATGCTGGGACTTTGACCCCGCTGCGAATTTAAGCAAGCTTATTCCCCAGCCCACTTCGTATTTTTGGGCCAGTCCAGTTAAGCGCCTCCTGCGAGAAAGCCTTCAGTCCGTCCAAAGAAAATGTTCGAGACGAATGTTGTTCAGACGCGCTTTTGCTTCTTCGCTACGGCTGCCTCCGGCTGCGACGAGCTTGTCATAAATCGTGACAGCAGATTCCCACTTTGAATCTTCCTCCAGCAATCGCGCTGCGTTGAATCCGGCCTTGTAATACCAGAACAACTCGCGGCGCTCACCTGGCCGTCCCGCATCTGCGGGATCCTCCAGAATCTTGTAGAACGTCGCCAGCGCGCCGGCTCGATCGCCTTTTTTTTCAAGGCATAATCCTTTCTTAAACACCGCCTGGTTACGCCAATGAATCGACCCGTCTTTATCGGCGGCCAATTGGTCATAGGCGTCAATGGCACGTTGATAACTACTCGGGTCGATTGCGCCGGCCTCGAAGAAAATGTCGCCCTTCCCGCAAAGCGCCTCGCGTTTTTCCGACGCGCCGGCGTCACTCTTCAACACCTCATCATACAAGGCGAGAGCGTCTTTAGGTTTTCCAAGCTTGCGCTCGATCCCGGCTTGTTCGTTGCGCGCGGCCCAGCGCATCGCGCCGTTCTTCTGCACGACTTGATCGAATAAAACGAGCGCCCGATCCAGGGTATTCTCGCTCATGCTCGACATGGCTGATTCTGCCGCGAAAAAGAGCGCTTTTTCCGTCAGCGGGTCATTCGGATTCTCTTGCGCGATAATTTCAAACTGCGTCTGCGCATTTGCGAAATCCTGGCGACGATAATAAAGCTCCGCCAATTTCATTCGAACTTCCCGGGCAAATTGCGACTGAGCATGCTGCTCGAGAAATCGTTTTCCGAGATCAATGACTTTCGATTCGTTTCCGCTGCCTGCTTCTTCCACCCAGATGCGGAGATAATCGGCGCGTTCGGCGGCTGCAGCGGTGGGTTTGGACTCAACTGCGTGGTCCAGGTCTTTTCGGGCTTCATCCAAGCGCGGTGGTGAGGAATGAAACGCCAGCTCGGCCAAGCCCACCCAAGCCTCAGACACTCGCGGATTTTTTGGAAAATCGTGAATGAATCGCTGCAACGATGGCGCAGCTTTTTTGTCGCCCCTGGCAGCCTGCATTAGACCTTCCTGTAATTGCAAATCGGCACGCGATTGTTCGTCGCCACCCTGTTTTTCCAGTTGGTTGTAGTCAGTAATGAAACGAGTGTGATTGCCGACCTGCAACCAGCCGCCGGATGCGTTAAACAACGCGGCGTTTGCCCAACGCGAATCGCGCTGCGCGATTTGTTCGAAGGCAGCTGTTGAGGTATCGAATCGCCTCGCCAAATAGTGCGCTTGCGCAGATAAGAAATCGATCCGAGTCAACACGGCCGAGTCGGGCCGCAGCAAGCGCGCATCGTCCAGGATGGCTATCGCTTCATCAAAGCGGCCCTCGTCAATTTCAAATTCGGCAAACTCGACGAGAGCGGGGGCAATGGCCGGCATTTTGATTTCTGTGCGTCGCAGATCTGTAAACAATTGGCGTGCCCGCTCTCTGCGGCCTGCCCGAATTTCCAGTCGCGCAAGATGCCAGCGCGCGAATGTTCGCCGCGGCTGTTCCGGCCTCCGCACCCACTTTTCCAGTTCATTGCGCGACGGTTTGTGTTCGGCGCGATACAGCTCATCGAGCTTTGCGAATAGCAGCGCGAGATCAGGATCTGCGTGGTTACGGTCGATAAAACGCTCGAGTACGTCATCTCCGGTCTCCGGCGTTTTAAGCTGCAAATGCGCTTCAGCGATGCCGATGAGCGCGGCGAGCAAAATGGGATGGGGCGTTCCTTCGGGCTTTTTAAGAATCACCTGAAACATTCCGATCGCTCGTTCAGGCCGGTGCGAAATCAGTTCGAGGCGTCCACGCAACACACGCCGCTCGCGCCGTTCTGCAACCGAAACCGGTTGCAACTGCTCCAAAAGCCGGCGTGCTTCGGGAGCGTTCCCCGATTCAATGTACAGCTCAGCCGCTCGCAGCTGCGCTCGCGTGCCCCATTCTTTATCATTCGCGAGTAGAATGAATTTTCTCAGAGCCTCCTGGCGTTTTCCTAACGCGCGTAACGTGTCGCCTGCGCCAAAAACAGCTGCTCTCTGAAACGGCGAAATGTCGTTACTCAAATTCTCGTAAAGCGGCAGCGCGTCGGCCCACCGGTGCAGACTGGCCAGCGCTTGCGCGCGCCAGAATTTCGCCCATGGCAAGTCGCGTAACCTGGGGTCGGTCAGTAGAACGAGAGTGGCCTCCGGTTCGTTTGCGGCCACCTGCGCTTCTGCAAGTTTTTCTGCGACTGCGCGCCATTGTGGTTCTGGCAGATTTTTATTTAGCAGCGACTGTAACCGCACGACCGCGACCTCTGGCACGCCTTCCGAAAGCGGCGTGCTGGCCTCGGCCATTTCAGTCGAGAAATCCGCCCGGGTAACCTGGGCGAGTGTGGCAAGGAGATAGATGAGACTTATGTGTCCGATGTGTCTCATTTTCGCTGCAAGATTCCATGCAAATACCGCCCCGTGTGGCTGTGCGAGACGCTAGCCATCTTTTCGGGAGGACCCAATGCGACCACCTCGCCGCCTTGTTCGCCGCCTTCAGGACCCAAATCGATGATCCAGTCGGCGCACTTAATCATCTCGAGGTTGTGTTCAATAACCACGATGGTGTTGCCCGCGTTGCGGAGCTTCATCAACACCTCCAGTAATTTTTCAATATCGGCGAAATGCAACCCGGTCGTCGGTTCATCGAGAATGTAAACAGTGCGACCGGTCGCTTTTTTGGCAAGCTCTGTGGCAAGTTTCACGCGCTGCGCTTCGCCGCCGGAAAGGGTCGTTCCGGCCTGGCCGAGTCGCAGATAACCCAAGCCAACGTCGAGCAGTGAATTGAGCTTTTCCGCGATGGGCGGCACATTGCGGAAGAATCGCGCAGCTTCGTCCACGGTTAGATCGAGCACGTCCGCGATATTCTTTCCTTTGTAAGTGATCTCGAGGGTCTCACGGTTGTAGCGTTTGCCTCGGCAAACCTCACATTCGACGTAAACGTCAGGCAGGAAATGCATCTCGATCTTGATCAAGCCGCCGCCCTCGCAATTCTCGCAACGACCGCCTTTGACATTGAAACTGAACCGACCTGCGTCGTAACCGCGGACCCGCGCCGCGGGCAATTGCGCGAACAGTTCGCGTATCGGGGTGAACGCGCCCGTGTATGTGACCGGGTTCGACCGCGGCGTCCGGCCGATCGGGCTTTGGTCGATCACAACTACTTTATCGATCTGTTCCAGGCCGCGAATTGCTTTGTGAGCGCCCGGCTTGTCTTTGGAGTTATAGAAATGCCGGAAAAGAGCGCGCCGCAATATGTCATCCACCAACGTCGATTTGCCACTGCCGGACACACCAGTCACACACGTTAGGCAACCAAGAGGAAATGAGACATCGATTTTTTTCAGGTTGTTTTCAGTTGCGCCTACGACTGTAAGCCAGCCGTCAGGCCGCGGCTGAGCGCGCTGTTTTGGAATCGCGATCCGAGCGCGCCCGGAAAGATAATCGCCAGTTAAAGAATTTTTCGCGCGCGCGATATCGTCGAGAGTTCCCTCTGCTACAATCTCGCCGCCCCGCGGCCCTGCGCCCGGACCAAGATCAAAAATGTGGTCAGCAGCCCGAATTGTTTCTTCATCGTGCTCGACTACGATGACGGAGTTCCCAAGATCGCGCAGTTTTCGAAGCGTTCCGAGGAGACGTGAGTTGTCGCGTTGATGCAGACCGATGCTCGGTTCATCGAGAATGTAGAGAACGCCAGCCAGACCGGAGCCGATCTGTGTCGCGAGCCGTATCCGTTGCGCTTCGCCGCCGGAAAGCGTGCCACTCTCGCGATTCAGGGTGAGATAGCCAAGCCCGACTTCCATGAGAAATTGCAGACGCGAGCGAATCTCTCGGACCACGTCTGTTACAATTGTCTGCTGCTGTTCAGTCAGATCGAGACCGGCAATGAATCGCAGCGCGTCTTCCACGGTTTGCTGGCTGAACTGATGGATGTTCAATTCGCGGCTTTGGCTGGCCGCCGTAGCCTCGGCGGGAACGGGCCGGTCCTTGATTGTGACGGCAAGGATTTCCGGTTTGAGTCTCGCGCCGCCGCAAACCTTGCATGTCTCGCGAGTCATGAATGCTCGAATTCGATTCCGCGTGAACTCGCTCTCGGTTTGCTCATAAAGCCGCTGCATTTGCGGTACGAGTCCTTCAAACGGTTTTGTGATTTTCTTTTCACCGCCTGCTCGCGATTTATCGGAATTTCCGCCAAAATGCATTTCAATAGGCTTGCCATTCGTGCCGAAGTAAAGCGCAGCTTTGAATGCGTCCGGCAAATCAGCGAACGCCACGTCTTCGTTCACGCTGAAGTGTTTGATCAGCGCATCCTGCACATGCCGATAGTAGACTCGCATGCGTTTTGTGCCGCGACGCCAGGGTGTGATTGCCCCTTCGGCCAGCGTTTTGGTTTGGTCGGAGATCATCAGCTCCGGATCGACCACCAATTGTGTTCCCAGGCCGTGGCAGGCCGGACAGGCGCCGAGGTGGCTGTTGAAAGAAAAATGTCTCGGTGTCAGTTCGCCTAAATTGAAGCCAGTCTCAGCATTCCCGTAATCCGTTGAGTAGCGGCGTTCTTCCCAATCGCCCGCTGGAGTGTTGGAGTGTTGGAGTGTTGGAGAGTTGGCTTTCTCGTTACTCCATTTCTCCACTACTCCATTACCGGGTTGTTGTTGCAAAACAACAATCCGATTGCAGCCCCATTTGAGAGCGGTTTCGATTGAGTCTGTCAGCCGTACCCGGATGCCATCACGGACGACCAGCCGATCGACCACCGCTTCAATCGTGTGCTGCGCGCCTTTCTTCAGCCGGATGGGCTCAGTGCGATCCAGTTCGATCATCTGTCCGTCGATCCGCGCCCGAACAAATCCTTCACGTCTGACTTTTTCGAGCACGTCCCGGAACTCCCCGGACTGATTGTCAATCAACGGCGCCAGCACGGCGATTCTGCTGCCCGGTTCGTACGCCAATACCTGATCGACGATTTGCTGAGGCGTTTGGCGGCTGAGCGGCCGGCCGGTGAGTGGATCATGCGGTTGACCCACGGCAGAAAAGAGGACCCGCAGGTAATCGTAGATCTCAGTAGTAGTTGCGATTGTCGATCGTGGGTTCGCACCGGCGCTGCGTTGTTCGATGGCGATGGCAGGCGATAAGCCTTCGATGAAATCGACATCCGGCTTTTCCATTTGATCGAGAAACTGCCGCGCGTAAGCCGAAAGGCTCTCGACGTAACGGCGTTGGCCTTCCGCATAAAGCGTGTCGAAAGCGAGCGACGATTTCCCCGAGCCGCTTAAACCGGTGATGACCACCAACTTCTCCCGCGGAATCTCGACGTGGAGGTTCTTGAGATTGTGCTGGCGGGCACCGCTGATTTTGATAACTTCCGCAGGCATTCTGACGACGAATGTCGAACCTGTTAGTCAAGCACATCCGTTGCTTCTATCCACCGAAATTGAGTCATCCATCGAATGCATGCCGCAGGGAAGCTCCCTCTGTGGCGCAAAGATGAAAGTTTCCATCGTAATTCCGTGTTACAATGAGAAGAACACGATCGAGAAGGTCGTCGAGGCGGTCCGGAACGCGCAGCCCAATTGCAAAGAGATCATCGTAGTGGATGATTGCTCGGATGATGGGACGCAGGCCGTACTGCGGGAGAGAATTTCGCAGGCAGTTGATCGGGTCATCTACCACCCGGTAAATCGAGGCAAGGGTGCGGCCTTGCGCAGCGGCTTCGCTGCCGCTACCGGCGACGTGATTCTGGTTCAGGACGCGGACCTCGAATACAATCCTGAGGATTATCCGGCATTACTGGAACCGCTGATATCAGGCAAAGCGGACGCGGTTATTGGATCACGATTCCTGGGAGGTCGACCACATCGGGTCCTTTTTTTCTGGCATATGGTGGGGAACAAATTTTTGACGCTGCTCTCCAATATGTTGACGAATCTGAATTTGACCGATGTGGAGACGGGCTTCAAAGCCTTTAGAGGCGCCATTATTAAATCCATCCTCATTGAAGAAGACCGTTTTGGCGTTGAGCCTGAAATTATCGCCAAGCTTGCTCAGAAACGCTGTCGCATTTATGAGGTCGGCGTTTCGTATAGCGGACGGACTTATGGCGAAGGCAAGAAGATTAACTGGAAAGACGGCGTAAGAGCCGTGTTCGCCATTGCGAAGTACAATTTCCAACGACGCCAGAGATGAGTAATCCACAGCTGACCCAGTTGGCCTACACCGGGATCGATGTTTTGGAGACGCTGGGAAGAGCGACGAATTACAATTCGCTCCTGCTCGATCTCATTTTAGAGAGTTCTGGTGGCCGCAGTCGAATGCTTGATTTCGGGGCCGGAATGGGAACATTCGCGAAGCTGCTTCGAAAAAAGGGCGTTGACGTCGTGTGCGTTGAGCCTGACCCGGGCCTGGCCGGCGGGCTGGCTCGTGATGGGTTTCTGACATTCGAAGACTTAAACGAGGTCCCGGATGGTTCGTTCGAATTTATTTTCACCCTAAACGTACTCGAGCATATCGCGGATGATGGGGCCACCTTTTGCCGTCTTGCGGCAAAGTTAGCAAGAGGGGGCCGACTGCTGATTTACGTCCCGGCTTTTGAATGTTTGTGGACGAGTCTGGACGGAAGGCTCAAACATTACCGCCGCTACCGTCGAGCGCGTTTGGAGCGAATAGCTTGTTCGGTTGGGCTTGCGGTTTTGAAAACGCGCTATGCGGACTCACTCGGTTTCCTTGCCGCTCTTGGTTTCAAACTTTTCGGAAACAAGAATGGAGAGCTTAGCGCGCAAGCCGTGAGTTTTTATGATCGTTACATTGTTCCGCTGAGCAGACGTTTGGATTCCGTGCTGGGTCGATGGATTGGAAAAAATGTTTACATCGTGGCGAATAAAAGGTAGGAACTCCCACGTCAGCAGATATAGATTGCTTTCTCGTCACTGTGTAGACGTGAGTCTCAAAATCACCGCGCAGTCCGTGTTGTTCCCGGTTGGCACCCACTGGTAGCCAGGTACGTTCGGCAGTCGTGACGCCTTTTCATTGAGTTCCTTCATGGAAACGAACAGCGCGTAAACTGGAACGGATCGGTGCAGGCTGAGTTCGGCTAGCGCAACCGCCTGCGCGCGATCGTAATTCACAACGTGTCTGAATCCGATGTACCTTTTTCCATCGAGGGGAGCCGCCACAAATCCGGACGGGAAAAGGGCATTGAGGTAAACAGGACTGATATCTGAAAAAACAATTCCACGCTCTTGCCCGACGCTCTCGACAAAGCGTCGTTGCGCAACAAACTCGGCCGATTGGCGGTGCCGGGTCTTAAAGTGGAGTGCTTCGAGACTCTGCAATCGATTCGCTTTCAGACCCCGGTTGTCCGAGCGCGAAGGATAACCGAGACAAGCCGCTGCAAACAAAGCGAAAATTGCCAGAGAAGCGATCGTTCGTTTTGGCAGAAGGAGATTCTCTACCGCCCATGTCACTGGTAGAACGGCAACTGCGACTAACAGTATTAGGAGCGGCAGATAGAACCGTAAATCCATCCATTTAGGATAGTAACTGATGGTCAGTGCAAAAAAACTCAAGCCAGCCGCAAAAGCACAGAGAACGAACCGGTTAACCCGGATGAAGGAGAACCCAACGCTGACCAGAAGAATAAACGCGACGACAAAGTGGGTACCGGTACCAAAATAGCTGGCAACGGTAATGCGTTGTGGGCGCAGAGCGAGTTCCCGCCAAAGTATCGCAGTATTGTCTGGAATGTAGCGCAAGGAAAAAGGCGGATTCTTCGCTAACCAAATTGGACTAATCCAAAAGGTGTATCCTGTTTTGAACGGCGAATGAAATTGGATCATGTTCAGCACCAGTAGCGGGCTGGCCGCAAGCACGAAAACAACAGGAAGTGCGATGCAGTGAAGAAACCAGCGCAAGCGCATCCCTCTGACGGGGAACAGAGCCATGGCCAACAACAACGGGGCGAAGAAGACTGATTGAAGTCGAATGTTTGATGAGAGACCGAGGAAAACTGCCGATAAGTAAATTTTCCATCGGCGTCCCTCCCTCAGTCCCAGGTATGCGAACATAAACGCTAGTACGACGAATGCCGAAGCGCTGATTTCGCTCGTTGACGAACGACAGAAGGTGAAAAAGCCGGGAAGCGTAACGAGCAAAACCGCTGCAAATCCGCCGATTAACGGCTTGGCCAGATAAAGATAAAAGCCGAATACGCCGAAGAACAGCAGGAAACCGAGCGTTTGATTCGTCCTGAATGGGGCAAGGATGGAATCTGCTTCCGGAAGGATCTTCAGCCAGGGAAGCATTAGCGCCGGGTATCCAACGGGATATCTCGGCGGCAGTTTGTCGTAACCGATCTGTATCGACGGCAAACTATGCTTAAGCAAAGCTCTCGCTTGCGCGAAGTATTGAGTTGGATCTGCGTAACCAAGATAAAGCAGATCGCTGTAGCGATAATCAATTCGCAGTACTGAAAAGTAATAGAATATTAATGCACAAATAAACAACAGTGCGCCCATCAAGATTTCTGTGGTCGCGAAATTTCTTTTGTTATGCATTCAGGAGTTTGTGCCGGATTCTCGTTGCTGCGGCATGTCCTGTTACTCGAAGCGGTAGAGCTTCGCGCAGCCAGGGGAAGCTGAATAAAGGGTGCGACTTTAAACAGGACAAAAGTTCCCGCGACCTTTCAAAGCAATAGTTACTGGTTCATGGATTTTGGAATCTTCACAGGAACCGCCTCCTCTGAAAGAACTCCATTATCCGCGCTGCGCACCGCATAGTTCTGTTGCGGATCGAAATCGCGGATATACCCAAAAAACACGCTGGTTGGAGTCTTGTTCAAGTAAAACACCTTATCAACAAATCGATTTTCACTGAATCTGGCGAACGAGTGACCGATCCCGCGAATCAGCCCCATCTGGTCGACAACTATCAATGTGTGTGGGACCTGGTGTCTACGTTTCCAGAGTCTGCCGGTAACGCGAGCTGCCGGCGCGCCGTTATTGCACTGGAGTAAAGCAGCAACTCCACATCGACCGGTTAGTCTTTGACGCTTATATCGGCCTCGGGTTACCTGTCTTTCGCTAAGACCAAACCAATCCTGTAACCCGTCCGCGAACATATCCAATCTGCGGGCGCGTAATTGTTCCGCCAGGCGATATACTTGATTGATGCCCCCGGCCGCGGGAGCGAGGATCGCTACTTGCTGGTCGTCCCGAACTTCGTTAAGCAGGCTAATAGCGCCTTCTTCAGCAAATATTCTAGCCAATCTACAGTGCACTCCGCTTTTGTAGTGCATCGGCGAGACCATGACGGGCAACGCAAGAGCGACAAGGTATACCGGCCAGCGCAACCATTGTATCGATACAGCCAACTGAATTCCAACTAACAGCAGTCCTGTCCAAAAGAGAGCACTCCAAAAGAGGTACCGTGGCAACAGAAACTCGAACTGAAAGCGTGAACCGCGAAGACTGTTTCCCGTGACGATCAAAGCCATCACCACGAAGTTAAAGGTCACTAGAGCCATTCCAATAAGCTTGAGACTGCTTTTGGAGAGGTCTCGGCGAATCATTGTAAAGGTCATTGCAACCACCGCGAGTACGACGCCTGCACCGCCACAGGAAAGTGATAAGATGGAAGACTTGGCTGCTTCCAAGGAAAGCTGCTTTTCGTGCCAGCCGGAAGCTGCGTAAAAAAATGGACCGCCAGCGATTCTACACAATCGACCGACCAGAGCTAGTCCGAGGGCTCCCGCCCCTTCGATTGTTTTGTAGCCTGCCACGTGCGGGGGGACCTGCTGGTAGATGACGACGGCTGCGACAGCGGCGATGCCAATTGAGACAAGGCATCGCCAGTGAAGCCGCAAGCACCAGGCCAGGAACAGCAGACTCGGCCAAATCGCGAGGCCGGTACCGAAACTGAAGGAGGCCACAAATCCGGCCGACACGACGAGCAGACTTATCGCCCAAAACCTCCGGGAGGAGTCGGTGCCCATGCTCGGAAGAAGAACAAAAGCGAGCGCCGCACTCATCATGAGCAGAGAGCATATACAGTTGAATCCGGCAGACGCGATGATAGGAGACCGTGCCATCCAAAAATTGCCGACGATGATGGCGAGCGTAGCCATAATCTTGGCAGTGAGATTCACTGTTTTATCGCGCCAAACTGGTACCAGCAGCAGCCCGATAGTTAGAAAAAGCATTGTAAAGCCCATCCAGAACAGCGGTAGCTGCTTCCCATGGAAAAACCGAAGATCGGCCAGCCAAAAGAAACTTGGAAAAAATATCAGATGCTCGGCGTGCTTGTGTAACGCGCTTTCTAACCAGGTGTGATTTAAGGCGAACTCGTAGATTCGCCAGTAATCCTGGTGTGTCACAGGCGAGTAGCCCAGACAAAGATAAAGCACGCTCGAAATCGCAAAGAGCAACGCCAGCAGAGTGGCTGCTATTTGCACAGCCAGCTCACCTACTGGGGCAAGTTTAGGCATTCGGGCCGGCCAGGTGGCACGCGGCATCACTTTTGACATTCGAGGAGAATAATTACATACGGAATTCGCATCGCCTTTGTCTCGATCCAAGCATTCACGTTTTTGAATACACTTCCGGCGAGCTGACGGTACGTTTGCTCTGTTCGAATATGCCGCCCGCGGTCCATGGACATGATGAGAATACCAAGTCCAATCACAATGTCCGCCTCTCTGAATCGCGGGTCATCCCAAAGAGACCTAGTGTCGCCGATTACGAACGTTCCCTTGCGAGCGTGCGTACGTTGCGCGGAAGCGATACAGGCTGAACTAACGTCCAAACCGAGGTACTCCACCGGCGGAAGCCACGGGAGTACCTGTGCCGGCCCACAACCAATATCGATGACCCTGTCGCCAGTTTTTGCTCGAACGTGGTTTCGAATGAACTTTCGACGAAGTGCGTTTCCTCCAATGGCGTCTTGAAACAAGTCATACAGGCGCGGAAAGTTTAACAAACGCTGTAGTCCGGAGTTACCTTGCATAGCAACTTGATGCGATATTGATGTTACGTGGTTCTTTCTCAACTGACTATGAGCCATGACTGCGGATAATTGCCGCTTCACCGAACAGGTCGGCGCTAGGAAACAAAAGGGATGCGTAATCGCCCCCAAGCGAGGATGGATGTACCAAAGGGCATTCGGAACGGCAATGATGTCTCAATGTTCTTCATACCACGCAGCAGTAGCTGCGAGAGGGAGTTTGGCGGGACGAAACCGGTTCGAATCACATCAGCTTGCTTTGCTCGTCGCAGGAGGGTCTTACGGGCGAGCAATAAAGGAATCATGAGTAATCCCCATGGCTGAATTCCCTGGATTTCTACGCCGCAACTCTCCAACAATCCTCTCAAGCCATGCCGCGTATAACGCCTCACGTGGCCCGCTACTCTGTCGTAGTCGCTGAATAACATCATATTAGCTGGGACATTAACAGCCACGATGCCGCCTGATCGCAGGTGCCGAAGGGCAGCACGCACAAACGCGGCGTCGTCATCGATGTGTTCAATCACGTCCAACAGCAGGACTGCATCGTAACGGCCAAGCAATGATGATTTTTGGTCCAAGATGTTGTAAACAAAAAGGTTGCCCTTGCCCGGTTTCGCGGTCTCCAAGGCCGTTCGATTCAAATCGCAGCCATCCACTGATATCCCGAGATCGCGCTCCAGCATTTCCCGGGCTACCCCATGCCCGCATCCGATTTCCAAGGCATTGCGCACGTCATCTCCTGCACACTGGAATGCGCGAACGAGCAAACAGTGTCGCCATTGCATCCAAAAATGATCTGCAGTAGCAAACTGGAACCACTCGTCCGCCATCGAAACTGCTTGAGGTTGGGAAACAGTTTCAATCGTTCTCATCGGATCCATGCATCGTTTCGAGATTGATAGTGCGCTCGACAATGAATGATGGGCGGGCTTTCACTTCCATAAACGTTTGCCCGATGTACTCCCCAAGCACTCCCAAGTAGAGGAAGATCAATCCATTGGAGAAGAGCAGAACGATGACGAGTGTTGAAAACCCAGGTGCTGCGAAGTGAATCTCGGTAAACAGCGCAATTCCAAGATAAATGAGTGCCGCAATGAGGGCGCCGAGGCAAAGAATGCTGCCGCAGATGAAGCCAACCCTCAATGGTCTCGTTGAGAACGAGGTCAATCCTGAGAATGCCAGCGTCGTCAGTTTCGGTAATGAATACTGCGGACGGCCCGCGGCACGCGCTGGTCGCGAGATGGGAAATGGCTTTGATGCCAGGCCCGTCCACGCACGTAATCCTCGAACGAAACGCAGCTTTTCTGGAAGACTTAGTAGTAGGCGCACCGCCCGGTGAGTCATTACACAAAAATCACCGCTGTCGGCTTGGACAGGAGTATCAGCCAGGTAAACGTAAAGCCTGTAAAACACGGAGTAAAAGAAACGCTTGAGCCTGGATTCGCGCCGAGCGGCTCGCACCGCGTAAACTATGTCAACCTTCTCCTTTCTTAACGTTCGATACATCTCCAAAAGGATTTCCGGCTCGTCCTGCAAATCTGCGTCCATAATTCCGACATAATTCCCCAATGCAAAGGACAGACCAGCCGAAACGGCATTCTGATGGCCGAAATTTCGGGTTAACACAATTAATTTGACGGATGGATCTTTGCTGGCCCACGCCTCAATGAACCTTGAACTCCCGTCAGTCGATCCATCGCTTACAAAAAGCAGCTCCCAATTTAATGGGCGATTCTCGACGCTTTCAAGTCGCCTACACAACAAAGGCAGAACGTATTCCTCGTTCAGGAAAGGAATAACAATGCTTAACTCAGGACGCATCATTCAACTCAAACGTAATCTTTAATCTGACGACGTTACTGTGTGAACTGACCTTAATCCAGTAAGACGCAGGCAAGGACTATTCAAGATAGGACTGCAGAAACAAGTCCATAATATGCTGCACCGCAGCACCTGTTACGTGCCTTAGGTCGGCCTCCCACACCGCTTCACGATTGGAGTTTTGGACGATTTCGTAACTTGGAAAATAATCTACATTTTGATGTGCGGCAGCCCACTCCTCGGCGACGGTCCGCAACAGCGATTTTCCATAGTTATTGGCTGCCACCACGTCCATCTTTGAAAATGTCGCCATTAGGGGCACGGGAGAAACAGTAACTACAATGCGAAGATCGGGGTGACCATAGCGGGTCAGCAATGCGTGTATGGATTCGAGGCTGTTCCAGTTTTCAACGAAGCTGGTGAGGTGAAACTCGTAGCGATTTGGATTAGGCTTCAATATCGACCGGATCGGAGTGCAATTAGTGTACACGTCGGCTTCGCAATCGCGCCAGACTTCGACCAAACCTAGTGTCATAATCAGACCGCGGCAGTGCTCCACTCGCTTTGCGACTGTTTGCATCAGTGCACGACGATTGAGCGTTTCCGAAAACCCAGCCAGCTCGAGCGTAGGGGTGCAGTGTGGATCAAACCAAGTGCTTTCCGTGATCTGGAAAATTGAGTCCACAGGAAAAGCTGCTTCAGGGTCGAGAGCCCAATGGAGCTCATTCAAGATTGAAAACGTGTTGTACTTGTTCGTGAAACCGAGTCCTGTTACTTCCTTGTTCACCGGCTGAAGCTTAGCGAACTCCGGTGCCATGCTCTCAACGGCAACTCCGCGGCCAGTGAGTGCGTGTTCGATTCCACGCGCAAAACACGATCCAATGGCGTAAAATTTGTCGTCTCGCGCGAATTTGAATTTGGGCGTAATTCGCGGCGTAAACCATGGTTGCCGCAGCCGCTGAAAAGCGTACTGGCTAGCATTATCCTCGGGGCTTAGTCCCGCCTTGTACCAGCGGTTGGCTGGGTTCTTCAGCCAGTTGTCGCTTACTTCAGTGCTTTTCGCGACGTAGATTGATCGCGTGTCGAGTTCGGGAGATGTGGATGGCATACGCGGATCTTGTCCGCTAACGGACGTTTCAGACTGCGGAGTGGGAGAAGAATGAACCGGGAGTCTCACGTTTAATCGATAGCTGAACCCAAGGTTTCGACAAGGTTGACTGGGCTCCTACTCACTTTATCTACTGAATTTCATTGTGGCGCCTCGGGCGCATGAGGTATTGGCCGCCACTTGGTGACACAATCTTTTCTTTGATACACAACTGATCGAGCAACATCAACAATTCGAACACGGCTCTGGCGTCTTCGTTTTCTAGATAGGCCACCCGAGTTCCCGGCGGCACAACAAGCCGCAGAAAGGCGTCAAACTCCAGCTTCCATTCAATCGTAAACCACCGTTGAAATACTGGGATGATTTCGGCCGAGCGGATCGATTCGAACGGTGAGCCAAGGAGGCCTGGTTCCGGACGTTTGATCTCCGCAATTGTCCGGCCGGTAATTTTATTTTTGCGGAGTTTTTCGGGAAGAACAGCCAGGATCTGGTTGACTATGGCGAGGCGCTTGTCGTCGTACTGAAACTGGGTTTCGCCGATGAAGTCGTGAATCCAGAGATAACCGTCGTTTTTCAGTGAGCGCCATATTTGCTCGGCCACATGTTCGAGAAAAAGGATGTGATGGAGGCAAGTCTGAGCTACAACCAGATCAAATGTTTTCTCCGGCAGCGTCACGAAATTCAGATCGGCCACGTCATAGGTGAGTGGCAGGCCCTGCTTTTTAGCGATTTCGCGTGCCTTGGCCACAGCGTCTTCGGAAATGTCGATCCCATGAAAACTCCGGCAAACTCCTTGGGAGATCAGGTCGCGTTCACATCTCCCAGCTCCGCAGCCGAGCGTTAGACCGTGCTCAAACGTCAGCCCCTTCTTACTCGCAAGCTCAGACAGAGATGAGTAGTTGCGATCAAATCCAAGTTTGGCTTCAGCTTTGCTGTCCTCGATTGCAGTTTCGGACGACTCCCGCTCCAGTAGAATTTTCCCCCAGACTTGATTTTCGCGTGCCGCCATCGCGTCATATACACTCCTCTCCGCCATTGCCCGTCTAACGATCTCGCCAGCCTTGTCGACGCTCATGAGTACATCAGATCCGGTTACAGCGAGTCGGCGCGTGCTCCACTCGTCACTTGCGAGCGAAGCTAATCGAATAGTCCTGCGGAAACAACTCACGCCGTCGCCGGCTTTTTGGGAAGACGAGGGGAACTACAAACGGTGATAGAGCTGTGCTGCAACGCTGCCGGACCGAGGGCAAAGTCTGCTTCTGGCCAGTCATAGCGAGGTGCCGTGACACAGGAATCCATCACCCTCTTGGATACAGCGTCCGCTGGAAAAGCCTTTATCATGCAGCATTTAAAAACAGCTACATCGTTTCTGGGATGCTGAAATCCGCAGCGGGAGATCTTACCGAACTGAGCACCAGTCAAAAGACGCGCTACTAAGTGAGTTTACGAGGCGCTGGGAACTGCTGAGCGCGTAGCACACGACAGATTGGCTGATCGCGTTCGCGTCGCGCTGCCTTACCCCTGCGCAAGCAGATAAATTGCGACCAGCGTAAATAGAAAGTACGGAACAAGCACCGCCGCGCCAGCATAATCCTTCGCGATTCGCTGCCCAAAAAACAACGCCGTGATGGCAGCGGCGGCTAGAATTGCCCCGTAGAACGCGATCGTCGAATCTTTCAAAAGAATCACCAGCAGACAGCCGACCGCGCTCAGCGCGCCGGCCGCGATCTCGAGAATTGTGATACAGATCAACAGCGCAGGAACCATTCCAGCCAGTGGACTGCTCGCGAAATGTCCTTTTAGCCATTCCAAATTGCCGCGGCGATCGATGATTTTATCGATCCCCGATTGCAGGAACAAAATCGCCAGAAACGCGGAGACCAAAATCTGCATCACGTAGATTGCTTGAGGCACGCGCAAAACTGCGATCATCAGCGCAGCTTAGACGAAGTCGCGCGGATTTGTCGATGCCCTGATCTTCGGCCACAAAAAACAGGGACGCGGTCACCCGCGTCCCTGTTCGATAGAACTACTTTT
>Ga0070659_100000734_pt1 | contig 23797 bp, 22 predicted proteins | sample KBSC23metaG_FD_64666 | JGI IMG/M metagenome (GOLD analysis project Ga0070659, IMG submission 64666) | Corn rhizosphere microbial communities from Kellogg Biological Station, Michigan, USA - KBS C2-3 metaG | ecosystem: Host-associated > Plants > Roots > Rhizosphere > Soil ... | reverse complement strand
GGCATCCCGCGCAACTCGCCGGACGGCTATTACGAGAAGGTCTACTGGGACGTCCGGATCTCCTACGGCGGCGCGTTCGTGCACGCGGCGCCGTGGTCCGTCGGCCAGCAGGGCCGGGTCAACGTGTCGCACGGCTGCGTCAACCTGAGTACGGCGAACGCGACGTGGTTCTACTACTTCGCGAATCGCGGCGACGTCGTCGACGTCTACAACTCGGGCGCCCCGCCGGACACGGCCGACCCCGGGATGTCCGACTGGAACATGTCGTGGGCGGACTGGGTCGCCGGTGACGCGATCCCGTCGCCCGAGGCGCTCGCGCTGCACCCGAAGCTGCCGCACGACTCGGAGCCGCCGGCCCCGGCCGCGACGGCCACGCCCTACCAGCCGCCGCCTTCCCCGTCACCGTCGCCGACCGCGTCGCCGAAGCCGACGACCTCGCCGAAGCCGAGCCCGTCTCCGACGCACTAGCCGCCTAGTTCGGTGAGCCCGCTCGGGGTGAGCGCCCAGCCGACGGGTTCGTCGTGCGGCTCGGTGGGGACCTCGTCGAGGAGCTCGGCCGCGTAGACGACGGCGACCCTTCTGGTCCGTTCGACGGCCGCCAGCGCACGGTCGTAGTAGCCACGGCCGCGGCCGAGCCGGTGGCCCGCGCGGTCCACGGCGAGGGCCGGTACGACGGTGAGGCCCGCAGCCGTGAGGGCCTCGGGGCCCAGCGGCACGGCGGTCGGCTCGAGCAGGCCCCACCGGACGGTCGCCAGCCGGTCCCACCCGTCGTACGGCGCCCAGTCCATCGTGTCGCCGTCGTCGCCGACGACGGGTAGGAGCACCCGGGCTCCGAGCGCGACGAGCGCGTCGAGGAGCGGATGGGTCGGCGGTTCTTCGGCGACCCCGGCGTACGCGGCGACGGTCGGTCTGGCGCTGCCGGCCAGGGCGAACAGGTCGGCGGCGTACGACGCGAGCCGCTCGCCGTCGGCCGCGCGGTCCACAGCCGGCCGGTTCGCGCGCGCCGTGCACACACCCGTCCGGAGCAGTCGCTTCTCGTCCACCGCATGCGAGCATCGCACCGACAACGCTCGGAGGTGGATGTGACGCTGCGGCTGCGGCTCTCGCTCGCCTTCCTGCTCGTGGTCATCGTCCCGCTGACCGTCGCTGCGGTCGTGGTCGGCCGCGGGGTGCCCAACGCGCTCGATTCGGCGGCGCGCAACCGCGTGCTCGCGTCGCGTGCCGGCGCGGGCGCGCTGGTGGCCGCGCGCTGTCAGACGGCGCGACTGGCCGCCGAGGTGCTCGGCCGAGAGGCCGCGGTCGGCGACAAGCAGCAGGCCGCAGCAGACGTCGTCGGTCGCGGCGTCGTCGATTACGCAGTGGTCACCAGCGCCGCAGGCAAGGTGCTGGGCTCGGCCGGCGCCGTCCGCGGCGGGTCCCCGCCGCTGGTCACCCCGGCCGCGCTCGGTTCCTGCAGCCGCGGCAGCCCACCCGCCGCCGGCATCGAGGCCGTCGCCGATTCGGTCGACCTGCGCTCCACCCGCGGCGCCGGTCTTGGCGCCGCCGCCGTTGCGATCTCGCTGGACACCGGGTTCGTCACGTCGCTGTCCCGCTCGGCCAACTCTGACGTGACGCTGGTCGCGGGCGACGCCGTCATCGCGAGCACGCTGCCCGCCGGCGCCGCGACCGGCCTCGCGAAGACGTCGGACGTGTTGATCCGGGCCGGCGGGACGCGCCAAGTCGGGGACCGGCTGGCGGCCGCCACCTCCATCGGTCCCGGGCAACCGGTCGTCGTCGTCAGCGTGAGCCGGCCAGGCGTCGACAGCCTCGAACTTCTCGTGGTTGCCGTGCTCGTCGCGGTGCTGCTGCTCGCCGCCGTCATCGGCTGGGGCCTCGCCCGGATGACCACCCGCCCGCTGGTCGCGTTGAGCGAAGCGGCCGAACGGGTCGCGGGCGGCGATCTCGACACGCACATCCAGGTCACGTCCGACGACGAGGTCGGTCAGCTCGCGACGTCGTTCAACGACATGACCGACCGGTTGCGGGGTTACGTCGGGGCACTGGAGACGAGCCGCGACGAGTTGCGGCGCAACCTGGTCCGCCTCGGCGACACCTTGTCCAGCACGCATGACCTCGGTCGCATCCTCGGTGTCATCCTCGAGACCGCCGTTGCCGAGACGCGCTCGTCCGCCGGTGCCATCTACGTCGTCGCCGACGGTCGCGACGAGCTCACGTTGCGCGCCGCGCACGGCCTCGAAGGCCAGGCCGCCAACACCGGTGACGTGATCGCGATCGGCGTCGGCATCACCGGCTCGGTCGCCGCGTCGGGCGACGCGGTGCGCGGACACGTCGGCTCGCCGGGCTTGGTCGCGGCGCCGGGCGAGCCCCGCAGCGAGGAGCTGATCAGCGTTCCGCTGCGCACCACCGGTGGCGTGCTCGGCGTGCTCAATCTCTACGACCGGGTCGACGGCCGGCCCTACGACGAAGGCGACCTCGAGACCATCCGCACATTCGCCAGCCAAGCCGCCGTCGCGCTCGACAACGTGCTGTTGCACCAGGAAGCGCAACGGCTGTCGATCACGGACGGCCTGACGGGGCTGCGCAACTACCGGTTCTTCCAGCAGGCGATCAGCCGGGAGACCGAGCGCGCGGTGCGGTTCGGCCGCCCGATGGGTCTGCTCATGCTCGACCTCGACCACTTCAAGAACGTCAACGACACGCATGGACATCAGGTCGGTGACGCCGTGCTCATCGAGATCGCCGACCGCGTCCGCGCCGAGGTGCGCGAGGTTGACCTCGTCGCGCGCTACGGCGGCGAGGAGTTCGTCGTCGTACTGCCCGAGACCGATCGGCGCGGCGCCGTGCACATCGCCGACCGCATCTGCGAGCGGGTCCGCGGCCGCCCGCTGCACGCCGCCGGAGTCGAGCTGCGGCTGACGGTCTCGGTCGGCATCGCCGTACTGCCCGAGGACGGGACCACGCCGTCGGCACTCATCCGGGCGGCCGACGACGCGTTGTACCGGGCCAAAGCTGCCGGCCGCGACCGCTCCCTCTAGCCCCGCGGTCGCCTAGGGCGTCGCTGGCGGCGTTCTCGGTCGCTTGCGGGCGCCAGCCCGCGGCGCTCCCTGCGGCCTTGCCAGCAACGCCCTAGCCAACCGCGGTCACCGGGGTGTCGTTGGCGGCGTTCTCGTCGCCTTGCGGCCGTCAGGCCGCGGCGGCTCCTGCGGTCTTGCCAGCGCCGCCCTAGCCAACCGCGGTCACCGAGGGTGTCGCTGGCGGCGTTCTCGTCGCCTTGCTGCCGTCAGGCCGTGGCGGCTCCTGCGGCCGCGGTGCGTATTCAGGTTGAGTGTGACGTTGTGTGTCAGTGCGGGGGTTGTCACTGACACACAACGTCACAGTCGACGGGCGGACCACGGGCGGACGGCGGCGGCGGTGCGGACCGCTTGCCCCGTTAGGGTCTGTCGCATGGCAGGCGGCGCATGAGCGGGCGGGTGACGAAAGCGGTCATCCCGGCGGCGGGGCTCGGTACCAGGTTCCTGCCGGCCACCAAAGCGACGCCGAAGGAGATGCTGCCGGTCGTCGACAAGCCCGCGATCCAGTACGTCGTCGAAGAGGCGGTACGGGCCGGCCTCGACGACATCCTCATGGTCACCGGCCGGAACAAGGCGCCGCTCGAGGATCACTTCGACCGGCACTACGAGCTCGAGGACAAGCTCGAAGGCGACGAGGGCAAGCGCGAGCTGCTCGACCGGGTCCGGGAGCCGACGGATCTCGCGACCATCCACTACGTGCGGCAGAAGGATCCGCGCGGCCTCGGCCACGCGGTGCTCTGCGCGGCCCAGCACGTCGGCGAGGAGCCGTTCGCGGTCCTGCTCGGCGACGACCTCATCGACGAGCGCGACCGGCTGCTCGCGCGGATGATCGACGTACGCCAGCAACACGGCGGCTGTGTCATCGCGCTCATGCAGGTCCCCGCCGAGCAGATATCGCTCTACGGGTGCGCCGCCGTCGAGACGACCGGCGACGACGACGTGCTCCGGGTCACCGGCATGGTCGAGAAACCGGCCCCGGACAAGGCACCCAGCGACTACGCCATGATCGGCCGCTACGTGCTGTCGCCGGCGATCTTCGACGTACTCCGCGACACCCCGCCGGGCCGCGGCGGCGAGATCCAGCTGACCGACGCCATCCAGGCGCTGACCGACCGGCCAGGCGACGGGGGGCCGGTGCACGGCGTCGTGTTCCGCGGCCGGCGTTACGACACCGGCGACAAGCTCGACTACCTGCGCTCGATCGTCCAGCTCGCCGCCGACCGCTCCGACCTCGGCCCGGCGTTCCGCGACTGGCTCGCCGAGTTCGCGGCGACCCGGCTGCCCGAGGGCGACCCGATCGAGCCGTTGCAGCCGTGAAGACCGTCGACGAACATCTCGCGAGCGTGCTGGCCGGCCTCGGCCCGCTCGCGCCACTCGAGCTCACCCTGCTCGACGCGCACGGCTGCGTCCTCGCCGAGGACATCGCCGCGACGTTTCCGTTGCCACCGTTCGACAATTCGGCCATGGACGGGTACGCCGTCCGCGCGGTCGACGTCGCGAACGCCACCGAGTCGACGCCCGTCACGCTGCCCGTCGTCGGCGACGTCGCCGCCGGCAGCACCACGCCGTACTCCGTCCAGCCCGGCCTGTGCGTCCGGATCATGACCGGGGCGCCGCTGCCGCCGGGCGCCGACGCCGTCGTACCGCAGGAGTGGACCGACGAAGGCCTCGCGCAGGTCACGATCCGCCGCGCCGCGCCCGCCGGCCAGCACGTCCGCGCGGCCGGCGAGGACGTCGCGCCGGGCGCCGTCGTCCTCAGCGCCGGCACCCACCTCGGCGCCACCCAGATCGGGCTGCTCGCCGCGGTCGGCCGCGACCGCGTGCTAGCCCGGCCGCGGCCGCGGGTTGTCATCCTGTCGACGGGCAGCGAGCTCGTCGACCCCGGGCAGCCGCTGACACCCGGCAAGATCCCCGACGCGAACAGCGCCCTGCTCACCGCCGCCGCGGACGAGGCGGGCGCCATCCCGTTCCGCGTCGGCATCGTTCCCGACGACCCGCGGCAACTGCTCGACACCCTCGAGGATCAGCTCATCCGCGCCGACCTCGTGCTGACCAGCGGCGGCGTCAGCGTCGGCGCGTACGACGTCGTCAAGGACGCGCTGGGGCGGCTCGGCACGGTCGCCTTCGACAAGGTCGCGATGCAACCCGGCATGCCGCAGGGCTTCGGTCGGATCGGGCCCGACGAGACGCCGTTCTTCGGCCTGCCCGGCAATCCGGTGAGCGCTTACGTGTCGTTCGAGGTCTTCGTCCGGCCGGTCGTCCGGCGGATGCTCGGCGTCGACCCGATCACCCGGCCGACCGTGCGCGCCCGGCTCACCGACGCGGTGTCCTCGCCGGCCGGCAAGCGGAGCTTCGCCCGCGGCTGGCTGTCGGTCGACGAGGGCAAGTACGTCGTCCGTCCCGTCGGCGGCAGCGGTTCGCACCTGATCGCCTCGCTGTCCGCCGCCAACGCACTGATCGTCGTACCCGACGACACGACGCAGCTCGACGCCGATGCCACTGTCGACGTGATGATGCTCGAACGGCGGCAGCGATGAGCGAACTGCCGCATCTCGACGAGTCCGGCGATGCCCGGATGGTCGACGTCAGCGCAAAGGACGTGACCGCGCGTACGGCGACCGCCCGCGGGCGGGTGCTCGTCAACGCGGACGTCGTCCGGTTGTTGCGGTCCGGCGAGCTGCCGAAGGGCGACGCGCTCGCGGTCGCGCGAATCGCGGGCATCATGGCCGCCAAGCACACGCCGGATCTGATCCCGCTCTGTCACCCGATCGCGCTGCATGCCGTCGACGTCGACTGCGTGGTCGCCGACGATGCCGTCGACGTCACCGTCACGACCCGCACGGCCGACCGGACCGGCGTCGAGATGGAGGCGCTGACGTCGGTCGCGGTCGCGTGCCTCGCCGTCGTCGACATGGTCAAGGCCGTCGACCCGGCGGCCACCATCACCGACATCCGCGTGGTCGAGAAGATCGGTGGCAAGACCGGTCGATGGGTGCGCGACGAATGAGCGCGGAAGAGCTCCCGGGCGATGCGCGTGCGGTCGTCATCACGGCGTCCGACCGCTCGCACGGCCAGTTGCGCCACGACGAGTCGGGCCCGCTGCTCGCCGGACTGCTGCGCGACCTGGGCTTCGCAGTCGGAGACGTCGTCGTCGTACCTGACGAGGCCGACGAGATCGAGGCGGCGCTGCGGTCTGCCGTCGCGGACGGGGCCGATCTCGTCGCCACGACCGGCGGGACCGGCTTCGCGCCCCGCGACGTCACCCCGGAAGCGACCCGGCGGGTGCTCGAGCGGGAGGCGCCCGGGCTGGCCGAGGCGTTGCGGCAACACAACCGCGATCGGGTGCCTACGACGATCCTGTCGCGGGCGGTCGCGGGTACCTGCGGGCGGTCGATCATCGTCAATCTGCCCGGCTCGCCGAGCGGGGTGCGCGACGGCGTCACCGTGCTCACCCCGGTGATCGGGCACGCGATCGTGCAGTTGCGCGGCGGCGACCATTGAGCCAGCCGCGCTCGCCTGGCTGGCCGGCGGTGCTGACCGACGGCGACGTCACGTTGCGACCGCTGCGGTTGCGCGACGCGCCGGACTGGGCGGAGGCGCGTCGCCGCAACGTCGAGTGGCTGCGGGAGTGGGAGGCGACGCCGCCGGGCGGGCGCGCGTTCGTGCCCACGTCGATGAGCACGTTCGTGACGATGGCGCGGCGGCTGCGGGCCGAGGCGAGGCAGGGCCGGGCATTGCCGTTCGCCATCCTCGCCGGCGGTGAGTTCGCCGGGCAGCTCAACGTCAGCGGCGTGGTCCGCGGTTCGCTGCAATCGGCGAGCCTGGGGTACTGGATCGACCAGCGGCATGCCGGTCGCGGCGTGATGCCGACGGCGGTCGCCCTCGTCACCGACCACTGCTTCGATGCCGTCAACCTGCACCGGGTCGAGGTGAACATCCGGCCGGAGAACGCGGCGAGCCGTCGCGTGGTCGAGAAGCTCGGGTTCCGTGAAGAGGGATTACGGCGGCAGTTCCTGCACATCGCGGGTGCGTGGCGCGACCACCTGTCGTTCGTGTTGTTGCGCGGCGACGTCCCCGAGGGCTTGGTCGCGCGGTGGCATGCCGTGCAACTTCCGGGGCAACTGAACCGCGACACGCCGCTCGACGTCCCCGACCGGAAGCCCAGCCGTGGCTAGCGTTTGTCGTCGATGGATGCCAACCGTCGAAGGACATGCACGTGAGCGCCGTCATCCTCGCGGTCATCGTCATCATGTGGGCTGTCGTGTTGGTGCCGATGTGGTTGCGTAGACACGATGCCGCGACCGAGTCTCGCTCCGTCGACAAGTTCTCGGCGGCGATGCGGGTGCTGTCGCGGCGGCAGCCGCAGTCCGGCACCGCGCGCTACGTGTTGATGCCGCGCCGCGCGGCCGCCGCGACCGTCCATGTCTCGGGCGCCTCCGCACCTACGACGCCGCGACCCGCGCCCGCGCCGGCTCCCCGCCGGCCGCGGCGGAAGGCGTCGCTGGCCGTACGGCGCCGCCGGGTCCTGTTCGCGTTGCTCGGCGTCGCGTTGCTGACGACGGTGCTCGCGATGGCCGGCGGCATCAGCTGGGTGCTGCAGATCGTCATCGACCTGTTCGTCGTGGCGTTCGTCGTACATCTTCGGACTCAGGCCAGGCGTAGCGCCGCGCTGGCTCGGGATCGCCGGCGTTCGGCGTCGCGGGTGCCGGGCGCCGCCTCGCCGGCTCCGGCCTCGTCTCCGTTGACGCCCGCGGCGGCGCGGTACGCCGCCCGGCTCGCCCGGGCTGCTGCGCCTGCGCTGCCGGCGGAGGTCGTCGAGGTGATCGAGGAGCCCGTCGAGGTGCCGGTCGAGGAGATTGCCGCCGCCGAGGCGACCGGGACCGACGACGCGTCGGCGTGGGAGCCGGTGCCGGTGCCGCCGCCGACCTACACGATGAAGCCGGCCGCGCCGCCGCGCTACTACCCGCCGGTCGTCCCGGATTCGGACGACGTGGTCGAGGGCAGCGTGGGCGACGAGGCCGTGGCGGCGCCGGTCGTGGGGCCGGCCGAGCGCGACGACGAGGGCCAGCTCGACGAGATCCTGACCCACCGCTGGGCCGTCAACGACTGACCGGTCCCGCGCTCCGGTCGGCTATCCTTGTCGCGCTTGGGGCTGTAGCGCAGTTGGTAGCGCGCTTCGTTCGCATCGAAGAGGTCAGGGGTTCGATTCCCCTCAGCTCCACCAAAGTCCCGTATAGAACCACGGGCCGCAAAGAGCGGCTCGGGGTCTGTTGTTTCAGACCCATGCCGGTGGTGCTCTGGCGACGGCGAGACCGCTGCGGAGGTTCGCTCAACGACGCGGGTGATCGCGTTCGCGAGTGGCATCGCCGCCCCGGCGTAGACCTTTCGCGGAACGCCGCAACGTGGCGCGCCCCGGCTGCCAGCTGTCAGCAGAGAACCAGCGCAGGAAATGAGTTGATTCCGATGCCATCGACGGTTAGTACGAGATTGGCATTGCAGATCTGCACTGCGGTTACTGGGTTAGGGGCATCCGACAGCGTTGCGAGCGTGGCGACGTACGTGCCGCCAGCGGCCGCGCAGGGGTCGACAGTGGTAGCGCCCGAAACGAGAACCGCGCATGGCACGGTCACCTTGCCGCCATTCGGCAGGGTGAACTGGTAGGTCGCGATGGACCCGGCGTCGGGCCCAGAAACACCGTTCGGCGGGCTGACCGCGTAACTGCCCTGCGTCTTCGTAACAGACGCGCAGACCTCTTGACCTATCTCAGTGGAACAGGACGCGGGCACGACTCCAGACGGGCTTATGTCATGGCAGACCCAGCCGGTCGTGTCCGAGTCACTCCAGTCGTCCTTCTCGCATAGCGCTGAGGGCAGTATGCCGTCCTGGTCGTCGTAGCTGATCTGCGCCTGACTCTGGACGATGCCAACTGCGTTCGGCGCAGCGTCAATCTGCGTGCCAGGGGAGTCCGCCTCGTTGACCTGAATCTTGCAGTGCACCCAGCCCCCTGAATCCGGCGTGTTCGCGCTGGTCGTCATGACCGCCGTAACCTCGATGACACCCTCGTTCTGGCCCTGCGTCAGCACTTGGTTCGCGTACCCCTTGTAGGAGCAGCCGCCGTAGATCGCGTCGCCGGGGTCCGCGCTCGCGGTCGTCGGTAGGTTGAGCGTCAGCAGCGAGGCCGCGACCACGCCGAGTCTGACCGTCTTTGCAATCTTCATTGCGCCTCCTGCCATTCGGGGGAGCACCAATCTCGCCTCGCTTGCATTACCTCCCAGGCAGCCAGCTGCTTACGCAAGACATCCGGACGGGTCGGGTCCGTCGAAATGTTCGATTGCCTGCGCGCCATCCGCGCTTCTGTTAGAGATTCGGATCAGCGGGCGGCGCATTCCCGCCGCACGGATCGCGCGGGGCGCGGGAGGGGGCCGATTCCCATGGGCATCGGAAGATCCAGGCAGAAGATCGGACGCCTGCTGCTGGTGACGTTGGTCGCTACCGGGATCGTCGGCACAGTCGGCACAACGCCGGCGAACGCCGCGTCGGCGATCGGCATCTTGCAATTCAACATGTGCGGCAACGTCTGCACGAACGACTCCATCCCCACCGCCGACGCGGTCGTGAGCTCGATCACGAATCACAGCCCGCAGCCGGCCTTCGTGATGCTCGAGGAAGTCTGCCGCGATCAGTACAACGAGATCTGGAACCTCTTGCCGACGTACGACGGGTACTTCATCAAGACGGTCACCGGCGGCTGTTCCGGCGGCTCGATGGACTACGGCATCGCCATCCTGGCGAAGACGTTCAGCTGGACGCAGCTCGGTCCGTGGAAGCTGCCCGAGCAGGTCGGCTACACCTCCGACGAAGACAGGTATCTCGGCTGCCTGCAGACGAGCACCTTCGGCGGCTCGCAGCCGATCGTCGCCTGCGTCACCCACATCTCCACCAACTCGCACAACCAACCCGGCCAGGTGCAGTTCGTCGCCAGCAAGGGCAGCTACTACTACAACGGCCACAAGGTGATCGTCGGCGGAGACTTCAACCTCACGCCGCCGGTGCAGTCGATGAACCCGATGTACGACTCGGCCTACTCACCGACGGGGAGCGGCATCTTCAACGAAGCCGACGCGGACCCGTCGACGCTGAGCCGCACCGGCGGCGGGGCTGGATCGACGTACAACGAGTACACCGTCTGCGGAGGCAACAAGAAGCCCTGCGGCTACGGCAAGACCTACAGCCCGACGTCGAAGATCGACTACATCTTCGCGTCTGATTTCGACTTCACGTCGCGTTCGGCCGACGCGACCTACTCGACCGTCTCCGACCACACGCCACTCTGGGGGCTGGTCACGCCGACCTGAGCCGGCCGGCGCCGGTGTCCGCCGTGGAACACTGTGGGCCTTGTCTCCGAGGAGGACGGTTCGGCCGGTGCAGCAGCCGTGGCGCCAGGCGGCGTTCGTCGTCGGAGCGGCGGTAGGGCTTTCGCTCGTGCTGTCCGTGACCCGCGGCCATCCCGGCTGGACCGTCGACTCGGGCGAATATCTCGGTGCCGCCAAGAGCCTGCTGCACGGGCACGGCCTGACGCTCGACTACGTCAACGCTGACGAAGCCTTCAAGGTGCCGACCGGGAGCGGTCAGGAAACCCCGCTGACCCAGTTCCCGCCGGTCTTTCCGGTGCTGATCGCCGCGGTGGCGTGGCTCCTGTCGTGTTCGGTCCTCACCGCCGCGGGTGTGGTCGTCGTCGCGTCGTTTGCATGGACCGCCGGCCGGCTCACCCAGGTGGCTGCCCGCCGGAGCGGCGGGCACGGTCTCGTGATGCTCGGGCTGATCGGCCTCGTCCCGGTGGTGCAACCCGCGCTCATGGCGTGGACCGAGTCGGTCAAGCTGTTAGTCCTCGTCGAGGCGGCACTCGCCACGGGCGCCTTCGTCGTCCACGGCCGGCGGCGCACCCTTGTGCTCCTGTGCGTCTTGTGCGCCGTTGCGCCACTGATCCACCTCACGGGCGTGGCGGCCGGCCTGAGCGCCGCGCTCGTCATCGGGCTCGGCCGCGACGACACCCGTCCACGGGCGAGATGGCCGGCGGCGCTCACGGTTCTCGCGTCGACCCTGATCCCCTTCGGTGCGTGGTTGATCTACGGATCGCTGAGCAACGGCGGCGTTTCGCAGAAGCACCTCGGCTGGTACCCGACGACGGAGACCGGACTGCTCTGGGCGACGGCCCTCGCAGCACTCGCGGGCGCGTTGGTCTATCGCAACCGCTCGGACGTGCGGGCGCCCTCGTTCGTCTTCCCGACTACCGCCCTCGTGTCGATCGGTTGCCTGCTCGCCAGTCGCACCATCGTCGATCGCAACATCGCTCTCGACCGCCGCCAACTGCAGGGCGCGGCCGTCTTGGCCGCAGCGGGCGCGGTGCTGTCGCTCTCGCAGCACGCGAGAGTCCGGCGCCTGCTTCCGGTCGTCGCGGTCGCCGCCTTGCTGGCCGGGCCAGGCGTGACCTTCGCGAGCGCCGCTGGACTGTCCCGGTCGGAATTCCTCGGCTACGCCGCGCCGCGGTGGAAGCACTCCTCGCTGCTCGACGAGGTGCGCCGCCGTCCGTCGTCGTGGACGCTGACCAACGCACCCGACGCGGTGGCGCTGCTCACCGCCGCCAAGCCGATCGGTCTGCCGCAACCGAAAGTCCTCTACTCGGGCGAGCCGAACGCGAAATACCCGAGCCAGCTCGCGGACCTGCGCTGCGCCGCGGCCGGTCACCACCCGGTGCTGGCGTTCTTCTACCGCCCCACGCGCGGGCATGCGCGAGTCATCGATCCCGCGCTGGTCACGGCCTTGCGCCTGCGGGCACCGATCGTCTTTTCCGACGGCATCCTGTACGACGTCGGAACGGACGGCTGCTGACTACTCGACGTGCTTGGCGTAGTCGTCGAGCAGCGCGTGCAGCGACGGCACAAGGTCCGGGCGGGCCAGCTCGACCGCCTGCGTGATCCGCTCGGCCGGCAGGCCGCGCTCGACGTACGACTGCAGGACGGTCGCGACCCCGCGCGCGGGCAGCCGCTGTTTCGCGCAGTCGGCGAGGTAGCGCGCGAGGAATCCAACCGACGGCAAGTCGTCGGCGGTCGAGCCGGGCATGGAGATCCCCCAGGACATGTCGAAGCGCTCGACCTCGTCAGGGCCAGGCGAGTGGCGGCCGAGCGCAAATCCGGCGTAACCCTGTCAGATCGGGCTAACCGGCCGCAAGGGAGGTAGGCAACGGCCGTCATGCGGCCCGGTAGACCACCAGCGACGCGGCGATGTACTGGCAGATGAAACCGGCCACCGTGAAGGCGTGGAAGATCTCGTGGAAGCCGAACCACCGGGGGCTCGGGTTCGGCCGCTTCAACCCGTAGACGAGGCCGCCGAGGGTGTAGCAGGCGCCGCCCACGGCGATCAGCACGAAGGCCGCCGCGCCGGTGCCGTGCAGCAGCTGCGGGACCACGAACGCCGCGGCCCAGCCGAGCCCGACGTAGAGCGGGGTGTAGAGCCAGCGCGGCGCGCCGACCCAGAAGACCCGGAACAGCACGCCCGCGACCGCGACCGCCCAGACGGCGGCGAGTACGGCGACGCGGGTCGTGCCGCGCAGCGCCAGCACCGCGAACGGGGTGTAGGACCCGGCGATGAACAGGTAGATGTTCGCGTGGTCGACCCGCTTGAGGTAGCGCTCGACCCGCGGCGACCAGTGCCCGCGGTGATAGATCGCGCTGGTGGTGAACAGCAGCACCGCCATCGCGGAGTAGGCCGCCGCGGCCTCCATCGCCGCCGCCGTCGGGGCGAGAACCGTGAGCACGATGCCGCAGGCGAGCGCGATCGGCGACGTCACGGTGTGCAGCCAGCCGCGCAGCCGTGGCTTCGCGTACGCCACGGCGGCCGCGGCGATTTCGCGCGGGTCGGTGGTCACCCAGCCACCGTAAGGGAAGGGTTCAGTTTTCGTTCAGCCCGGCTGGCGAGTGTGGTTCTCGACACTCTCGGAGGACCTGGATGAGCAACGACCTCTTCTGGCCGGCGGACACCGACCGCGATCCCGGCGACACCATGCCGCTGCCCGGCTCGGCGGGTTGGGGAGCCCCGGCGACCGGCGAACCTCGCCACGACCGTCCGCGCACCTCCTGGCGGACGCCGGCTGTCGCGGCGGGGCTCGCCGCGCTCGTCTTCGGCGGCATCGGGGTCGGCGTCGGCGCCGAGGTCGCCGGCGGCGACAGCCCCCCCACCAACGGCTCCGGCCTCACCGTCGCGCCGGCCTCGGCCAACGTCGCGGCGGATCCGAAGTCACTGGCCGGCGTCGCCGCCAAGGTGCTGCCCGCCGTCGTCAGCATCAACGTGCAGATCAACGGCGGCGGCGATACCGGGTCCGGCGTCATCCTGCGCCAGGACGGCTACATCCTCACCAACAACCACGTCATCTCCGCCGCGATCGGCGGCGGCGGGACCGTCACCGTGACGTTCAACGACGGTACGACGGCACCCGCGACGATCGTCGGCGGCGACGCCGAGGACGACCTCGCGGTCATCAAGGTCGACAAGACCGGGCTGCCGGTCGCCGTACTCGGATCCGCGGCGTCGGTGAAGGTCGGCGATCCGGTCCTCGCGATCGGCTCGCCGCTCGGCCTGCAGGGCACCGTCACGTCGGGCATCGTGTCGTCGGTCAACCGGCCGGTGCAGACCAGCGACTCCGGGCAGTCGCAGAACCCGTTCGGCGGCCAATCCGGGCCGACGACGGTCATCGACGCCATCCAGACCGACGCCGCGATCAACCCCGGCAACTCCGGCGGCCCGCTGGTCAACACGGCCGGTGAGGTGATCGGCATCAACAGCGCGATCGCGTCGACGGGCTCGTCGTTCGGCGGGCAGGCCGGCAACATCGGCGTCGGGTTCGCGATCCCGGTCGACCAGGCGAAGGTGGTCGCGCAGCAACTCATCACGACCGGCAAGGCGACCCATCCGTTGCTCGGCGTCTCCCTCGGAGACGCGACCGACAGCAACGGCACCGCGCTGGCTCGGGTGCAGAGCGTGCTTGCCGGCGGCCCGGCGGAGAAGGCCGGTATCAAACCCGGTGACATCATCGTGGCCGTGGGCGACCAGAAGACCGCGGGCGCGCAGGCCGCGATCGCCGCTATTCGCAGCCATCAGCCCGGGCAGCAGGTGACGGTGACGGTCCTGCGTGGCAGCGACCGCAAGACGTTCACGGTCACACTCGTCGACGCGTCGACCGCGCAAGGCTGATCGGTCCGGTGTCCGACGGCGCGCGAGTCCTGGTCGTCGACGACGATCCGCAACTGCGGGAGGCGTTGACCCGCGCGCTCGACCTCGACGGCTACGTCGTCGACACCGCTAGCAACGGCGTGAAGGCGCTGGAAGCGATCGGCGCGCAACGCCCCGACGTCATGGTGCTCGACGTGATGATGCCGTACGTCGGCGGTCTCGACGTCTGCCGCACGCTGCGCGACCGCAAGGACCGGTTGCCGATCCTCGTGCTCACCGCGCGCGACGAAGTGGGCGACCGGGTCGCCGGTCTCGACGCGGGCGCCGACGACTACCTCACCAAGCCGTTCGCGCTGGAAGAGCTGCGCGCCCGGCTGCGGGCGCTGTTGCGCCGTACCGCCGCCGAGCAGGACGGCGAGGACGCGGTGTTGACCTACGCCGACCTCGTGCTCGACCCGGCCGCGCGCACTGTGCATCGCGGCGAGCGGCCGGTCGACCTCACCCGGACCGAGTACGCACTGCTCGAACTGCTGCTCCGCAACGCCGGCCGGCCGCTGCCGCGCGACGTCATCATGGATCGGGTGTGGGGCTGGGAGTCCGAGCCCACGAGCAACTCGCTCGAGGTCTTCGTCGGATACCTGCGGCGCAAGACCGAGGCCGGTGGCGAGCCGCGGCTGATCCACACGGTGCGCGGGGTCGGCTACGTGCTGCGGAGCGAGTCTTGACCTCGCCGTACGCCGCGACCCGCGAGCGGTTGCGGCAACTCGACGAGCGGTGGCGCGACCTGCCGCTGCGGACCCGGCTCACCTCGGCCGCCGTCCTCGCCGCGACGATCACCGTCGTCGCTGTCGTAGCGGTTGCTTACGTGGCGGTCCGGCACGAGCTGCGCGGCCAGATCGACAAGGATCTCCGTCAGCAGGTCGCCGACGTACGGCTCAGCATCTCCGTGGGCGCGGACGGCAAGCCAACGGTGTCGTTGCTCAACCGGCCGGACGAGCCGCTCGGCTACATCCAGGTCTTCGACAGCCTCGGCCAGACGGCGACGACGAACGGCATACCGGTCGTTCCGGTCACCGCCCAAGACCTCTCGGTGCTGACCACGCGGCGGACGTGGTGGCGCGACGCGACGATCAACCAGACCCATGTCCGGTTGCTGACCACGCGCAGCCGGGTGCCGGCGATCGGTGTCATGGTCGCCGCGCCGCTCGCCGGCGTCGACAACCAATTGCACACGTTGCGGGTCGCCTTCTTCGTCCTGATCCTTGCCGGTCTCGCGCTGACCGTGCTGGTCGCCTGGGGTGCGGTACGGCGGACGCTGCGGCCGGTGCAGTCGCTCACCGAGACCGCGGAGGAGATCGCCGAGACGCGCGACCTCACCTTGCGCATCGAGTCGGCCGGAAACGACGAGCTCGGCCGGTTGGCCGCGTCGTTCAACACGATGCTCGACGCGCTCGAACGCTCGCTCGCGCAGCAACGCCAGCTCGTCGTGGACGCGAGTCACGAGCTGCGGACGCCGCTCGCGAGCCTGCGGACCAACGTCGAAGTGCTGAACGACCTCGACCGGCTCAGCGCCGACCAGCGCAAGGCGTTGCTCGCCGGCATCGTCTCGCAACTCGAGGAACTGACCGGGCTGGTCGCCGACGTCGTCGAGCTCGCCCGCGGCGACGCGCCCGAGAGCACGTTCGAAGAGATCGCGTGGGACGAGGTCGTCGACCGCGCGATCGAGCGAGCCCGCCGGCACTGGCCCGGCGTCACGTTCCGGAGCCACACCAGCCCGGTGGTCGTCCGCGGTGTCGTCGGCCGGTTGGAGCGCGCGGTCGCGAACATGCTCGACAACGCGGGCAAGTTCAGCCCGTCCGGATCGGCGGTCGAGGTCGAGCTGACGCCGGCGGGCGTGTTCACGGTCGCCGACCGCGGCCCGGGCGTTCCCGACGACGCGCTCCCGCACGTGTTCGACCGGTTCTTCCGGGCGGACGAGGCGCGGTCGATGCCCGGCTCCGGCCTCGGTCTCGCGATCGTCAAGCAGGTCGTCGACGGTCTCGGCGGCACGATCGAGTTGCACAACCGTCCGGACGGCGGCGCGATCGCGACGATGACGCTGCCGGTCGTCGAGCGGGCCGAGCCGGAGACCGCCGTACCGTTGCCGGTCGAGCAGACGCTGTTCCAGTAACGGCCGTAAGGTCGGGGTGTGTCGTGGCTGCACCTGGACGAGCGCAGCGCCAGCGTCACGGCCGCCGTACTGCTGGCTCTCGCGATCGTCGCCCGGCCGTCGCGCCGGCGCTGGTCGGCCTGGGTGGCGGCCGCCGCGTTCGAGACCGCCGTGGTGTGCGCGCTCTTCGCGCTGTGGCAGGTCGCCAACCAGATGACGCACGGCCACGAGGCGGGTGGCCTCGACCACGGCCGGGCGGTCTGGTCGGCCGAGCGCTGGCTGCACCTGCCGTCCGAGACCAGCGCGCAACAGCTCGTGCTCGGCCACCACACCGTCGTCCGGGCGATCAACTACTACTACGCGACCGCGCACCTGACCGGCATGGTCGTCTTCCTGGTGTGGCTGTGGTTGCGACACCGGGACCGCTATGCGCAGTGGCGCAACGTCGTCGCCATCTTCACCGGCATGGCGTTGCTCGTCGAGATGATCCCGGTCGCGCCACCGCGGCTGATCGGCAACACCGGTCTGGTCGACACCGCGATGGCCTACGGGCAGAGCGTCTACGCGTTCGTCGGCAGCAATCTCGCCGACCAGTACGCCGCGCTGCCGTCGATCCACGTCGGCTGGGCGGCACTGATCGCCGTCGCGATCGTGCGGTGCGGCGAGGGCTGGGCGAGGTGGATCGTCGCCGTCGGGCACGGCCTCGGCACGTTCCTCGTCGTCGTGCTGACCGCCAACCACTACTGGCTCGACGGCGTCTCCGCGATCACGGTGCTGGCGGTTGCCTGGGTGGCTGAACGGGGGCTACGACGGATCACGTCTCGGTTCTCGGCGCCGGCGTGGGCTCCGGTTCCGGTCCAGTCCGGTCAGATCCAACAGGGCGCGGACTCGTGATGTTGGTCGCGTTTGGGATCCGGGTCGCATACCTGTAGCCAGATCCGGTCGTTCCACTGCTGGTTCGTGATGATCTGGCCGGACAGGATCGGGTAGAAGTAGGCGAAGTTCCAGGTCACGGCGCCGAGGTAGACGGCGACGGCGGTCGCGGCGGCGAGCCGGCGGGCCGGCAGCCCGACGAGCACCCGGGTGAGCCCGCCGTAGTCCGCCGCGTGCGTGCCGAACACCTCGGCAACCGTGCGGACGGTGCGGGTCGCCAGCAACATCCCGATCGCCATCGTCAGCGCGAGCACCATGAACGGCACGTCCGGCAGCAGATAGAACAGGAACATCGTGCGGTGGCAGTCGTCCGCCGGATGGCACTTGTCGACGACCCGCTCCGCGTCGGCGATCCAGGTGACGTAGCCGGCGAGGAAGCTCAGCATGATGGCCGCCGCGCGCCAGTCGAGCCGGCCCAGCATCCGCCACGCGACCGCGAGCAACGCCGGGATCGACGCCCACCAGATCAACGGCGTACCGATGCCGAGGACCTCCTGCGAGCACGACGACGAGCCGCAGCCCTTCGGGGTCTGGTAGTAGTACGAGACCGGACGGGCGAGCAGCAGCCAGCCCCACGGGTTCGACAAATAGGGGTGCGCGGCCGCGAGGTTGTCGTGGAAGTGCCACATCTCTCGCTGGTAGGCCCACCACCCGTGCAGCACCGCCCACCCGTGCCCGATCCACGACTGGCCGGCGTGCACGTACTTGTCGTGGTCGTAGGCGTGCACGCCGTCGGAGAGGAACCAGCCGGTCCACGACAACACGTAGACGACGACCGGCAACACCAGGAACGGTACGACGGCGAACAGCCCGTCGTAGCGCAGCGCGTTGCGGGTCGCGCGCGGCTGTCCCGCGACGCGACGCGCGCCGGCGTCCCACCACACCGCGAGCAGCAGGAACACCGGGATCCAGAACGCGCCGTCCCACTTGGTCGCGGCGGCGGCGCCGAGGGACAGGCCGCAGGCCACCCGCCACGGCCGCATGCCGAGGAAGCCGAACGGCTCGCCGAGCTCGAGCCGTTGCGCGATCCGCCGCCGGCCGTCGTCGCGGTCGAGCAACAGGCAGCCGAACGCGGCGAGCACCCAGAACATCAGGAAGATGTCGAGCATCGATGTCCGGCTCTGCACGAATTCGAGCCCGTCGAGGCTGAGCAGCAACGCGGCGATGCAGCCGAGCAGGTTGGAACGGAACATTCGCCGGGCGATCCGCGCGACAAGCAGGATGCTGAGGCTTCCGACGATCGCCGCCGAGAACCGCCAGCCCAGCTCGTTGTTGCCCCACATCGCCTCGCCGAGGGCGATCACCCATTTGCCGAGCGGCGGGTGCGCGACGAACGAGGCCTGCCCGTCCTTGTTGAGCTCGACACCGTGATGCAGCAGGCTCCACGCGTCGTTCGCGTAGTAGGTCTCGTCGAAGACCTTGCCGGTCGGTCGGGTGATGCGGAACAACCGCAGGAACAGCGCGATGCCGGTGATGACCAGCGGGATGCCCCAGCCCCACCACCACCCGCTCGGGAGCCGCGTGCGCAGCCGGGCGAGCCGGGATTCGAGGTCCGAGAGCGGGGCGGGGGATTCGCGGTCGGCGACGGCGGCGGCGCTCGACACGGGTTCATCGTAGGAGGCGGCATGATCGGGCGGTGCCACTCGTCCTCGCCGCCACTCCGATCGGCAACGTCGCGGACGCCTCGCCCCGGCTGCGCCAGGCGCTGGCCACCGCCGACGTCGTCGCCGCCGAGGACACCCGGCGGCTGAGCCGGCTCGCCGCGGCGCTGGACGTGACGGTCACCGGCCGGGTCGTGTCGTTCTACGACGCGGTCGAGGCCGCGCGCACGCCCACGCTGCTCGCCGACCTCGTCGCCGGCCGGACCGTCGTGCTGGTCAGCGACGCGGGCATGCCGCTCGTGTCCGACCCCGGGCACCGGCTGCTCGCGGCGGCCGTCGACGCGGGCGTGCCGGTGACCGTCCTCCCGGGGCCGTCGGCGGTGCTCGCGGCGGTCGCGCTCGCCGGGCTGCCGACCGACCGGTGGTGCTTCGAGGGCTTCCTTGCCCGGCGGGCGGGGGAGCGCCGGCGCCGGCTGGCCCAGCTGGCGACCGAGCCGCGCACGATGGTCTTCTTCGAGGCGCCACATCGCGTCGCGGCGGCGCTGCGCGACCTCGCCGCCGCGTTCGGCGCCGACCGCCGCGGCGCGGTCTGCCGGGAGCTGACGAAGACCCACGAGGAAGTCCGCCGCGGGACGCTCGGCGAGCTGGCGGACTGGGCGGCCGGCGAGGTGCGCGGCGAGATCGTGCTCGTCGTCGCCGGCGCACCGCCCGGCGCGGCGGTCGAGGTCGACGACACGGCGCTCGCGGCCGCGGTCGCCGTAATGGTCTCCGCCGGGATGAGCCGGCGGGACGCGGTCGACCGGGTCGCCGCCGAGCACGGCGTCGCGCGCCGCCGGGTGTACGCCGCCGCGACGCGCTAACCGCCGCGCGATACACCGTTGCCGCACCTCATAGGCTGCGACCATGCCCCGGCACATCCTCACCGCGGTCGCGTGGCCGTACGCGAACGGTCCGCGCCACATCGGCCACGTCGCGGGCTTCGGCGTGCCGTCCGACGTCTTCAGCCGTTACCAACGACTGGCCGGCAACAACGTGCTGATGGTCAGCGGCACCGACGAGCACGGCACGCCGATCACCGTGCAGGCCGACAACGAAGGCGTGTCGCCGCGGGTGCTGGCCGACCGCTACAACCGGATCATCGCCGAGGACCTGCAGCGGCTCGGGCTCGCCTACGACCTCTTCACCCGTACGACGACGCGCAACCACTACTCGGTCACGCAGGACCTGTTCCGCCAGCTGCACGCCAACGGTTACGTCGTCGAGAAGCCGACGCTGTCCGCGATCAGCCCGTCGACCGGGCGCACGCTGCCGGACCGCTACATCGAAGGCACCTGCCCGATCTGCGGGTACGACGGCGCGCGCGGCGACCAGTGCGACAACTGCGGCAACCAACTCGACCCCGAGCAGTTGCTCAACCCGCGCAGCCGCATCAACGGCGAGGCGCCGGAGTTCGTGCAGTCGCAACACTTCTTCCTCGACCTGCCGGCGTTCGCGGAGGCACTGGGTTCGTGGCTGCAGTCGCGCACCGACTGGCGTCCCAACGTGCTGAAGTTCTCGCTCAACCTTGTCGAGGACCTCAAGCCGCGGGCGATCAGCCGTGACCTCGACTGGGGCGTGCCGATCCCGTTGCCCGGTTGGGAAGACCGCGGCGACAAGCGGCTCTACGTGTGGTTCGACGCGGTCATCGGCTATCTGTCCGCGTCGATCGAGTGGGCGCGGCGCAGCGGCGACGCCGACGCCTGGCGGCAGTGGTGGACCGAGCCGGACGCCGAGTCCTACTACTTCATGGGCAAGGACAACGTCACGTTCCACAGCGTGATCTGGCCGTCGATCCTGCTCGGCTACGACGGCGAGGGCTCGCACGGCGGATCGCCGGGCGACCTCGGTCGCTTGTCGTTGCCGACCGAGGTCGTGTCGAGCGAGTTCCTCACGATGGAGGGGCGCAAGTTCTCCTCGAGCCGCAGCGTCGTCATCTACGTGCGCGACTTCCTCGACCGCTACTCGCCGGACGCGCTGCGCTACTACCTCTCCGCCGCCGGGCCGGAGAGCAACGACACCGACTTCACCTGGTCGGAGTTCGTCCGGCGCAACAACGACGAGCTCGTCGCGGCGTGGGGCAACCTCGTCAACCGGACGCTGTCGTTCACCGCGAAGAACATCGGCTCGATCCCACCGGGTGACGCGCTCACCGACGCCGACCGCACGTTGCTCGCGACGACCGCGGCGGCGTTCGGCACGGTCGGCGCCGACCTCGACCGCTCCCGGGTCAAGTCGGCCATCGTCGAGTCGATGCGGGTCGTCTCGGAGGCGAACAAGTACCTGTCCGATCAGGCACCGTGGAAGCTGCGCGAGACCGATCCGGACCGGATGCGGGCCATCCTGCACACCGCGTTGCAAGCGGTGAGCGACTGCAACACGTTGCTCGCGCCGTTCCTGCCGCACACCGCGCAGCAGGTGCACACGATGCTCGGCCGCGACGGCGTGCTCGCGCCGAGCCCCGAGCTGCGCGAGGTCGACGACCTCGACGGCGGGCCGTCGTACCCGGTGCTCACCGGCGACTACTCGACGGCGGCGCGGTGGGGGTCGGAGCCGATCGCCGCCGGCGCTCCGGTCGAGCCGCCGACGCCGCTGTTCGCGAAGCTCGACCCGTCGGTCGTCGACGAGGAGCTCGCGCGGATGGAGCAGGGCTAGTGGGCGGACGCGGCGCCGGCCGCGAGGGCGAGCCGCCGCCGGCCCCCGATCGACTGCCCCGCCCGGCGCTCGACAGTCACTGCCACTTCGACCTGATGGACGTGCCGGTCGCCGACGCGGTCGCCGCGGCGCGCGCCGTCGGCATCGAGCGGATGGTCACGGTCGGCGTCGACGTCGAGACCTCGCGTTGGCAGGTCGCGACGGCCGAGCAGTACGACGGTGTCTACGCCGCGGTCGCCGTACATCCCAACGAGGCACCGACGGCGACCGAGGCCGACTGGACCGAGATCGAGAAGCTCGCCGCGCACCCGAAGGTCGTCGCGGTCGGCGAGACCGGCCTCGACCACTACCGCACCGGCGACGACGGCCGGCCGCGGCAGGAGGAGTCGTTCCGGCGGCACATCGACATCGCGAAGCGCACCGGCAAGGCGCTGATGATCCACGACCGCGACGCGCATGACGACGTCCTGCGCGTGCTCGACAGCGAGGGTGCGCCGGATCGCGTGGTGTTCCACTGTTTCTCCGGTGACGCGGCGTTCGCCCGGCGGTGCGCCGAGCGCGGCTACGTGATGTCGTTCGCCGGCAACGTCACGTTCAAGAACGCCGAGGATCTGCGGGCCGCGGCCGCGGTGGCGCCGGCCGATCTGATCCTGGTCGAGACCGACGCGCCGTTCCTCACCCCGATGCCATACCGCGGCCGGCCGAACGCGCCGTACCTCGTCCCGCTGACGGTGGCCGCGCTGGCCGAGATCCGCGGCGAGGACGTCGCCGACGTGGCCGACGCCGTGACCGCCACCGCCGCCCGCGTCTTCGCCTGGGGCTAGGAGGGATCGGCGAAACCCGCCCTGCTGCGCCGCGCCCGGGCGACGACCGACTGCGTTCTCGGTCGGGTGCGTAGCACCACTACGCACCCGACCTGCGGCCTTGCCGGATCGCCGCCCGGACCCGGCTCGCGACGGACGCGTTTCGCCGATCCCTCCTAGGGGCGGTCGGCGTAACGGCGCGCGGCCTCGACAGGCTCGCGCTCGGGTCCGTCCGGCAGCCACGGCATGATCAACATCGACAGGCCGATGCCGATGATGACGGCACCGATCCCGACGCCCTCGCCGTTGCCGCCCTGGATCATCGCCTGGATGGTTCCCACCGTCGCGGCGCAGAAGATGATGCTGCCGAAGAAGGTCAGGACCACTTTGCCGGTGTCGCGCATCCCGCCTTTTTCGCCGGCCGTGCGGGGCTTCCTTCCGGATTCGTCTTGGGGCGGGTCACAACGGCGGACCTGACAGGTTGTGACCGCGCCTGGAATCGATGTAGTCCGAATTGCCTAGTCACCTGGCAGATCGTTAGTGTCGATGAAGACTTGACGGCCGGATCTGGCCTCCCGCGGCAGTGCCGCGAACCTGGACCCCAGGTTGCACCGCGAGATTTCGCGCGTGCGGACGCCCGTGCCCGGATGGCTCGACGCTCGGAGAACTGTGCGCCGCTCACCGCTCACCATTGCCTTGTTCGCGGTCGTCTTGCTCGCCTTGAGTGGCGGCGCGGCCGCTTTCGCGATGATGGACAAAACCGTCCGACTCGACGTCGACGGTCAGCGGCTGTCGGTCCAGACGTTCGCCGGCAACGTCGCCGGCGTCCTGCGCAAGGCACACCTGGTGATCGGCCCGCACGACACGGTCGCGCCGGACCTCTCCGCCCCGGTCAAGGACGGCTCGCAGGTCGTCGTCCGGCACGGCCGGCTCGTCGACGTGACCGTCAACGGCGAGCAGCGGCAGGTCTGGGTGACGGCGCTGTCGGTCGACGACGCGCTCGACGAGCTCGGGCTGCGGACCGACGGCGAATGGCTGTCGGCGTCGCGTTCGCTCTCGATCCCGCGGCAGGGCCTGTCGTTCGCGGTCCGGCTGCCCCAGCACGTCACGGTGCTCGCCGACGGCAAGCAGCGCGCCACCGACACGACCGCGCCGACCGTCCGCGCGCTGCTCCGCCAGTTGAAGCTCAAGGTCGGCCGGCTCGACCGGGTGAGCGTGCCATTGACCCGCTACCCGACGAACGGCCTCGTCATCACTATCGACCGGGTGTCGCAGAAGATGGTCAGCGAGTCGGTCGTCGTACCGTTCCGCACCATCTCGGTG